>Ga0126313_10000672_pt1 | contig 16595 bp, 14 predicted proteins | sample Plot105A_FD_89954 | JGI IMG/M metagenome (GOLD analysis project Ga0126313, IMG submission 89954) | Serpentine soil microbial communities from UC McLaughlin Reserve, CA, USA - Plot105A | ecosystem: Environmental > Terrestrial > Soil > Grasslands | place: USA: UC McLaughlin Reserve, Lake County...
CCGATCCGGCCGAATCCATTAACTCCGATCCGATAGACCATCCGTTACTCCCTGGTGCCGCCCGTGGCAACCAGATCATGCCGCCGAGCGCTGACATTATCTTTGCGACGTTCGATGTCTGAGGCCTGGGTTTCATCTCGCCAGCGGCCGTTCGTGAGCTCGAAAAGCGCGGTCGCGAGCTTCTCCGGATCGTGCCGGAGCGGGTTCTGCTCTGAAACCACGTCCCGGGCAATCACGCGGATGCGCGGATCGACCCGATCCCAGGAGTCGGGAAGCAGCGGTTCGATCGGAAGATCGGGACCGATGGCCTCGGCCGAAGCCATGTTGCTGTTGATCAGGACGGCATCCAACTCACCCGGCCCGAGTTGCTCATCCACGACGACGAGGTGATCGAGCGCTGTGAAGTGATCGGTTTCGCCCTTTTGCGTAGCGACGTTCATCACATAGATCTTCGGCGCGGACGAGGCCCGCACCGCGCGCACGATGTCCGGGACCAGCAGATTGGGAACGATGCTGGTGTAGAGGCTTCCCGGGCCGAGAACAATCAGATCGGCGTTGAGGATCGCGGTCACCGCCGGCCGGTATGCGGCTGGGTTACCAGGTGACAGCCGCACGTGACGGATGGGAGCCTCCTTGTACTGGATCTTCGATTCACCTTGGATCATCGTGCCGTCGGTGAGCTCCGCATCCAGCCGTACATTCTCGAGCGTGGAGGGCAGCACCCGCCCCCGGATATTGAGAACGTTGGCCGATTCAATGACGGCCCGCTCGAAGCTGCCGGTGACCTTGGTCAGCGCGGTGATGAACAAGTTGCCAAACGAGTGCCCATCGAGCTCGGAGCCGGCCTGGGCAAATCGGTATTGAAAGAGTCTTGACACCAGCGATTCATCGTCGGCCAGCGCGACAAGACAGTTCCTGATATCCCCTGGAGCGGGGATGTCATAGGCGGTGCGGATCTTCCCCGTGCTCCCACCGTCATCCGCCACTGTGACGATGGCAGTAATCGAGACGTCGTGGCGCTTCAAGCCGCGCAGCAGGGTCGCAAGGCCAGTTCCGCCGCCGATGGCGACCACGTTGATCTCGGGCCGGCTCAAGCCGAAGCGATGTTCGGCGACGATTTGCACCAGATCCTTGTCTCCCTTGCTGTGGGCCAGCACCGGTAGGATCAGCTCCCGGCTGAAGCGATAGAGCCCATAGACCATCGATGCGATGCCGGCACTGAGGACGATCAGGAAGCGGAGCTCCCGCGGCAGAAATTGCAGCGTAATCACCTGCACCAGGCCACTGACGGGCTCCGGGAATGGGACGTAGCGATAGGAGTAGACCAGACCCATCGCAACGGCCAGTCCAGTCAGAATTGTGCCAAACAGGAAAAGGGCGGCCCACCTTTTGACATGCATCCCAGGACGAAGCCAGGTGCGCCAGCCGCGTGGAATCGTCACGTCTTCCCTCACCCTGACCCAGCCACCGGGCATCGACGATATCAGCACGGGCACTTGCCGCTGCGGACAGCGACGGCAGTATAACAGGCCAAAAGAGCATGACATAAATGAGCAATCGATCGAGTGACGTCGCCTGCGACGACCCGCCAATCGATGTGGATGCGATCTCTCCAGGAACGCGTGGGGTCCCTCCCGCGTTGACAGGACGGGACGCAGGCGGCGATCGAGCGCTGAGACGCGGAGGGGAGACGATGGACAACGGACGGTTCGATCGGTGGACGAAAACACTCTCCAGATCACGCTCCCGGCGCGGCGTGCTGGCGGGGCTGGCGGGCGCGATCGTTGCGCTTAGATCACCGCGACGGGGCTTCGCGCAAATCTCGACCCCGGGAGGCATGTGCGGCGGACTGGCCGGTTTTCCGTGTCCTGATGGATTCGTGTGCGTCGACGATCCAAGCGACAGTTGCGATCCCGCCACGGGCGGCGCGGACTGCTCCGGGATCTGTGTGCCGATCGATGAGAACCACTGCGCGGCGATTCTCTGCATCGAGGGCACGACCTGTTGCCCGCAGTGCGGCGGCATCTGCATTCCCAACTCCATGCCTTGCTCTGAGGACCTCTGCGTGAGCCAGCCGTGCAATCAAGTGATGTGCGGTCCGGGCGAGTATTGCTGCAATGAGGCTTGCAGTCGGTGCGCGGGTTTCGGTCAGATGTGCACGAATGAGTACTGCCCCCCGCAGCAATCTTCGGGAGAGCCGTGTGGACGAAACGTCTGTGGATCGGGAGAGTATTGCTGCAACGAAAGCTGCGGGATCTGCGCTCCGCTAGGCGGCGGTTGCATCGAGGTCTTCTGTGCACCACCCGATCAGGTGGGCGTGGCCTGCGGTCCGACGATCTGCGCTCCTGGACAAGTCTGTTGCAACGAGAGCTGTGGCATCTGTACCCCGCCCGATGGCGTGTGCATCATGATCGCCTGCGTGGACTAAGCAACGGGAACCGGCTGGGCGCCAAGGCTCATGTATCGAGTGCAAGTAGGCGGTTTGCCTCGGCGACCGCCTGCTCCGTGTTCATGTCTTCGAGCACGATCGAGCGGATCACACCGTCGCGGTCGATGAAGATGTGGGTTGGGAAGTTGAAAATGGGGTACGCCGACCTCGTGTCGCGCTCATCGGGATCGCTCAAGACCAGAAATGTGGCGTTGTTCTCTGCGGCATAGGCCGCGGCGTCGACTGGAGACTCGCGCAGGCTGACGCCAAGCATGCGCAGTCCGCGCGGTTCGAGTTGGGCATAGGCAGCCTGGATATCGGGGAACTCGGCCCGACAGGGCGGACACCACGAACCCCAAAACATCAACCAGACCGGCTGTCCACGGAACTGGGAGAGCCGGACGGGATTGCCGAATACGTCCTCGGTTTCAAAATCGGGCGCGACCTCACCGACTTTCGGTAGCAGGCTCTGGTTGATGCCGCCGCTGCCGATTGAGTCCCAGCCCGATTTGGCCCCGATTGCTAACGCCGCGGCGACGATCAGCACGGCCACCGCTAGACCGACGATTGTGGAACCCGTGCGCCGAGAGTAGCCGGTCCTCGGCCGTTCACTCACGGGCGCTCCCTGAGTGGGAGCGGGTGAGGCGCTGTCAGACTCCGCCATACGCGTGCAGCCCGCCGAAGACGTAGTTCCCGAAGTAGGTAAAGACCACCGCTCCGAACGCGACCAGCAAGATCACCGCGCTACGGCTGCCGCGCCAGCCACGTAAGGAGCGCGTGTGCAGGTAGACGCCGTAGATCAGCCAGGTGAAAAGGGCGGCCGTTTCCTTCGGGTCCCACTGCCAGTACGTGCCCCAGGCACGATAGGCCCAGACCGAGCCGAGAATCAACACCAGCGACATGGCAGGGAACCCGATCGTCACCGCGCGGTAGCCGAGATCGTCGAGAAGGTCTGGACTGGGCAGCCAGGAGACGTGCCAGCGGTTCGCGATCAGAAAGAGGACTGCGGCCGCGAAGGCAACCGCAAACGTGGCGTAGGCAAGGATTGCCAAAGAGACATGGACCGTCATCAGTGGCCGGTTCTGCAGTGCCGGAATCAAGTCATTGACCTCGCGAAGATCGGCCGGCAGCAGCCAGACATAGCCGCACATCGCGACGACGAGCGGCAATACGATTGCCCCGAGCTGGCGCACCCCATACCAGCGCTCGAAGAGCAGGTAGACGACACCGGCGAGGAGGACGAAGGTCGTCGAGAACTCGTACATGTTCGAGAGAGGCAGCCGGCCCCCGGCAACCGTGCGCAGCAGGATCGACGCAGCCTGAAACGCCACGCCGAACCATGCGAGAAGGGTGGCGAAGCGGCCGACACCGAGTGCCGCCGGCTCGAGGCTCGCCTCGTGCGCGACTAGGGTCGTCCCCGCACTCGTCGCCAGCGTCCTCTGGCGCAGACGAACGCGGCCGACGGCGTAGGCGAGGTAGCACGCGGCTGAGGCGACGAACGCGATCGTCGCGGCCGCGAAGCAGTAGAACGACAGGCGGACAAGTGCTTCCATGTCGTATTCCTCTAGCACCGGCTCAGAAAGATGGCCGGACGGATTGACCTGATCCTGTAGATGAGTTCGCTGGCTCGTTGACGTGTAACTCGGGATCGGTCCCGAGTTGGCGACCAATCTCGACGGCGAGCTGCTCGAAGACGCGCTTCGCACTCCAGTCGCGCCGCGCGATGGGGGCCAACCGCGCCAAACTGCCGTCCGCCGACGTAGAGACGATACCCCGCACCCGCCGGTGCGGGAAGTAGAACGTGACGGCCAACCCGCCGACCAGGAGCACTGCCGCCGCAAAGAACAATGGAATCCCTGGATTGCTCGCTATCTGGAGCACGGAGAACCGCCTCTCCCGGACGAAAGTCAGTGTTAGATCCCCGAGCTCGATCGAGTCGCCCTGTCTGACCGTGGCGCCGATCGGCTGCGTAATCGGGCTGTCGGCGCCAAGCGGCCTGATCATGAAGAACATCTCGCCCGATCGCAGCTGCAACGTGTCGAGCTCGGGAGCGTTGGCGGGATTCTCGTCCGGTGCGATGACGCTCAGGGCCACGCCCGCCGGGAGGAGATCCATGCGCGCGGCCGGTGCGTCGGGATTGAGTTTCGACTGGAACGGACCGAGCGGCAGTGCATCGTCGAAAAGCACCTGGCCGGCGCTGTCTTCGACCTTGAGGGCGACCGCCTGACCGAACCCCGACTGGTAGAAGACGATGTCGCCGAAAGTCAGCGGGTTGTTCACGGTCATCGATCCGGACTGGATCGGTTCGCCGTCCCGCATCAGGGTCACATCGCTGCGATAGGTGAGTGCCGTGCCATCCTCCCGGTAGACCTCGGAAAAGTCGTCGAGACGGACATCCAACCCGGTTCCGTACCCAAGCTCACGAACGGATCCCTCGGGGATGTAAAACTCGTTTTCGCGGAACCCCCAGGTGGCCCCCACGATCCCACCCGCCAGGATCATGATCAGCGCTAGATGAAAAGGAAAGGTTGCGAGCCGGGAGAACCGCCACCGGTCCGCGTACAGATGGATCTCGCCGTTACGCTCCTCCGATAGCACGCGATAGCTCCGGGAGCGCAGTGCGGTTTCGAGCTGACTCGCGAACGCGTCAGCCGGCATGGGAGCCGCGAAAACGGCCGACGTTTCGGCGTTACGCAGGAAGCCGTGAGTCGTGGTGACAGAAGGATGGGCGATGGCCTGCCAGATGCCTGGGGCGCGATTGATGGTACAGACCGCAATGGCGACGGCCAGGATCGTCAGGATCCCCGCGAACGGGAGCGATCGAAAGACGTCCCAGGCGTACCAGCGATCGACGACCGGCGCGGTGACCGGAAAGAGGTCCGCAATCGCCTGTGGCACGGAGCTGCCGCGCAGGGTGCCGGCGAGCACGAGAACGGCGAGGATGGCGATCTCGGCGACGGCGGCGCGGACCGAGCAAAAAAACCTCCAGATACGGTCGACGACCATCTCGGAAAGCGCGCGGGATTTCGCCAGGGGTTGTTGGACTGAGGCATGCGTCATCCGCGTTCGAGGCGCTCATACGTTGGTCGGAGACAGTTCACAGGCTCGGTTCCCAGGGACTCCACGGTGAGAGTGCGACCAGCCGCGCGAAGAACTGTTGGTAGATGCCAAGCGTCATGATCGCCCCCATGGCCACCATCAGCCCACCGCTCACTCCGGTCACCAGGGGTAATCGCCGGTTGATGCCGCGGATTATGCTGGGTGCCGAGCCAAGGGCGACCGCCGCCAGGAGAAACGGCACGGCAAGTCCCGCCGAGTAGGTGGCCAGGAGCAAGGCGGCGCGGTCGATACTTCCCTGACCCGCCGCCATCGTCAGGATCGCCCCCAGGATCGGTCCGACACATGGCGACCACCCGGTCCCGAATGTCACGCCAACCAGAAAGGACGAGGTCACCTGACCTGCCGGAAGCTGATCGGCCGGGAGCCGGCGTTCTTGGTCGAGCAGCGGAATGCGCACGATGCCGATCTGGTGGAGTCCGAGGACGATCAGCATCGCGCCGCCGATGCGCGTCAGCCAGTCGCGGTTGCTGGCGACCACCGACGCCGTCGAAGCGAGCGCGCCTGCGGCTCCCAGGGCCACGCCAAGTGCGACGAACACGACAGAGAAGCCGAGGACGTAGGCGAAAGCATTTGGTACGACGCGACGGCGACCGATGCCTTCGATGCCGCCAGCTGAGGCGCCCGCCAGATGCGCCAGGAAGATCGGCACTAGGGGAAGGACACAGGGCGATGAGATGGAGAGCACACCTGCCAGAAAGGCCGCGATGATGGAGACTTCAATGCCCATGCGGCAACCGTACCATCGCCGTCTGGGTGCTGCAATTGACCCTATAGTGCATGCGAACGGTCTAGCGATGACCCCAATGACCCAACCAAGAGACCAGCGGAATAAGACGGCGAGATGACCAGCGGCGCTTCCCGAACTTCAGAGCGACTTTATCGCTGCGAAGCCATCGTCCTCGGTCGGATGGATCTCGGCGAAGCTGACCGCATCCTGACGCTTTACTCGCGGCAGCACGGCAAGCTGCGCGTGATCGCCAAGGGCGCGCGGCGTCCGCTTAGTCGCCTGGGACCGCATCTGGAGTACTTCAGTCGCGCCCAGTTGATGCTGGCCCGAGGGCGCGAGCTCGACGTGGTGACCGGTGCCGAAACAGAGGACGCGCATCTGGCCATCCGTAGCGACCTCGATGCTTTTGGCCACGCTTCACACATGGTGGAGATCCTGACCCGGCTCACCGAGGACCGGCAGGAAAACGTTGCCGTCTTCGAGCTGCTGTCGAGCTCGCTTCGGCTCCTCGCCGATGGCGTGGACGCGTTTCATGTCACCCGGCACTACGAGCTGGCGTTGCTGGTATTACTGGGGTATCGACCCGAGCTGTACAGCTGCATTGAATGCCGGGCGGCCTTGACCCAGGCCCCGCATCACTTTGCGGTCGGGCTAGGCGGGTTCCTCTGCGAGCGCTGCCGCGGTCGCGAGCCCGGGTCACGCATCGTTAGCGTCGATGCCCAGAAGTACTTGCGGGTGCTCGACCGGGGCGGTCTCGCAGCGACCGTTCGGATCGAGATCGCGACGCCTTTGCGTGAGGAGTTGGAGGGGGTGCTTGGCGCCTACGTGCGGCACATGGCCGAGCGCGATCTGGGCAGCCTGCGTGTCTGGCGGGAACTGCGCGACGGAAGTGCTGGTTAGCCACGCACGCGATCATTCGCGAGTTCCTGCTCGACGATCTCACGCTCCAGCGGAGAGAGACTTTCGAGATCCAGTAGGTCCGGGCGTAGCCGGGCAGTGCGGCGCAGCGACTGCTCCCGGCGCCAGCGCCCGATCTCCGCGTGGTGCCCACTCAAGAGAACCGGGGGCACCTTGCGCTCGCGGAAGACGGGTGGCCGCGTGAACTGCGGGTATTCGAGCAACCGTTCGCGGTGGGATTCCTCTTCCACTGACGCGGCATCGATCACCCCCGGGACCAGGCGCGTGACGGCATCGACGACGACGCTCGCCGCTAGCTCGCCACCGGTCAGCACGTAGTCGCCGATCGAGATCTCCTCGGCCTCCAGGATCTCGATCGCGCGGTAATCGATCCCCTCGTAGCGCCCGCAGACGATCGCGATCCGCGCGCTCGCCATGAGCTCCTCAGCAAGGGGCTGGTTGAAGAGCCGGCCACCCGCCGACATGACCAGGATTCTCGTTCGGGCAAGGTCGGATGCGAGGGTCTCCTCGACCGCGGAGACGATGGGCGGGGCCATCATGACCATTCCGGCACCACCACCATAGGTCGTGTCGTCGACGGTGCGATGGCGATCGACCGCCCAATCCCGGATATCGTGAATTGCGATCTCGACGATGCCACGATCGCGTGCCCGGCGCAGGATGCTCTCGTCGAGCGGGCCCGCGAAGATCCCTGGAAAGAGGGTGAAGAGATTGAATCTTAAGAGGGGCTTCTGTGCCGCGATTCCAGATTCAGACACGAACCGAGTCTTCGTCTGGCTGCCGCGAGCGCAGGACCGTCAGGATCTCTGACCCCGCCGCCACTAGGGTGGTGAGGACGAGATCGGGTTGGATCGAAGGGTCCTCTAATTGGGACCGGTCGCCTTGCAACCAGACGGTTCCCATGCCGGCCCGACTGGCGCCGGCGACGTCGAAGCGGAACGAGTCGCCGACGTGGACCATACGCTCCGGCATAGCTCCGAGCAGATGCGCCGCATGAACGTAAAGCTCCGCGCGAGATTTGTAGAACCCGGCGCTGGCCGACGTGATGACGACCTGAAATGCGTCGCGAATGCCGAAGGCTTCCAGGGTCCACTCCAGAAACGGGTGAAAGACCGCGCTGGAGACGATACCGATGGGTACCCCGGCCTGGTGGATCTCCCGCACAGTGGCGACCGCTCCTGGAATCGGCGCTGCTCCGGCCAGCGCTCTACGCATGAGATCTGCGACACCAGTGCGCACGTCATCTTCAGACACATGCAGCCGCATAGCGGCAAAGACGTGCTCGAGGCAGGCTTCGGCGGTCAGCTCGTTCCCATGCTCGATGATCTCGTGACGCAACTGCCGGTAGCGGGCGTCGGCCTCATCGAGCAGCGTGGGCTCGAGTTGCTGGCTGTCTCGATCTGACCACCAGCGAAGAAACGATGAGGGGAGGTGACGGACCTCGAGCTCGAACCACTCGGGACAGGAAGCGAGCGTGTTGTGGAAGTCGAAGGTGATCGCCTGACCGTTCATGACGCACCCGTGAGCCGGGTGGGCGGGAGGAGTCTTGGAATATCACAGGGCGAGGTCTGCGACATTGCTTCGTTGATCCTGTCTGAGGAGCGACTCGAAGATTGTCCCTGTCGTCTAAACTTCCCCATGGTACGTGCGCCGGGCAAAAACTGGCGAGTGCAGCCGGTTTGGACGTGTTCTTGCATCGATACGCCTACCTGACGTTGCCTGGGTTTCGCAAGAGGACAGGAACAAAATGGACCCCGCACCACTTCCCATGGCGCCCGACCCGTTTAGCGCGAGGTCGACACTGTCGACCCCCTTCGGAGAGACGGTCACCTATTACCGCCTTGAGGCACTCGAGGAGCAGGGGCTCGCCAACCTCGACACGCTGCCCTTCACGGTGCGCATCCTGCTGGAGAACGCGCTGCGTTACGCGGGAGGAGAGTTCGTCGACGCGGAGATCGTCAAGACGCTGGCGCGCTGGGAACCACGGCCGACCGGCGAAGGATCTGGCATGGAGCTCCCCTTCCTGCCGGGGCGGGTCGTGCTCCAGGACTTTACCGGAGTCCCGGCCGTCGTCGATCTGGCTGCGATGCGTGACGCCGTGGCCAGGCTCGGCGGCGACGTCACCCGCATCAACCCCCTGGTGCCGGCTGATCTCGTCATCGATCACTCCGTTCAGGTCGATCGATTTGGTTCCACGATGGCGTTCGCTCAGAACGTCGACCTCGAATACGACCGAAATCGCGAGCGTTACGAGCTGCTGCGCTGGGCACAACAATCGTTCCAGAACTTCCGAGTCGTTCCTCCCGGGACCGGGATCGTGCACCAGGTCAATCTCGAGTATCTGGCGCCGGTGGTGATGACGAAACTGGTCGGAGCCGAGACCGTTGCCTTCCCTGACACGCTGGTCGGGACCGACTCCCATACGACCATGATCAACGGGCTCGGCGTCCTCGGCTGGGGTGTCGGCGGCATCGAGGCTGAGGCGGTGCTGCTGGGTCAGCCGCTCTATCTCCTCACGCCCGAGGTGGTTGGTGTGCGCTTGGTCGGAGCGCTTCCGGAAGGAGCGACCGCGACCGATCTGGTGCTGGCGGTTACCGAGATGCTGCGTCAGCTCGGCGTCGTCGGTCGCTTCGTCGAGTTCTGCGGCGCGGGATTGAGCAACTTGTCCCTGGCGGACCGGGCGACGATCTCCAACATGGCGCCGGAATATGGCGCAACCGCCTCTTTGTTCCCGATCGACGCGGAGGCGCTCGCTTACCTGCGGTTGACCGGGCGCTCGGAAGAACGCATCGCCCTCGTCGAGACCTACGCCATGGCACAACGCCTGTTCCGGACCGACGAAACACCGGAGCCGAAGTTCAACCAGCTAGTCGAGCTCGATCTGGGCGACGTTGCCCCCAGCGTCGCCGGTCCTCGCCGTCCCCAGGATCGGCTGCCCCTGCCGTCCGTCCGTGACGCGTTGCGCACAACCTACCCCGGGGCCTTCCCGGAAAACGGGGGCGGGGCGGCCGCGACCAGAGATGGCGGCGTGGCCGTTGCGGTCGACGGCGTCACGGCCCGCATTGACAACGGGGCGGTGGTCATCGCCGCGATCACCTCCTGCACCAATACGTCGAATCCATCGGTGATGCTCGGCGCGGGGCTGCTGGCGCGCAAAGCCGTCGAGCTCGGTCTCGACGTGCCAGGCCACGTCAAGACAAGTTTGGCGCCCGGCTCCCAGGTGGTCACCCGGTATCTGACGCAGGCCGGCTTGCTGCCGTATCTGGAGGGCCTCGGTTTTCACGTCGTCGGTTATGGCTGCACCACCTGCATTGGTAACTCGGGGCCGCTCCCCGAACCGGTGAGCCGCGCCGTCGAAGAGAACGGACTGGTCGTTTCGGCAGTCCTTTCCGGCAATCGTAATTTCGAGGGGCGCATCCACTCCCAGGTGCGGGCTGCCTTTCTCGCCTCCCCGCCGCTGGTCGTCGCCTACGCGCTGGCTGGCACGGTCGATCTCGATCTCGCGACCGATCCCATCGGCTGCGATCCGAACGGTGAGCACATCTACCTGCATGACATCTGGCCGACGCAGGAGGAAGTCCGTGCCGCCGTCGAGGCCGCGGTCGACCCGGCGATGTTCCGCGAGGAATACGCGATGGTCTTCGCCGGCGATGAACGGTGGCAAGGGCTCGACGTCCCCTCCGGAGACATCTACGAGTGGCGCGGCGACTCCACCTACGTGCAGAACCCGCCCTTCTTCCAGGACATCGCGGATGAGCCAGCGCCGCCGGGCGACATCCACGGCGCGCGGGTGTTGGCGCTGCTTGGGGATTCGGTAACGACCGATCACATCTCCCCGGCCGGAAGCATCGCCAAAGACAGCCCAGCCGGTCGCTACCTGATCGAGCATGGCGTGCCCCCACACGAGTTCAACTCGTACGGCTCTCGCCGCGGGAACCATGAGGTGATGATCCGAGGAACGTTCGCCAACATCCGGCTGCGAAATCAGCTCGTGGGCGGCAAAGAGGGCAACTGGACCATCCATCTCCCCAGCGGCGAGGAGATGCGTATTTACGACGCGGCGATGCGCTACATCTCCGAAGGTACGCCGCTCATCGTCATCGGAGGCAAGGAGTACGGCACCGGCTCCTCGCGCGACTGGGCCGCCAAGGGAACGCTCCTCCTTGGGATCAAGGCGGTCCTTGTCGAGAGTTTCGAGCGCATCCACCGCTCTAATCTGGTTGGCATGGGCGTCCTGCCATTGCAGTTCCTACCTGGTGAGAACGCGGCGTCGCTTGGGTTGACCGGTGAGGAGACCTTCGAGGTGCTCGGCCTGCAGAACATCACGCCACGGCAGCGAGTGCATATCAAGGCAACGCGGCCAAATGGCGAGGTCGTCGAATTCGACGCGACTGTACGGATTGACAGCCCCGTTGAAGTCGAATACTTCCGCAACAAAGGCATCTTGCAGACGGTCCTCCGGCGGCTGACTCGACCCGCCGCTTGAGCAACACCAAGTCGAGGACCGGTATCACGGCGTGAGCGACCGGCAACGAGTCAGCGTGCCGCGCTTGGCCGACACCGTTGTGCTGGGAGGTGGCACGTCGGGGGCGGTCGTGGCCGGACTACTAGCGGCGCAGAGCGACGAACGCGTGGTGGTCCTAGAAGCTGGTCCCGACTACGGCCCGTTCGGCGACAGCCGCTGGCCCGCGGATCTCCTCGACGCGCGAGCTCTGGGGTACACCCACGACTGGAACTACGCCTCCGGCGGCACCTATCCCAACCGAGTCGTGAATTTCGAACGGGCGAAAGTTATCGGGGGATGCTCGTCTCACAACGGCTGCGCGGCGATCTGGGGCAGCCGGGTCGATTACGACGGTTGGGCAGAGATGGGTCTCTCCGGCTGGTCATCGGCGGAGCTGCTTCCGGTCTTTGCTCGCGCCGCCGAGCGGTTGCGGGTGCGTCGCTACGCGGGGTACGAGGTCACGCCATTCCAGCAGGCGTGTCTCGACGCGGCGCCGGGCGTTGGGATCCCGCTCACCGATGACCTCAATGATCTTGACCAAGACGAGGGGGTAGCGACCAGCCCGGTCAACATCATGGATGGCACGCGCTGGAATGCCGCTTTTGCCTATCTCGACCCGGTCAGGCAGCGACCGAATCTGGTCATCTCCGATCGTTCAACGGGCGATCGCCTCGAGATCGAGCATGGCGTGGCGATCAGCATCCGCTACATTGGGCCCGATGGCCCCGCAGAGATTTCCGCGGGTCGGTTCGTCATCGCTGGCGGCACGTATGGGTCGCCGGCGATCCTCCTGCGATCGGGGATCGGTGACCCCGGCGAGCTGCGCGAGATCGGCATCGAGCCGAAACTTTCGTTGCCGGGAGTCGGTCGTAACCTTCATGACCACCCCTCGGTGCGGCTCATCTTTGGGGGGACGCCGCGGCTGGAAGCGGCGATGACCACCTTCGCCGAGGAGTGGTGGATGCCGGAGGAGCAGACGATCGCCAAGATCCGATCCGGTCTCTATCCACAATCAGCACGCGGATTCGATCTCCACCTTTACCCGGTCGGCGGTCCCAACAGCGAGAGTGAGACGGGATGGCATTGGTCATTGCCGGTGGCATGCATGACGCCCAGGTCGCGCGGCGCCGTCACGCTGCGATCGCCAGACCCTGAACGGGAGCCAAAGATCGAGCATCGCTATCTCTCTGATCCAAAGAGACACGATCGAGCGGTGCTGCGAGAAGGAATCCGCGTGGCGCGGACGCTCGCAGCCCAGCCGGGGTTGCGCGATCATCTTGGCACAGAGCTGAGTCCGGGATCGGCGATCAAGGATGACGCAGCGATAGAGGAGTGGATCGAGGGCGCCATCGAGCACTACTACCACCCGGTTGGCACATGTGCGATGGGGCCGGCCGATGAACCCCTGGCGGTCACCGACGCGCGGGGCCGGGTTCATGGGTTGGAGAACGTGTTCGTCGCCGACTGTTCGATCATGCCGGTAATCCCCCGTGCAAATACCAATCTTCCGGCCGTCGTCGTCGGCGAACGCATCGCGGGTTGGCTTCTCGGTGCGGAGTGAGGGGTTGCGATCGGCGGAGGCGGCGAGTCAGCCGGCCATCGAGCTGATTCTGGGGAATCACGATGGATAGCATCGGGTTCGGATTAGTCGGGCTGGGGCGGATCGGTGCGTTCCATGCCAACTCGCTGCGTCACGCCATCAGCGGCGCACGCCTGGTGGCGGCCGCCGTCGATGCCGATCACCGGCGCGCCCTACTGGAGTCCGGCGACGCTCCATGTGTGCTCGAGCCAGACGTCGAGGCGCTCCTGGCCCGGAACGACGTCGAAGCGATCGTCGTGGCATCGCCGGCTGTCGCCCATGACGAGCACATTGCCTTGGCGGCCAAAGCGGGGAAACCGATCTTCTCCGAAAAGCCACTGGCCGATTCGGTGCCCAAGGCGGAAGGGGCGGCGCAGGCCGTCCTCAGGGCGGGGGTGCCGTTCCAGATCGGATTTCAGCGACGATACGACCGGGGCTACGCGCGGGCCAGAGAGCTGATCGCCGCCGGATCGATTGGCACCGTCGAGATGTTCCGCGGTATGAGCTGCGACCGCCTCGGTCCGATCGATTTTCTGCGCACCAGCGGCGGCATCTTCATGGATCTGGCCAGCCATGATTTCGATGCGGCTCGCTTTCTGACTGGGGAAGAGATCAGCGAGGTCTTCGCCATCGGGGCGGTGTTGGTCGAGCCGGAGCTGGAGACGTTCGATGACGTCGACTACGCCATCATCCTGCTGCGTTTCGCGAACGGCGCTTTGGGGGTGGTGCAGGAGAGTTGGCGCGCACCGTACGGCTACGACATCCGTGCCGAGGTCCATGGCAGCATAGGCAAAGTGGTTGCCGAGGTCGACGAAAAGTACCCGATGGTGCTTTATGACAGCCGGGGCAAAGTCTCGGAGCGGCATGACCAGTTCCTCGAACGGTTCAGCGACGCCTATCTCGCGGAGCTGCAAGCGTTCGTCGACGCGCTGCATGCCGGCCGAGCGCCGACGCCGGGCATCGACGACGCATTGCAGGCCATGCGGGTGTCCGCGGCGGCGACCCAGAGCCGTCGCGAGGGGCGCTGGGTTTCGGTCCACGACGTTTAAGCAGTGATCGCCTGGGGGCGGAAATGTGAGCGACACGGCGTACAATCCTTCATCGAACGAAATGGCATGAGCGAGGGAGAGTGAATATGGTCGCGTCCCCGTCACGGGCCGAGGCTGCCCGGGCAGGTCAAACCTACGGAAACTACATCGCCGGTGAGTGGCGACCAGCCGCCAGCGGCGAGACGATGGAGAATCGCAACCCGGCTAACAGGGACGAGGTCGTCGGACTCTTCGCCTCATCAGCGGCCGACGACGTCGATGCCGCGATCTCCGCCGCGGAGGAGGCGTATCGCAGCTGGCGGTTCAGCTCGCCGATGACGCGAGCGAGCATCCTCCACAAGGCCGCCAACATTCTCGAATCCCGCATCTCCGAGGTTGGGCGCGAGCTGACCCGAGAAGAGGGCAAGACGCTCAAGGAGGGCATCGGCGAGACGACCCGTGCCGTCCAGATCCTGCGCTATTTCGCCGGCGAGGCGCAGCAACCGAGCGGTGAGCACTACCCGTCGGTGAGTCCGCACACCCTGCTCTACACCGCCCGGGAACCGCTCGGGGTCGTGGCCGTGGTCACCCCGTGGAACTTCCCGATCGCGATTCCAGCCTGGAAGATCGCTCCCGCGCTGGCCTTCGGCAACACTGTCGTCTTCAAACCGGCCAGCCTCACGCCCCTTACGGCGGTGCGACTGGTGGAAGCGCTCGACGAGGCCGGGCTGCCAGCGGGAGTGTTGAACCTGGTTACCGGGTCGGCCGCGAACGTCGGCGATCCTTTGGTGAGAGACCCGCGGGTGGTCGCCATCACCTTCACGGGATCGAATGAGACCGGCGCCGAATTGCGGCGTTCCGCGGCCGAGCGCGGGGCGAAGCTGCAGCTCGAGCTGGGTGGCAAGAACCCGGCCATCGTGCTCGCCGATGCCGACCTCGAGCATGCGCTCGGACAGGTCGTGGCCGGGGCAATGATGAGCACGGGCCAGAAATGCACCGCCACGTCGCGCGCTATCGTCGATCGGCGCATCATCGACCGCTTTACCGAGATGCTGGCCGACCGCATCGGCGGCCTGAAAGTCGGTGACCCGCTCGACGCGGAGACACAGATCGGGCCGCTGATCGACGAGCGCGCGGCGGAGCGGGTCGCCGGTGAAGTCGACGCCGCGAAGCAGGCGGGTGCAGAGCTGGTCGTGGGCGGCGAGCGGCTGGGCAGCGGGTTGGAGCGCGGCGCGTTCCTGGCGCCAACCCTGTTCGCGGATGTCGATCCGAAGTCCCGGCTCGGTCAGGACGAGCTGTTCGGACCGGTGTTGGGGGTCATTCCGGTCGACAGCATGGAAGAGGCGATGGCCGTCGCAAATCAGGTCAAGTTCGGCCTGTCGGCCTCGCTCTTCACCCGCGATCTTGGTCGCGCGTTGGCGTTCGCGCGCGAGATCGAGGCCGGCGTTGTGCATGTAAACAGCGAGACGGCGGGAGCGGAGCCCCAGGTGCCTTTCGGCGGGATGAAGGGGTCGTCATCGTATTCCCGAGAGCAAGGCAAAGCGGCGCGGGAGTTCTTCACGCAGGTGAAGACCGTCTACATTGATCCGCCTCCCCCATCGGCATAATGATCGGTGGTGACGGTTGTTTCGTCGGGCAGGGTTGACGCAGTCTAGGGTTCGCATCGAGCGATGGGCATGGATGTCCCACGGCAACCAAGAGGGAGAGACAGCAACGATGAGCAAGCATGCCGAGGCGGTACACGAGGCGCAGGCCCACTGGGAGGGCGGCTTGACTGACGGCAGCGGCCGCATCACGGGTAGCAGCAGCGGCAAGCTCGCCGAAGTTCCCATGACGTGGAACGCGCGGACCGGTGGCGACAACTCGCTGACTTCACCAGAGGAGCTGCTGGCGGCCGCGCACGCCTCCTGCTTTTCGATGGCCCTGGCATTCGAGCTGCAGGGGCGCAACGCCACACCGCGCAGTCTGGATGTCACCGCGCGGGTCGGGTTCGATCCCAAGGTCGGCGGAGGCTACGAGGTGAGCTTCTCAGAGCTGATAGTCAAAGGTGACGTACCGGGTATCAGCGCCCAAGATTTCCAGGAGGCGGTGAGCCAAGCGTCCGAGGGTTGCCCCATCTCGCAGGCATTGAAGGGGAATGTGCAGATCTCGGCCGAGGCTGAACTCGCCTAATTGAGCGGGCAGCAGATTCTGGTGATTCGTCGCACGGCGATGGCGTGATTCGGGCGACGCAGGCGTCGCCCCTACAGTTGCAGTTAATCTGCCTGCGCTTGTGAGTTGGTTACTGCGTC
>Ga0126313_10000673_pt1 | contig 16594 bp, 21 predicted proteins | sample Plot105A_FD_89954 | JGI IMG/M metagenome (GOLD analysis project Ga0126313, IMG submission 89954) | Serpentine soil microbial communities from UC McLaughlin Reserve, CA, USA - Plot105A | ecosystem: Environmental > Terrestrial > Soil > Grasslands | place: USA: UC McLaughlin Reserve, Lake County...
CATCTGGACGCGGAGCTTCGCGTCGAGGTTCGACAACGGCTCGTCCATGAGGAACGCAGCCGGTTGACGCACGATCGCGCGGCCCATCGCGACCCGCTGGCGCTGGCCGCCGGAGAGCGCCCGAGGCTTGCGGTCGAGGAATTGCTCCAGGCCGAGGATGCCCGCGGCCTCCTGGACGCGCTTGTCGATCTCGCCCTTCTCCATCTTCCGCACGCGGAGACCGAACGCGATGTTCTCGTAGACGGTCAGGTGCGGGTAGAGCGCGTAGCTCTGGAAGACCATCGCGATGTCGCGGTCCTTCGAGGCGACGTTGTTCACGACGCGGTCGCCGATGCTGAGGACGCCCTCGGAGATGTCCTCGAGCCCGGCCACCATCCGGAGCGCGGTGGACTTGCCGCACCCCGAGGGGCCGACGAGGACCATGAACTCGCCGTCGGCGATCTCGAGGTCCATGTCGTTCACGGCCCTGGTGCCGTCGGGATAGATCTTCGCTACGTCCTGAAAGGTGACCTCGGCCACCGCGGCGCCCCCTCTCTCCCTAAGGCTTCGTACGGTTTCCAGCATTAACAGATCGCTAACCTCTCGCGCCCTGCTTCACTCCGGAGGAGCGCGGCTAGACTCGCCGCCCGATGCAGACCTCGACGATCGTCGTCCTCGAAGGGGACGAGACCGGCCAGGAGCTCCTCGAGGAAGCGCTCCGGATCCTCGCGCCCGGGACGATCGGCGTCGAGCTCGAGTTCCCGCGCTTCGACCTCTCGCTCGAATCGCGCCGCGCGACGGGCAACGGAGTCGTCCACGAGGCTGCCGCAGCGCTCCGCGAGGCCGGGCTCGGGCTCAAGGCGGCCACCGTGACGCCCGAGGGTGCAGGGGACGTCGGGAGCCCGAACCGCATTCTCCGCGAGGAGATCGGCGGGCACGTCATCGTCCGCACGGGTCGGCGGATCCCTGGGGTAGTGCCGATCGCGGGCGCCCACTATCCGATCTCCGTCGTGCGCATGGCGGTCGGCGACGCCTACGGTGCCACGGAATGGCGCGAGGGGGACGGCGAGAACGAGGTCGCCTTCCGCACGGAGCGGATCGAACGGCGGATCTGCCGTGCCGTCGCCGAGTTCTCGTTTCTCCACGCGGCAAGGACGCGCGCGAAGGTCTTCGGCGGGCCGAAGTACACCGTCAGCCCTGTTTACGAGGGGATGCTGAAGGAGGAGATGGACGCGGCGGCCGGGCGCCATCCCGACGTTCCGTACGAGCCGCAGCTGATCGACGCGACGTTCGCGCTCCTGATCGGCGCCGCGGGCGAGCCGCTCGTGATCCCGTCGCTGAACCGCGACGGAGACATCCTCTCCGACCTCGTGCTGCCGCTCTTCGGCTCGATCGCCGGATCCGAGTCGCTGCTCGTCGCCTTCGACGATGCGTACTCCCCGTCCGTCCTCATGGCCGAGGCGGCGCACGGGACCGCGCCAGCGCTCTTCGGGAAGAACGTCGCGAACCCGATGGCGATGATCCTCGCCGGCGCGGCGCTCCTCTCGCATCTCGACGCGACCGAGCCACGCTCGGCCGGACGCGCGATCCGCGAGGCCGCGCTCGAGGCGGTTTCGTCCGGGATCAGGACCGCCGACCTCGGCGGGCACGCCTCGACGTCCGAGTTCACGGACGAGCTGATCCGGCGCGTCATCGCGAAGCTCGACGTCTGGGCCACCCTGGGCGAGGGCTGAGCCGACCCAGGCGCCTTGTGCCGGGCCGCCATCGGCCCGGGCGGAGGGCCTCAGTGCTGTTCGAGCGGCGGGTTCTGGACGTTGTGCTCGACGGCGTACTGCTCCACGAGCTCGTTCACTACGTCGAGCCCGTCGCTGTAGGCGTAGTTGATGCGGACGAACGGCTCCCACTTCTCCGGCAGCGCGTCCTCCGGGAAGATCGCCTCGACAGGGCACTCCGGCTCGCAGGCACCGCAGTCGATGCACTCTTCGGGGTCGATCACGAGCATGCGGTCGGCCTGATGAATGCAGTCGACCGGACAGACGTCGACGCACGAGAGGTCTTTGATGTCGATGCAGGGCTCGCCGATGATGTACGTCATCTCGCGGGCCAGTCTACGGCTTCGCCCGGCAGGGCCGGGAGGCTACCCGACGAGCTCTTCGACGAGCTGTGGAGCCCGCTCGGCGAGCGCGGATCGGACGACGACGCGGTCGAATCCGGCGGCGTTCGCGGCGCGCAGGCCCGCGGTGTCCGTGTGGTTTGTGAACCCCAGGATCGGGACGTCGGGATATGCGTCCGCGACCTCGTCGGGGTCGACGCGCGCGATGTCCACGATCACGAGGTCCGGCGGGTCGACGCTCTCGGTCGTCGTCAGCCGGTGGGCCTTTCCGAGGAGCGCGTCGAGCTTGCCACGAAAGAAGAGATCGACCCCCGTCAGCAGGATCGTCGCCACGCGGGTGAGGGTAACACCGCCCAGGGCGCTCGAACAGGGCTCTGCTAGCGTCCGGCGCGTCGTGAACGAGACAGCCTTCGTCGCCGTCGGCCGCGCGGAGGACGTGCCACCGGGCACGATCCGGCACTTCACCGTCGGGGAGACCGCCGTCGCGGTCGCGAACGTCGACGGCGAGATCCACGCCATCGAAGGCAAGTGCCTCCATCTCGGCGGCCCGCTCGGACGGGGCCGCTTCGACGGACGCGTCGTCTCGTGCCCGTTTCACGGCTGGCAGTACGACGTCACGACAGGCGAGAACGAGTTCGACCGCGCGATCCGGCTCGAGCGCTACGACGTCGAGGTCGTGGACGGCGAGGTTCGCGTCGCCCTCCCCCGCGCCTGATCCCGACTACGAGCGCGGGGTCGAGCTCCTCCGCACAGGCGAATGGTTTGCCGCCCACGAGGCGCTCGAAGACGCCTGGCGGCGGGCGGAGCCCACCGAACGAGACTTCCTGCAGGGGCTCGTCCACGTGGCGGTCGCCTGGTACCAGGCGTCTCGAGGGAACGCGGTCGGCACGGAGCGTCAGCTGGAGAAGGCGCACAGGCGGCTGCTCGCCTACGTGCCGTCGCACCGCGCGCTGGACGTCGCGGGGGTCCTCCACTCCGTCACCCGCGCGCGCGGGACGTTCCCCAGCCTGCCGGCGCCCGTGGTGGGCGACGCATTGCCCGGCGGGCCCGACCTCGAACGCGCGCTCGCGTTCATGGCCGATCTGCAGGAGCGCTCCGCCGTCGAACGGACGCCGTTTCGATTCGGCCACGTCTACGGCGACCCCGAGCGCCCGGCTCTGTGGGATTTGAACTTCGCCCGGCTCGAGCGGCCGGTCGCCGACGTCGACCCGGACGAGGTTGCATCCGCCGTCGACGAGATCGAACGGACCGTCGGTCACCGCCACCGAAAGCTCTTCGTCGCCGATCCACGGGCGGCGGTCGCGCTCGAACCGCGCTTCCGGACGCTGGGCTGGCGCATCGAGCGCTACCTCGTCATGGGCCTCGTCGCCGTCCCGGGCGAGGGCGCGCACCCGGTCCTCGAGGTGGACGATGCCGCGCTCGTCGCCTCGCGCCGAGCCTTCGCCGCCGGCGAGGATCCGAACGCCTCGGACGACGTGGTCGCTCAGCTCGCGGACTTCGCCGTCTCACGCCGTCGCGCCGTCGACATCCATCTCTTCGCACACGTCGAGGGCAATCTGCCCGTCAGCTGGTGTGAGCTCTATTCGGGCGGCGGCGTCGGCCAGGTCGAGGACGTCGCGACGCTCCGCGAGCACCGCGGCCGTGGGTTCGCGAGCTCCGTTGTCGCGCGGGCGGCGCGCGCCTCGGTCGAGGCCGGCCACGACCTGACGTTCCTCGTCGTGGACGAGGACGACGGCCCGGTCGTCCTCTACGAGCGGCTCGGTTTCAGCGCCGTCGGACGTGAGTACGCGTTCTTCAAGCCGCCGCTCTAGGATTCGTGCCCGTGACGGATTGGACGAAGCGAAACCTCCACGAGGTCGAGGACGCGGCGGTGAAGTTCGGCCACGCGCCGGACCTGAGCGCACGCTTCGCGCACGGCGACCTGGGGCTCGAAGGGCTCGGCCTCAGCCTCCAGCGGCTGGCGCCCGGGAAACGCCAGCCGTTCGGCCACCGTCACCGGGAGCACGAGGAGGTCTATGTCATCCTCGCGGGCAGCGGCCAAATGCTCGTCGGCGACGAGACGGTCGACGTCGCTGCCCTCGATGCGATCCGGGTCGCACCCGAGACGCTGCGCGCCTTCGAGGCGGGCGACGAGGGGCTCGAGTGGCTCGTCTTCGGCCCCCACGGCGCGGGCGACGCCGAGATCGTCCCGGATCCCTTCGGGACCTAGACTCCTATCCCGAAGAACTCGAGCAGGCGGTTGAACTGGACGTTCAGCCACCAGTCGCGCCCGACGAAGAGGAGCAGCCCGAACGCGACGAGGAACGCGCCGCCGACGACCTGGAGGATGCGGTAGCGGTCGCGCAGCCAGCGCGAGGCCGAGGTCGCCCACGAGAAGCCCGCTCCGATGGCGACGAACGGGAGCGCGAGGCCGAGCGAGTAGACGAAGAGCAGGAACGACCCCTGGCCGACCGTGCCCGCGTCGCCTGCGAGGGCAAGGGCGGCCGCGAGGAACGGCCCGACGCAGGGGGCCGCGCAGACCGCGAACGCTCCGCCGAGGAGGACACGCGAGCCGGTCTTCCGCGCCCCCTCGACGAGGTCGGGCGACGCGAGCCGCTCGAGCCAGGGAAAGGGGAGGAGCCCCATGAAGGCGAGACCGAAGACGACGAGGACGATGCCGGCCGCCTGCTTCCCGGTCCGGCTGTCGATCCCGCCGAGGGCCGCCGCCGTGGCGCCGAAGGCGACGAAGACGGCGGTGAAGCCGACCACGAACGGGAGGGCCGCAGTGACGACGCGGCGCCCGGAGACGCCCGGCCCGGTGCCTGAGACGACCGAGAGGTAACCCGGGACGAGCGGCAGGACGCACGGCGTCACGAACGAGACGAGGCCCGCGAGAAAGACGGGAATGATCTTCGACTCCAACAGCCCGCTCCTACGCGTCGAAGCGCGCGAGCTCCTCGTCGAGCCGTCGCTCGAGGTCGCGATCGACGACGCGGGCGCGCCCGTTCGCCTCGTGACCTGGCTCGTCTTCCGGCGGCCCGCGACTCACGAGCCACCGGCGGGCGGCGAAGGCCATCAGGACGACCGCGAGCGCGCCGCCCACGAGCGGCAAGAGCCACGCGAGCAGGTTGAATCCGCGCGTCGGCGGAGCGGCGAGGATGGCCTCGCCGAACTGGTCGACAAGCGACGCTTTGATCTCGGACTTCGTCTTCCCGGCGGCGATCTCCCGGCGGATGAACGCGCGGATCCGGTCGGCGGCCGGAGCCGACGACAGCTCGAGCGCCGTATGACACGTCGGGCACATCACCTCGTCCTCGAGGTCGGCGAGCGTCGGATGCTGGTCGGACGCCGCAGCCGCTCCGGGGGCCGCGAGCGCGACGACCGCGGCGAGAGCTGCGAGCGCGCGAGTCACGAGCTCTCGAGCGCTCGCTGAATATTCCGCCGCAACGTCCGGTTGCTGATCGGCCCTTGGATCCGCGGGCCGACGAGCCGTCCATGCCGGTCGACGAACCAGGTCTCGGGGAACCCGGTCACGCCGTAGTGGCCGATCACGGCGCCCGGGCCGTCGTGGAGGAGCGGATACGTGAGGCCGTAGCGGCGCGCGAAGTTCATCGCATCGCCCTCGAGGTCCTGCGAGTCGATGCCCACGAAGACGACGTCGCGATGGCGCCACTGTTGCCAGGCCTGCTCGAGCCGCGGCGACTCCTCCTTGCACGGCTCGCACCACGATGCCCAGAAGTTGAGAACCACGGCCTTGCCGCGGAGCGAGGCGAGCGAGAGGGTGCCGTCCCCCACGAGGCGCTCGAGCTCGAATGTGGGCGCCGGCGGCGTCGCGCCCGCGTTCACCCGGTCGCCGAGGGACGTCGCCGAGTCGCGGTTCACGAGCTGCCAGGCGAAGATCCCGAGCAGGAGCGCGATCAGCACGACTGCTGCGATCTGCAGGAAGATCTTGGGGAGGCGGCGTCCCATGCGCCGCGCCTCACTCTACCCGCGTGCCTTGTGCGGGACTGCGGTTCCCGGCCCGTCGAAGACGGTCGGATCGTCGGTGACGACCCCGTCGACGCCGGCCCGGACGACCCGCTCGAGGTCGGCGCGATCGTTCACAGTCCACGCGATCGTGGCCGCCCCGCCGGAGTGGACCCGCCGGACCGCCGCGGGGGTGATCACGAGGTGGTGGAGGCTGGCCGCGTCGGCCGAGGCGCGGCCGAGCATGCCGGACACGCGGTACGGAAGAGCCACACGAAGCGAGAGGAGTGCGGCCCGGATGACCGCGTTCGGGAGGAGGCCCTTCTCGGCGATCCCACCGCGGTCGAACGGGTAGCCGAGGCCGAGGTCGAGCGCGGGTTCGAGGCGGCGGAGCTCGGCAAGCACGGGCGCGAAGGTCGAGGTGATGAACGTCCGGCCGACGAGCCCGGCCCGGCGGACCGCATCCACGACGCGGGCCTCGGCGCCGCGGCGCGGCTTCACATCGAGGTGAAGCCCCGCCTCGGGGGGGGCATGCTCGACGAACAGCTTGAGCGCCTCCTCGAGCGAGGGCGCGTCGGCGGCAGCGACATCCGGCGAATGCGCCAGGACGAGCCGGCCCAAGACGTCGGAGACGTCGATCTCGACATAGTCGACATCGAGTGCGAGCGCCGCGACGAGCGCTTCGCGGGAGTTCTCCGGAGCGGATGCCGTCGCGCCGCGATGGGCGATCCGGACGACGCCGCCGTCGGCGCGTCGCCTCACGGCGCGGTCGGAAGCGGATGCTCTTCGACGTCAGTGCCGCCGCCAGCGATGTACTCGACGATCATCCGGTCCGTCAGCCACTCCACGGGGGCACGGTCGTCGGTCAGCGGCTCCGTGACCGTCCTGGCCGGAACGATCGACGACCGGAAGAGCGGTACAAGCGAGGCGAGCCGCGGGTCGAGGCGGCCGACCCGAGCGGCCAGCTTCTCCCGCGACGTTGGCCGGTCGAACGCGAGGACGAGCTCGTTGTAGCGAAGCGGCGTCCAGACCCACGCTTGCGGGAACGCCGTGAGGACGGTGGCCTCGACCGCGTCCGAGAGCCGCTCGTCTCCCGGCACGCGCGCGACGTTCAGCGCGAGGATGCCGCCCGGCCGGAGACGCGAGCGCGCGAGCTCGAAGAACTCGCGCGTAGCCAGGTAGAACGGGATGTACGGCTGGCGGTACGCGTCGATGAAGATCAAGTCGTAGCGCTTCTTCGTCTCCTGGAGGAACGGGCGCCCGTCGGCGGTCACGACGTGGAGCCTCGAGTTGTCGTCCAGGCCGAGGTAGCGCCGCCCCGCGTCCGTCACCTTCGGGTCGATCTCGACCCCCTCGATCCAGGCCCGCGGATAGAAGTCGCCGTAGGCGCGGGCGATCGTCCCGCCGGCATTTCCGATCACGGCCATGTCGCGGACGGGCCGGCCGAGAAGCGGCGGGACGACGAGGAACATGTCCCATTCGCCTCCGGTCAGCACGGTGTCCCGTCGCCAGACCGAGTGGACGGCGATCCCCTCGTTCAACCGCAGGACCCGCGAGCCGTCGGAACGCTCGACGACCTGCACGTACTGGTAGGACGACTCGGTCTCGTAGAGGAGCCCCGGCGTCGCCTTGATCTCTCCGGCGGGAACGAACAGGAGCCCGGCCGCGACGACCGTGGCCGCCTGCCAGCGCGGCCCGAGGAGAAGCGCCGCCGAGAGCACGAGGAGCGCGGCCGACACGAGCATCGTCCGCTGCGTCCCGATGAGCGGAATGGCCACGATCGCCGACAGGAACGTCCCGACGATGCTTCCGACCGTCGAGAGCGCGTACAGGCGGCCGGAGACGCTGCCGGCCGTCGCGACGTCCTTGACCGCAAGGCGGATCGCGAACGGCGACACCGTCCCGAGCAGCGTCACAGGGATCGCGAAGAGCGCGAGCGCGGCGAAGAACGAGCCGACAACGGCGCCCACGGCGGCCGCGTCGAGCCCCTCCAGCGCGAGGTCGAGCACGGGGCGGGCGACGAACGGCGTCAACGCGATCGCCGCGGCGGCGACGAGCACGATGCGACCGAGCAGACGCGAATCGGGCCGGCGATCGGCGAGCCGGCCGCCTAGCCAGTAGCCGGCCGAGAGGTAGACGAGGATGAGCCCGATGATGTTCGCCCAGACGATCGTGGAGCTCCCGAAGTAGGGCGCGAGCAGGCGGGACGCGGCGATCTCGGTCGCAAGCGTCCCGGCGCCCGCGGCGAAGACCACGACGGACAGGCGGGTGCGTCCGACCGCTGCCGCGGAAGCCGGCTCGCCGGCGAGGCTTCCCGTATGGGCGGGCACGGTTCTAGGGTGCCAGTCGGATGCAGACGACGGCGCAGTCGTCGCCCAGCTCGCCGCCCGCGAAGTACGTGCACTCGGCGACGAGCCCCTCCGCGAGCTCCTGGGCCGTGAGGCCTGCGTTTTCGGCAAGGAACCGGTCCAGGCGCTCCTCGCCGAAGAGCTCCCCGTTGCGGCGCGCCTCGACGACGCCGTCGGTGTAGAGGACGATCGTCGCGCCCTGCTCGAGATCGAGCGTGTACGCCTCGTACGCCTGCGACGGGTCGATCCCAAGCGCCACACCGCCGCGTCCGACGCCGACGACCGAGCCGTCCGGGCGCACGAAGCGCGCCGGCGGATGTCCTGCGCTCGCGATGGCGACGCGCTTCCCGGCGACGTCGACGAGCAGGTACGTCATCGTGATGAACTTCCCGAGCTCGATGTCCTCTGCCACGACGCCGTTCGCGGTCGCGAGGAACGACGCCGGCTCGGGGTCGACGCGGGCGAGCGCTCGGAAGGCGTACTTCGCCATTGCCATGTCGCTGGCGGCGCCGATTCCCTTCCCGGTAACGTCGCCGAGGACGACTGCGAGGCGGCCGTCGTCGAGCGTCAGGAAGTCGTACACGTCGCCGCCGACGTCGACCTGCGCGGCCGACTCGTAGACGTGGCCGACCTCGAGACCCGGGACCTCCGGCAGCCCACTCGGGAGAAGCGAGCGCTGCATCGTCTCCGCGAAGTCGCGCTGGTGCGTGTAGAGCCGCGCGTTGTCGATGGCGAGAGCCGCCTGCGCAGCGATCGTCGACGCCGCCTCCAGGGCAGCGTCGTCCAGCGGACGCGTCGGCGCCAGCGAGAGGAGCGTCAGCGTCCCGAGGACGTCACCCGACGACGCGAGCGGCACGACGGCGGCGGTGGCGCCGCGCGCAAGGAACGGATCGAGCACGGTGCTTGCGTTTTCGCCGCCGATCGACTCGCGCGTGAGGAGGATCGGACGGCGCGAGCGGAGGACGCGCCGGGCGGCCGAGGCTGTCATCGACTGGGACTTCCGGAGCATCGCCGCGGCCGCGTCGTGGAGTGCTGGGTCGGCAACGTGAACCGAACGCGTCTCGAGCTCGTCCCCGCGCTCGTCGCGGAGGTGGATCGCCGCAGCGTCGAGCGAGAAGAGCTCGACGACCGAGCGCGCGACCGCCTCGAGCGTCGCCTCGAGCGAAAGGCTGCGGGTGAACGACTGCGCGATCTCGAACAGCCCACGGAGCTGTCGTGCGGAACGGCGCTCCTTGGCGAGCGCGTCCTCGAGAACGACGCCGAGCTCGCTAGTGCGCTCGTGCATGCGTGCGTTCTGCACGGCTGCAGCCAGCTGGCTCGTGAGCGCGAGGAGCAGCGTCTCTTCGCCCGCACGCCCGCGGCGACGGCGACGCCGGTAGACGACGAGCAGGCCGATCGCCTCCTCGCCGACGGCGAGGGGGAAGACGAGCGCGGACCGAAGCGCGGTCTCCTCGACCGCCGACTCGAGGCCGGCCAGGCGCGGATCGTGCCGCAGGTCGTCGATGCGCACGTAGCCGCGCGCCCGGGCGGGTCCGAGCGCGACCTCGAGCAGGCGGTCCGCGATCGCCTCGTGCGGACCGGCGAGCGAGCCGGACGCAGCGGCGAGGACGAGCCCCTCGTTCTCACGGAGGTAGACGGCGACCTCGCCGCCGACGAGGTCGACGACGCGCTCGACCGTCGTCTCGAGCGTGTGTGCGACCGAGAGCCGCGCGTGTGCCTGTGCCACGACCTCGATCAGCGTCCGACTGCGCCGGAGATCCTCGTGCGTTCGGGCTGAGCGTTGCGTGCGCCGGAGCGCGACGGCCGCGCGCGTGGCGAGCGAGGCGAACGCCGGGTCCGCGTCGGCCCCGTCCTCGAAGACGACCTCCAGAGCTCCCACGGGCGGCTCGCCGAGTAGCATTGCCGCGCCGGCCTCGCCGGGGGCCTCGAGCGCGCGAACGACGGCCTCTGAGCCGCGCTCCCCGGCCTCGCCGTGCGACGCGAGGAGGACGGGGTCGCCGCCGGGCTCGAGGCGCCAGACCGAGGCGCCCCGGACGCCGCGCAGCTCACACGCAAGGCGCGCGATCTGTTCCGCAGCCTCGAGCTCGTCCGAGCCCGCAGCGAGCGCCGCCGACGCGAGATCGACCGCTCCCTGCTCGTACCCGCCCCCGGCGGCGGCGCGGCGGGCGCGCTCGTAGAGAAACGCGTGCGTCGCAAGCGCGGCCGCGACGCGCGCATACGCGGCCTCGACGTCCGCGAGCGGGCCCCCGCGCCGGTAGAGCTCGACCGTAGCGGCGAAGTCATCTTCGGGGACCGCTTCGATCGCGAAGACGTCGGCTCCGACGCGCGCACCGGCCCGTGCGACCGCCGATGGCATGCCGTCCTCCCCGAGCAACAACTGGGCCGGTACGGCCACGTCCTCCGGCGCGATGCGCGAGCCTTCGAGCTCGGCGGCGGTCGCGTCCGACTCAGCGGCGACGACGCGGGCGACCAGCGCGCCGTCTGGCTCGCGCTCCCGCACGATGACCATCTGGGCCCCGGTGGCGGCTGCCGCGACGTGTGCGATCGACGCGAGGACGCGGTTCAGCGGGGCACCTCGCGCAAGCTCGCGGAGCGCGTCCGTGAGCGCGGCCACGCCGTCCTCGGTGCTCCGCCCGGCCGCGATCGTGTCAACGGAGATCGTCACGCTCGTAGTATGGCCCGCGCCGCCAGGGCCCACCGCGGCCTGAACGGGTTGCGGCAGAACGCGGCCGTTTCAGGAACAATCCCGCGTCATGGCCGCTCCAGCCCAGCGCCGGCCAGACCCGCACGCGCCCTCCCGGCCGCTCCCGGCGGTCGAGCGCAACCTCAGGGCGGAGCGGGCCCGTCGTCGCGCCCGGATCGAGCACCAACGGGAACGGCGGCGCGCGCGCCTGCACTTCTTCGTCCTCATCCTCGCGCTCCTGGCCGCAACCGCGATCCTCTCGCTGACGATCCTCGACCAGCTTCGCTCGCTCTTCGGGGTCTGATGGAGCTCACGCCCGACCCCCGCCATCGCACGGCCGTCGTCAGGACGCCCGCCGAGGAGCTCGCGTGGCTCGCCGCCATCGTCCTGGCGCTCAGCGCCTTCATGAGCTGGTACACGGGCTCCGCAGAGGGAATCACACTCTCGGTCACGGGTTGGCACACGGGCGCGCTCGGGAAGCTCGTCTTCTTCCTCGGGTTGGCCGTGGTCATCGTGCTCGCCCTGCGTCCGTTCGGGATCGCGCTCCCGGCGACGGTGCCGGTCGGGATGATCGTCCTCGGGCTCGGTGCGGTCGCGACCATCGTCGTCCTCTTGCGCCTCATCTCCGTCCCCGCGGACTTCGTCGGGCTCGGCCGTTCGATCGGCCTCTGGATCAGCCTGTTCGCGGCGCTTCTGGTCTCAGTGGCCGGCTTCCTGCGCGGCGCAGAGGACGTCTGAGCCCGAGGATCAGCGCCGCCGCGATCGCGGCCCCGAGCGCGCCGCCCGCGAGCACGTCCGTGAGGTAGTGCACACCGAGGTAGACGCGCGAGTAGACGATCGCGAGGGCGAGCGCAACGAAGACGGGCGTCCAGCGCGGGACGAGCCAGGACAGCGCGACCGCGCCCGCGAACGCCGTTGCCGCGTGACCCGAGGGGAGCGAGGGAGTACCCGGCGTTCCTCCGAGCGGATCGTCTGCCGGGATCGTCTCGAACGGCCGAGGCCGGTCGACGACAACCTTCAGCCCGAGCGCCGCGAGGTCGGCGGCCCAGACAGCGGCGGCGGTGAGCGCGAGCACCTGCGCGAACGAGCGGCTCGACGCGAGCCCGATCGCGACAGCGAGCACGATCCAGACGAGGCCCGCGAACCCGATGCGTGAGAGACCGATGAAGACGGGGTCGAGCCACGGCGCGCGGTGATCGACCGCCCAGAGGACGATGTCGCTGTCTGCCCCTGCGACGATCGCTATGCGCGGAGCAGCTGCTTCGTCGACGCGATCAGCTGCTGCGGGTCGAACGGCTTCCCTATGAATGCCTGCGCACCACGCTCCTCGGCGGCAGCCTGCTCCTGCTCGTCGACCTTGCCGCTGAACATGACCACGGGGATCGCGTCGAGCCCGTGGCGCTCGCGAACGCGACGGAGCATCTCCCACCCGTCGACGCGGGGCATCATCACGTCGAGGAGGATGAGGTCGGGCGGCTCCTCGTCGAGGGCGTCGAGACCCTCGTCCGCGCTCGCCGCCTCGCGCACGTCATAGCCCTCCATCTCGAGGTTGACGCGCAGGTACTCGCGCAGGCGGTCGTCGTCGTCGACGATCAGGATCCGCTGCTTCGACCCCCCGCGCGCGTTGCCGAGGAAGGCGTCGAGGTCGCTGCGCCGGAATCGCCGGTGCCCGCCGGGCGTGTAGAAGGCCGCGAGCCGGCCGCTGTCGGACCACTTGCGGATCGTGCTCTGGGCGACGCCGAGATACTTCGCCGCCTGGCCGAGGGTCAACCACTCCGGAGCCGCGCTGGACGCTCGGCCGGACTGTCCTCTTACCGTCATCGGTGGCGGAAATCTCCCAAGACGTACTGATTCCTACCCTATGGACCCGCTGTCGTAACCGTCACCGTGCGAGTGACGGGCGGCGTCGTGTTCGGCTCGATCGTCTGCACGCGGGCCTGCGTGCCTCCCGGCTTTGGCGCCGACTCGATCGCACGGCCGATCGCGATGCCGACGAAGAGCAGGACAGCGGCGAGTACGACACGCAGCACCCAGAGCAAGGCGCGTCGCCGACGACCTCGCGAGCGCTCGCGCTCCCGCATCCGGCGGCGCTCCGCTATCGAGGCCTCGAGACCCGCGCGTGGGTCGTTCATCAGGGGGCGTAGTCAACCGCGCCGCGGGCGTAGCGCGCGAACGCCGCGTCACCGATCGCGACCGAGTCGCCGACGCCGACCCGCGCCTGTCGCGCAGGCAGGGCGTCCGTCACGACCTCGCGCACCCAGTCCTCGGAGGAGTCGTAGGCGCCCGCGAGGTCGTCGAGCGTGTAGGACTGCCCGACGCGGCGGCGGAGCTCGTCCACCACCGTGTCGACGAGCGCCGCGAGCTGGCGGTAGCGCGTCGCATCCGAACGGGCGGCCTCGACCCGCCGGTCGCCCTCCTCCCACTGCACCCTCGCCGTCTGCAGCATCACGGCTCGGTCGGGGAGAGCGCCGCCGCGCAGCGGCCGTCCGGGCACCACGTCTCCCCCGCGTCGTCGACGATGCGCTCGCCGAGCTCGTACCCAGGCCTGGCGAGCGCGAACGCCGCGTGGGCGTGCAGGCACTTGAGGGCGCCGTTTCGTGTTCCGCCGATGCCCGAGTCGAGCTCGGGCCGAATCCGGCGCTGCTCCTCCTGTGCGCGCGCGAGGCTTTCGCGGAGCATCGGATCCGCGGCCGCCGCGTCGGTCCAGCGCCGGACGCCGCCCGCAGCCTCGCGGCGCGCGATGCCCGCGACCAGCCACGGGCAGGTCAGGTAGTAGGTCGTCGGGAAGGGCTTGCCGTCGTCGTCGAACGGGTGTTGTTCCGTGACAGCCGGAAACCCGTGCGGACAGCGGCGCGCCACGCGCCGAAACGGCCGCGCGGGGCGGCCGAGCTGCCACGAGACGACAGTCTGGTCGTCCACGCGATCATCGTAGCCGCGTCCCCTTCCCGAGCCCCTTCACGATGAAGAGCCGCTCTCCGGGCTTCACGAGCCCGAGCTTCCTCGCCTCGCGCTCGACGAACTCGTCCGTTCCCGCATCCGCAAGGCGGTCTTCGAGACGGCTGCGGTCGGCGGTCATCCGGGCGACCTGCGCCCGCCGCATCGCCACCTCGTCCTTCGCGCGGAAGTACGCCTGGAGGGGGCGGACGTACGCGAGCGAGATCACGACAAACGTCCCGACGGCGAGCCATCGGAGCGTGCGCGAAGTCCTGCTCCTTCTCTTGACCGACCGGCGAGGCACCGCGCCCCCTTTCGCGGGCGCGCCCCACGGTCCTTCCGTCAGGCCGTCTCGACCTTGATCAGGTTCGTCGTCCCGGGCAGATTCACTGCGGTGCCGGCCGTGATCACGACGCGGTCGCCCGGCGCGACGATCCCGGTCGAGCGCGCGGCCTCGAGCGTCGCTGCCCAGAGATGCTCGATGTCGCGGCACTCCTCGATCCGCGCCGGGACGATCCCCCACTCGATCGCCAACTGCTGCGCGGCGTGCCGCTTGTGCGTGACCGCGATGATCGGCCGCCGGGGTCGATGGCGTGCGACCGCCGAGGCCGTCCGCCCGCTGTACGTCGGGACGCAGACGGCGACCGCGCCGAGCGCCTCTGCGATGTCGCAGGCCGCGTTCGACATCGCCTCGCCCACGGTCGGGTACTCCTCGTCGCGCTCGAGCTCGTGACGGTACGGGAGGCTCGGATCGACCGCCCGCGCGATGCGGTCCATCGTGCGGACGGCCTCGACGGGGAAGTGCCCGACGGCCGTCTCGCCCGAGAGCATGACCGAGGCGGTGCCGTCGAGGACGGCGTTCGCGACGTCGCTCGCCTCGGCACGTGTCGGCTCCGCGTGGCTCATCATCGATTCGAGCATCTGCGTCGCCGTGATCGCCGGCTTCCCGCGCTCGAGCGCCGCGCTTAGGATCCGCTTCTGGAGGAGCGGCACCTCCGCAGGGCCGATCTCCACCCCGAGGTCTCCGCGCGCCACCATCACCGAGTCGGCGACGCGCAGGATCCCGGCGAGATCGTCGATCGCCTCGGCCTTCTCGATCTTCGCGATCACGAGCGCGTCCGAGCGCGCCTCGTGGAGGAGCTCACGCAGCTCGCGGACATCGTTTGCGGAGCGGACGAAGGAGAGCGCGACGTAGTCGACGTCGAGGTCGAGCGCGAACGCGAGATCGCATCGGTCCTTCTCGGTGAGCGAGGGTACCGGCAACGGGACACCCGGCACGTTGACCCCTTTGTGCGCCGCCACGGGTCCTCCGACGAGGACCGTGCTGCGCACCCGTCCGCCGCCGTCGATGTCGTCGACGCGCAGGCGGACGAGGCCATCGTCGATCAGTACCTCGTGGCCGGGCCGGAGCATCTGCGAGAGGACCGGCGGCGCGACGGGCAGGTCGCCTTCACGGCCGAGGCCCTCCCCGGCGATGAGGACCTCGTCGCCGACTGCCAGCTCGACAGTTCCGGAGAGCTCGCCGACGCGGAGCTTCGGGCCCTGTAGGTCGCCGATGATCGCGAGCGGCCGGCCGGCCCGCTCCTGGGCGTCGCGAACGAGCCGGGCGCGCTCGGAGTGCTCCTCGTGCGTTCCGTGCGAGAAGTTGAGGCGAGCGGCGTCCATGCCCGCCTCGACAAGGGCGTCCATCGTCTCGGGCGTGGAAGACGCGGGCCCGATCGTGCAGACGATCTTCGTACGACGGGATCCGCGGTCCATGGGACTCAAGGTAGCCCAGCGTTCGGCAGGCGGCGCCGCAGGTTCCACCGCTTGCAGATCGTACGGTGGGCCCCGGCTGCCGACGGCGACTCGGGCCGTGTCCGTGCGGCTCGCGCGCGTCTGACTCTTCCCCCCCGGGGTCCCCGAATTACCGGTTCCCCCTCGTCGAGCGTACTGCGAAAAAGCGCGCGTGGGGTGCGCGGAAACGTGCCGGCTTCCGCGCCTCGAGGGCGCTAGCGATCTGCGCGCGGAAACGCGGCCCAGCCCGGGTACTCAGCCGCCTCGCCGAGCTCGGCCTCGATCCTCAGGAGCTGGTTGTACTTCGCGACGCGGTCCGAGCGCGACGGCGCGCCCGTCTTGATCTGGCCGACGCCAGTCGCGACGGCCAGGTCGGCGATGGTCGTGTCCTCCGTCTCGCCCGAGCGGTGCGACATCACCGCCGCGTACCCGTTCGACCGCGCGAGCTCGATGGCGTCGAGGGTCTCGGTAAGCGTCCCGATCTGATTCACCTTCACGAGGATCGCGTTCGCGACGCCGCGCTCGATCCCCGTGCGGAGGCGATCGACGTTCGTGACGAAGAGGTCGTCGCCGACGAGCTGGACGCGCGAACCGAGCTTCGCGGTCAGGGAGCGCCAGGACGTCCATTCGTCCTCGGCGAGACCGTCCTCGATCGAGACGATGGGGAAGCGGGCCACGAGCTCGTCCCAGAAACCGGCCATCCCGTCGCCGTCCACCTCACGGCCCTCGAACCGGTAGACGCCATCGGCGAAGAGCTCGGTCGCCGCGGGATCGAGCGCGATCGCGACGCGGTCGCGGTGGCCCGCACGCTCTGCC
>Ga0126313_10000675_pt1 | contig 16591 bp, 15 predicted proteins | sample Plot105A_FD_89954 | JGI IMG/M metagenome (GOLD analysis project Ga0126313, IMG submission 89954) | Serpentine soil microbial communities from UC McLaughlin Reserve, CA, USA - Plot105A | ecosystem: Environmental > Terrestrial > Soil > Grasslands | place: USA: UC McLaughlin Reserve, Lake County...
CCGTCTTGAGCGCGGCCAACCACTCCTCCATGCCCGCTCGCAGCTTCGCGCCGTCAAAGAACAGGACGAGCAGTGGCCCGGCCATCGACTCCTCGGAGAAGACGCGCGTGACACCGGGGCCCGTGGGTTCGAGCACGTGCCGGTGTACGGCCTTCGCCCCCGAGGAGACGCCGGTCCAGGCGATCTCCCGCTCGGCGTCGACGACGGCGAACCTCGACCTTATGCGGGCCTTGCCGTTCCTCCAGTCGAAACGGGCGTCCGCCTCCACCCCGGAGTCGAGGCGAACGTCGTGGACATCGGGGTACCAGTTCCCCCAGCCGGGAACGTCGCTCAGGAGCCCCCAGACCCGCTCCACGGGGGCCTCGATCAGGACCTCGTAGGAAGCCTTCACCGGTGCCTCGTCGTCCACACGCCCCTTCTTCGCGTACTCCTCGTGCAACACCCCGATCGGCGGCCCGCCATAGAACAGCCGCTTCAGCATCCCGCCCTCTCCCCACACGCCGCGGTTCCCCCCGCTCTGCATACGCTCCACGCTCCCTCCTTTTGTGCAACTTTCTGTTGCGTTAAGATGAGGGTAGCAGAGGTGGGCGGCAAACGCAACAAGAAGTTGCGGTAAGGAGGGCGGGGTGGGCGAACCGGGGAGCGCGAGGCCCGGCGGGCGCACGGCCAGGACGCGCGAGGCGGTGTTCGGCGCGACCCTGGCCGAGCTCGCCTCGCGGGGGTACGACCGGATGAGCGTGGAGGGCGTCGCGCTGCGCGCGGGCGTGCACAAGACCACGGTCTACCGGCGCTGGGGCACCAAGGACCGTCTCCTGGCCGAGACGCTCCGGGAGGCGGCTCAGAGCAGGATCGAGGTGCCGGACACCGGCGACGTCGGCGACGACCTGCGCGCCCTTGCCCGCGCCATCCAGGCCACGTTGAGCAGCCGGGAGGGCGTGGCCACGGTGCGCGCGCTCGTCTCAGGCGCCCAAGGCTCGTCGGAGTTGGAGCGGATCGCCCGGCGGTTCTGGGCGTCGCGGCTGGCGCAGGTGGGGCCGATCGTCGAGCGCGCCGTCGGGCGCGGGCAGCTGCCCCGCGGGACGAGCGCGACGGGGGTGATCGAGCACATGGCTGCGCCGCTCTACTACCGGCTGCTCCTCATGGGCGAAGCGCCAACCGAAGCCGCCGCCGACCGAGCCGCCGCGGCGGCGCTCGCCGCCGCGCGGGCCGGGGTTTTCGTCTCGGCGTGATCCCTCCTCTTGCCCGGGCGCGCCGCCTCAAGCTCTCCGTGGTCGCCCGTCTTCCGGGTGCTTTTCCTAGGAACACGGTAGAAAGTGCTCGGCGTAGCCGGTAGCCCAGAGCGCCAATAATCCGTGATCTTGCCTGTACACCTGCGCCTACAGTCGCTAGCCGATGTGTCCGATGGAAGGCAACGCATGGGATTTCCCGGTCAGCGCTGCGACAGCCATGTGCCTACGACTATGTGGGTCGGTCTGTAGGGAGGGTGTGGGAAGGGTCGAGTCCTGCGGGTCTTCGGCCCTTACTCGTGCCCTTATCTACCGAACCTCGCAGAAGGGTTTTCTCCGAACTTCGGCTTTACGGCGTTCTCGGAAGTTCGGCGAGGCGAGCGTTAGGCCGCGTGCTTATCCTCTTCTTGGAGGCTCCGAGCCCTCTCCTTCTTCTTCTACGTGCTCTATTGACCCTCTCGGATAGAGCCACCTCTCGAATAGGGGCGTCATGATGGGCATCACCACGTAGAGCATCACCGGCACGACTATCAGCGTGACCACCAGCGTCCTGATGCCCAGCGGCAGCCGCTGCAAGGGTTCGCCGAAGAAGTAGAACACGGCGGTTATCAGCGGGTAGATCGCAAGCCAGGTGATCGCCACCAGCTTGAAGCGGGGAGGCGGAGGGGCATCACCGCTAGGAGGCAGCACGAACCACCTCTCCGGGCCCGTGACGACGTGCCTTTGGGCCTGGCCTTCCTGGAAGGACTCCACCCGCCCGCACCAGTCGCGCAGCTCGTCCGAGTCCTCCCAGCGCTGAAGGTCGCTCAGGCGCTCGAACCTGTAGATGATGTGGTACTCGGTGCCAGAAGGGTCGCCAGGCTTGAGGACCTCGGAGCCGAGGTAACCGGGAAGCGGGAGATGGCGTTGGTGATGCCCGAGACCCACTCCTCGAACTCCCTTAGCCGCCCCGGCATGATGCGGCGCGTGACGTTCACCGCCACGGGAGGGTCTTCGACCCGCGTACTCTCTTCTTGCACGGCTACTCGATCGCCTCGCATCTGAGTCCGTAGTACGAGTGCAGTATAAGGCCCTATAACTACCCTTTTACAGAGCCGCTAATCTGCAGATTGGCTCTATTCATCGGAGTGCGTGGAAGGGATATTCTGAGAAGTTCGTTTGCAGAATCCTGTATAGCCCCGGTCCTATAAGGCCAGAAACTACCGATAGACCCGCTCCTCTGTGTTCCACTCAATACTAGATGTGAGGGTGCTGGGTGGATATGCGAAGAGGCGGATAGGGGACACGCCTCCTATCCTCGAAGCCTACCCCCGCGAGACCTCGTCAAGAATCTCGCAACGTCCGCCCGGAGTCAAGGTCGGCAGAAACGCTACCGGCGAACGGGCCATGCCGTAGAATGCGAAACATGGCAGAGCATCCGGCCGTCCGCACTGTCTGCGCGCCCTACGACTCCGGGCATCGCGGCCTGCGAATGGGTGCCGGCCCCGACCACCTCATAGACAACGGCCTCCCGGAGATGCTTCGCTCGGCGGAGCGGCCCTCTTTGTCCTTCGCAGACTTACTTCCTGAGGTGGACCCGCCGGCCGAGGTGGCGACCACCTTCGAGCTGGATCGCCTGGTCGCCGAGCAGGTGCGAATGGCCGTAGCCGGGGGCGAGTTCCCCCTGGTGCTATCTGGAAACTGCAACACTGCGGTGGGGATGATTGCAGGCCTCGGCGCGGAGGACCTCGGCGTGGTGTGGTTCGACGCTCACGCGGACTTCAACACTCCGGAGACGACCGCGACTGGCTTCACGGACGGGATGGGTCTCGCCATAGCCGTGGGGCATTGCTGGACGGAGATGGCTGGGGGCGTACCCGGCTTCACCCCGGTGGCGGAGGAGAACGTGGTGCTTGCGGGCGCCAGGGCTGTGGAACCGTCGGAAGAGGAACGTCTGGCCGCCTCGGATGTCGCCGTCGTCGGCGCCGATCGCATCGGACGGGAGGGGTTGCGCGCCCTCGAGGCGGCGCTGGACGGGCTGGAGGGAAGGGTCAGCAAGGTCTACGTGCACCTCGATCTGGACTTCCTCGACCCCACCAAGGTGGGTAAGGCCAACCAGTTCGCCCCCGAAGGCGGGCTAAGCGCCGAAGATCTGGAGACAGCTCTCGGTATGGTCCGAGAGTGCTTCTCAGTCGCCGCGGCTGGCATCGCCTCCTACGATCCGGCCTTCGACGCGGACGGACGCGTCCTCGGCGCGGCGCTTGCGTGTGCGTGGGTGCTCACGGCCAGAACCTCGTGACGCTTTCTGATCCATCAGACACGCTTCTAGGCTACCAATGTGTGAGGATGGACTTTGATTTTGCAAAGGTTGCTCTGCGTTGCTGCACCGTTGCTGCACGGCCGGTTTGCTTATAGTCTCACATAGAATCTGGCGACGAGGCCGCGTCCCTTTCGAGAGCATACTCAACTGCCTGCTCGAAAGTCATCGTCCGACCCGCGGCCCACGCCCCCTCGAAGGCTTCCTCGCCCAGCCGTGAACGCACGTTGGCCGTGGTTCGCTCGTAGAGCGAGCGGTCGGGCTTATAGTAGTTGTAAACAGAAGTCCCGGCCTCCTCCAGCAGCCTCTCCGCCGCGCCTAACAGCCGCGCCGAGTGCTCCGCGTCCCCCTCCATCCCGGCGACCACGGCAAGCCCCTCCAGGAAGTACGATAGGTTGGCCTGATCCCCTATCTCCTCGGAGAGGGCCACCCCTTCCTCGAGCATGCGGGTCGCCAACGCGTAATCGCCTCGGGCGAGCGCTACCTGGGCCAGGTTATAGAGCGCGTTGTAGGTGCCCAGCCTGTCGCCCCTCTTGCGCGCTTGCCGCAGTCCTTCCTCGAACATCGGTATCGCCCGATCGTGGTCGCCCTGGATGAGCTCCACCGTCCCCAGCCAGATTCGCACCACCGGCACCACTCCGTCCTCGCCTGCCCGGCGTAGGATCGCAAGAGCCTCCTCGAAGCAGGATGTCGCCTCTGCGAAGTCCTTGCGGTCCATTGCCACCAGGCCCAACCCACACCAGCCGTAGGCGGTGCAGAGCGCGTCCTCAACCGCTTGAGAGAGCTCCAAGAGTTCCACCGAGTACCGCGCGACCGCCTCATAATCGCCCTGCATGTAAGCCATAGCGAGCGCGGCATGAACGACTCTCGGCCGCAGACGTGGCGGGACGTCCCTCTCCAGCAGTACCTCCATCCACCTACGACCTTCCCTCTGGTGGCCGTGGAACCGCCAAAACAGCCACAGCGCCCATCCCAGGCGTGCGGCGCTCTCGGTATCGTACGTATCCAGTGCCCACGACATGGCAGTCCGCAGGTTGCCGTTCTCTCGCTCCAAGCGCTCCAGCCACTGCACTTGCCGCGATGCTCGCAGTTCCGGCTCTGCTTTCTCGGCCAAGCCGAGGAAGTAGGCTGCGTGCCTACGTCGCGCTTCCTCGGCATCGTCGCTCGTCTCTAGTCGCTCGAGGGCGTACTGCCTGACCGGTTCGAGGATCCCGTAGCGCACCTCGCCCCCAGCCTTGGGCGGCAGCATCACGACCAGCGACTGCTCCACAAGGGCGTTCAAAAGGCCCAGCACCTCCTTTGGCCTCTCGCCCGCCTCAGCCGCTTGAGCTCCGACCACCTCGCTCGCCTCGAGCGTGAAGCCCCCTGCGAATACCGACAGGCGTCGGAAAAGACTTCGCTCGGGCTCGGAGAGGAGCTCGTAGCTCCAGTCGAGGGTGGCGCGCATGTTCCTCTGGCGCTCGGGGAGGTCGCGCGCCCAGGCCATCGAAAGCGCCTGGTCCAGACGCAGGAGGAGGGTGGTAGGCTCGAGGAGCCTTACTTTCGCTGCCGCTAGCTCCAGAGCCAGGGGCAGCCCGGCCAGCCGCCAGCAGATCGCCGCCACTGCCCCCGCGTTCTCGCTCGTCACCTCAAAGGAGGGAGAAGTCGCTCGAGCGCGCTCCAGAAATAGCCGCCCTGAGGAAGCCCCAAGGACCTCTTCCTCTGTCGGGTGGCGGATGGAGGAGGGCAACGCCAGGGGAGACACAGGGTATTCTTGCTCGCTGCGGACGCGCAAGGGTGCTCGGCTGGTTGTGAGCACGACCATCCTAGGGCAAACCTCGACGAGGTGAACCACTTCGGCGGCCGCCTCTAGCAGGTGCTCGAAGTTATCCAGCACCAGGAGGATTCGCTTCTCGAGGAGGTGGGCGCGCAAAGCGCCGCTCACACTCTGGCCTTCCGCTTCCCTCAAACCCAGCGACCCAGCGATGGTGGAAACCACGAGCGCTGGATCCCTTAAGGGTGCCAAGTCGACGAAGGCTACCCCATCGGGAAAGTAACCTTCGGCCTCGCGCGCCGCCTCCAGGGCAAGACGTGTCTTGCCCACCCCGCCGATGCCGGTGAGCGTCAGCAACCTTACCTCGGAGCCACTCAGGAGGAGTTCTCTTATCTCTCTCAGCTCTTTCTCCCGACCCACCAGTGGGGTCGGAGGGCTCGGCAGGGTAGACCGGGGGTCGGGGGAGGAGATCTCGGGCGCGGGGGCGTCCCGCCTCGGTACCGCCGCTAGGAGCGACGTTCGCTCGTCCTCCGAGAGGCCGAAAGCGTCGGCGAGCGAGCGAACGGTGTGTGGGTAGGGGCGCCGCGTCTTGCCTCTCTCCAGATCACTGACGGCGTTGGGGGTAAGCCCGGCCCGGAAGGCTAGCTCTTCCTGGGTGAGCCCAGCGGTCTCTCTAAGCTGCCGCAGCTGGGTTCCCAACGATAACTCTTGCTCCGGTCTCACGCTAAGGTCAATCCTCTGCTCAGACGCGTCGGGGATGCTAACTCCAATGCTAGCAGGGACCGACAGCAGCCGAAAGGTTCCCAACAAGTCTCCAAGAGTTGGAACTTTTGGAGAAGTCTTGGAGTGGTGTTGGTGGTGTTGGTCTACTCCGAGGCGCACAGTGGGGGTCATAACGAGAGGTCGATCAGGGATGGAGGAAAGGCGATGGCGAAGACGAACAGCAGCGACGACGTATACGCCGCTGTTTGAGCGCTACCCCATAAAGGAGCACTAACCAAGGGAGGATGCGAACTACCTCTTACGGGTGTTCCCGAGGAGGAAAACGGAGCCAAAAGCCAAAGGAAAGGAGCTACCGAAATGCCCACGCCGAACGTCACCAGGTGGTTAGGTATCGGCCTGCTTGGCCTACCCCTCTACGGGGTCATGACCTTCTTCTCGAGTATCGATCCCCAACCCGACCCGAGCACCCACTACGAGGCCTGGGCCCGCTTCGTCACCACCGACGGCTACGTGATCAAGCACCTCTTACTCAGCGTCCTCGGCATCGTCTTCCAGATCTTCGGTACGATCGCCCTCGGGGCCTACCTGGTCAACAGCCGTGCCGGACGCATGGGGTTGGTGGCCATGGTCATCACCATCTTGGGTAGCGCTCTTTTCCTGACGGTCGGTGGGGTCTCCACCTTCTCTGCGCCCTTCGAGGGGCAGATCGTCCTGGCGGGTATGGAGGAGGTCGGGGAGCTGCCCACCACCCTGGCGAGTACCCTGCAGACTGCGACCTTCGGGGTGTCCATCCTGCTCGGGTTCGTGGGCAACGTGCTCCTCGGCGTGGCGGTCTGGCGCTCTGGTATCCTGCCGAAGTGGTCGGGAGCCCTCTGGGCGTTCGCGCCCGTGTTGATGTACGTCTTCGGTCTGGTGTACGCGATGACGATCGGCGCAAACGCCACGCCGCCGACGGTGCCCGCAGGCGCGGTGCTGCTGGCGATAGGCGGGGCGTGGATGGCCTTCAGCGTCCTACTGCGGCCCACCGCCTCGGCGGTAGGGGTAGGGGCTCAACCGAGGGTGCAATAACCCAACCTCCCCGGATCGCCGTGCGCTCGTATCCAGGCACGGCGATTCGGAGCCACCGACCGGATAAGGAGAGCTCCGATATGCAAACGATGTCAATACCCTCCACAGACGACGATACCCAGCGCAATGCGCGTCGTGGACTGGCCATCTACTTCGCCATCGTCGTGGTGCTATCGGCCGCGATAGAGGGCTTCATCATCCTCAACCCGAGCATGGACGGCCTGATCGCCGTGCTCATGTTGGTCCCTACCATTGCCTCGGTGGTGGCACGTCTCTCGCTCCGGGAGGGCTTCTCAGACGTGTCCTTCCGGTTTGGGGGACGGCGTGGGTTGGGTGCCATCGGGCTTGCGTTGGTCTTCCCGGTTGCGGTCGGGCTTGTCGCCTACGGCATCGCCTGGACAACCGGTCTGGCCGGGTTCGAGACTCGGCCCTCGGTTGGAATGATCGTCCCGTTCACCGTTGGGTTGATGATCGGCCTCATCCTTGCCGCAGGCGAGGAGATCGGCTGGCGCGGCTACATGCTTACGCGGCTAATCGACGCCGGCGTACCCCGCCCCGTGCTCGCGAGCGGCCTGATCTGGGCTTTCTGGCACGTTCCGCTCGTCTTGGGCGGCGTGTACGCTGCGGGGCCTTCCCCGGCGCTCTCCGCCGCGCTCATCGTGGTTTCGATCACCTCGTTCGGCTACGTTATCGCCAGACTGAGGCTGGAGACGGGCAGCGTCTGGCCGGCGATCGTACTACACGCGGCATGGAATCGCATCATTCAGGGACCCTTCGATGGGGCCACGACGGGCATCGGGGCCACACTGTGGGTAGGCGAGTCGGGCATCCTTACCGCCCTTACTCTGGTCCTCGCCGCCGTCATCTTCTCGCGCGGACGATGGACGATTCTTCGCGAGCCTCCGAAGGGCGAGAAAGCCCCACTGTAGCAGGAGGGCGTCCAAGCCTAATCGGGGACGCATCGGCTAATGCCTTTGGGTCACCGCTTGCTCGTAGCCATGCATGGAGATCCGGGGTCACCGACCTACAAAGGAGACAAGGAGATGACAACCACCACTGCAACACCGCCCCGCACGACAACCACGAGCGTCTTTCCACTGATCGCCTTCTTCGCCCTCGCCTACGCGCTGAGCTGGCTCATCCTGGTGCCCGCCAGTCTCGGTCTTCTGCCTGACAGCGCCGGTATCCTGGCCTGGCTGGCCCCCTTCGGTCCGGCCGTGGCGGCCTTCGTCGTGACCGCCCTTACCGGCGGCAGGCCCGCCGTGGGGCAGCTGCTGCGGCGGATGGTCCAGTGGAGGGTGGGTATCCACTGGTACTTGCTGATACTCTTCGGCGTACCGCTCCTCGAGCTGTTGGGGTCGTTCGCCGTGCTAGGCTCGGTGCCCCTCGACGACCTCGCCAAGAACTGGCCGTTCATCTTCACAAGCTACCTGCCCCAAGTCCTGGTCGCGGTCGTGGTGATCGGGCTGGCCGAGGAGACGGGCTGGCGAGGCTTCGCCCTCCCAAGGCTGCAGGAGCGGCGCGGCCCGCTCGTGGGCACCGCCGTCCTGGCCGTGGTGTGGGCCTCGTGGCACCTGCCAAACCTGCTCTTCGGTGGCTGGACGGGCGCCTCCTACACGCTGTGGCTGGTGGGAACCCTGGCCGTCACCTTCGTCTACACCTGGTTGTTCAACAACACCGGCGGCAGCATCCTGCTCGCGGCGCTGTTACACGCAGCGATCAACATGAGCTCGGGTTTAGTCCTGGGTCTGATTCCCGGGATGGAGGACGCGTTCGGTGTGCAACTGTACGGCGCCGTCGCGATAGCGTGCGTAATCGTGGCACTCGTGCTCGTCGTCGCCACCAGGGGCAGGCTCGGATACCGGGCGGAGAGGGTGCCGCTGGAAGCCCCTACCCGAAGCTGATACGTCCGTTGCCAGTGGCTGCCAGTGACGAGTCCCAGCCGAGGGTGCAATAGTCGAACCCCCAGAGCTCCGGATCGCCGTGCCTGAGCAAAGCGCACGGCGACCCGGGACTGCCGATCAAGAAAGGAGGCAGATCATGTCCACGGCTACCCAGCACCAGCAAACTCCTAACTCCTCCTCGCTCAGGTCTCTGGTGGCTCGCCATCCTGTGGTGGCCTTCCTGATCGTGGTGTACGCCTTCGGGTGGTCTACCCTGATTGCAGCAGACTCTGTAGGCTTGCCATTCCTGCTCGTTTCCTCGCTGGGCGTGGTCTTTGGGCTGGCGCTACCGGCCTTTTTGGTGACGGCGGCCACGAGCGGTAAGGCAGGAGTTCGGGCCCTGTTGGGCCGGTGCCTCAGGTGGAGGGTGGGTATCGGCTGGTACTTGCTAGCGCTTCTCGGGCTTCCACTCGTCACGCTGCTCGTCGCCAATGTGTTCCTCGGCACAGCACCATTAGAGGCACTCGCGCAGAAGTGGCCGCTTTTCTTTACGATGTTCCTGCCGAGTATCTTCGTACCGCTTGTAATAACTCATCTGTTCGAGGAGACCGGCTGGACGGGGTTCATGCAGGACACGCTGCAAGACAGCCGTGGCCCTCTACTGGCTAGCATTCTGGTTGCGCCCGCTTTTGCCCTGTTTCACTTGCCCCTTATTTTCTTAGAAGCTCCTCAGATAACCCTCTCTCTGGTTCCCGTCGCACTTTTTCAGATCGCCGTTCAAGCGATAGCATCAGTATTTTTCCGAGTGGTGATCATGTGGCTGTACAACAGCACCGGGCGCAGCGTGCTCATCGTGGCGCTCTTCCACAGCTCCTTCAACTCGGTGACCGGCTCGGAGTACGCGACAAGGTTTATCGAGGAGATCATCGTCGGACCCGCGGCTCTGCCGATCAGCTTAGCCGTGGTCGTGGTGGTTGCGGTGGTCGTCGCCGTCTTGACCAGGGGAGGTCTCGCCTACCGGACCGAACATGCAGCACGACGGGCCCCCAAGCCTCCCACGGTCGGGCCTGCAGACTGACTTCAAGGAGAACACCCATAGGCGAGCTGCTAGGGAAAGGAGACAAAGAAATGGCAATCACCGCAAAAACATCAGCCCCCACGGCGACGGCGAGGGCCTTCCCGCTGAAATACTTCGTCATAGCCTTCGCGTTCATCTGGGTCTTATGGTGGCTGGCGGTGCTCGGCGCGCGGGACGTGATCCGCGCGCTGCCGGACCTTCAGGTGATCGGCACCTTCGGAGCGCTGGTTGCCGCCGTGGTCGAGGAAGGAGATCATAGACGTGGAAGGTAACAAGCTCGAAACGGGCGTCGCACACATTCGCCCGGGCAAGGGCAGAAGATCACTGTGGGTGATGGGCGAGATGGTGACGTGTAAGGTCACCAGCGATCGAACCAGCGGGGCGTACTCGCTCTTCGAGATCACCACGCGCCCTGGCGAGGGGCCGCCGCCTCATGTCCAACACTGGGAGGACGAGTCCTTCTACGTGCTCGAAGGAGAGTACGAGTTCCTGGATGGAGGCCGCATCATAAGGGCGTGCGTGGGATCCCTGATCTACGTCCCCAGGGGCAATCTGCACGCTCACAAGAACGTGGGCGAGGAACCCGGCAGGATGCTCGTGAGTCAGACGCCAGGGGGCGCACACGAACGGTTCTTCGAGGAGCTTGCCGAGCACCCAGCCGCTCCGTTCGTTTCCAGAGACTCGCCTGCGGTCGAGAAAGTAGCGACCATAGCTACGAAGTATGGCATCGAGATACTCTCTCGCCGCAGAGAGTGAGAACCCGACTGGGGTCGGAGCGTTTGTCCTTCAAGAAACGGAGGTCTAGATGGCGCAAAGGCGTAACCCACCGAGCGCCGAGGCGCTCGGTGGGTTCATTCAAGAGAAGACCGAGACGAACAACATACCCGGCCTATCGGTCGCGGTGGTGAAGGGCAGCCACGTTGTCTGGGAGCGGGGTTTCGGGTTCGCGGACCTCGCGGCCTCGACCCCGGCCGCCCCTACGACGAGCTACCTGTGGTTCTCCATGACCAAGATCGCCACCGCCACGGCGGTACTGAAGCTCGCCGAGGACGGGGAGCTCGACCTCGACGCTCCCATCACCGGCTACTTCGCCGGCTTCGCCATCGTTTCGCAGCCTGTGCAGGTAACCGTCCGTCACCTCTTGAGTCACAGCTCCGGGCTAGCCAACCCCTTGCCAATCAGGTGGGTACGGTCGGCCGGGGCTCCTGCCCCCGACCAGCGGGCCTTCGTCGGCCGACTGTTGGCCAAGCACCGCAGGCTGAAGTTCACGCCAGGCGAGGGTGCCAGCTACTCCAACCTCGGCTATCTGGTCTTGGGGGAGGTTATCTCCGAGGTCTCCGGAGCGAGCTACGAGGAATACGTCTGTGAGGTGATCCTCACGCCGCTAGGAATGAACAGCACGGGGTTCGCCTACCAGGAACCCGCTGAATTCGGGGCCGCGATCGGCTACCAACCGCTGCCTCAAGGACTCGCCCCGCTGCTCAGGGCAGCGTTGCCACGCGGGGTAGTGGGTCAGCGGCAAGGGAGATACGTTGCGTTCAACCCCTTCTACGTCAATGGTCCTGCCTACGGAGGGCTGGTCGGGAGCGTCGACGAAGCCGCCCGGCTGGTCTTGCTCCACCTGAATGGCGGTCGGGTCGCAGAAGCACGGGTGCTCTCGTCGGAATCGGTGGCGGAGATGCAAAGGATCGTACCGAGGGGAGGAAAACGTGACTTCGGGTTGGGCTGGTTCCGCCCGCGCGAAGCTAGGGAGCGGCGTCCTGCCTTCGTCGAGCACCTCGGAGGGGGAGCCGGATTCTGGAATGCGATGCGCCTCTACCCGGAGCGATCGCTAGGCGTGGTGATGATGGGCAACACGACGAGCTACGATCACGATTCCATCCTCGACGCCATAGTCGAGGTCTCATGGAAGTAACCAGCCATGGCGTCCCTCACAGTAATGGCGGCGCTGCGGGCCTGTTCACCCAAACCCTGGCGGCAGGCTACGAAATTCGCCTCAAGCGGTTTCTCGAAGGTTAGTAAGTTCAGGATCGTTGGTCTCGCAAACCCGTGGCAAAGGCCCGCGGACGCCTGACGAAGCTCTCCTCTGGGACCAAGGTCATGCCTAACCCGCCAGCCACCTCCAGCGAGGCAAACACGTGGGCGACGCTTCTTAGGCCCCGTAGGCCACGGGCGGCGCGCACGGCCTTCTCACCGTAGAGCACGTAGGAGGCGAGGATGGCCAGCATCGATTAGAACGATTGCCCCTCGGCTTGTGCGGATTGGGGATCGTCGGAGTTTGAGAGTCGGTAGGACCTGACGGTGGCTGCGTAGAGCTCGAGGTGCTCCTTGAGGAAGCCGCGGTAGGCCCGCGTCAGACCTAATATTCCTTCGGTTGATGCTTTGCTCGCCGCAAGAAGAAGTTCGTGGACTCTATCCGGGTTGCTGCACGGCTGCTGCACGAGGGTTCAGCGACTGCTCGAAGTCTACGCCGCAGGTCAGTATTTTGCCTGCAAATCGGCACCTCTTCAAAGTGGGCGATGCTGGGCTCGAACCAGCGACCTCTGCCGTGTGAAGGCAGATTGGTAAATGCCGCCGTGTACCGACAAGAACCGCAAAACCGCATAAATTAGCAGTTCTTGCGCATCTGTGCGGTGAATACACACCGTTAAGCACCGTCGTTTACCGGATCTATTGCTGCCACGTTGCTGCCACATCGCAGTTAAGCTCTTTCGCGCCGGATCTCATGCGGGCGTTTGTACTTTGGGCTAAGCAGGAACTGTATGCCTCGGCTGTAGTCTTTCCAGAAGTCACTAGTAGGTTGTTTGCGCTTGCTGTACGCGTGGTGCAAGTTCTCCTTGTCCCAAGCCTTCACTAACTTCTCTCCCCACTGCCTGCGCTGGGCGCGCGTCAGATCGATAGAGTTCGTCTGCTTCGCGACAAAGCGAACGAGCTGGAGGGTTTTTATATCGAGCTGCCGGTTGTTGATATCTCCAAGCATGCGTCTCTGTATGTCGCGATAGACCGCATCTACCGTTTCTGCGGACACCCACGTAGCGACGCTCAACGTAACTACCCCACGCTTGAAATCTTCGTCTTCTTCGACTCTGTACCGGAGACTAATCGGAGGCACCGCAGCAAGCTCACCCGTCAACACGAACCGGACAGCCTGAGCGCGCTGCCAAGAGAACCGCTCCGCCAGTTGCCCGCCCAGCTCGTGCAAGTCTCCCAAAAGAGAGCCGGTAAACACCCAGCAGCGGTCGGCACGGCTATTCTCGTTGACGAAGTCGAGCCTAACAAAACGCTGCTTGCTGGCGGGGAGAGACCAAGCCGGTATGGTTTTTCCGGGCGGCTCCGTAAAGATCATAGCTAGGTGGCGTTTCCAGGGATCCTCGGGCACGTTGAATTTCTGACCTCTTAGTTCAGCTTCGTGACCCAAAACGGGTATCTTTAGTTCCTCGAACCGTGCTAGGGACAGGGCTTGAGCGGCAGGAGACCTGATGAGCTTTACGGCCTCTTCCGGCTTGAGCAATCGCGATCGTCCGCCGAGCACGGCTTTGCGGAACTCGATCACGTTCGGGTCGCTGGCGGCCATCTGTGCGAGGCATTCCTCGAAGACCTCCGCGCGCAAGGTCTCCTCCGCCCTGAGCTCAGGAGCTTTCTCCGTCTCTGTCTCCTCCTCGGTAATGCGGGGCTCCTTTGTTCCTGTTGTTTGCTCGCCTAGCTCCTCACCTTCAAAGGTATCACCGAGTCCTAAGCCCCTCTCCTGCGCGAACTCCTCAAAGAACTTACGTCTCTCCTCCAAAGCATCATTGGCAGTCTTCGTGAGATCTTCCCACGAATCCAGACCAATCTCATGGTCGTGTATCCACTTCTCTCTTTCTGCCTTTTGTCTGATGGTTGGTCCTAGAGGCTGCCCCAGCTCCTTTTCCAAGCGAGCAAAGATTCCTTTGTGCGTTGCGACTTTGTCTGCGTGCATTAACGCACTCTCTTTCTAAACTGGTTACCGTTAGACCAGTGTAGTCTACGTAGGAAGGCGGCACAAGGAGGTGTACAGCGATGAGTAAACAGACGGTACAAGAGTGGTTGACGTTGCGACAAGTCCAGGAGATTCTCGGGATAGGCTCTACGAAGGCGTATGAATTGGTAGCCACGGGAGTGATTCCTTCGATAAAGATCGGTCGGAGCATAAGAGTCAACCGACAGGAACTGGAGGGTTGGCTGGAAGCACAGCGCCGATTCTCGAGCACTGTTCAAAGCTCGTCGTGATGTGGCGAGGGAAGAGATGCCAAGGTGGGGAGTCAAGGGAGATCACCTTTTCCCGTGCGTCCCCGATCTTACCCGGAGGCAGGAGTTCCAAGCAGCAACGCCCCTGCTCTCCACGCCTGGCGCCACCGCTCAACTAAGCGATTCGTATACATGATAACGGACACCCCGAACATGCGAGACTTAAGTCAATGGCCGTGCTGGCGCACCGAGGAGCGCGACGGATGAGTAGCGACGAGCTCACCCGGACCGTAGAAATCCTCTTCTCGCCCGGCGACGTCGTAGAGCTACGCACCCTCAAGAACGGTACGACGTTCTCCGGCTACTTCGATGATCACCAAGAACTCGCCAAAGCAGCTGCCAAGCACGATGAGCGGGGCCACGACGTCTACATCACCCTCAACAAGCTGCCCGAAGAAATTGCCTATCGGCGCTACAACCGAATCGACAGGATGAAGGGCCGGGATGCTTCTACCTCTGATAAGGACGTAGAGCGCCGCACATTCCTATTCATCGACGCGGACTGTGAGCGCGTGGCAGGCATTTCCAGCACAGACGAGGAGAAGCATAAGAGCCGGGAGAAGGTGCTCGAGATACGAGAGTATCTGAAGGCGCAGGACTGGCCAGATCCGATCGTCTGCGACTCGTGTAACGGCTACCATCTTCTCTACCCGATAGACCTCCCCGCCGACCAGGCCGGCCTAGAGCTCGTCGCCGGCGTCCTGGAAACCCTCGACTTCAAGTTCTCCGACGATGCGGTCAAGGTCGATACGACGACGAAAAACGCCGCTCGGATTACGAAGTTCTACGGCACGACCGCCAAGAAAGGCGACGACCTCCCCCAGAGGCCGCACCGCCCGTCGAAGATCCTCAAGGCCCCGGAGCCCCTGGAGACTGTCAGCCGGGAGCAGCTGGCAAGAATGGCGGCGATGAAACCCGAAGAGCCGCGTAAATTCCGGGTCTATTCGGGCGGTTCCGGGCGTGAGCCATTCGACCTCGAGGACTGGATCAGCCGCTACGATGTGCCTGTCAAACGCGAAGGCCCTTGGAAGAACGGCGGATGGCGCTACATCCTCGAAGAATGTCCGTGGAACGGCCACGCCGACAACTCTGCGTACATCGTCCGCCAACCGACCGGTGAGATAGGGGCCGGATGCCACCACGACAGTTGCGAGGGGCTCAAGTGGCCGGAGATGAGAGAGTTCTACGAGCCGGGCGCGTACGACCACAAGAATTGGAGCGAAGAGCAGCCCCGGACTGACAGTTCTGACAGGTTTTCTAAGGAAAGATATTCTGTGCGGACTCCGCCGTTTCCGACCGACGCGCTCCCCACGGGCTGCGCTCGCTACGTCAGAGAGGCCGCCGCTTCGCTACGGTGTGCCCCCGAGCTGGTGGGCATCCCTATGCTCGCGGCTCTCTCTGGGACAATGGGATACACGGCGGTCATCCGGATAAAGGCCGGCTGGGTTGTGAGCGGCAGCATATACGCCGCCGTGGTGGATTCTCCCGGCTCCCGAAAGTCACCCGCCGCCGCATTAGCCTACAGGCCGCTGGAGAAGCTACAGGCCACGCTCCGCAAGGCACATAAGCAAGAGCTAGAGATCTTTGAGCGGGACATGCGCGATCACGTTGTGAAAAAGAAGCGTGCCGCCAAAGAGGATCAGCCGGAACCCGATCCCCCCGTGCGACCCAAGATGCGCCGCTGCATCGTAGACGACATTACAGTTGAAGCGCTAGCAACCCGCCTGGAGCAAAATCCCCGAGGGTTCCTCTCAGCGCACGACGAGTTGACAGGCTTCATCAGGGGCCTGGACCAGTACAAGAGCGGTGGCAAGGGTAACGCGCGCCAGTCCTACCTCAAGATGTGGTCGAACAACGCAATTTACGTGGACCGCAAAGGCTCCGACGAGCCCGTCGTCGTACCCAGCCCGTACGTCACGCTCCAGGGGGCGATCCAGCCCTCCGTGTTGGGGGAGATCGGGGCCGGCCGTGACGATGGATTTCTCGATCGTTTTCTCTTCGCATACCCCGAGTCTCATGGCGGGGGCTATTCCGAAGACACCATCTCCGCACAGGCCGAGCTGACCTATTACAACGCTATCGGGGGCCTCTGGGACAGGCAACCGGCGGGAGAGGAAGACGACGAGATTCGCCCGCGGGTCGTACTGATGTACCCGCGGGCCAAAGAGCTATTCGTAGAGGCGGCGAACAACCTCGCCGCCGAGATGCACGCCGTTGGGTTCCCCGAGGTGCTGCGCGGGCCGTGGTCAAAGTTTGACACGCATCTTGCCCGCCTTGCTCTAATCATCGCCGTCACGC
>Ga0126313_10000676_pt1 | contig 16569 bp, 16 predicted proteins | sample Plot105A_FD_89954 | JGI IMG/M metagenome (GOLD analysis project Ga0126313, IMG submission 89954) | Serpentine soil microbial communities from UC McLaughlin Reserve, CA, USA - Plot105A | ecosystem: Environmental > Terrestrial > Soil > Grasslands | place: USA: UC McLaughlin Reserve, Lake County...
CGTCGTGGTGGCCTCGCGCGGGCGTCGCGCATCGATGATCCGGCTGGCGCCCATTGCCGTTCCCGTCAACCGGTCACCGGCGCCTGGTCGGGGCGAGTCCCGGCCCGGCCTGTGGCTGGCGTGCCTCGAGCATGACGGCGCCGGCCGGCTCATGGGCGTTTCACGTGAAACGGTCAGGGACGGCCGGTCGCGGCGATCCCGGCCCTGGCCGGTCGCGGCGAGTCCCGGCCCGGCCGTGGCCGCGTGCCGCGCAGAGGACGGCGCGTCTGCCTTATGGGCGTTTCACGTGAAACGGTCACGGACGGCCGGTCGCGGGTGAGTCCCGGCCCGGCCGTCGCCGGCGTCCCGTGGCATGTCGTCCGTCGCCCTCGCGCCTCGACCACGACGACGGCGGGCCCGTTGTCAGGTCGTCACGAAACGGTCGTCGACCGTCGGACGCGGCGATTCCAGGCTGGCCATGGCCAATTTCGCGCGCCTCGGGCAGAACGACCGGCTGGCGCATGTGGCGCTACCCGCGAGACGCGCCGTGGCGCGGTCGCGACGCATGCCGCGCGGAGGTAGGTGGCCACTTCGGTCCGGGAGCGCGTCCGCCATGCGCGGGCCTGGTGCTTGCGCGGTCGAGGGACCGTTTCACGTGAAACGGTTGTCGAGGCCGCCTACGACCTCTCGGCGGGCCAGGCCAGTCCGGATCGCGTCGCGAAGGCGCCTCGACGACGATCGTCCGCTCGAGCGCTTCGCGCGAGACGCTTGTCGATCCGGTGGCGGTGGACCGGGGCCGATGGATGGAGACATGGGCGCGAATCGCCTTCGCCTGCTAGAGCACCACGATGGTCTGGGCCGGGTGTTTCACGTGAAACGGGGGGTCGCTCGCGTCGTGGGAGCGTTTCACGTGAAACGGTGGGCGCCGCTCGCGATGCTCGTCGTTGCCGTCGTCGCGTTGTCCCCGGCTACGGCGTACGGGCAATCCACCACCCGCGGCATGCCGGAGCGGCTCGTGTTGCCCGACCGATCCGACGTGCCGCCGCCCGGGTACGCGCGGACCGCGCGCCAGGTCACGCGGCTGGCGGCGGCCCGGCCGGAGGTACGGCGCGCGCGGGCCGAGCACCGCCCGGCCTACAGTCGCGCCTACGTCAGTGGCCGCGGAGGCTGGCAGGTGTCGTTCTACGTCCCACCGGAACGCGGATCGCGGAGCGAGGAGATCGCGCGCGTCATCGTCGAGGATCGCCGCGGCCGGGTGCTGGAGGCGTGGACCGGACCCCAGGTCGCGTGGACGATGGCACGCGGGATACCGGGGCAGTTCGGTCGGGCCGTGAATGCGCCCTGGGTGTGGATCGGCCTCTGTGTTCTGTTCGTCGCCCCGTTCCTCCGGCGGCCGCTCCGCGTGCTGCACGCCGATCTCGCGGTGCTGCTGGCGTTCTCGGTCTCGTACGCGTTCTTCGGTGCGGGCAACCTCGACGTCTCGGTGCCCTCGGCGTATCCGCTGCTGGCGTACCTCCTCGGCCGCATGCTCTGGCTGGCGTTCCGCTTCCGGGAGCAGGCACCCATCGAGCTCGCGCTGTCGCCCAACGTCCTGCTTCTCGGGCTCGTCTTCCTGGTCGGCTTCCGGATCGTGCTGAACGTCACGAACGGCAACGTGATCGACGTCGGCTACTCCGGTGTGATGGGCGCCGACCGGCTGCTGCATGGCGAGACGATCTACGGCGGATTTCCGGCCGACAGCCCCCGGGGCGACACGTACGGCCCGGTCGCCTACGCGGCGTACGTCCCATTCGTGCTGCTCTCCCCGTGGAGCGGGACGTGGGACGACCTCCCGGCGGCGCATGTCGCGGCGGTCATCTTCGATCTGGCTTGCCTGGCCGGGATGTGGCTCGTGGGCAGCCGACTCGGCGGGCGCCCGCTTGCCGTACTGCTCGCCTACCTGTGGGCCGCCTGTCCGTACACGCTCCTCGTCGAGAACTCCGGCGCGAACGACGCCCTGCTCGCCGCGTTGCTGCTCGCCGCCTTCCTCTGCCTCGACCGCCCGGCCGCGCGTGGCGCGCTCGCGACGCTGGCAGGACTGACGAAGTTCGCGCCGCTCGCGCTCGTGCCGCTGTTCGCCGGCTACCGACGCGGCCGCGCGCGCAGCGTTGCGGCAGCGATCGGGACAGGCGCGCTCGTCCTGCTTCCGGTCGCGGTCGGGCCGGGCCTCGAGCGGTTCTGGGATCGCACTCTCGGGTTCCAGTCCGAGCGCTCCTCGCCGTTCTCGATCTGGGGTCTGTACGGCGGGCTGGACGGCGTCCAGGCGGCGCTGACGCTCGCCGCCGCGGCGTTCGCGCTCGCCGTCGCCTTCGTCCCGCGCGAGCGCGACGAGGTGACGGTGGCGGCGCTCGGTGCGGCGGTGCTGATCGCGCTCCAGCTCACCGTCACGCACTGGTTCTACCTCTACGTGGTGTGGTTTCTGCCGCTGCTGCTGATCGCACTGATCGCGCGGCCGGGCATCAAGGCACCGGACGCAGCACTGGCTCGATCGCCGCGGCGCGCGGCGGCGGTCCGCACCGGATGACCACCGCGTTGATCCAGGGGTCGTCCTCGGACGGGTCGTAGCGCTGCGGCATGTGCGTGCGCATCACCGCGATCGACTGCTCGCGTCGCACGCCGATGACGCCGCCTCGTGCGCCCGTCATGCCCACGTCGGTGATGTACGCGGTCCCGCCCGGGAGCACGCGGGCATCCGCCGTGGGGACGTGGGTGTGGGTCCCGACGACGGCGGTGACCCTGCCATCGAGATGCCAGCCGAGCGCCACCTTCTCGCTGGTCGCCTCAGCGTGCATGTCGACCAGCACGTAGTCGCACCGGGCGACCTCCTTCAGCGCCTCGTCCGCGACCAGCAGCGCCGGTGATGCCTGATTCATGTAGAGGTTGCCCGCGAGGTTGACGACGCCGAGCGTGACCCCGTCGCGCTCCACGACGGCTGTGCCGCGGCCTGGTTGCGTGGGCAGGAAGTTCGCCGGCCGGATGATGTCGCGCCGCTCGACGAGATACGGCCAGACCTCACGGTGCCGGTAGGTGTGGTTTCCGAGGGTGATCACGTCCGCACCGGCTTTGAACAGCTCGTCGGCGTGCTTGGGCGTGATCCCGATCCCGCCGGCGGCGTTCTCGCCGTTGACGACGACGAAGTCGGCACCAAGCTCGGTACGCAGGTCGCCGAGCGTGGACCGGAGCGCGCGCCGGCCGGCCGAGCCGACGACGTCGCCGACGAAGAGGATCGCGGTCAAGCCTCAGACGCTAGTGCACCGTCGGCGCCGCGCGCATACTTGGGGCATGGAGGAGCGCCACGACGAGAGCGGCGCGGGCGTCGAGCCCGAGACGATCGGCGCGGGCGGAGTCGAGCGCGAGGCAATCGGCGCGGGCGGAGTCGAGCGCGAGGCAATCGGCGCGGGCGGAGTCGAGCGCGAGCCGCGCGCCCTCGGGCCCGGCGCTCTGCGCGCGCCGTTGCCCGCCGGGCCGCCACATCCCGTCGAGCCGGTCGTGGTCCCGCGTTGGATCCAGGCGGTCGTGCTGCCGCTCGCGATCGTCGGCCTCTACCTCCTGATCAAGGCCGCCGGCCCCGTTGCGCTGATCTTCGTCGTCGCCGCGCTCATCGCGCTGCTGCTGAATCCGTTCGTCGGGATGCTCCAGCGCACCCGCGTCCCGCGTGGGCTGGCCGTCCTGTGCGTGTACCTGGGACTGATCGTGGTGCTGGCGAGCATCGTCGCCGTGCTCGCGGATCCGATCGGCGACCAGGCGTCGAGGTTCTCCAGGGCGGTCCCGGGCATCGTCGACGACGCGAACGACGAGCTGCTTGATCTGCAGGACTGGCTGGACGACAACGGGATCGACGTCGAGGTCGCCGCGCAGGGCAAGACCGCGCTCGAGACGCTCGGCGACCGGGTGACGGAGGGCTCGGGCGAGCTGGTCGCGTTCACCCGCGAGGCGATCACGACGATCATCGAGGGATCGATCGCGCTCATCCTCGTGATCGTCCTGTCGGTCTACATGCTGCTGTACGGGGAGCGGATCGGCGCTGCCGTCCGCTCCGTCGTCCCCCCCGGCGACGGCACGCCCCAGGACGACTACCCGACCCGCGTGCAGCAGGCGGTCTTCGGCTACGTCCGCGGCCAGCTGCTGTTCTCGCTGATCATGGGTACGAGCGCGGGAATCGCGCTGTGGATCATGGGCTCGCTCGGCGTCTTCCCGGACGGCAGGACGTACGCGCTGGTGTTCGGCGCCTGGTACGCCTTCGCCGAGCTGATCCCCTATGTCGGGCCGGCGATCGGCGCCGCGCCGCCGATCATCGTCGCGCTGTTCAGCGGCGAGGCGCTCGACGCGCTCTGGCTCGGCATCATGTTCACCGCGCTGCAGCAGATCGAGGGCCACGTCGTCGCGCCGACGGTCTTCTCCCAGGCGCTCCGCATCAATCCCCTCCTGGTCATCTTCGCGCTCCTGATCGGCGGCCGCCTCTACGGCATCGCCGGCGCCTTCCTCGCCCTGCCCCTCGCCGCCGTGGTGCGCGAGAGCGTCGTCTACCTGCGCGAGCACCTGGTGCTCGAGCCGTGGGGCACGCCCACCCCGGCGGAGCTGGGGCATCGCGCGCGCCCGCCGACGCACGCGGCCTCCCGCCGCTGCCCCGAGTGCGGGACGGCCGCCGACGAGGAGGCCGCGTACTGCGTGGCGTGTGGGACCGAGCTCGCCGGGGCCGACGAGGCCGCGGCCGCCGCTTCGGCGGCGCCCTCGTAGATAGCCTGGGAGCGCGATGGCGGCGTCACGGACCGATGCACCCGAGGCGCTGCGCGTCGAGGCGCTCTCGAAGGCGTATGGCGAGCGCCGCGCGCTGCAGGACGTCAGCTTCTCCGCCGCGCCGGGCGAGCTGCTCGCGGTCATCGGGCCGAACGGGGCCGGAAAGACCACGTTGCTGCAGATCCTCGCGGGGGCGCTGGTACCCACCGCCGGCCGCGTGTCCCTCGATCGCCGCCAGGCCGGCTGGGTCCCGCAGCAGCCGGCGATCTACTCCAAGCTCTCCGTGCGCGAGAACCTGCGCCTGTTCGCGCGGCTGGAGCGGGTCGCCGACGTCGACGCGTCCGTCGACCGCATGCTCGCCCAGACCGAGCTGGGTGAGCGCGCGGACGACGCCGTCGGCAAGCTGTCGGGCGGCAACCAGCAGCGCGTGAACGTCGCCGTCGGCCTGCTCGCGGAACCGGCCGTCCTGCTGCTCGACGAGCCGTCCTCGTCGTTGGATCCCCGCCAGCGCGAGCGGCTCTGGGCGTTCGTGGCGCGCCTGGCCCGGGAGGACGGCACGACCGTCGTCTACTCCACGCACAACGTGGCCGAGGCGGAGCGCTACGCCGACCGGCTGCTCGTGCTCGCCGACGGCGAGCTCCTGTTCACCGGCACGCCGGCGGAGCTCGAGCAGGCGACCGGCGCGCACGAGGCGGTCGACTTCGAGGGCGCCTTCGTCCGGTTCCTGCGCAGCCGGGGGCACTGACCGAATGCGCTGGCTGCTGCTCAAGGACCTGCAGATCCTGCGCCGCTCGCCCCTGCTGGTCGCGCTGCTCGTCCTCTACCCGTTGATCGTCGCGCTGCTCGTGGGCACCGCGCTCTCGTCGGGCCCGTCGAAGCCGAGGGTCGCGTTCGCCAACCTGGTGCCGCCGGGCGAGGCGACGATCGATGTCGGCGGCGAGCGGCTGGACGCCACGAGCTACGCGTCCGAGCTGTTCGACGCCGTCGACCCCATCCGCGTGGACACGCGGGAGGAGGCGATCGCGAAGGTCGAGTCCGGCGAGGCGCTCGGTGCGCTCGTGATCCCGCCCGACGTGATCGAGCGGCTCCGGGGCACGCTCGCCCTGGGAGGCGGCGAGCCGCCCGCGGTCGAGGTCTACTACAGCGCCGAGAACCCGCTCAAGCGCCGGTACGTCCAGGCGACGATAGATGCGACGCTGGCCGACGCCAACAAGGCGCTCTCCGACGAGATCTTCAAGGAGGCGGCGCGCTACCTGAACCTGATCGTCGCGGGCGGGAACTTGTCGCTGCCGCTCGTCGGCGACGTCGACATCCTCGGGCTCCGCGCGGCGCAGGCGATCATCGACGGCGCGATCGCCGGCCTGCCGGAGGACTCGCCGTCGCGGACGGCGCTGCAGCAGGTCTCCCGCTTCGCGCGGCTCGCCGCCGACAACCTCGACGTCTCCAAGCCGATCCTCGCCTCGATCTCGAGCCCGGTGCAGGTGAAGGAACGGGCGATCGCCGGCTCGGAGACGTCGCTCGACGTGTTCGGGGCGGAGGTCGCCGTCGTGCTCTCGCTCATGTTCGTCACGCTGCTCCTCGCGGCCGGGATGCTCGCGCTCGAGCGCGAGGAGCACGTGTTCGGGCGGCTCGTGCGCGGGCTCGTCTCCCGCAGCGGCCTGCTGGCCGAGAAGATCGGGCTGGCCGGGCTCTGCGCCTGGGCGCTGGCGGCCGTGATGCTCGCGGTCCTCGTCGCGTTCCTCGACCTGGGCTGGAGCCGCACGCCGGCGTGGCTCGCGGCGCTGGCGGTCGCCGCGGTCGCCTTCGCGGCGCTGGGCGTCGCGATCGGCGGCCTCACGCGGGAGGTGCGCGCGGCGTCGCTGCTCGCCTTCATGCTCGCGCTCCCGATCGCCGCCCTCGCGCTCGTCCCGTCGGGTGCGGTGAGCGGCACGCTGTACGACGTGATCCGCGTGGTCTCCGCCGCGTTCCCGTTCAAGCCGGCGCTCGACGCCCTCGACGCGGCGCTCAACGGCGGCGGCGGAATGCTCACCCCGCTGCTGCACCTGGCGGCGCTCGCGCTCGCGTTCGCGGCGATCGCCCGGCTGTCGCTGCGACGCTTCGCCTAGCCCGCCGGGCTCTAAGCTGCAAGCGTGTTCCCCGCCACCCGCATGCGCCGCCTCCGCAAGACGGGGCTCCTGCGCGGCCTCGTGCGCGAGACCGAGCTCTCGGCGGCCCACCTCGTCTACCCGATGTTCGTGCGCCACGGGGTCGAGGGACGCGTGCCGATCCCGAGCCTGCCCGGCATCGACCACCTCTCCATCGGTGCCGCGGTGGAAGAGGCGGGCGAGGCTGCCGCGCTGGGCATCCCCGCCGTGCTGCTGTTCGGGCTGCCGGCGGCCAAGGACGAGGAGGGCTCGGGCGCCTGGGACGACGAGGGCATCGTCCAGCTCGCCACCCGGGCGATCAAGGCCGCACATCCCGACCTGCTGGTCATCTGCGACCTCTGCCTGTGCGAGTACACCAGCCACGGGCACTGCGGCGTGCTGCGCGACGACGGCGTCGTCGACAACGACCTGACGCTCGAGCTGCTCGCGCGGACCGCGGTCTCGCAAGCGGAGAGCGGCGCCGACGTGGTGGCCCCGAGCGACATGATGGACGGGCGGGTCGGCGCGCTGCGCGCCGCGCTCGACGAGCACGGGCTCGCCGAGACGCCGATCATGGCCTACTCCGCCAAGTACGCATCCGCCTTCTACGGCCCCTTCCGCGAGGCGGCCGAGTCGGCGCCGTCGCGCGGCGACCGGCGCGGCTACCAGATGGATCCGGCCAACGCGATCGAAGGCGTGCGGGAGGCCGAGCTCGACGCCGCCGAGGGCGCCGACGTGATCATGGTCAAGCCCGCGCTCCCGTACCTCGACGTGATCCGCCGCGTCAAGGAGGCGACCCGGCTCCCGGTCGCCGCCTACAACGTCAGCGGCGAGTACGCGATGCTCAAGGCGGCGGTCGCGGCGGGCCTGCTCGAGGAGCGCCCCGCCGTGCTCGAGACGCTCACCGGCATCCGGCGCGCCGGCGCCGACATCGTCATCACCTATCACGCAAAGGACGTCGCCCGATGGCTGATGTAACGTCGACCGGAGGTCCGAGCTTGCGAGGAGCGAAGGACGAGACCACCAGGCCGAAGCCCGTTCTCCCCAAGGTCCGCAGCCGCCGCGGCGGCTCCGCGGTCCCGCTCGACGAGACCGACAAGCAGCTGCTCAATCTCATGCAGGGCCGGTTCCCGCTCGATCCGCGCCCGTTCGCGCGCGTCGCCGAGCTTGCCGAGCGGCCTGAAGCGGAGGTGCTCGAGCGCATCCAGTACCTGCTGGACAAGCGCATCATCCGGGAGATCACCCCGATCTTCGACACGCGCGCGTTCGGCTACCAGTCGATGCTGGTCGCGGCCAAGGTCGATCCGGAGCATCCCCATCGCGCCGCGCAGTTCATCAACACGCACCCCGGCGTGACCCACAACTACCTGCGCGACCACGACTTCAACCTGTGGTTCACGATCGCGGTGGAGCCGACCTCCAAGCTCGGCCTGGACGGCACGCTCGATGTCATGGCCGAGCGCACCGGCGCGGAGTCGATCCGCCAGCTGCCGACGCTCAAGCTCTTCAAGATCCGCATGGACCTCGAGATGGAGGGCGGAACGGACGAACTGAGCACCGCCGGGCAGGCGGTCGAGCCGCTCGAGCTCGATCCGATCGAGCTGAGCGAGGAGGACATCGCGACGGTCCGCGCGACCCAGGGCCCGATGCCGGTCGTCTCGGAGCCCTACGCGCCCGCCGCCGAGCGGCTCGGCGTGCCGGTCGCCACGGTTCTCGAGCGCCTCGAGTCGCTACGCGAGCGCGGCGGCCTGCGCCGGGTCGCGGCGATCCTCTACCACCGCCGCGCCGGCTTCTCCGCCAACGGCATGGGCGTCTGGGCCGTGCCCGAGGGCGAGATCCTCCAGACCGGCAAGCGGATGGCCTCCTTCCGCGGCATCTCCCACTGCTACCAGCGGCCGACGTACGCCGACTGGCCGTACTCGGTCTTCACGATGGCGCACGGGCGCTCCAAAGAGGAGTGCGACGCGATCCTGGACTCGATCGCCGACGCCACCGGGATCACCGACCGCGCGACGCTGTACTCCAGCACCGAGTTCAAGAAGGTGCGGATGCTCTACTTCACCGACGCGTTCGCGCGCTGGGAAGAGGAGCACGCGCGCTGAGCACCTCCCTGTCGGACACCCGCTCCGCCGAGCTCTACCACCGCGCCGTCCGCCTGCTGCCCGGCGGGGTCAACTCGCCGGTGCGCGCGATGCGGGCGATCGGGCGCGACCCGATCTTCGTCGAGCGCGCGGCGGGCGCCGAGATCACGGACGTCGACGGGAACACGTACGTGGACTACGTCTGCTCATGGGGGCCGCTCATCCTCGGCCATGCCCACCCGGCCGTGCTGGAGGCGGTCACGGACGCGGCCGCGCTCGGCACGAGCTACGGCGCACCGACCGCCGGCGAGGTCGAGCTGGCCGAGCTCGTGACCCAGCGCATGCCGGCGGTCGACATGCTGCGGATGACATCGTCGGGCACCGAGGCGTCGATGAGCGCGATCCGCCTGGCCCGCGCGGCCACCGGCCGCGAGACGCTCGTCAAGTTCGCCGGCGCCTACCACGGCCACGTCGACGGTCTCCTCGCCCAGGCGGGATCGGGACTGGCGACGCAGGGCATCCCTTCCTCGCCCGGCGTGCCGGAGTCCGCCACCCGCGGGACGGTCATCGTCCCCTGGAACGACGAGACCGCCGTGCGCGCGGCGTTCGCCGAGCACGAGGTCGCCGCGCTGATCGCCGAGCCGTACGCCGCGAACATGGGCCTCGTCCTGCCGGAGCCCGGCTTCCTCGACCTGCTGCGCGAGCTCGCGACCGAGCACGGCGCGCTGCTGATCTTCGACGAGGTGATCACCGGCTTCCGCGTGTCCGCCGGCGGCGCGCAGGAGCTGACCGGCGTGCTGCCGGACATCACCGTGATGGGCAAGGTCATCGGCGGCGGCCTCCCGGCGGCGGCGTACGGCGCCTCGGTGGAGGTGATGAACCGGATCGCGCCCGCGGGCGACGTCTACCAGGCCGGCACGCTGTCGGGCAACCCGCTCGCCGTCGCCGCCGGGCGCGCCACGCTCGAGCGGCTCGACGAGGACGCCTACGTGCACCTCGCCGCCACCACGGAGGCGCTCGCCACCGGCCTGCGCGCGGCCGCGCGCGATCGCGCCGTTCAGATCGAGTGGGCGCCGGGCCTGCTGACCGTCTTCTTCTCCGACGCTCCCGTCCGCGACTACGCGGGCGCCGCGGCCTGCGACGCCGAGGCGTACGCCGCCTGGTGCCGCGCGCTGCTCGCCCGCGGCGTCTACCCGCCGCCGTCGCAGTTCGAGGCCTGGTTCCCGTCGCTCGCCCACACGCACGAGCACGTCGCCCGCACGCTCGAGGTGGCGGCCGCGGCGTTCGCGGAGGTCGGATGAGCGCTCTGGACCGGCTCGCCGCCGCGCTGCGCACCGACGGCGGCCTCATGGCCGAGGCGGTGGCCGACGCCGGGCCGTCCGACGGGACCCTGGGCGCCGCGGCGGCCGCCGGCCCGCGCGCCGCCGGGCGGGAGGAGGACTACGCGCTGCTCGTCGAGGCGATCGTCGAGGGCTACCTGCAGCACTACGGCACCGGCCGGGTGATGCGGCCGGACGATCCGGACCTCGCGCTCCTCGCCGGCGACCGGCTCTACGCGCTCGGGCTCGCCCGCCTGGCCGAGCTCGGCGACCTCGACGCGGTGGCCGAGCTCGCCGACGTCATCTCGCTGGCCGCACAGGCCCACGCCGAGGGCGATCGCGAGCGCGCGGAGGCGATCTGGGCGGCCGGCGCGGCCGCCGTCGGCCACGGCAGCGGACCCGAGCTGGAGGCCGCCAAGGCCGCCGCGCGCGCGGGCGCGGACGGCGCCGCGCGGGCGCTGCGCGCCGCCGCGCCAGCACGCTGACCAGGTGGGGCCGGCTTCACGGCTGCGTCGATATTGTTCAGCGCCCGCCCCATGGCCGACGGACGCAAAGAGCCCAAGAGCAAGTACACCCTCGATCGGGGGATGCCAGGCGCCTTCGAGGGCGAGACGGTCACGCGCCGTCGCTTCATGACGGGCACGGTCCACGGCGCGGGCGCGATCGCCGTCTCGGCCTTCGCGCTCCCGGCGCTCGGGTTCGCCGCCGGCTCTGCGCTGTTCGACCGCCCCCCGGTGGAGTGGGAGGCGATCGGCGCGCCCGAGGACTTCCCCGACGACACGTACATCCCGCGCGTGATCACCGAGGTCTCCGGCATCGGGCAGATCGGCCGCACGACGATCTACGTGCGCTCCCGCAACGACGACGATCCGCCGCCCAACCCGCCCGGCTACGACGAGCAGTACATCGCGATCTCCACACGCTGCATGCACCTCGGCTGCCCGGTCCGCTACATCGACGCGGCCAAGCGCTTCGTCTGCCCCTGCCACGGCGGCGTCTACAACTTCCTGGGCGGCGTGGACGGCGGCCCGCCGGTCCGCCCGCTCGACCGCTTCTACACCCGGGTGACCAACGGCCAGGTCGAGGTGGGCCCGCGCTACTCGGTCAACAGCGAGTTCCGCCGCTTCCCGTCCTACCGCGATCCCGCGCAGGACCTCGACGGCATCGGCCAGTACCTCTACCCGGGCCGGTTCTCCACGCCCAAGATGGACTAGGTAGACCATGAAGCTCCCACTCCCGCCCCTTCCCAGCGCACTCAAGCCGCCGCCCAAGCCGCCCGGCGAGACCGAGCGGGTTCCGCCGCTCGAGCAGGCGAAGGAGGCCGGCATCGCGACGGCCGACTGGATCGACGAGCGCACGTCGCTGTCCGGTCCGGCGCGCTGGGTGATGTTCCGGAAGGTCCCGAAGGGGACGAACTGGTTCTACACGCTGGGCTCGGCGACGCTCTTCGCGTTCCTCTCGCAGGCGGTCACCGGCGTGTTCCTCGCCATGTACTACGACCCCTCGGTGACGAACGCGTACGAGTCGGCGCGGCACATCACCAACGACGTCTTCCTCGGCGAGTTCGTGCGCGGGATGCACAAGTGGGGCTCGACCGTGATGGTGATCCTGATCTGCCTCCACATGGCGAGGACCTTCTTCTTCGGCGCCTACAAGTACCCCCGCGAGCTGAACTGGGTGATCGGCGTCGTGCTGCTGATCCTCACGTTCACCATGGCGTTCACCGGCTACCTGCTGCCGTTCGACCAGCGCTCCTACTGGGCCACGATCGTGGGCGTGAACATCAACGGCACAGGCCCGATCGCGGGGCCGTTCCTGTCGGACTTCCTGCGCGGCGGGGCGGAGTTCGGCTCGACGACGCTGTCGCGCTTCTACGCGATCCACATGCTGCTGCTCCCCGGCGCGATAATCGCGCTGATCGGCGCCCACCTCTACCTCGTCACGAAGCTCGGCACCACCGCGCCGCCGTGGCTGAAGGCCGAGGGCTCCGACGGCCTCCGCGACGAGCAGGTCTAGCGTGAACCAGCGCGAGAAGGAGCTCTACCTCCGCGAGTACTCGCTGCTCAAGTCGCAGGGGAAGCCGTTCTTCCCCTACGCGGTGGCGAAGGACTCGGTGATGGCGTGCATCGTCCTGCTCGCGATCATCACGATGTCCATCGTGTTCGGGGCGGAGCTGGGGCCGAAGGCCGACCCGACGACCACGACCTACGTCCCGCGGCCGGAGTGGTACTTCTTCTTCCTCTTCGAGGTCCTGCGGGTCATCAAGCCGGCCGTCCTGACCCCCGTCGCCACGATCGGAGTCCCGACGCTCTGCATGGTCCTGCTGATCCTGCTGCCGTTCGTCGACCGCGGGCCGGAGCGCCGGCCCGAGCGGCGCCCGATCGCCACGATCGCCGGCATCCTGACGATCTTCGCGATGGGCTACCTCACCTACCTCGGCGCGTCGGCCGGCTCGCCGAACTCGATCGAGTACAAGGTCGCGGCGCAGTACGAGCCGGGCAAGCTCGTCGTCGCGCAGTCCGGCTGCCTGGCGTGCCACAAGATCGGCCACAACGGCAATGACGGTCCGGGGCCGGATCTGACCGACATCGCCACGAAGCTGCCCAAGGCCGCGATCCGGCGCACGCTCGAGAACCCGACCGCGCCGATGCCGTCGTTCGCCGGGATGCCTGAGGAGAAGAAGACCGCCCTGGTCAACTTCCTCTCCCAGCTCCGCGGCGAGCAGTAGTAGCCTCACGCCGCCATGGCGTCCCCCCAGGCCCGGACGGGCACCCTGGAAGAGGGCCAGGTGCGGGCGATGTTCGACCGCATCGCCCGCGTCTACGACCCGATGAACTCGCTGATGACGGCGGGCCTGGACCGCCGCTGGCGCGAGCGGGCCGCCGATCTGGCCGTCCTCGGGCCGGGCGGGCGGGCGCTGGACGTCGCATCGGGGACCGGTGACCTCGCGGTGGAGCTGGCACGGCGCGTCGGCCCGACGGGCACGGTGATCGGCTCGGACTTCTCCGAGGCGATGCTCGATCGCGCGCGCGACAAGTCGACGGCCGTCACGTGGGAGTGGGCAAACGCGCTCGAGCTGCCGTATCCGGACGACCACTTCGACGCCGCGACGGTGGGGTTCGGCGCGCGCAACTTCTCCGACCTCGACCGCGGGCTGGCCGAGATGGCGCGCGTCGTGCGGCCCGGCGGCCGCGTGGTGATCCTGGAGATCACGACCCCGCAGCGCCCGCCGCTCTCCACGTTCTTCTCGATCTGGTTCGACCGGATCGTGCCCGCGCTGGGCAAGCTGGCGGGCGACCCGGACGCCTACGCCTACCTGCCGAGCTCGGTCAAGCGCTTCCCGGCGCCCGACGCGCTGGCGGCGCGGATGGCGGACGCCGGGCTCACGGACATCCGCTGGATCCTCACGGCCGGCGGGATCATCGCGCTGCACGTCGGGATGGTGCCGTGAGCAGCGCCGAGGAGGTGCTCGCCCTCGTCGAGGCCGGCGGCGCGCATGTCCCGGCGCTGATGTCGCGGCTCGAGGCGCGGCTCGACGCGCTCGCCACCTCGCACGGCGAGCTGCTGGCGGAGCACGCGGGCGCGACGATCCGCGCCGGCGGCAAGCGGCTGCGGCCGCTGCTGGTGTTCCTCGCCGCGGGGGAGAAGGCGGAGCCGAATCACGACGGCGTGCTACGGGCGGCGGTGGCGGTGGAGCTCATCCACTCCGCGACGCTCGTGCACGACGACGTGCTCGACGCCGCCCCGCTGCGGCGCGGCCGGCCGACGGTCGTCGCGACCGCGGGCCGCGCGATCGCCACCGCGACCGGCGACCTGCTCTTCTCGCGCGCGTTCGCCGAGCTCGCCGGCAACGGACGGCCGGACGAGATCCGCGTGCTCTCCGACGCCTCCTCCGGGCTCGCCGAGGGCGAGCTGCTGCAGCGCGAGGACGCCTGGAACGTGGAGGTCTCGCGCGAGCGCTACCTGCACCGCTGCGACCTCAAGACCGCGCGGCTGTTCCAGGCCGCCTGCCGGCTGGGCGCGCTCGAAGGCGGCAGGCGGGCCGACGCGCTCGGTCACTTCGGCCGGCGGATCGGGCTCGCGTTCCAGCTGCTCGACGATGTGCTCGACGTCTCGGGGCCGGCGGAGCGGACGGGCAAGCACCGCGGGACGGACCTGCTCGACGGCACCGTCACGCTCCCGTTCATCCTGGCTCGCGAGCGCGATACCGAGCTGGCGGCGCTCGACCTGCGGGGCATCCGCACGCCGGCGCAGGCCGAGGCGGTCTGCGACGCGATCGCGGCGACGGGCGTGCTGGGGCGGGCGCGCACCGAGGCGCTGGAGATGGTGGCGGCCGCGAAGGCCGACCTGCCTGACCTGCCTGACGCCCAGCGCGCGGCGCTGGAGCTGGTGGCCGACTCGGTCGCCGACCGCTACGCCTAGAAGTCCATCGGCCAGATGGCGTCGGAGGCGAGCGCGCTCTGGAAGCGGTCGATCTCCTCCTCCATGTTGGCCCGCGTGAGGCGCTTGAGGTCGCGGACGAGCGCCTCGGTGCCGTGGTCGAGCTCCTCGTCGAAGCGGTCGACCGTCGCCTGGTCGTAGAGACCCACCGTCAGCCACTCGCAGTTGGGGCAGCGCAGCTGGACCTCCCAGTGCGTCGGCGAGGCCTCCTCCCACTCCACCGGGTAGACGAGGTGCTTGTCGCACTCCGGGCAGATGTGGAGGTCGGCGACCTCGTGCGGGAAGCCCGGGACGGGATGCGGCACGTGGGCCGGCTCGTTGTCGAAGTAGACGACCTCGATCGCGCGGCCGGAGGGGAGGACGACGCGGCGGACGTAGTTCGAGTTGTCTGGATGGCTCATTGGCGTTCCGGGTGCTGCTTGATGGGGTCTGCGCCCTACATCGGTCCCTGAGCGTGGGACTTGAGCGTTACTCGTCGCATATCGGACGGATCCGCAGGCGCTAGGCTGCGCGTATTCCTCAGCGAGGAGCTGAACCAGCCAAATGACGAACGCATTCATCGCGGGCCTCGGCCCCCTCGAGCTCGCCATCATCCTGCTCATCGTCCTGGTGATCGTCGGCGGCAAGCGCCTGCCGCAGCTCGGTCGCCAGCTCGGCGGCGGGATGCGCGAGTTCAAGGACTCGGTCACCAAGAAGGCCGACGAGCACTTCGACGACGACGACAGCCGCGCCGGCGCCCAGGCGGCGCTCGGCCGTCCCGCGGACGAGGATGTGCCGCTGGACGGCGAGGTCATGCGCGAGCGCTCCTAGCGCGCCCGCGCCGTCCCGATCCGACGCAGCGCCATGGCCACGAGGCTGAAGCCCATCGCGCACGACGAGCGCCTCTCGCTCGTCGAGCATCTGGACGAGCTGCGGACGCGGATCCTGATCTGCATCGCCGTCTTCGTCGTCGTGGGCGGCATCTGCCTGTGGCAGGACGACCGGATCCTGAAGATCGTCAACGAGCCGCTGGTCGAGGCGCAGAACAAGAAGCCGTGCGACGAGACGCGCGACCCGCTCGAGCAGAGCGCCTGCTGGCAGCAGGCGCAGAAGCTCGTCAACGAGCGGATCGCGGCGACGGCGCGGTCGCTCGCCGACTCGGCGTCCGACGAGCCGGCGCTGCGGGAGCAGGCGCAGGCACTCTCGGCGGCCGCCACCGCAGCCGCCGAGGCGTCGCCGCGCGGTAGCCCGCGGCGACCGGTGACGCTGGGCGTCGGCGAGCCGCTGACGGCGACGCTGCTCGTGGCCGGCTACGCGGCGCTGCTGCTCTCGCTGCCCCTCCTGCTCTACCAGCTCTACGCGTTCGTGCTGCCGGCGTTCTCGCCGTCCGAGCGCCAGGTCGCCGTGCCGCTCATGGTCATGGTCCCGTTCCTGTTCTACGCCGGCGTGGTGTTCGCGTACTACCTCGTGCTGCCGGCGGCCGTGAACTTCCTGCAGAACTTCAACGACGACAGCTTCGACGTCCTGCTGCAGGCACGCGACTACTACAAGTTCTCGATCCTGGTGCTGGCCGTGATGGGGCTGCTGTTCCAGCTCCCGATCCTGATCCTCGCGATCACCCGCATGGGCATCCTCACGCCCGCGCAGCTGCGCAAGAACCGCCGCTACGCGATCCTGATCATCGCGATCGTCGCCGCCCTGCTGCCCGGCGGCGATCCGGTGACGATGCTGCTCATGATGTTCCCGATCCTGTTCCTGTACGAGGGCTCTATCCTTCTCGCCTCGCTGCTCGACCGGCGCGCCGAGCGGGCCCGCGCCCGCGAAGAGGCGGAAGCCGCAGACGCCACCGGCGCCGAGCTCACCCACTCCGAC
>Ga0126313_10000678_pt1 | contig 16535 bp, 19 predicted proteins | sample Plot105A_FD_89954 | JGI IMG/M metagenome (GOLD analysis project Ga0126313, IMG submission 89954) | Serpentine soil microbial communities from UC McLaughlin Reserve, CA, USA - Plot105A | ecosystem: Environmental > Terrestrial > Soil > Grasslands | place: USA: UC McLaughlin Reserve, Lake County...
GGACGACGGCGGCGGCCAGCGCACTGGCGGCACCCTCGCGCGCGACTCGGAAGTGCTCGTCACCGTGCCCGGCGATCCGGCTCAGCAGCGGGATGAAGGCCGCGACGAGGTTGTTGGCGACGGCGTGCGGCTCGTCCGTGATCGCCGCGTGCGTGTCGATGAGACGCGTCAGCAGCTCGTCCCCGCGGTGGCCGTCGCCGCACTGGTACTCGATCAGCGCGCGGCACGCGAGCGCGCGCGTGTCGCTCGGCTCGGCGGCGAGCGCACGCTCGGCCGCGGAGCGCGCGGCGTCCCAGCGGCCCTCGAGCACCGCCAGCCAGGTCGCGTCGAGATACGCGCCGTTGAGCCAGAACGGCTCCTGGAGCCGCTCGGCGAACGCCACCGACGCCGTCACGTGCGCGTGGGCGCGTGCGGAGTCGCCGAGCACCAGGGCGCTGCGCGCACCCCAGACGCGGGCGAAGATCTCCGCACGGGCATCGCCCGCCCGCCGCGCGAGTGCCAGCGCCGCCGTCGCGTGCGTGGAGCACTCCGTCCAGCGGGCGTGCTGGAAGTCGACGTGCGCGGCGTTCAGCAGCGTCCGTGTCTCCAGCCCGTCGTCGCCGTGGCGGCGGGCGATCGCGATGGCTCGCTCGAACGCGCTCGTCGCGCTATCGAGGTCGGACTCGTTCGCGCCGGCGAACCAGCCGGACGAGGCCAGCAGGCGCCCGCTCTCGAGCGAGTCGGGCACCACGAGCGCGAGCGCCCGCGCCGTCAGATCGCGGTACTCGGCGACCGACGTGGTGCGATAGATCGGGGGAACGGGCAGCGCTGCGATCTCGACCGCGCGCGTGATGTCGCCGGCGCCGGCGTAGTGGTCGAAGGCGCGCCGCATCCGAGCGACGGCCTCACGGAATGCGGCCTTGTCGTGGAGTCCCAGCGTGGCGAGCTCGGCGCGGGCGAGGCCCACGAGCAGGTCGGCGGTCTGATCGTCCATCGGCTCGCCGGCCTTGGCGGCGAGCGCCTGGCGGAACAGGCGCCGGGCCTCCTCGTACGCCTGGGAGCGGAGCGCGCGCGCGGCGCCGTGGCTGCAGAAGTGCGCGATGCGCGACGGCGCGGCCAGCGCTCCGGCCGCCTCGAGGTGGTGTGCGATCTCCGCCGCGCGTGCGTCCGCGGACGGGCCGTAGTGTCGCTCGAGCGCCTCGGCGGCACGCAGGTGCAGCCGCGCGCGGCGCGTCGCCGAGAGCTGTCCGATCACGGCGTCGCGGACGAGCTGATGCGCGAACTCGTGCCGGCCGGCCTGGGTGGGATGCTCGGTGAGCAGTCCGGCTTGAACGGCCTCCTCGATCGCGTCGAGCGCGGCGTCGTCCGACTCGAGGCTCGTCAGCGACCGCAGCCGCGCGACCGTGAGCTCGCGGCCGAGCACGCCGGCGGCGATCAGCAGGTCGCGGCAGGCCGGCGACAGCGCGCTCATGCGCGCGGCGATCGCGGAGCGCACGCCGCCGGGCAGCGCCTGGCGGAAGCGCTCTAGGAGATCCTCACCCGCCTCGCGGTCGAGCGCCAGCCGCGTCACCTCCGCGACGTACCACGGGTTGCCGTCCGTGCCGGCGTGCAGCTCGGCGACCAGCTCCGCGGGCGGGCGGCTGCCGACCTGCGCCCGGATGAGCTCTGCCAGCGCGGCGGGCGGAAGCCCTGTGAGCGCGATGCGCAGCGAAGCTCCGCTGCGCCGGAGCGCGCCCAGCGCCTCCGCGAGTGGATGGTCGAGCGGCGATTCGTCGCTGCGCAGCGTGGCGACGAGGACAAGGCGACCGTCGCGCAGATGGCGCGCGAGGAATCCGAGCAGCGCCAGCGAGTCGGCGTCCGCGGCGTGCAGGTCGTCGAGCACGACGACGAGCGGCCGGCGCGCGGCGGCGCGCAGGAGACACGACGTCACCGAGTCGAACAGCCGGAAGCGAGCCTGCTGCGGATCGTCCTCCGGCGGCTCCGCGGCCACCGGCGCGAGCCGCCCGGCCAGCTCGGGGACGAGCCGGGCGATCGCGGCTGCGTCATGCCCGGCGGCCTCGGCGAGCTCGTCGACCGTCCATTGCCGCGCGAGCGACCGGATCGCCTCGCGCCACGGCCAGTACGGCGGCGGCGCCTCGCGCGCGTAGCAGCGTCCCCACGCGACGCTCACGCCGGCGTCCCCGGCGCGGGCCGTGAACTCCTGGGCCAGCCGCGTCTTGCCGATCCCGGGCGGGCCTACGATCAGGATCGCGCTCCCGGTGGCGGTCGCCGCCGTCGGCAGCGCGTCATGCAGGGCCGCGAGCTCGCGCTCCCGTCCGACGAAGCCTGCGCTCCGATCGGAGTCGCGTACCGCGATCGCCCGCCGCTCGCTGCCGCTCCGCTGCTCGAGCGACTCGTCCTGGCGCAGTACCGCCTGCTGGAGGTGCCGGAGCGCGGGACTCGGATGCAGTCCGAGCTCCTCGTCGAGCGTGCGCCGCATCTCCTGGTAGGCCGCCAGCGCCTCCGCTTGCCGTCCGGAGCGGTAGAGGGCGAGCATCAGTTGGCCGCGCAGGCGCTCGCGCAACGGATGCGCGGCCGCGAGCGACTCGAGCTCGCCCACGAGCTCCGCCGCCCCTCCGCGCATGAGATCGGCGTCGATCCGGCTCTCCAGCGCGGCGAGCCGGAGCTCCTCGAGGCGCGCCGCCTCGGGAACCGCGAACGGCTCGGAGAACTCGCGCAGGGCCGGTCCTCGCCACAAGGCGAGCGCGTCGCGCAGGCGAGCGGATGCAGCGCCGGGATCCCCTGCGGCGAGCGCGGCGCGTCCCTCGGCGGCGAGACCGAGGAAGCGGTTCAGGTCCAGCAGCTCCGGATCGAGCTCCAGCGCGTACCCGGGAGGACGCGTGCGGAGCAGCTGCGACGGAAGCACCCGGCGCAGATGGGAGACGCAGATCTGCACCATCTTCGCGCCGCTCTCGGGCACGTCGTCCCCCCAGAGGCCATCGATCAGCTGCTCGCGCGCGACCGTGCGGTTGGCGCCGAGCATCAGCATCGCCAGCAGAGCGCGCGGACGCCCGCCCGGTATCGGGAGGGGATGCCCGTCGCGGAGAACCTCCAACGGGCCGAGGATCCGGAACTCCACGGCGCAAGTTAACTGGATCGACAAGCGCGCGCGGGCGCGGGCGTCGGGCTTCCCCGCAGGGTCAGCCCGACGCGCCGCGCTCAGCGGAAGCGGACGGGATGGAGAAGCGCGTCGAGGAACAGGTCGAGCGCCTTGCGCTTGCGTGGGGTGGACATGGGTCCAAAGGTCCCATGCGAGCGCCGGCCCGTCAGTACGGAGCACGCGTGCTCGCGCCGTGGCCAACCCGACACGCGCGGTGCGGCTCCCCGCCCTCGGTCGAGCGCCGGCGGCGGGCCGAGGATCTCGTTCCCATGTCGCGCGAGGAAGCGGTCCGGCGAGCGGGCGAGGGTCGCGAGAGCCCCCGGTTGCCCTAGGCGTCGGCGCGCATTCGATCAGAATGCCGTCATGGCCTCGTATTCGGTCAACCAACGCGCCGTCGCCCGCGCGCGGCGGCTGATCGACTCCCGCCAGTACGTGCTACGGAGTGACTGGGGCGAGGTGCAGCCGCGGGCCGCGGAGGAGAACGAGTTCCTCGCGTCGCACTCGTGGGCGGAGTACGCCGAGTGGCATCTCGGGCTCACCGACGGCGCCGCCGAGCACACCAAGGCGCGGTACGCGTTCGTCTACGGAGACTTCCGCCGGCTCCACCGGATGGGCTTGATCTCGTGCCACTACCGGGCGGCCGAATGGCGGCACAAGGAGATCGAGCTCGCGGCCCACGAGCTGCTGCAATACCTCGACGAGACCAGCGGTTGAGATCGACGATGGGCGAGCCGGACATCCAGCCGGAGCTGTGTGTGAGCGACGGGCCGGCTGCCGTCGCGTTCTACGAGCGCGCGTTCGGCGCGGTGGTCGAGCATCGCGTCGCAGGCCCCGGGGAATCCGACGTGATCGCGCAGCTGGCGGTCGGCCGCGCACGGTTCTGGGTCTCGAACGCGTCAGACGACCTGCGCCGGTTCAGCCCCGACGCGATCGGGGGAGCGACCGCGCGCATGCTGCTGGTCGTCGACGACCCGGAGTCGCTCCTGGCCGCGGCGGTCGCGGCCGGTGCCACCGAGACGAGCGCCGCCGCCGACGAGCATGGCTGGCGGCTCGGTCGCTTCGTCGATCCGTTCGGCCACGAGTGGGAGGTCGGCCGGCCGCTCGGCCCGTGGCCGCCGGCCTGAGCGCCGCCGGCTCGTTCTGCAACGATGCTCGCTCGACCACAAGGAGGCTCATGTGTCCTCTCGGCTAAACCCCTACATCAGCTTCGGCGGCGACGCGCGCGATGCGATGGAGTTCTACGAGAGCGTCTTCGGCGGCACGCTGACGATGAGCACTTTCGGTGAGTTCGGGGATCAGAACGCACCGCACAGCGACAAGATCATGCACGCGATGCTCGAGACCGACAGCGGGTTCACGCTCATGGGCGCCGACACCCCGCCGGGGCAGGAGCACAATCCCGGCAACAACATCGCCGTGAGCCTCAGCGGCGACGACGGCGACGAGCTGCGCGGCTACTGGGAGAAGCTGTCCGGCGACGGCAACGTCACCGTCCCACTGGAGAAGCAGATGTGGGGCGACGAGTTCGGCATGTGCGTGGACAAGTTCGGGATCGCCTGGATGGTGAACATCGCCCAGCCGCAGGGCTGATCGCCGGCCGGGGCGACTTGCGGTCGCCGTCGCCGTCGCCGCGCTCGTCCTCCTCCTGGTCGGAGGCGGCGGGCGGCTCGGCACAGCGATGCGCGACGTGCCGCGCACGGAGCCGATCACGGTGTCGCATCCGGCGGACGGGCTCGGCGCGGCCGTCGCCGGCTTCGGCGACCTGTGGGTCGACGATCGCGCGCGCGAGCGGCTGCTGCGGCTCGATGGGCGCAGCGGCCGCGTCCGGGCGGCTGTCCCCGTCGACGGGCGTATCGCGCTCGCGGCCGCCGGACGCTCGGTCTGGGCGCTGCAATCGGGCGGGGGATACGGGCTCGGTCTTCGCGGGCCGCTGCTGCGCATCGACCCGCGATCCGACCATGTTCGCGCGCGCATCCCGCTGACGACCGACGCGGGCGATTCCGCGCTCGGTTTCGGGGTTCAGGCCGGTGCCGGCGGGGTGTGGGTCTGGGGCCCGCACGACATCCTCCGCATCGGCCGACGGGCGGAACGCGTCAGCGCGCGGATCTCCGTCGGCGACGAGCACGGCGAGCTGACTGGTCTCGCCGTCGGCGCCGGGCGGCTCGCGGCGGGCACCGCCGACGGGCACGTGCTGTTCTTCGATGCCCGCACCGGCACTCGAACGAGGATCGTGCGCGTCGCATTCCTCAAGCCGTCGCCCAGGGCGCTCGCAGGCGGCCGGCTCCTCTTCACGGCGTCGGGCGCGGTCGGCGCGCTCGACGTCGCCGCAGGACGGGTCGACTGGATCCGTCGCCTCGGCTTCCGGGCGGGCGCGGCGCTGGGCAGCGACGGGCTCGTCTGGGCTCACAGCGCCGCGATGCACGAACGCGGCGACCGCATCACCGCGCTTCGCCTCGCCACCGGGCACGTCGTGACCTCGCGCGTCGTTCCCGCGTTCGGATCCACCGGGATCGCCGTAGGCGCCGGACGGGTCACCATCGCAACCGCGGGAGGCGCGCTGCTCACGCTCACGCCCCCGGGACTCGACGTCTAGGCTCCGCCTATGAACGCGATCGTCGTAGGGACGGACGGCTCGCCGGGCGCGGAGGCTGCCGTCCAGAAGGCAATCCAGCTGACGAAAGGGACCGGCGCAACGGTGCACCTCGTCTGCGCATACCCGGGGCAGTCCGCGATGGAGCGCCTCGGGGTGACCGCCCGCCAGGACCCGACGGACCTGCGCGGCGTCGCCGCCGACGTGCTCGCGCGCGACGAGCGCAGGTTCAGAGAGGCGGGGTTCGACGTCGAGAAGCACGCGCGCGAGGGCGATCCCGCGAACACGATCATCGACGTCGCGACCGAGCAGGGCGCGGAGCTGATCGTCGTCGGCGCGCGCGGTAACACGGGCCTGCGGCGCTTCATGCTCGGGAGCGTCGCGATCAAGCTCGCCCACAACGCGAACCGCAGCCTGCTGATCGTCCAGCAGCCCTGAGGCTCGCCCGGGGCGAGCCGGTTCCACCCATGGGGGGATCCCCGGCGCTCCCGGCGCGCGCCAGGATCTCCGCCATGGCTCCTCTACGCATCGCGTTGCTGGCGACCATCTGCGCGGCGGTCATGTGCTGCGCCGGTGCGGTGCAGCTGTTCGGCGTGAACCGGATCGTCGTCGACGACGGCGAGATCCCGGCGGCGGCGACGTCGCTCACGGGCGCCGTCGACCTCAACTTCAAGAGCGACTACCTCCCGCTCGAGCGCTGAGCGGCCGCGGCGCGCGGCCCGCGTGTGGCACGCTCTGCGCCGTGGGCCTCATCGATCGGCTGCTCGAGATCGACGTCTCGGCGCTCTCGGACGCCGACAAGACGCTGCCGGTCGTCGATTCGGCCGTTCGAGCGATGACCGTCGACGTGCGCATGGCCGGGCCGGCGTTCACGGTCGTCGCCGAGGACGACCATCTGCCGGTGATGAGCGCGCTGGCCGAGGCCGAGCCCGGCGATGTGCTGGTGATCGCCGCGAACGGGCGAACGCGCGCGGTCTTCGGCGAGCTGTTCGCGACCGAGGCGCGCCGGCGCGGACTCGCGGGGATCGTCGCCGACGGCTTCTGCCGCGACCTGCGCGGCCTGCGCAGGATCGGCCTCCCGGTGTTCGCGCGCGGCACGAGCCCGCGATCGGGCACGACCGTCTCGCGCGCCGCGCCCGGCGCCACCGTCGCGTGTGGCGGTGTCGCGGTGTCGCCGGGCGACATCGTGTTCGGCGACGACGACGGCCTGCTGATCGCGCCCGCCGAGCGGATCGCCGCCGCGCTCGAGGCGGCCGAGCTGATCGCCCGCAGCGAGCGCGCGATCCTGGCGGCGCAGGCGCGCGGCGAAGCGCTGCACGGGCTGACGAACCACGCCGAGCACGTCGCGGCGCTCGACCGCGGCGAGGACAGCGTGCTGACGTTCCGGGTCGATGCCTGACCTCGGCCGCGCGTTCGCGCGCCGCGCGCGCCTGCGCGGCGGCGACGAGCTGACCGCGATCCTCGCCGGCAGCCCTCCCGGCGTGCTCTCGATGACCGGCGGCTTCCCGAACCCGGCGACGTTCCCGGCGGCGGAGCTCGAGGAGATCGCCGCGCTGCTGGTGCGCGAGGACGCCGCGGTCGCGATGCAGTACACGCCGTGCGCCGGGCTCGCGAGCGTGCGCGAGTACCTGATCGACCGCCAGGAGCAACTCCAGGGCCGGCGCCCGGAGCTCGCCGAGCTGATCGTGACCAGCGGCGGGATGGAGTGCATCGCGCTGATGTGCCAGGCGCTGATCGAGCCCGGCGACACGATAGTCGTCGAGGCGCCGACGTATCTCGGCGCGCTGATGGCGTTCGGCGGCGCGGAGGCCGACGTGGTCGCGGTGGCGATGGACGAGCAGGGCCTGCGCGTGGACGCGCTCGCGGAGCGGCTCGAGGACGGCCTGCGCCCGAGGTTCGTCTACACGATCCCCGAGTACCAGAATCCGACCGGGCGGACGCTGCCGCTCGACCGGCGCCGCGAGCTCGTCGAGCTCTGCCGCCGGCAGGGCGTGCTCATCTTCGAGGACATCGCGTACCGGGAGCTGTCGTTCGACGGCGCGTCGCTGCCGTCGCTGTGGTCGCTCGGGCCCGACGTCGTCCTGCAGGCGGGAACGTTCTCCAAGAGCTTCTTCCCCGGCGTGCGGCTGGGCTGGGCCGTCGGGCCGGCCGACGTGGTCGCCGAGCTCGCCGCGGCCAAGCAGAACACCGACCAGTGCGCCGGCGGGCTCGGGCAGCGGATGGTCGAGGAGTACGGCCGCGCCGGAGGCTTCGAGCGCCACCTCCCGGCGGCGCGGGCAGTGTACGCGTCGCACTGGGCGGCGCTGTCGGCAGCGTTGAAGCGCCACAGGCCGGCCGAGGTCGAGTGGACCGAGCCGACGGGCGGCTTCCTCACGTGGCTCACGCTGCCGGAGGGGCTCGACTCGCTCGCCATGCGCGCCGACGCGGTCGCGGCCGGCGTGGCCTACGTCCCGGGGCCCCCGTTCCACGTCGGCGACGGCGGCCACGACGCCCTGCGGCTGTCGTTCAGCCAGCTCACCGAGGGAGACCTGGAGACCGCCGTCGAGCGCCTCGCCGCCGTCGTCACGAGCGCCGCTAGCCGTCGAAGTACATCGGGAACTCGTAGGGGTGCGGCCGGATCTTGACGCGGTCGGACTGCTCGCGCCGGAACTCGATGTAGGTGGCGATCAGGTCGTCGGTGAAGACCCCGCCGCGCGTCAGGAACGCGTGGTCGGCCTCGAGCGCGTCGAGCGCCTCGTCCAGCGATCCGGGGACGGTGGGGATGTGCCCGAGCTGCTCCGGCGGCAGTTCGTAGAGGTTGCGGTCGATCGGCTCGCCGGGGTCCAGCCCGCGCTCGATCCCGTCCAGGCCGGCCATCAGCATCGCCGGGAACGCGAGATACGGGTTGGCGAGCGGGTCGGGCGGCCTGAACTCGAGTCGCTTGGCCTTGGGCGACGCGGAGTACATCGGGATCCGCACGGCGGCCGAACGGTTGCGCTGGGAGTGCTTCAGCAGCACCGGCGCCTCGTAGCCGGGGACGAGCCGGCGATAGGAGTTGGTCGAGGGCGCGCAGAACGCGAGTAGGGCGCGCGCGTGCTCGAGCAGCCCGGCGGCGTAGTGCAGGCCGAGGGGGGAGAGCAGCCCATAGCCGTCGGCCGAGTGCATCAGCGTCTCGCCGTCCTTCCACAGCGACTGGTGGACGTGCATGCCGGATCCGTTCTCCTCGAAGATCGGCTTCGGGAGGAACGTCGCCGCCTTGCCCGCCCCCCTCGCCGTGTTCTTGACGACGTACTTGTGCAGCTGGAGCGCGTCGGACATCTCGAGCAGGGGGAGGAAGCGCAGGTCGATCTCGCCCTGCCCGGGGCCGCCGACCTCGTGGTGATGGCTCTCGGTCCGGATGCCGAGCGCCTCGAGCACGATCACCATCGTGGCGCGCAGGTCGCTGAGGGTGTCGTTCGGCGGCGCCGGGAAGTAGCCCTCCTGCGAGCGGTTCGTGTAGCCGAGCGCGGCCAGTCCCTCGCCGCGGCGCTGGAAGCCCTTGCCCGACGTCCAGTGGCCCTCCTCGGAGTCGACCTCGTAGAAGGCGGTGTTCGCCTGCTGGTCGAAGGCGACGTGGTCGAAGACGTAGAACTCCGCCTCGGGCCCGAAGTACGAGACGTCCGCGATGCCTGTGGACCGCAGGTGCTGCTCCGCCTTGATCGCCACGTAGCGCGGATCGCGCGTGTACGGCTCGCGAGTGATGGGGTCGAGCACCGTGCAGACGAGCGAGATCGTGGGCGCCTCGTAGAACGGGTCCAGCACGGCCGTCGACGGATCGGGCAGCAGCAGCATGTCGGACTCGTAGATCTCCTGGAAGCCGCGGATCGACGAGCCGTCGAAGCCGATCCCGTCGGAGAGCGCCTCCTCGTCCAGCGTCGCCAGCGCCATGCCCATGTGCTGCCAGGTCCCCGGCAGGTCGGTGAACTTGAGATCGACCATGCTGGCGCCGTGGCGCTCGGCCAGGGCGAGCACGTCGCCCGGCTCGACCGCCCGCCCGCCCACGAGCTCGCGGACGCCGAGCGGCTCGGTGACCTTCCCGTTGACGAGGTCTGCAATCGCCATCCCGTCCTCCTCCCAGTCGCAGCCCGGCGGCATTCTCGCGCCGGCGCGCGCGGCGGCCTTGGGCCGCACGTCCAAAGATCCGGCGCGCCGCTTCGCCGCCGGTCAGGCGGCTGCGGAGAACGCCGTGGCCTCCTCGCCCGCCGTCCGCGTCCCGACCGATCCGAGGCCGCCTGGAGCGGCGTGCGGGGCTAGAGTCGTTGCGTGGACACGGCCACATCCGGCGACGCGCTGGAGCAGCTCGCTCGCGAGCAGGCGGCGCTGCGGCGGGTGGCCACGCTCGTGGCTCGCCAGCCGTCGCCGCAGGAGCACCGGATCGCGACGTTCGCGGAGTTGGTGTCCTACGCGATCGAGAACGCCGAGACGCGGCGACGCTAGGGTGGCGCGATGAGCGAGCGCGTCGTCGTCCTCGGAGCGGGATTCGGCGGCCTGGAGCTCAGCACGACGCTGTCGGAGGCGCTCGGCGAGGACGCCGGCGTGACGCTGATCGACCGCAGCGACGCGTTCGTGCTCGGCTACTCCAAGCTCGACGTGATGTTCGGTCGCGCAACGCCCGAGGCGGTGCGGCTCGAGTACCGCCGGATCGCCAAGCCCGGCGTGCGCTTCCTGCAGGAGACGATCACGGCGATCGACCCCGTGAACCGGCGCGTGACCACGGACGCCGGCGTCCACGAGGCGGACGTGCTCGTCATCGCGCTCGGTGCCGACTACGACTTCGAGGCCACGCCGGGCCTGGCCGAGGGCGGCAACGAGTTCTACTCCGAGGCCGGAGCCGAGCGGCTGGCCGCGATCGTCCCGCGGTTCTCCGAGGGCCACGCGGTGATCGGGGTCTGCGGCGCGCCGATCAAGTGCCCGCCCGCGCCGAGCGAGTGCGCGCTGCTGCTGCACGAGGCGCTCACGGCGCGCGGCGTGCGCGAGGCCTGCCGCATCTCGTTCGTGATCCCCTTCAGCGCGCCGGTGCCGCCCTCGCCCGACGCCTCCGCCGCGCTGGTGACGGCATTCGCCGAGCGCGACATCGGGCTGATCGCTGATCGCGGCGTGAGCTCGATCGACCCGGAGCGCGGCGTCGCGATGCTCGACGGCGGCGGCGAGCTGCCGTTCGACCTCTTCCTCGGCGTGCCGCGGCACCGCGCGCCGGACGTCCTGCTCGCGAGCGGCTTGACGGAAGACGGCTTCGTGCGGGTCGACGCGGCGACGCTCCAGACCCGCCACGCCGGCGTCTACGCGATCGGCGACGTGGCGGCGCTCGGCGTGCCGAAGGCGGGCGTCTTCGCCGAGGGCGCCGGGCGCTTCATCGCGCAGGCGCTGATCGCGGAACGGCAGGGCGGCGTGGCGCCGGGCCGCTACGACGGTCGCGGCTCCTGCTACGTGGAGTTCGGCGACGGGCTTGTCGGGCGCGTGGACATCGACTTCGTCTCCGGTCCGGCGCGAAGCGGGACTTTCAACGCACCCTCCGCCGCCCTCGCCGCCGAGAAGGGGCGCTTCGGCTCCAGCCGCCGCGCACGCTGGTTCGGCGTCTGAGACGATCGGTCCCATGCAACAGGCGCTTACGCTAGGGGAGGAGTTCGCGCGCGCGCTCGCCGCGAAGGACTTCGACCGGCTCGTCGATCTCATCCACCCCGAGATCGACTTCCGCGGCCTGACCCCGAGCCGCAGCTGGGAGGCCCGCGACACCGGCACGCTGGTCGCCGACGTGCTGCGCCAGTGGTTCGACGACTCCGACCGGATCGAGGCGCTCGAACGGCTCGACGGCGACGCCTTCGCGGACCGCGCGCGGATCGGCTACCGCTTCAGCGTCAGCAACCCGGACGGCCGCTTCCTGGTCGAGCAGCAGGCCTACCTGTCCGCCCGCGACGGGCGGATCGGCTGGATGCGGGTGCTGTGCTCGGGGTTCCGGCCGGCTGGATAGTCACGCATCGAGCGCGTCGCGGAAGCCGCGCGCGCCAACGACCTCGGCGCCGTGCGCCCGCACGCGCGCTGCGAGCCGGGAGTCGGAAGTCACTACGCGGAGGCGGCCCGGCTGCGGGTCCTCGGCCACGAGCGCGGCGATGACGTCGTCGGCCGCGTCGCGGCCGGAGCGCTCGGCGAACATCGTCTCGACCGCGGGCGGCGCCTCGAGGCCCTCCGGCCGCGGTCCGTCGAAGACGACGGTCACGCGCTCGCCGAGGCCGGCCGCGCGCGCGCCCAGGCGCTCCACGAGGCGCCGCGTCGCCGCGGCGCGGTCGCGCCACCAGCCGTCCGGCCTGCTCCCGATCACGTTGTTGCCGTCGACGATCAGCCGTTCGGTCACCGCTCGCTCCTGAGCGCGTCCCGGAGCGCGCACAGCCGCCGCGCGGGCGTGCCGAGGCCGTCGAGCCGGTCGATCTGCCCCGCGACCCGCTCCGGCCGCAGGTCGCCGAGCAGGTCGAGCGAGGACGAGAGCATCAAAGCGTGGTGGTCGAGCGTCTCGCGCAGGGTGGCGGCCGCCTCGCGCAGGCGCGGGTCGGCGGGCTCCGGCACCTCCGCGCGCAGCGCGACGAAGCGGCTGATGAGCGCGCCGCCGGGCCGCGCCAGCTCGGCAAGCGAGCGGCGCTCGCGAACGCCGTCGATGATGTCTTCCGTCAGCCCCTGGAGCAGGACCGCCTCGTCGACGATCCGCCGCAGGGCCGCGCGCGCGGCGGCGTCGTCGGCGGGCGCGTCGCCGGCGTCGAGGAAGCGCACCGCGCTCACCCCGAGGGCGTCGTGGCCCTCGCCGGGCGGCGCCGGTGCGCGACGGCGGTTCAGGAAGCCCATGCGAACAACGTACTCTCCATGGTCATGGCGGCGAGGCTCGTGGGCATCAACCACGTCGCGCTGGAGGTCGGCGACGTCGACGAGGCGCTCGACTGGTACGCGCGGATCTTCGCATTCGAGCTGCGCGGGCGCGCCGGGCGGCGGATGGCGTTCGTCGACATGGGCGACCAGTTCCTCGCGCTCAGCGCGCCGCGCACGCAGCCGCACGACGACGACCGCCACTTCGGGCTCGTCGTCGACGACAAGCAGGCCGTGCGCCGCGCGCTGGAGGAGGCCGGCGCCGAGATCGTGCCGACGCGCGGCCTCCGCTTCGTCGACCCCTGGGGGAACAACGTCGAGGTCGTCCAGTACGACGAGATCCAGTTCTCCAAGGCCGACGCCGTGCTCGGCGGCATGGGGCTCCGCGGCCTCGGGAAGACCGAGGCGGCGCGCGCCGAGCTGCGCGACAAGGGCCTCGGCGACTAGTGAACCACGCGGTACCTGACGTGCGTGACCGCCGGCGAGGCGATCACCTCGACCGGCTCGAGGACCGGATCGCCCACGTCCTCGAGCAGCCGCTCGCCGGCGCCCAGCACGACCGGGACGATGTGCAGGTAGAGCTCGTCGAGCAGCCCCGCTCGTAGGTATTGCTGCACCGCCTTGGCACCGCCGGTGATCGCGACGTCGTCGTCGCCGGCCGCCGCTCGGGCCTGCTCGAGCGCCGACTCGATCCCGTCGGTGACGAAAGTGAACGTCGTCCCGCCCTGCATCGGGAGCGGCTCGCGCGGGTGGTGCGTGAGCACGAATACCGGCACGTGGAAAGGCGGGTCCTCGCCCCACCAGCCGCGCCACGACTCGTCCCATGGCCCGTCGCCGCCGCCGAACATCCTCCGCCCCATGATGCAGGCGCCGACGCCCTCGAAGACGTCCTCGGCGACCTGCGAGTCCGGACCGCGCTCGCCGCCTTCCTGGCCGTGCTGCGCGCGCCAGCTCTCGGTCGCGACGACCCACTCGTGCAGGCGCTCACCACCCTCGCCGAGCGGATTCTCGGGGCTCTGGCTCGGTCCGGCGAGGAAGCCGTCGAGCGAGACGGAGAGCTGGCTCCTGACCGCGCTCACGCCGGCTCCTTCAGGACCGAGAGGATGTTGCCGGCCGGATCGGTGAACCAGGCGATCTCCGGGCCGTTGCCGCGTGCGATGCCCTTCTCGTCCTGCTCGAAGCCGTCGTAGCGCTCGAAGCGGACGCCGCGCGCGGCGAGCTCGTCCACCGTCCCGTCGATGTCGTCGACGGAGAAGTTCAGGATCGTGTAGTTCGCCGGCGTGTGATCCGGCTTCGGGTACACGAGCGTGGGACGGTCGCCGGGAAGGTGCAGCGTGAGCATGCCGTGCTCCTCGGAGGTCTCGAGGCCGAGCGTGTCGCCGTAGAACTCCCGCGCCTTCTCTATGTCGTCGACCGCGAAGCCGCTGAACGCCTTGCTGTTCGCGAGCATCTCGACTCCTTCTCGAGTTGGCTTTGGGTATTAGACCGCCGGCCGACCGCAAACTGATCGGCTCTAGTGCGCGACTGCGGGTTCGGCCGCGCCGTGCGCGTGCACGGGCTGGACCCCGGGGCGCAGGAGGCTGCCGGTCACCAGCGCGCCGAGCAGGAAGATGCCCGCGGTCCACCAGAACGCGGTGACGTATCCCTCGACGTCCGCCTGGCGGACGACCTCGGGGGCGCGCCCGTGGGCGACGATGAAGTCCGTCGTCGCGGATGCGGCCAGTGTGCTCAGCAGCGCCGTCCCGATCGAGCCGCCGACCTGCTGGGACGTGTTGACCATCGCCGAGGCGACGCCGAGATCGCGCGGCGGGACTCCGAGCGTCGCCGTCGCGATCGACGGCGCGATGATCAGCCCGAAGCCGACGCCCGCGAGGATCAGCGAGGGCAGTACGTGCGAGGCGTAGCCGGTGTCGACGCCGATGCGGGTGAGCAGCGCCATCGCCAGCGCGGCGAGCGCCATGCCGGCGGGGACGAGCGGCTTCGGCCCCGTACGGGCCAGCATCCGGGTGTTGACGATCGTGGCGGTGGCGATGATCGACAGGTTCATCGGCAGGAACGCGAAGCCGGTCTCGAGCGCCGTCATGCCCTTCGTGCGCTGCAGGTAGAACGTGAGGAACAGGAAGACGCCGAACATCCCGGCGAACAGCATCCCGATCGCGAGATACGACGCGCCGCGATTGCGGTCGCCGACCACCCGCAGCGGCAGCAGCGGGTTGGAGACGCGGAGCTGCAGCAGCACGAACCCGGACAGCAGCACCGCGCTTGCGAGGAGGAACCCGACGGTCGTGGGATCGCCCCAGCCGTCGGTCTCCGCGCGCGCGAGCCCGAACACGAGCGTGAAAAGGCCCGACGACGCGGCGAGCGTGCCCGGGATGTCGAGCCGCGGCCGCGAGCTGACCGGGACGTGATGGAGGAGCCGCAGGCCGGCGAGCGCGGCCGGGACGGCGAAGAGGATCGAGACGTACAGGCACCAGCGCCAGTCGAGCAGCTCGGTGAGCGCGCCGCCGAGCAGCAGCCCGAACGCGCCGCCGGCGCCGGCGATCGCGCCGAACACGCCGAACGCCTTGCCGCGCTCGGCCGGATCGGTGAACGTCGCGGCGAGCAGCGAGAGCGCCGCCGGGGCGAGCAGCGCGGCGAAGGCGCCCTGGAGGGCGCGCGCGCCCACGAGCAGGCCGAAGCTCTGCGCGGCGCCGCCGAGCGCCGACGCGCCGGCGAACCCGAGCAGGCCGGCCAGGAACGTCCACTTGCGTCCGAACAGGTCGGCGATCCGGCCACCGATCAGCAGCAGGCTGCCGAACGCCAGCGCGTAGGCGGTGATCACCCACTGGCGGCTGTCGTCGGAGAAGCGCAGCTCCTGCTGGGCGGACGGCAGCGCGATGTTCACGATCGTCACGTCGAGGACGACCAGCAGCTGGGCGATGCCGATGACGCCGAGGATGAGCCAGCGCCGGGCGTGGTGCGGGTCTGCGGAGGAGGGAGACATTTCGGGGAGGACCTCCGTGTAAACTGGAGAGAAGTTCTCCGGTTACCGTACCACAACCGGAGACGACCCCTCCGGTCCCTACGATGACCATGGCATGACCGAGCCCGTCCAGCTGCGCGCCGACGCCGAGCGCAACCGTCAGCGCCTGCTGGACGCCGCGCGCGAGATCTTCGCGGAGCGCGGCCTCGACGTGACGCTCGACGAGATCGCGCGCCAGGCGGGCGTGGGGACGGGCACCGCCTACCGCCGCTTCCCGAACAAGAACGCGCTGATCGAGGCGCTGATGGTGGGCCGCATCCGCGAGCTCGCGGCGATCGCCGAGGAGTCCGTCGCCGACCCAGATCCCTGGCGCGGGCTGACGCGCTACTTCGAGCGCGCGCTGGCGCTCCAGGCGGCCGACCGCGGGCTCAAGGACGCGCTGTTCTCCGCCGGCCGCGGTGGCGCGGAGGTCGCGCGGGCGCGCGGGGCGCTCGCCCCGGTCGTCGCCCGGCTCGTGCAGCGCGCCGTCGACGCGGGGGCCGTCCGCAGCGACCTCGCGACGACCGACGTGCCGCTGATCAACTTCATGCTCAACACGGTCGTCGACCTGGGCCACGACGTCGAGCCGGAGCTCTGGCGGCGCTACCTCGCGATCGTGCTCGACGGGCTGCGTCCGCGCGCGCACGGAGACGACCCGCTGCCGGTGGCCCCGCTCGACGTGCCCGGGCTCGTCAAGGCGATCGGAAACTGGAAGCGATAGCTAGTCCCCGAGCGCCGCCCGGATGAAGCGGCCGGGCGCGTCGAGGAAGCCGCGCGTCAGCCGCACCGTCTCGAGGTCGTCGTAGTCGCAGGCCGCGATGCCGGCGCCGTCGAGCTCGTAGATCCGCGCTTCCGGGCAGGCGAGCAGGATCGGGGAGTGCGTCGCGACGACGAACTGCGAGCCGCTCCGCGCCGCGCGGACCATGATCGCGAGCAGCGCCAGCGCGCCGCTGACGGAC
>Ga0126313_10000679_pt1 | contig 16528 bp, 12 predicted proteins | sample Plot105A_FD_89954 | JGI IMG/M metagenome (GOLD analysis project Ga0126313, IMG submission 89954) | Serpentine soil microbial communities from UC McLaughlin Reserve, CA, USA - Plot105A | ecosystem: Environmental > Terrestrial > Soil > Grasslands | place: USA: UC McLaughlin Reserve, Lake County...
CCATCCTTTTGATATAATCCACGTCCCAGTGGAGGAGTGGCTGAGTGGTTGAAAGCGGCACCCTGCTAAGGTGTTATACCTCTAAACGGGGTATCGAGGGTTCGAATCCCTCCTCCTCCGCTCTCTATCAATCCACGGCGACCAACTCCTTACCCCTGGTCTCCAGCAGAAACAGTAGCAAGTCCTATCAGGAACCGGAGGTAATGCGAGACCAAGAATCGGGATGAGTCCGGGAAGCAAGCAATTCCACCGCTTCCAACACCGCAGAGTTGCTGGTGACCACAGGTAGAGAGAGCTCTTCCTCCAGTAACTGCAATGCTTCGAAGGCCCGGAAGTTGGTACACGATACGAACACACCCTCCGCCTCTACCCCGTTTAGCGACTCTCTGGCGAACGCGACTATGTCCGCTGGCGACGGCCGAGCTAGGTCAAAATTCACGTCGATACCCATACCATGCGCGGCCACGACTTCGAATCCTTGCTCTTCCAAGCTCTGCCCCACCGAATGCGTCAACTCCTCCACGTACGGGGTAATGATGGCGAGGCGGCGGAGCTCTCGCCGGTTCAAAGCCTCCGCAACACTGGAGATAACACCCATGCCGGGACACCCAGCCAGCTCTCCGAGCTGCTGGCATATCTCACGATCGTACGAAGGTCCACCGAGCGATCCTGCAGAGGTGCAACCGAAGATGAGCAGGTGAGGATACAAGGTCCCCAATTGTTGTGCAGCGGCTGGTGCGTACTCATCCACCATCTCACGTTCGGCGGCGGATGTGGTCTCCTCCAGATACATCCGCGCCGTGTGAACCGTGTACCGGCTCTTCGGCAAAGCTTTGTGCAGGTCGTTCTCCATCACCGTATTAGACGATGGGACCAAGGCACCGATTCGCAACCGCTCATCGAGTGCCAGCCCTTCAGTTCTCTTCATAACATCTCCTCGCTCTCCCACGTCTTTGTTCTCTTATTACCTATGTTCTCTGATTTCTACACTCCGAATGTCCCGTCCATTACCCACTCTCCTGAGGATCGCCGTAACCCCCACCTCCGGCGGTCTCCAGCCAGAGTTCCCAGCCTTGCTCAAGCATTGGCGGCGAACTAGCCTTCGATCTCAAGGGTATGTCTTCCCCCGCGCTCGTGCGGATGAAAAAGCTCGCCGCTCGTCCGGACAGCCCCCCACGAATTCCGGGTGCGGGCGTTCGAGCACGCTCCCCTAGAATCGAGAAGTTGATCCCGTCACACAACGCTCGCACTACCTTCCGAGCTCCCCGCCCCCCGTGCCACCGTCCGCGGCCGCCGGAATCGGGGATGAGTTCGTATCGTGGTATCAGCACGGGTAACCTCGACTCCACCGCTTCGATCGGCAAATTCATGGTATTGCCCATGTGTACCCGCATGCCGCTCAGGCCGTCGCCCCGGCCAAAAGCTCCCATACCCCCACCGATAGTTTCGTAGTGGACAAACGGGCGTTCTCGTTCAGGATCCCACCCCCCCAACGTATAGACAGCTGCAGACCCATAGCTGCCCGCCGTGACCCGCTCAGGCGCGGCCTGGGCTAGCGCTCCGAGAAGCACATCGACGATTCGGTTAGACGTCTCTGTATTCCCGGCCACTACCGGTGCAGGATAGGTAGCATTAACCAACGTCCCCTCTGACGCCGCGATTCGTACAGGCCGGTAAGCTCCGGAATTCGGAGGGATCCGACCGCCGAGCACCGCTAGCACGACGTAGTAAACGCTGGACGCGGTTACGGCGAAGGGTGCGTTCACTGGTCCTCGGCTGCACGGCGAGGAGCCGCTGAAGTCGAATTCGATTTTGTCTCCCGTCTTTGTGACGGTGACGCGGATAACCAAATCGGACGGTGCATCTCTCTCTTCGAAACCGTCACCATCGAGGCGTTCTTCAAACCGGTATTCACCGTCGGGTATCTCCTGGAGTGCCTGCTCGACAAGAATCTGCGAGTATCTCTGAGACTCCTCGAATATCTCTCGGACCGTTTTGCCACCATACCTGCTCACCAGCTCCTCGACACGCTGGACCCCGCGACGATTGCCCGACAGCTGGGCCTCGAGATCGCCCCGCCGCTCGGAAGGCACCCGCATGTTCGCGAGCATCAGCTCGACGAGCTTATCGTCAAGTTTGCCTCCTTCTACGAGCCTGAGAGGAGGGATCCGCAGCCCTTCCTGGATCGCCTCATCAGTCGCCTTCGAACTAGCGGCCGATGCACCTCCTACGTCGGGCCAGTGAGCTCGACTTGCGACAAAGCCGACCAAGCCCTCTTCGTCGAAGATAGAAGACATAAGGGTGACGTCCGGTAGGTGGGTCCCACCCACGTATGGGTCGTTGGTTATCATTACGTCACCGGGAGCCAGATCCTCTCTTGGAATACTGTCCAGTATCCCCTGCGCGGTGAACGGCATAGCGCCCAAATGTACGGGGATATCGTTTCCCTGCGCGACGACCTGTCCTCGATTATCCAGAACTGCGCAGGACAGATCCCCGGACAGGGTCAGAAGCGGCGAGAACGAGGCTCGCATCACGATGCTCTTCATCTCTTCTGCTATCGCGCCTAGCGCGCCACGAACGACCTCGAGCGTCGTTAAGCCAGCGTCCGAAGAGAGTCTGGGCCCCTCCACACTACTGCGTCTCTTCAATTATCAGCACCCCCTCGTCGTCACGCTGGGCTGCTTGGCCCGCAAGGACCCGGATCACGGATCCCACGTCTTCAATCAACGCAGGTCCACGAACCTCCTCTCCCGGTTCCAACTCGTGGCGAGCCAAGACCTGCCATGGCACCTCTGAGCCGTCCGCCTCGGCTATTACACGCTCGCGTTCGTTTGGAGTGCGGATTTCTTGGCTGCCCGCAGGAAAGAATTCGTGTTCCCACAGCCTAAAAGCAACCTCCAGCCGGACGTTCACGAGCTCGACGGCGCTTCCCGGTAGCCGGTACCCGTAGCTGTCTTGGTAGGCGCTCCTAAAGTCCTGTTCTATTTCTTCACGCGAAGGGATCCCGTCTTGTCGCAAAGCTATACCCAACTCATGCAACTGTCCTTCGTGACGGAGGTCAAGATGGCGAAAGTAGCGCACCGCCTCCGGGTCGACTGGAACGGCTTCATCCGCCAAGAGATTCTGCGCCCGGCGCTCTAGTTTCTGAAAGGTTTCTTGAACATCCTCCGGCTCAAGAGTGTCAAGCTTTCGAAGCAGGCTCTGGATAAGGTCGTACCGAACCTCGCACATGATGGTACCCATAGCGCTGAACATGCCCGGATAGGGTGGCACGACCACTTTTTCTATGCCTACCTCTCTAGCTATATCGCACGCATGGAGAGGACCGGCGCCACCGTAGGCAACAAGCACAAAGTCGCGGGGATCAAGCCCGCGTCGCACCGTAACGAGCCGAACCATCTCCGCCATGTTGGCCGTAGCGATCTCCAGAATCGCATGCGCGGCCTGCTCCGTGGTCCAACCAAGCGAGCGAGCGATCTCCTTCTCAACTGCGGCGCGCGCAAGATCACGCCGCAGACCCGAAGGGGCCCCCTCCAATAGGTCGGAGCTCAGCGTGCCCAGTACGGCGTGGGCGTCCGTGACGGTCGGCAGCTCCCCGCCTCGGTCATAACAGACCGGTCCCGGCTGAGCACCGGCGCTCTGCGGCCCAACCTTCAGCACGCCAGCGGAGTCGAGCCAAGCGATGCTTCCTCCGCCGGCTCCGATTTCCGCTAGGTCTATTACGGGGCTTCTGATAGCGTATCCACCTACGTCGTCGCCCTCGACGTAGCGATCAGCGTAGAACTCCCGAGTTAGGCGGGGCCTCCCACCCTGGATCACGCCAACCTTCGCGGTCGTCCCGCCCATATCAAAAGCGATCAGGTTTTGTATACCTTTCGATCGACCAAGTTCGGTAGCGGCCACGATCCCAGCTGCTGGACCCGATTCGATCAGATGAATCGGGTACCGTTCGGCATTCGTGGCCGAAGTCAGGCCTCCGTTGGATTTCACGACGTGAAATTGGTTCACGCCGTACCGGCTCATGCCCTCGCGCAACCGGCGTAAGTACCGTCGCACCTCCGAAGAGACATAGGCATTCACCACAACAGTGCTGGTTCGCTCGAACTCCCCAATCTCGGGACAGACCTCACTCGACAACGATAGGTCCACGTGGGGCAACTCTTCTTCGATGATTCGCTTCACGTCCTGCTCGTGCTCATCGTTTGCGTACGCATGAAGAAAGCAGATCGCAAGAGCTTCAACCTCTCCCTGCCGCAAGACCTTGACGGTTTCTCGCACAGAAGCCTTTTGGAGAGGTTGGATTATCGAACCGTCGAAGGCCACGCGCTCGGCAATCTCAAGGCGCCATTGCTCGTCGACCAAAGGCGGCGAGATTCGCTGGAATAGCCGGTACAGATCTGGCCGCGCTTGCCGGCGTAGTTCGAGCACATCCCGGCACCCCTTCGTCGTTAAGAGGGCGGTTCTAGCTCCTCGTTTCTGAATCAGCGCATTGGTTGCCACGGTAGTCCCGTGGAACATCGCGGCGGACAAACGAGCATCGGCCAAGCCCGGCAGTTGATCCTCGAGACGGGCAAGACCCGTAATCACTGCTTCCGCTGGGTCGTCCGGCGTCGAGGGAACTTTGAAAGCTGTAATCACCTCGCCCGTCTCGTCGATAGCTACGACGTCGCTAAAAGTTCCCCCGATGTCGATCCCGACCCATGCACGTGTATGGGAAGACCTGTCCGGGCACATCACAAGCCCGCCGAAATTTTGCGAAGAGCCTCCACTAGTCGGTCCATGACCTCCTCCACGCCCACGTCGATCCTGAGATACTGTGTTCCTAACCCAACGTAAGAAACGCTGCCGTCTTTGACGATCAGTCCCTGCTGGGCTAAAAGACGGAACACCTCCAAAGAGTTCAGTGAAGGGTCGTCCAGCCGGACCAGAATGAAGTTCGCTTGGGAGCCCTTCACCACGCTAAACCCTTCCAACTCGTCGATATCGCGGGATACGATCTCCCGCATCTTTCTCACTATTCGGCTGATGCGTTCGACGTGCTCTTCATCGTCAAGTGCAGCGGTCGCGCCTGTGGTCTGCAGCAAACCAACGTTCCATGTTGGCTTAATGCGCATCAGGATGCGGATGATTTCTTCACTTGCGACACCAAAACCGGCTCGCAGACTGGCTAAACCGTAGGCTTTCGAGAAAGTTCGTAACACTATCAGGTTTGAGCACTCGGGAAGAAGACATATCGCAGAGACCTGATCAGAGAAGTGGATGTACGCTTCGTCCATCACGACGAGCGCTTGAGGAGCAGCCTGGCAGACCCGCCGCACATCATCAAACTCGAGGACTTTCCCGGTCGGGTTGTGGGGGGAAGTAAGGAAGATCACCTGGGTACGCTCGTTAATATGCTCCAGGAGATCGTCTATGCTTAGTCTCGGCGAGCCACCTGGATCGGCGAAGACGGGTCGTCGGTCCTCAGCTTCGGCATAGAGATGATAAATGGGGAACGTGGGCTTGTGCATCAGGATTTCGTCGCCGGGGCGCGCAAACGCTCGAATAATGCACGAAATGATCTCGGTCTCCCCTGCTCCGCAGACGACCTCATCTTCCGAAACATCAAACAGGCTGGCAACCTTACGTCGCAGATCAGCCGATGTCCAATCCGGATATATGTTGAGCGATCCAAGCACCCCGGAGATTGCTTGGATGGCTGCGGGAGAAGGGCCAAGCGGATTTTCGCCCGAGCCGAGTTTGACCACTTCTGAAGGCGAGACCCCAAACTCGGATGCCACGTCCTGAGCACTTAGACCGGGAGTGTAGGGAGTGAGGCGCCCCACCGCCGGGCTGTACCACAATGACAAGCTCTTTCGACCTCCTCGAAGGTAACGTTACTGTCACATTCTTGGACAGCCCAAGGGCTGCTGCAACCTGGGGTTAGCGTATCGAGGACCTAATCGCAACGTTTAGCTGTTCCTCCTTCATTTAGAGAGCTGAGAGGATATTTGGACTGTCTGAGAGGTTCTGACACCAACCCACACGAACAACTGCGAACACACACGACGAGCAAACAGGGAAAATGCGCCTACTTACGGGAGTTTTTGAACATTGGCGAACAACCACGATATCATCGCCCCGCAATACCTCTAACCGGGGTATCGAGGGTTCGAATCCCTCCTCCTCTGCTCTGAATTCTTCACTTTTGCAGGAAGAACGAGGAAGCAACGGAAAGGGCCGGGAGAACTCCCGGCCCTTTTGACACTTTGCAAGCCGCTATAGGATCGAATATCACAGGTGTAGCTTACGCCGCGTACAGTGCGTATGTGACAGCATTCTCTGGCTCGATTGGGCTTCCTGTTCAGAGACGAACCAGGGCAATCTCGCACACCTCCTTCGCCAACCGGTTAGCGTCGTGTCGTATACTCGTGCTGGCCCCATCCGAAAAGAGATCCGCCGCTCGCAACCGCACACCCAGCCTCTCGACCTCTTCTCGGTCCACTTCAACTGGCGTGGCCTCCTCCGCTGCATAGCGAGCTACGAGTTCCCAGGGCAGGTCTCCAGAGTGCACAAGCACGTCAGTAACGATGGGCCCAACGTGCTGTATCAGGGCGCGGAGGTGATCGGACAGGGTGAAACCGGTAGTCTCTCCTGGTTGGGTCATGGCATTCGCCGCGTACACCACCGGCCCCGCGAAACCTGCAAGTGCCTCGCGGGTCCCGACACCCAGGAGCGCCGGTATCGTGCTGGTGAACAGGCTGCCCGGGCTAAGGACCACAACGTCCGCTGCCCTTATCGCGGAGATTACCCCCCGTGGCGCCTCCACACCGGCCGGCTCACCCGTGACCTCCGAGATCGCCTTGCCTACCTTGTACACTACCGACTGCCCCCGCGCGAAGGTACCGTCAGCGTAACGGACCACGAGGGTCAGGCTCTCCGTGGCCGCCGGGTAGACGCTGCCCTTGGTTCTCAGGAAACGTGCGGCCTGCTCCACGCCCTCGCCGAAACCGCCGGAAATGTCCGAGAGCGCCGCAATAATGATGTTACCCACGCTGTGATCCGAGAGGTCGCCTCCACCCTCGAAACGGTAGTTGAAGACCTCGGCCAGCTTTCTGCGACCGGCGAGAGCCACCAGGCAGTTTCTTACGTCGCCGGGCGGGGCCACCCCGAGTTCCTGCCTGAGCCTGCCGCTCGACCCTCCATCGTCCGCCACCGTCACGACCGCGGTTAGATTCCCGATCCGGTCTCTTAAGCCCCGCAAAAGCACCGGTAGTCCGGTGCCGCCGCCGAACGCCACCACCCGCAATTCTTCGTTACTACTTACCATGGGCCTTCAGTATATCCCCGTTCGATCCGGATTAGCGGTACCGACCCCGCCCGCTTAGACCCGTCGACGGATCACTGCGGCGAGGTTTAGCAATGCTAACTTAGGACCGGCTTGCGCCTCTCAGGCGCGGAGGTCAACCATCACCACGCTCCGTTCCGACTTAATGGGAGCACGCTTTCCCGGACCATTCGAACGACTACTCAGGTACCGAAGGTGTAGCTCTCGCCGGTTTTGATCTCCCGGATATCATCGCCTACGCCAACCTTGACCAGGCGGTTAAAGCCGCCGGTTTCGACGGCGACCGTCAGCCTGTCCTCTTCGAGCTTCACCTCAAGTGGCGTCCCACGAAACCGCATCGGGAAAGACACCCCCTCCAGATTCACCACCGGCTTCGGGTCGAAGTGGAGTACCCCGTTGCGGATGTCGGTCCCCAGGTAGCCGCGCTGTATCAGGTCCAGCGTCCCGGCCATTACCCCCATGTGGATGCCCTCTTTCGTGGTGCCGCCCTGCACGTCGCCGACATCGCTCTCCAGCGCCACCATGTACCTCTCCCACGAACTCTCCGGGTCGAGGCCGGCCAAGATGCCGGCGTGCGCGATGAAGCTCAGGGTGGAGCCGTGAGAGGTCCTGTGATCATAGTAGTCGATGTTCCTGCGGACCATCTCGGGCGTGTAGTCGTACCCGAGCTGCTCGAAGAGCCGCCTAAGCTCTTCCTCGGAGAACAGGAAGAATAGCAGCACGGTGTCGGCTTGCTTGGTCAGCTTGTACTTGTCCGGATCGTCTCCCTCGGCACGAAGGAGGCGATCGAGACGCTGGATGTTGACATATTTCTCGCGGTAATGATCCCAGTCCAGCTCTTCTAGGTCCTCGTAACCCTCGAACTGGCTGATGAGCCCGTCGCCGTGGAACGGGACGAACATCTTGTGCCTCATATCCTCCCACAGCTCGACCTCCTCGTCGGTGAGGCCGATCCTGGCGCGCAGCGCCTCTCGATGGCGTTCGGGGAGCAGATCAAGTACCTCCAGGGCGATCTCGGAGAGCCAGGCCACCATCACGTTGGTGTAGGCGTTGTTCCGTAGTCCCTCTTCCTCCGAGTCCGGATATTTCTCGTGAAACTCGTCCGGCCCCATAACACCGTGTATCTCGTAGCGATCCCGCTCGGGGTTGAAGTGGGCGATGGAAGACCAGAAGCGCGCGATCTCCAGCATCATCTCCGCGCCATGGTCCAGTAAGAACTCGAAGTCTCCGGTCGCCTCGTAGTATCGCCAGATGTTGTAGAAGATGTCCGCACTCACGTGCCGCTGGTTGTGGCTTAGGTCCGGCTCCCACTTTCCAGACTTGGGGTTGAGGTGCACCTTCTGGGTCTCCTCCTGGCCGTCTGAGCCGCTCTGCCAGGGGAACATCGCCCCGTTATAACCGGCTTCTTTAGCCGCCGCCCGGGCCTCGTCCAGACGCCGGTAGCGGTACATGAGCAGCCCGCGCGTGATCTTGGGCAGCCGGAAGTTCAGAAACGGGTAGATGTAGAGCTCGTCCCAGAAGATGTGTCCGCGGTAAGCCTCACCGTTGAGGCCGCGGGCCGGAACGCCCGCGTCAAGGTCCGCGGTGTGCGGCGAGCAGACCTGAAGGATGTGCGAGATGTGCAGGCGGAGCAAGAGCTGAACCCGGTCGTCTTTCGGGACTCGCACGTCACATCGGCCCCACAGTTCGTCCCACGCCCGCTGGTGACGCTCGAAGGCCTCAGCGAACGTTGGGTAACGGCCGATGGCCTTGCCAACGTTTACCAGCGCCTCGTTTATGGCGTGACTGAGCGAAGTGTAGAAGGCGACCACCTTCTCGACGCGCATGGGTTCTTTCTCCCTCACCTCGAAGGAGAGCACCTGGTGTATGTAGTCCTGCATCTGGTAGAGGCTGCGATCCGCGTCGACTATCCCTCGCTCGCCGTAGACGCGGGTGCGAGCCGCCTCGGCAACGTAGATGCGTGACTGCCGAGTCCGTGTCTCCAGGGCTATGGCCTCTGGGCCGAACGTCCTGGGAGAGACGGGGTCGAGGTGTCGGCCTTCGAGTTGTCGGTAGCGGGCAACGCCCCTGTTGGTAACCCGGCCGTCCAGCGCCGAGATTACCTCCACCTTGCCCGACCAGTTCTCCGGCGTGATAGTCCACTGCATGGCCGCCTGATGCATGTCGGCCATGCTGACGAAGCGGCGGGTCTCAAGCGTAGTCTCGCGGCCCGCCCGGTCGCGGAAGCGCAAGGCGCGCACGACCATGGCGTTACGAACGTCGTACTCGTGTCGGTAGGAGAGGAGCTCGACGTTCTCCCTCCCTACGGCCTCTTCCCCCTCGATCCGCAACGCCAAGAGCAGCCAGTTGGGGAGGTTGACCAGATCTTCGTTGAGCACCGGCACCCCAGCCATGATCGTGGTCTCCCGGTTGTAGCCACCGTGGGTGTAGGTGCCAGGGTAGCTCACCCCGTCGGCCTCGGACCACGCAAGAGCGCCTCGCGTGCAGAAGTAGCCGTTGCCGGTGGAAGTCAACGCCTCGCGCAATCCCTCCTCTTCAGGATCGAAAGAGTCGTAGGCGAGCGTCCATTCCGGCGTCGTGATCCCGATTTTCTGTTCTAACATTTCCTCTCCGTTTCGCGAAAACGTTGGTCGGTGGATATCAGCGTGCGAGCGTGTTCAGGAATTGTTCCACCTCCTCCAGTGTGTGGAGTACATAGTCGGCGGCAGTGGTTCGCCCGGTTACCTCCGGATCGTCAGCGCGGCCGACAAAGATGCCGATGCCCCTCCCAGCGAGCGCCTCGAAGGCATGTTCGTCGGTTATGTCGTCACCCAGGTACATGGGCACCACGTCGTCGCCATCGAGGTCCAGTGCTTCAAGCAGGTAGAGCACGGCCTTGCCCTTGTCCCAGTCCAGCTTGGGCTGAATCTCGTAGACCATCTTGCCGGGCGTCACCTTCAACTCGTCGGGGTGCTCGGCAAGTATCGTGTCGACGATCTCTTTGATCTTGGGGCTCTCCTCCTCAGAGACGAGCCGAAAATGGGCCGCGACCGAGGTCTTTTTTGGCTCGATGAGAGCACCTTCGATGGAGGCCGTTTCTTCGTGTAGCCGCTTTTTAACCCCATCGAGCAGGTTCTCGAACCCGGCGCCCTCCTCGCGCTGGATGGTCCCACCTGCCGGGCTCCAGATGTCGAAGCCGTGGCTTCCGGCAACTATCAGATCATCGATACCCATGAGCTTCTGCGCCACCTCGCAGTCACGTCCGCTGACCACGCATACGGGGTAGCGCTGCGCAAGTTCGCGGACGGTATTACGCATGCTCTCAGAGATGACCGCGTCTTCCGGCCTATCGACGATGGGCGTCAGCGTGCCGTCATAGTCGAGGAACACGGCCGGTCGTCTCCCGGCTAGATGCCGGTCCAGCTGCTCACTGTGTGTCAACGCGTGGGGTAGATCACCTATGTTCTTTGTCATCGGCACCTCTCTCGTCAGCATCAACCCTGTACAGGCGCTTCGTCGTAGCGAACGGAGCGTTTTGGCTCCGGGTAGATCTCGCTGGTCGCGACCGCCTGCCCGGAGAACCGCGCGAGCGACTCCTCCTCGCCTCCCGGCTGGCGCAGAGTGACCAGGACCTTACCGGAGTCAAACTCGATTACGTTACAGGCCGGGGCTTTATCCCGCCGATCCTCAGGTTCGACCCCGTACCGGAGTGGCAAACCCTCGCCCTGGAGATGCCTGAACAATTCGCCCATTCTGTCTTCCTAAGGCCCGAGCCGCATGTTTCTCTCTCGCCGTGCCACCGTAGCCGAGGAATCTTCGCCGTTTTCAAACCACCCGCTTGGAGGGGCCCAACACGTACTCTCCGTCTGCGCCCCGGGCGAGCGCAGCGGCGCCGAGCGCCCCGGATTCCGGGCCCAAGGTGGCCTCTTTTATCTCGACGGTGTCGCGTGAAGGGGATTGGGCTCTGAGCTGCACCTCCTTACGAGCGGGTCCCAGGATGAGCTCTCCTGCCCGAGCAGCGCCGCCACCGACGGCGATCACCTCCGGGTTGAAGGTGTTTACAAACCCTGCCAGGCCGATCCCCAGCCACCGCCCAGTCTCTTGCAGCACCTGCAAGGCTGCCTCGTCTCCTTCGTGGGCAAGCCTCGTCACATCCTCTCCCAGCACCTCTCTTTCGATGGCCAGGCGTCCCAACGCTGAGTATGGCTGGTCGCTGGCGACCTCTCGCGCCCGACGCCGAATGGCAGTGCCCGAGGCGAGCGCCTCAAGACATCCGTGGTTCCCGCAGCCGCAGCGTGGTCCTGCAGACTCGATGGTCACGTGCCCCAGTTCCCCGCCCGCTCCATCGGCGCCCCTTAAAAGCACCCCATGGGTGATGACCCCTCCACCGACCCCGGTACCGAGGGTTATGAAAATCTGGTGCTCGACGTCTTTTCCGGCCCCGTAGCGGAACTCGCCCCAGGCTGCCGCGTTCGCGTCGTTCTCCACCGTGACGTAAAGACCGGTCCTGCGGCCTATCTCCTCGTCCAAAGGGATGTTCTCTATCTCGTGTAGGTTGGGCGAGATGATAACTTTGTTCTCAGCGGCCAGGATAAGACCAGGAACCGCCAGGCACACCCCACCCACCTCGAAGCCGTTCTTTACCTCCGTGATGGCTGCAGCGATGGTTTCTATCAACCTGTTCGGCGGGACCGCCTGGGTCGGGTACCTCACCTCGTTCAGTATCTTGCCCTCGGGAGTCACGACCGTGGCGGCGATCTTTGTGCCCCCTACGTCCACCCCTATGGCGTTCATTCCCTACCTCCTTATACCTTTAGAGCTTCTGCTCCACCCCTTCGGCGCGGCCCGCCCCCAAACGGGCATCCTGGCGCCGCACTCCGGCCGGAGAAAACGTTCACCCGGCCGCCTCTATTGCCACCTCGAGGGTTGCACCTCCCGCTGCGCTTTAACCGGTGCTACCGCGCTGACCCCATCGTAGACTCCTCCTCGGGTTAAACCTACGGGAATCGCTTGCTGCGGTTCTACCGTCGAGGTGGCAGTGCGGTCGCTCCCTCATCGTACGTTCGCCCGCTCCAGGCGACCTTCGGCGAGTGTGTCCAAAGAGATGTCGTCGAGGCTGGTGACGACCAGGTCGGCACCAGCCTCCTCAAGCAGTACCTCGTCGTCGGCCCGCGCCAGGCCGAGAGCCGCCATGTTGCCCGCCTTCGCTGCCTGCACCCCGTTCGCCGCATCCTCGACCACGAAGCACTCGCCCGGAGGGACGCCGAGCTCCTCGGCTGCGGTCAGAAAGATCTCCGGATGCGGCTTGCCCTGCTCGAAGTCTCGTCCGCTGACGTTCGCATCCAAGATGTCCAGGAGGGTGTAGCCGGGCCCCACGAAATCGTAGCTCAAGCCCTCTTCCTCGGCGAACGAGTCCAGCCGGATTCGCTCCAGAAACGCGTTTGCGTTCTTAGACGAGGAGGCCGCCGCTATCCGGAGCCCCGCGTCCTTAACCTTGAGGACGAAGCGCAACGCGTCAGGGTACGCGTGGAACTGACTCGCCTCGATCAGCTCGACAATCATCACCTGCTTGCGGTCGCCGTACTCCCGGGCGTGCTCCTCGGGGTCGGGCATCCCGAAGTACTCCAGCACGGCCTGCGCGCCCGCGTAGCGCGGCATGCCAGACATGACCTGTTGGTAGATCTCCGGCGTGAACTTCTCGGGAGCGTACGACGTTTGGGGCAGGACGTCGCTCCACTCGTTCTCCATCAACTGTCGCAGGCCCTCACGCCAGGCCTGCTCGTGCGGCGAGTCGACCAGCACGCCGTCGACATCAAAAATGGCGCCACGAAAACTCATAAGCTCTCCCTTCTCGCTCTTGCCACGAGCGCACGCGGCTGGTAGCAACTACCGAGCAGGCGCTCGCGGGCATCTGTGTGACCCGGTGGACTGTAGGACCTGGCGGAAGACCTCGTATGTCCCGTGGGAGACGCGGGGGTTGCCCCCAAATACCTCCGCCTTTATCTCGTCGATGTCGTTCTCAAGGTCCTCGGCCATCGGAGTGTAGTCATCTCCGGTCTGTTCCCTGATCGCGTAGGGTATCGCCGGAGAGCCCAGGCAGAGCAGCGCAGGCTCGTTCTCTATGCGTCGGCGCGCGTCACTTAGAGCTGAAGCTTCACCATGGTGGCGAACCGTCGTAACAAGAAAATCTGCTCCGAGGACTGCGTGGATCTCGCCGAGCTGCGCCCTCTTCGACTCCCCCAGGTGGCGGGCCCAACCTAAGCACCACCAAGAGCGCATCGCCGTAGCGCTCAACCTTGGGCCGCTGATCGGCCTTGACGGCGTCCTCAACCGCCAGCTGCTATAGCTCGAACTCGTTGGTGACAGAGGCAACCTCCTCCTCAGTTGGCTCGTAGAGGCCGATCCACGTGGATACGCCCCGATCGTGGCAGGCATTGTGGGTACTACCCTCCAGGGAACGGGATGCTCTTCGGCGACTGTCTATGTACATGGCCCTGTCCACGATCACGGCGGCATCACAGGCTGGGCCTTAGTACGCGACAATGCCGGGGAGACCGTGCGGCCCGCTTCGGGTGGCCCATCTGAGCCGGCGGGGTATTCTAAGAGCGGCACCAGCCCCTTTCCCCAGGCCTCCAGGATCGGCTCCACGACCCGCCACGACTCCTCGGCCTCGTCGGCCCGGATGAAGAGGGTGGTATTGCCTTCCAATAAGTCGAGGAAGAGGCGTTCGTAAGCGGAGAAAAAGTTCTGAGGTGCGAAGTCGGCGCTCAGCTCTATCTGCTCCAGGTCGAAGGGGTCGTAGGGACCGTTGATGTTCACGTTCAGGGCTATCCGGTCCGGCCCCAGCTGGACGCGGAGCACATTGGGTCGGGGATCGAGCGCTCGCTGGAACGCGAGATGGGGCACCGGCTTGAAGTGGATGGCGATCTCGCCCAGATTGCGGCCCAAGGCCTTCCCTGTGCGCAGCACGAACGGTACCCCCGCCCAGCGCAGGTTGTCTATCATGAGCGTAACCTGGGCGAAAGTCTCGGTCTCCCGCTCGGGGTCCACGCCTTCTTCGTCGGCGTAGGCCGGGATAACCCTCTCTCCGATCTTGCCGGGACCGTAGCGGGCGCGCACGGTCTGGCGCTGCACCTCCTCGGGGGAGAGCCGCCGGATGGCCCGCAATACGTCTATCTTGCGGTCACGCAGATTGCGCCGGTGGAGTGCGATGGGTGCCTCCATGGCAGTCAGGCAGAGAAGCTGGAGGAGGTGGTTCTGGATCAGGTCCTTGAAAGCGCCGGCGGAGTCGAAGTAGCCGGCTCTGCCCTCCAGAGCTAGCGTCTCCTGCCAAGTGATCTCGACGCGTTCTATGTAGTTGTGGTTCCAGAGCGGCTCGAAGATGCCGTTGGCGAAGCGCAGGCCCATGATCGCCGGGAACGGCTGCCAGGCGAGAAAGTGGTCGATGCGAAACACCGACCTCTCGGGAAGGAATTCGTGCAGCATCTGGTTGAGCATTTGGGCCGATTCGAGGTTCTCCCCGAAGGGCTTCTCGATGGCGACCCGGCTCCCTTTCGGTAACCCCGCCCTCTTCAGAGCCTCGATCGTCGGCGCAAAGACGGGTGGCGGCAGTGCCAGGTAGGCGAGGATGGGCTCCCGTAGGGTTCCGAGGGCTTTCGCCACGCTCTCGCCGTCGGTCACGTCGGCCTGCCTGTAATCCAGGGCCTCGACTACGAGCTTCGCACGGGCAGCAGCGGATAGGTTACTGGCGTGGCGGTCCAGACTCTCCAGTACGAAGCGCCTAAAACCGTCCTTGTTGTTCTCCCACTCCCTGCGATCCACGCCAGTGATCCTGATCCCGCTGGGGAGCTTGCCTGCTTCGTAGAGTTGGGCCAGAGCGGGGATCAGGTATCGGGCCGTAAGGTCTCCCGTGGCTCCAAAGATCACTACACGCTCTATCATGTGCCTCCTTCTTGGTTGCTTCCGTACGGTAGGTTCTAAGTGATAGTCCTCCTTTTCGGCTAGCCGACGCGGCTGGTCGAGACCGTCGTACCACGCATGGCGGCTTCTATCTCTTCAAGGCTACGCCCCTTGGTCTCGGGCACCAGGAACCAGACGAAGAACCAGGCCACGATACCTAACGCCGCAAATAACCAGAACGCGCCGGCTCCTCCTAGTGCGGCCAGCAGAACGGGGAACGTCAGGGCGACGATGAAGTTCGAGCCCCAGTTGCAGAGGGCAGCGACGCTCATGGCAGAGCCACGGATGTTGAGCGGGTAGATCTCCGAGATCATGAGCCAGAAAACCGGCCCGAGGCTTATCGCGAAGGAGGCTATATACAGCGCCAGACACACAGTCGCCAACAGACCCGCCGCACCCGATGTGGACTCAAAGGAGAAGACCAGGCCCAGCAGGGCCAGACTCAAGGTCATGCCGATGAGACCGATGAGGAGCAGCAACCTCCTGCCCGCTCTGTCTATTATCCGGACGGCGAGGATCGTGAACCCGACGTTCACTACGCCCACGCCGAGGGCGGTGGCCGCAATGGCGCCCCCAGCCGAGAAGCCGACGACTTCGAGGATCGTGGGAGCATAGTAGATGACGGTGTTGATGCCGGTTATCTGCTGGAAGACAGCCAGCCCGATGCCTATTATGAGGGCGGGTCGGATCCAGGGCGCGAGTAGCTCCTTGTAGCCAACCTGAGCTTGCTGGCGCTCTATCCGCTCCAGCTCCTCCATCTGCTGCATCTCCGTCTCCACTTCGGCCTCTACGCGGCTACGGCTGAGCACGGCACGCGCCCTGTCCAACTTGCCATTCTTGACCAGCCAGCGTGGGCTCTCCGGCAGGAGGAACATCCCTATGCCCAAGATCAAGGCCGGGATCACCGCCACGGCGAACATCCAACGCCACCCCTCTATGGGAGTAAACGCGACGCCCACTATGTAAGAGAGCAAGATCCCGATGGTGATCATGAGCTGGTTCAACGAGACCAGCGCCCCGCGGGTACCCGGAGGGGCTATCTCAGCTATGTAGAGTGGCACGATCAGCGAGGCCAGCCCGACTCCGAGCCCCAGGATGAAGCGGGCGACGATCAGTAGACCAACATTCGGCGTCAGCGCTGCGGCTATGGCTCCAACGGCGAATATAACCGCGGCCAGGAGGACGATGGGCCTGCGGCCGAAGCGGTCGGAGAGCGGCCCGCCTGCCAAAGCGCCGGTCACTGCCCCCACCAGCAAGAAG
>Ga0126313_10000680_pt1 | contig 16503 bp, 20 predicted proteins | sample Plot105A_FD_89954 | JGI IMG/M metagenome (GOLD analysis project Ga0126313, IMG submission 89954) | Serpentine soil microbial communities from UC McLaughlin Reserve, CA, USA - Plot105A | ecosystem: Environmental > Terrestrial > Soil > Grasslands | place: USA: UC McLaughlin Reserve, Lake County...
GAGCAGACCGTGCCCGAATGGGCGCTGGCGTACCAGTTCGACATTGTCCTGCGCGAGACGCCGTTCGAATGAGCCTCCCCGAGACCCCCTCCCAGACCGTCGGGCCGTTCTTCTCGATCGGCACGTGGGAGGAAGGGCCGTTCGTCGTGCCCGAGGGAACCGAACGGGCGATCTGGCTGTCCGGGCGCGTGTTCGACGGCGAGGGCGCCGCGGTGCCCGACGCCGTGGTCGAGACCTGGCAGGCCGACCCCGAGTTCCGGGGCTTCGGCCGCTCGTCAACGGACGACCACGGGCGCTGGCGCGTGCTCACGCGCAAGCCCGCCGCGGTCGACGACCACGCGCCTCACGTCGACGTCGCCGTGTTCGCGCGCGGACTGCTGCGCCAGGTGCTGACCCGCGTGTACTTCCCGGACGAGGAGGAGCGCAACGCCGCCGACCCCGTGTTGAGCGGGCTCGAGCGCGAGGCCCGCGAGACCCTCATCGCGGAGCAGGGCGGGGACGGATACCGCTTCGACATCCACCTGCAGGGACCGCATGCGACCCAGTTCTTCCGGCTCTGAAGGCGAGCGCATCCGTCGGGAGGTGCTCGGCGACGAGCACGTCGACCGGGCCAAGGGTCGGACGACCCCGTTCACGCAGCCCTTCCAGGACTACATCACCCACGCCGCTTGGGGCGACGTGTGGGGCCGCGCGGGACTGGACCGCCGCACGCGCAGCGCGGTCACGCTCGCCCTGCTCACGGCGCTGCGTGCGGAGAACGAGCTCCCCATGCACGTGCGGGCGGCGATCCGCAACGGGCTGACGCCGGACGAGATCGCCGAGGTGCTCCTGCACACCGCCGTCTACGCCGGCGTGCCGGCGGCGAACGCGGCGTTCGCGATCGCACAGCAGGTGCTGGACGAGGACGACGACGCGTGAGCCACTTCGTCCAGTCGCTGCAGCGTGGGCTCGAGGTCATCCGGGCCTTCGACGCCGAGGCGCCCGAGCTGACGCTGTCCGACGTCGCGCGGCGGACGGGCCTGAGCCGCGCGGCGGCGCGCCGGTTCCTGCTCACGCTCGCCGAGCTCGGCTACGTGCGCACCGACGGGCGCCACTTCAGCCTGAGCCCGCGTGTGCTCGAACTCGGCTACGCCTACCTCTCGAGCGTAAGCCTGCCCGAAGTGGCCGAGCCGCATCTCGAGGCGCTCGTGGCCGAGGTGCGCGAGTCGTCGTCCATGTCGGTGCTCGACGGCGGCGACATCGTCTACGTCGCCCGCGTGCCCGTCTCCCGGATCATGACCGTGGCCATCAACGTCGGCACCCGTTTCCCGGCGTACGCCACCTCGATGGGCCGCGTCCTGCTCGCTGGGCTGCCCGACGGCGAGCTGGACGACTACCTGGAGGCGGTCGAGCTCAAGCGCCTGTCGCCGCGCACGGTCAGCTCCACCACCGCGCTGCGCACCGAGCTGCAGCGGGTACGGGACCAGGGATGGGCCATCGTCGACCAGGAGCTCGAGGAGGGGCTGCGCGCAGTCGCCGCGCCGGTCCGCGACCGCAGCGCGAAGGTGGTGGCGGCAATCAACGTCTCGGCCCACGCGAGCCGTTCGTCGATCGAGTCCATGCGCCGCGACCTGCTGCCGGCGCTGCTCGCGACGGCGGCCCGCATCGAAGCCGACGTACGGGTGGCGACGACGGCCGCCAAGCGCTCGGCATGAACCGCCCCGTCGTCCGCATGGCGCTCGCCGTCGTGCTGCTCGCCCTCAACCTGCGCACGATCTTTGCCAGCCTGCCGCCGCTGCTGGCGGAGGTGCGTGCCGATCTCGGCCTCTCCGCGGGCGCGGCCGGCCTGCTCACCACCCTGCCGGTCGTATGCCTGGGCGCGCTCGCCCCGCTGGCGCCGCGGCTGGCGCGGCGCGCGCCGATCGAGCGGCTCCTGGTGGCGTGCGCGCTCCTGACCGCGGCCGGGACGGCGCTGCGCGGCGCGGGCGGCGTGGCCGCCCTGTTCGCCGGGACGCTGGTTGCCGGCGCCGCCGTTGCCGTGGCGCAGGCGCTCGTGCCCGTGCTCATCCGCGACCGGTTCCCGGATGCAACCGGCACACTGACCGGCGCCTTCTCGATGGCGCTCACCCTCGGCGCGGCACTGGCGGCGGGGCTGGCCGTTCCGCTCGAGCGGCTGCTCGGCGACGAATGGACGGCGTCGCTGGCCATCTGGGCGGTCCCCGCGCTCGTCGCCGCCGCCGTGTGGGCGCCGCGGGCCGCCCGGCCCGGCACGATCGTCGGCGGCGGCCCGGGCCCGGCGCTGCTCCGGGTGCCGCTCGCATGGTCGGTGGCGGTGTTCTTCGGCGTGCAGTCGATGGCCTTCTACGCCGGATTGGCGTGGCTGCCCTCGATCCTGCGCGACTCGGGCTACGACGCCGCGGACGCCGGCGCGCTGCAGGCGCTCGCCCAGGCCGTGCAACTCATGCCCGCCTTCGTCGTCCCCGTGCTCGCGGCGCGCAGCCGCGGCCAGGCGGCGCTCCTCGTCGCCATCGTCGGGGTCGGGGGCGGTGGGCTCGTCGGCCTCCTTGCCGCGCCGGCGGCCGCCGGCCTCTGGATGGTGCTGGTCGGGCTCGGGCAGGGCGGCGCCCTGGGATTGGCGCTGATCTTGCCCGTCCTTCGCGGCGGGGACGTCAGGACCGTCGCGTCGCTGACCGCGATGGCCCTATGCGCGGGCTATCTGATCGCGGCGACCGGGCCGTGGCTCCTCGGCGCGATACGCGACGCCACCGGGGACTGGACCGTCCCGCTCGTCGTGCTCATCGCGATGACCGCCGCCGAGCTGCTCCCCGGGGCCGGCGCCGTGCGGGACCGGTCGGTGTCCCCGGTGCCTGCATGACGCCCTCGGTCGAGACCGACGTCGGCATCGTCGGCGCCGGGCCGGCCGGCCTCCTCCTGGGCCACCTGCTCGCCCGCGCGGGCATCGAGACCGTCGTGCTCGAGGCCCGCAGCCGCTCCTACGTCGAGCAGCGCGTCCGTGCCGGCGTGCTCGAGCAGGGCACGGTCGACGTCCTGACCGAAACCGGCCTCGGGGAGCGCCTGCACCGCGAGGGCCTCGTCCACGAGGGCCTCGAGCTGCGCTTCGAGGCGCGCGGCCACCGCATCCCGCTCGCTGAGCTGACCAGCGGGCGCGCGATCACGATCTACGGGCAGCAGAAGGTGGTCGAGGACCTCATCCAGGCGCGCCTGGATGCGGGCGGTGCGCTGTTCTTCGAGGTCGAGGACGTGCGTATCGACGCCGTCGACACCGACGCCCCCGTCGTCCGCTTTCGCCACGATGGCATCGACCATGAGCTGCGCTGCGGGATCGTCGCCGGATGCGACGGCTCGCATGGAGTCAGCCGCGACGCCATCCCCGACGGCGCGCTGACCGTCTACGCCCGCGAGTATCCGTTCGCGTGGCTCGGCGTACTCGCCGAGGTCGCGCCGTCGACCGACGAGCTCATCTACTGCCATCACGACCGCGGCTTCGCCCTGCACAGCCTCCGCTCGCCGCAGCTCAGCCGCCTCTACCTGCAGTGCGACCCCGCCGACGAGATCGAGGCCTGGCCCGACGAGCGGATCTGGGACGAGCTGCGCACGCGCTTCGCAACCGCGGACGGCTGGACGCTCAACGAGGGCCCGATCGTCGAGAAGGGCATCACGCCGATGCGTAGCGTCGTGATCGAGCCGATGCAGCACGGGCGCTTGTTCCTCGCCGGCGACGCCGCGCACATCGTGCCGCCGACCGGCGCCAAGGGGCTCAACCTGGCGGTCGCCGACGTGCGCGTGCTCGCCGCCGCCCTGGCCGACTGGTTCGAGCGCGGCGACGACACCGCGCTGCAGGGCTACTCGGACACGTGCCTGCGCCGGGTGTGGCGCGTCCAGCACTTCTCGTGGTGGATGACCTCGATGCTGCACCGACCGCCCGGGCAGGACCCGTTCGAGCGCAAGCTCCAGGCCGCGCAGCTGCGCTACGTCACGCGCTCACGGGCGGGGGCGACGACCCTGGCGGAGAACTACGTCGGGCTGGCCAGTGTCTGAGCCGGGGCTGTTGGACGGCATCCTCGCCCGCGGCGCCGTGCGCGCCGAGGTCGACGACGGCGCCTGGCTGCAGGCCATGCTCGACGTCGAGGCGGCGCTGGCGCGCGTCCAGGGGTCGCCGCACGCGGACAGCATCGCCGGCTGCTGCCAGGCGGAGCTGCTCGACGCCGGTCGCCTGGGCGCCGAAGCCGCGCGCGTCGGCAACCCCGTGGTGCCGCTCGTACGGGCGGTGCGCGAGAGCGTCGGGCGCGACGCCGCCGTCGACGTCCACCGCGGGGCGACCAGCCAGGACATCCTCGACACCGCCGCGATGCTCGTCGCCCACCGCGCGCTCGGCCCCCTGCTCGACGACCTGGGCGCCTCGGCCGGCGCCGCCGCCGCGCTGGCCGAGCGCCACCGCGAGACCGCGATGGCCGGCCGGACCCTGCTCCAGCAGGCCGTCCCGATCACGTTCGGGCTGAAGGCAGTCGGCTGGATGACCGGCCTGAAGGCGGCGGCGGCGCGACTCGCCGAGGTGCGCCGTGACCGCCTCGCGGTTCAGCTCGGCGGCGCCGCCGGCACCCTGGCCGCCTTCGGCGGCGACGGACCACGGCTGCTGTCCGACCTGGCCGCCGACCTCGGCCTCGGCGAGCCGGCGCTGCCATGGCACACCGACCGCACCCGCATCGCCGAGCTCGCCGCTGCGCTCGGCGAGGCATGCGGCGCTGCGGGCAAGGTCGCCGGCGACGTCGTGCTCCTGGCCCAGACCGAGGTGGCCGAGGTACGCGAGGGCGACCCGAGCGCCGGCGGCTCGTCGGCCATGCCGCACAAGCACAACCCCGTTGCCGCCATCTCGACCCGGGCATGCGCGAACCAGGCCCCCGGCCTTGTGGCGACGCTGCTGGGCTGCATGGTCGGCGAGCACGAGCGCGCCGCGGGGGCCTGGCAGGCCGAGTGGCGCCCGCTGACCGAGCTGCTGCGCCTGACCGGGTCGGCCGCCGCTTGGCTGCGCCACTGCCTCGAGCATCTCGAGGTCGACGCCGAGCGCATGACCGAGAACCTGCGCCGGGGAAGCGAGCAGGTCCTGCGCGAGCATGCGGACGCGAAGGACATGCTGGACGTCGGTGACGCCGTCGCCGCGGCAGCGACCTTGGTCGACCGCGCGCTGGAACGTCGTTAGTCGGCGCGCTTCAGCTCGCCGGACATCAGCCGCCGCGTCACCACGGCAGTGACCGCGGTCGGCATCAGCCGGTTCGGCGCGAACGAGGCCTTGACCACCACGCCGCCCGGCACCACCGAACGCTTGCCCCGCTCGACCGCGCGCAGCGCGTCGTCGGCCACGCGCGCCGGGTCGCTCCACACGATTCCGGGCAGGCGGTCGCCGAAGAGCGGCGCGGAGGTCTCCTGGAACTCCGAGCGCACCGGTCCCGGCGCGACGGCAGTCGCGGTGACGCCGGTGTCGCGGAGCTCGTCGTGCAGCGCCTCGGTGTGGACCAGGACGAAGCTCTTGGCGGCCGAATAGGTGCCGTTGCCGGGCAGCGGCTGGAAGCCCGCGGTCGAGGACAGGTTGATGACGGCGCCCCGGCCGCGCTCCACCATTGCCGGGACATAGCGGGCGTCGAGGTCGACGACCGCCTCGACGAGCAGCCGCACCTGCTGGAGCTCGCGCTGGCGGTCGCTGCGCGCGAGGGGCTCGTAGATGCCGAAGCCGGCGTTGTTGACCAGGACCTCGACGGTCAGGCCGAGCGCCGCGACGGCCTCCGCGAGCCGGTCGCGCTCGCGCTCGGAGGCAAGGTCGACCGCGACGACCTCGGCGCGAACCCCGTGGTGGCGGCGCAGCTCGTCGGCCAGGCGCCGGAGCCGGTCCTCGCGCCGCGCGACGAGGGTCACGCCGTGGCCGCGCTGCGCCAGGCCGCGCGCCAGCTCCGCGCCGATCCCGGACGAGGCGCCGGTGACGAGGGCGGTGGAGCCGGGATCCGGGGGCGGAAGCGCCATCCCGGCATCCTACGGCCATCGAATACGGGACTCTTACGCGAGCCGTGGCCGGGTAGGACATGCCTGTGTCCAAGCGCGATCCATACATGCGCGATCGCAACATCAGCTCGGCCGCGGGCCTGCAAATCATCGCCGGGCTGGGGCTCGGCGCCGGGCTCGGCTGGGCCATCGCCGGCTGGTTCGGGCTTTCGATCGGCGTATCGATCGGGGTCGGCGCGGTCGTCGGCTTCCTGCTCGCCAACCTGCTGCTCTACCAGTACGGCGGCCGGTCGACGCGCTGAGGGCCGCTAGATGGTTGATTCCGCGGCCGCGTGTGCGCGGGGGACCAAGCTTGGCGGGAGAAGCAGGGCGAAGCCAATGCCAGCCATTGGCGAGCCCGATGACCCCGATCCAGCGCCGGTATCCGCGCGTCATCCGCGTGCGCGGGGTCGTGGAATCAACCATCTAGGTCTTGCTGATGACGAACTTGTTCGGCGTGCCCTCGAGCGCGCTGTCGGGGTCCGGCCGCCACAGCACGGTGTCCTCGATCTGGCGCGCCAGCGCGAAGTCCTTGTCGGTGATCCCGCCGCTCGAGTGCGTCTTGAGCTTAACCCAGAGCTTGCCCCACGTCACCGAGAGATCGGCGTGGTGGTATGCCGCCTCGCAGATGAAGCCGACCGCGTTGACGAGCATGAGCGTCGTGGGCCAGCCGTCGGTGTTGAACTTGCGCCGCAGCCACCCGTCCTCGAGGTACCAGCCGTCGAGGCCATGCTCCTGGATCTTGGCCTCGACCTCCTCGTCCGAGTACGGCCCGAGCGTTTCTTCTACGGCCATCTGATCGCCTCCTTCAAACGCACTACATCACAACCCCGCCGTTGATGGCGATGGCCTGCCCGGTGATGAATGCCGCCCCGGGCGACGCGAGCCACAGCGCCGCCGCGGCGACGTCCTCCGGCCGGCCCCAGCGCCGCAGCGGAGTGGAGTCCGCGACCGAGCGGCGGAAATCTGGGTCCGCTTCCCGCGCGAACGCGGTCTCGATCCAGCCCGGGCACAGCACGTTGACACGCACGCGCGGCGCCAGGTCCCGCGCCAGGCTCTTGCTGTAGGCGAGCACGCCGCCCTTGACGGCGCTGAACAGCTCCGGGTTCTCGCCCTCCATGCCGGCGGTGACGTGGTCCCAGCTCATGTTGAGGATGGTCCCACCGCCGGCCTGCTCGCGCATGACAGCGCCGGCAGCGTATGAGCACGCAATCGTCCCCTTGAGATCGACCGCGAGCAGCAGGTCGAGCTTGCGCTCCCAGTCCCAGTCGGCCGCCTCGCCCGTGAGCACGTCGGCGCCGGCGTTGTTGACCCACACGTCGAGCCCGCCGAGCAGCTCGCGCGCCTGCGCCACCAGCGCCTCAGAGCGGGTGCGGGCGCCCAGGTCGGCCTGTGCCAGCAGTGCCCGGCCTCCGCGCGCCGTGATCCGCTCGGCAACCGCGGACGCCGCCTCGGCGCTGTCGCGGTGGGTGACGAGGACGGTCGCGCCCGCCCCGCCGAACGCCTCGGCGATGGCGGCGCCGATGCCGCTGCTTGCGCCCGTGACGACCGCCCGCATCCCGTCGAGCGAGCACGTGGCCGGCTGTGCCCCCTGCTCCGACGTCTCCGCTACCCCTTGGCTGCCGCCGACCATGGACCGCAGTTCGCCATTTGCACGCTTCTCCGAACGCCGATGCTGAGCCGGCCTGGGCAACTATACGATGCGGCAAATGCCGGCCGAACCGTCGCCGCGCCGGAGCCCGACAGCGCCGGCCGGCGCGCCGCGCCGCCCCGAGACGGTCGCCGGCGCCGCGCAGTTGGCTTGCGTGCTGGAGGCCAGCGCCGAGAAGCCGGGCAACATCACCCCGAGCCACGACTTCGAGGACACCACCTTCGAGGACATGCTGCGCTCCGGGATCGTCCTCGGTCGCGAGCTCGGTCGCGCGGGCGAGCGAGGGGTCGGTGAAACCGTGCTGGCTGCGGTGCGCGCCTCGCGGGCGGTCGCCGGCGCCAACACCAACCTGGGGATCGCACTGCTGCTTGGCCCCCTCGCGCGGGCCGCGCTGAGCGGTGGACCCCTCCGTGTGCGCCTCGCCGAGGTGCTGCACGCGCTCACGGTTGACGACGCGCGGGCCGCATACGCGGCGATCCGCCTGGCGGGCGCCGGGGGCCTCGACGAGCCCGTCGAGCATGACGTGCGCGACGAGCCCCGGGTGACGCTCCGCGCGGCGATGGGGGCGGCAGCGCAGCGCGACACGATCGCCGCCGAGTATGCGACCGACTACGCGGTGACGTTCCAGCTCGGGCTGCCCGTCCTGGCCGGTGGGCTGCGCGACGGGTTGCGTCCACGCGACGCCGTCGTAGAGCTTGCGCTGCGCCTCCTGGCCTCCGTGCCCGACACGCTGATCGCCCGCAAGCGCGGCCCAGAGGCGGCCGGGCGCGTCACCGAGGGCGCCGGGCGGGTTCTCGCAGCCGGCGGTGTGCGCACCGCCGCGGGCCGGACGGCGCTGGCCGGGTTCGACGCCTCGTTGCGCCAGGACGGCCACGCGCTCAACCCGGGGACCACGGCCGACCTGGTCACCGCGGTGCTCTTCGTCGCGCTGTTGGAGGGCGTGCTCTGAGCCCGCCGCCCGTCGCCGGTACGTCGGTGGGCGAGCCGATCCTCCTGGTCTCGGTGAGCGCCCGCATGCTCGCGGAACTGGCCGTCGGCGGCGGGTACGACGTCGTGGCGCTCGACCGCTTCGGCGACGTCGACCTCCAGCGGCTCTGCCCGAGCGTGTCCGTGCTGCGCGAGCTCGGCGGACGCGGCGGAATGGCGTCCCTGGTCGACGTGGCCGAGGAGATCGGTGCCCCGAGCGTGACCTACGGCGCGGGACTCGAGAACAAGCCGGGGCTGGTCGCCCGGCTGGCCCAGGGCCGGACGCTGCTCGGGTGCTCGCCCAGGACGCTCCAGCGCGTGCGCGACCCGCTCGTGCTGGGCGCCTCCCTGCGCGCCGCGGGGCTCGCCTACCCGCCGACCTTCGGCGCCGCCGACGCACCTCGGCACGCGGACCGCTCGCGCCGCTGGCTGCGCAAGCCGGTTCGCGGCGGTGGCGGCCGTGGCGTGCGCGAGTGGCAGGGCGGGGCGCTTCGCGGGGACGTCCTCGTGCAGGAGCGAATCTCGGGCCTCGCGTGCTCGGCGGCGGCGGTCGCGAACGGACGGTCGGCGGTCATGCTCGGCGTGAGCGAGCAACTCGTCGGGCAGCGCGCCCTCGGTGCGCGCGGCTATGCCTGGTGCGGCAACGTCGTGCCGCCGCGGCTCGGTGGGGCGGAGCGGCGCGCCCTGGCCGCCGCGGCGCAGGAGGTCTGCGCGCATCTGGCGGCCGACTTCGAGCTGCGCGGGCTCTTCGGCGTCGACTTCGTGTGGGCCCGCGAGCGAGCGTGGGTCCTCGAGGTCAACCCGCGTCCGACCGGGTCGCTCGAATGCATCGAGGCCGCGCACGGGGTGGGGGTCTTCGCCGCGCACGTCGCCTCCTGCGCCGGGCGCTTGCCGTCCCTCGCGCCCGATCCCCGCCCGCCCCGGGCCGCCGGCAAGGCGATCCTCTTTGCGACCCAGGACGTGCGGGTCGGGGACACGGGCAGGTGGCCGGCGCGCGGCATCCGCGACGTGCCCCACCCCGGCGAGCGGATCCGAGCGGGTCATCCGATCTGCACGCTGATCTCCGGGCAGGACACGCCGCAGGCGGTCCTGGTCGACCTCGAGACGCGCGCCGCCGGCTTCCGCGCCGAGCTGGCCTTATCCTCGGGCTCGGAACGTGACGCTCTCGCTCAACGACCGCGCCCATGAGCTCGCCGACGGCATCGTTGCCGAGGCCGAGGCTCTGCGCGTCTCGGTGACGACGCTGCCCAACGGAGCGCGCCTGATCGATTGCGGCAGCGCGCTCCGCGGCGGCCTGGAGGCCGGCCGTCGCTTCGCGCAGGTCTGCATGGGTGGCCTGGGCGCAGTCGCGTTCGCCCCCGTCGCGCTCGAGGGCCGCTGGCTGCCCGGCCTGACCGTGGTCACCGATCACCCGGCGCTGGCCTGTCTGGGGTCCCAGTACGCGGGCTGGCGACTGGATCGCGACGGCTACTTCGCGATCGCCAGCGGGCCCGGCCGGGCGCTGATCCGCGCCGAGGACCTGTACGACGACCTCGAGGTGGACGAGCGCGCCCACAAGGCCGTGCTCTGCCTCGAGACGCGCGACCCCCCGCCGGCGGAGATTGCCGACTACGTGGCCGAACGAGCCGGCGTCGGCGCGGCCGATCTCACGCTCGTCTTCGCGCCGACCGCGAGCCTCGCCGGCGGGACACAGGTGGCCGCGCGCGTGGTCGAGACCGCGCTGCACAAGCTCCACGAGCTGGAGTTCGACGTCGAGCGCGTCGTGAGCGGGTTCGGCAGCTGCCCGCTGCCGCCCGTGAGCCGCACCGACCCGGAGGCGATCGGGCGCACGAACGACGCGGTGCTCTACGGCGGGCAGGTCGAGCTCACCGTCGACGCGCCCGACGATGAGCTCGAGGCGCTCGTCCCGCGCCTGCCCGCATCGGCGTCGCGCGACCACGGGGAGCCCTTCGGCGAGGTCCTCGAGCGCGCCGGGTGGGACTTCTATGCCATCGACCCGCTGCTCTTCAGCCCGGCCGAAGTGCGCCTCACGAGCGTCCGCAGCGGGCGGAGCTTCAGCGCCGGGGGCGTGGACATCGGCGTGCTCGAGCGGTCCTTCCGGGGATGACGGATGCGGCCACCACGCGCCCGATCGTGGAGACCGTCACGACGACCATCAACCCGGACGGGACGGTCAACTGCGCCGCCATGGGAGTGGAGTGGGCCAACGAGATCATCGTGATCAAGCCCTACGCCGGCACGCGCACGCTGCGCAACCTGCGCGCGACAGGCGCGGCGGTCGTCAATCTCACCGACGACATCCTGCTCTTCGCGCAGGCGGCGCTGGAGGATCCGCGGCCGCCCATGCGGCCCGCGGGGGCGATCGACGGGGCCGTGCTGGCGGACGCCTGTTCCTGGCGCGAGGTCACCGTCGAGGCGATCGACGCCGGCGGAACACGCGCGCTCGTCACGACCCGCGTCGTCGGTCGGGGCTCCGGACGGGAGTTCCTCGGGTTCAACCGAGCGCGGCACGCGGTGCTCGAGGCTTCGATCATCGCCTCACGCGCCCGCCGGCTCCCCGCGGACGAGGTCCGAGCCGAGTTGGCTCGTCTCCAGGTCCTGGTCGACAAGACGGCAGGGCCACGCGAGCACGAGGCGATGGAGCTGGTGCGGGGGCACGTACGGGTCGACGACGAATGACTTCGGTGCGCGTCGAGGCGCCCGCGCGCCTTCACCTGGGCATGCTGGATCCCGGCGGCGACGGCACGCGACGGTTCGGGGGCCTGGGCGTGGCGGTTAGCCGTCCCGCTGCGGTGGTGGAGGCGAGCGCAAGCGACGAGCTCGCCGTGGAGGGGCCGGACGCGGAGCGCGCGTTGCCGGTCGCACGGGCATGTAGCGAGGCGTTCGGCCTCGCGGGCGGTGCCCGGATCCGCGTGCTCGAGGCGATTCCGGCGCACGTCGGGCTCGGCTCGGGGACAAAGCTCGCGCTCGCCGTCGCGGCCGCCGTTGCCGCGCTGACCGGCCAGAGCCCCGAGCCGCCAGTGATCGCGCGCGCGGCCGGGCGAGGGTCGCGATCAGCGGTTGGCCTGTGGACCTTCGTCCTCGGGGGACTCGTGGTGGAGGGCGGGGTGCGCGCCGGTGTCAAACAGGCGGCCCCTCTGCTCGCCCGCTACGCGATGCCCGACGACTGGCGCTGCGTGCTGGCGATCCCGAGCGCCGACCCAGGGCTCTCGGGCCCGGCCGAGGAGCGGGTGTTCGCGCGCCTGCGTCCGGACCGGAGCCGGGCAGCGCTTATCGCCCAGCTCGTGCTGACCTCGCTGCTGCCCGGGCTCGCCGATCGCGACCTGCCCGAGTTCGGCGCTGCGCTCACGCGGCTCCAGCGCCTCGTCGGCGAGGCGTTTGCCTCGGCACAGGGCGGTGTCTTCCACCCGAGCGCCGGCGCTCTGGTCGAGGCGATGCTGCGTCTCGGGGCCCCCGGGGTGGGACAGAGCTCATGGGGGCCCGCCGTCTACGGGATCGTCGGGGGCGAGGAGGCAGGGCGCGACCTGGTTGCTGGCATGGAGAAGGAGCTGGCCGGCGGCGGGCGCGTGGAGCTCGTGCGCTTCGACAACCGCGGTGCGCACGTGGAGGTCGGATGAAGTTGCTGGTCAGCGTCACCGATGCCAACGAGGCGCGGCTGGCCGCGCAGGGCGCCGTTGACATCATCGACGTCAAGAACCCGGCCGAAGGTTCGCTGGGCGCTCCGGCGCCGAGCGCGATCGCCAGCGTCCGGGACGCCGTCCCGCCGGACCTCCCGGTGAGCGCCGCCATCGGCGATCTGCCCAATCTGCCGGGCACGGCGGCGCTCGCCGCGCTGGGCGCAGCGCGGTCCGGCGCAGCCTTCGTGAAGGTCGGGCTCTGGGGGACGTCCACCGAGGGCGAGGCGGTGGCGGTGCTGCGTGCGGTCCGCGAGGCCGTCGAGGGGGGCGCCACGGTCATCGCCGCCGCCTATGCCGACGCCGAGCGTGTGCCATGCCGGCCGCTGCCGCCCGAGGCGGTCATCGTCGCCGCGCGCCACGCGGGCGTGAGCGGCTGTCTGCTCGACACCGCCGTCAAGGACGGTCGCGGGCTCTTCGAATGGCTCACCCCGGACGCGCTCGCGGCGCTGGTAGCCGAGGCGCACGCCGCCCGCCTCGAGATGGCGCTCGCCGGCGCTCTGCGCGCCGAGGACCTCACCGCGGTGCGGGCAACAGGGGCCGACATCGCCGGCGTGCGCTCCGCGGCCTGCCGCGACGGCCGGCGCACGGCGCCGCTCGACGGCGACCGCATCGGGCGGCTGCGCGCGATGTGCGCACCCTTGGACTACTCCGGCAGATCCTGACCCGGCTCGTCCCTGCTGCACGGCGTCGCGCTCTGCGGTGTGACGAGCGTCCCCTCGGTGCTCCCGTGCTCGAGCAGGGTCACGAGGCGAGCCGGGTCGCGGCCATCGATCACCCACGTCTCGACGCCGGCCGCGCGCAGGGCCTGCGGCAGATACTCGTCGACCCCCGCGGCTCGGCCCCCTGCGCGCAGCTCGGCCAGCTCGCCCACGCTCAGCCGCGCGAGCGGTTCACCATCCATCGGCCAGTCGCCATAGAGGCCGGCGACAGGCTTGACCAGGACCAGGCGCGCGGCACGTGCAGCACCGGCCAGCCAGGCGGCGATCGAGTCGGACGTGACCGCCCACGAGGCGGGCAGCGGATCCTGGGCAAGCATGGCCGCCGGCAGGAGGACCGGCGTTTCACCGCGGGCGGCGGCATCGCGCGCGGATGCGACCTCCGTGCACGGCACCCCGCCCGGAATCAGGTCGCAGAGCAGCCAGCCGAACTGGTCCATCGCGAGGATCGCCATCCGATGGGCGGTCGCAGGCCGAAGGGCGAAGCGACCATCGTGCGCGCGGACGGCGTCCGCGAACCCCGCGCCGCCCGGCACGACAATCAACGGGTGACGCGCGCCGGCCTCGCCGATTGCACGGCACAGCGCCCGGAGCGCGCTGTCACCCGCCTCGCGCACAAGCCCGCCGCCGATTTTCACGACCGTCATCACCGCGCGGGCACGCGTTCGCCCAACAGCTCGGCGAGCGCGGCTGCCGGTGCCGCGTCGCGCTCGGCCTCGCTCCCCGGCAGCTCGACGACGGTGCGCCTCAACCGCTGCGCTGCCTCGCGCGCGAGGAACGCCCCGGCGCCCAGGGGGACCACCGGCGGGGCGCCCTCGAACCGCCCGCTCACGCGGCGCCCCGCCGCCTCGATCTGGCGCACCTGCTCCGCGTGCAGGAAGGCGGCGATCGCATCGATCTCCTCCGCGGCCAGCTGCTCGACGTCCGAGCACACGACCCGCGCCACGCGCTCGCGCGCATACTCGACGCTCGGCGGGCGCCCGTCCGGGGTCGCGCAGGTGTACGCGTTGGGCGTGATGTGGCCGAGCATCAGCCGCACGTCGGCGCTGATCGCGAACAGCTCGGAGGTGACCGGGCACCAGCGCTCGCGCAGGGGCACCCGCGGCGCGATCGCGGCGAGGTTGGTGCGCAGTGCGCCCGTGTAGACGAGCTCGCCAGCCAGCAGCCGGTCGAGGTCGGTGCGGCCGACGGCGGCCACGCGGCCGGCCGCGATCGGGATGACGTCGACGGTCGTGCTGCCGACGTCGATCATCAGCGCGTCGGCGTGCAGCGCGGCGACCGCCAGCGCGCTCGCCACCCAGTTGGCCGCCGCCACGTCGAGTGGCCGCGCCCGCGCCTCCGTGACGGACACGAGCTCGCCGGCCGTCGTAAGGGCAAGCAGCTGCCGGGCACCCAGCACCGCCTCCGCGGCGCCGAGCACGAATCCCACGCCCTCGCGCTTGGTGCGGAAGGCGTCCGAGAGCTCCGCGGTCGTGGTCAGCGCCACCGCATCCACGGGCTCCGGCGCCACCTCGGCAACGACCTCGCGCAGCACGGCCTCGAGCGCCCCGCGCTCCCGCCAGACCTCGAACGGTCGCGACACGGTGCGCCGCTGCACGCCGTCCCGCCATACGGCCTTGGTGTTGGCCCCGCCCACGTCGAGGCCGATCACGCCGCCCATACGCGACCCTCCTCGGCCATGCGCGTGATCCCAGTCATCGATCTCAAGAGCGCAGCCGCCGTCCACGCCGTTCGCGGCGAGCGCGAACGCTATCGCCCGCTGCGCAGCGAGATCGTCGCCGGCTCAGATCCTGTCCAGGTCGCACGCGCCGTCCGCAAGGCGCTCGAACTCGACGAGCTCTATGTCGCGGACCTGGACGCGATCGCCGGCGGACCGGCGAACCTGGCGATCATCGCCGCCCTGGCGCGCGAGGCGCGGGTGATGGTCGATGCCGGCGTCAGCGGAGTGGCGGAGGCCCGGCGGCTGCTCGGGCTCGGCGCAGCCCGCGTGGTGATCGGCACCGAGACGCTGACGCACCAGGCCGCGCTCAAGCGCCTGCGGGCGGAGCTGGCCGACGCCCCGCTCGTCCTCAGCCTCGACCAGCGCGCGGGGCGCCTCCTGTCGCCAGACCCCGACCTGGCCCGGCTCGGAGCGGCCGAGGCGCTTCACCGGCTCGGGTCCTCCGGCGTGCGCGAGGTGATCGTGCTCGACCTCGCGCGCGTCGGTTCCGGCTCGGGTCCAGACCTCGCGCTGGTGCGCGAGCTTTCGGCCCGCTTTCCGGAGGTCGAGCTGCTGGCCGGCGGCGGCGTGCGCGACGTCGCGGACCTGAACGCCCTGGCCGAAGCGGGGGCGGCCGGCGCGCTCGTCGCCACGGCGCTGCACAGCGGTGCGATTGGACGCGACGAGTTGCGCGCGCTCGGGTGAGCGCGGCGGACGTCACCCGACCACAGCCTCCAGATGCTCTGTGAGCGCGGCGGCTATGTCGACCCCCGTCGCGCGCTCGACGCCCTGCCAGCCGGGAATGCCGTTGACCTCGAGCACGTAGTCGCGTCCGTCGGCCACGCGCAAGAGGTCGACGCCCGCGTAGTCGGCGCCGAGCGCCGCCGCCGCTCGCACGCACAGCCGCTCGCGGGTGGCGTCAAGTTGCACCGGGCGCGCGTGCGCTCCGCGCGCAAGATTCGTGCGCCAGCCCTCGCCGATCCGCTCGATCGAGGCCACTACGCGCTCGCCGACGACGAGGGCGCGTACATCACTGCCGGTGTGCGGCAGCGTTTCCTGCAGGTAATACACGGCACGCTCGAGCTCCAGCGCGCGAAACACCCGGTGCGCGACATCGCGATGCTCCACGCGCACCATGCCCAATCCCATCGAACCGAACAGCGGCTTGACGATCACGTCGCTGCCAAGCTCGGCGAACGCGTCGAGAGCGTCCGCGGGCCGCTCGCAGGCGATCGTGCGGGGGGTGGGCAGGCCGGCGCGCACCAGCAGGGCTGAGGCGAGGAACTTGTCGACCGTCCGCTCGATCGCCTTCGCTCCGTTGACCGCCCGCACGCCGGCGGCATCAAGCGCGTGCAACGCGTCGACGCGGAAGACCACCTGCTCGAGCGAGCCACGGGGGATGCCGCGCACGAGGACGACATCGCAGCCGTCGAGCGCCAGCTCAGGTCCGCGCACCGAGAGGGCACCCTCGATGCGGCCAACCATTCGCGTCACCGGTGCGAAGCCGCACTCGTGGCCGCGACCGGTCAGCGCCCGTTCGATTCGCTTTGCATGCCAGCCGCCGGTGGAGCCCAGGACCGCGACGCGCAATCGATGGTTGCTCACCGGCGCCCCGCAGGCGCGAGAATGTGGGCCCGGATGCGCACGCTGCTGATCGACAACTACGACTCCTACACATTCAACCTCTTCCACCTGCTGGGCGAGGTCAACGGCAGCGAGCCGGTGGTCGTGCGCAACGACGAGCTCCCGTGGGAGGAGCTCGCC
>Ga0126313_10000681_pt1 | contig 16502 bp, 21 predicted proteins | sample Plot105A_FD_89954 | JGI IMG/M metagenome (GOLD analysis project Ga0126313, IMG submission 89954) | Serpentine soil microbial communities from UC McLaughlin Reserve, CA, USA - Plot105A | ecosystem: Environmental > Terrestrial > Soil > Grasslands | place: USA: UC McLaughlin Reserve, Lake County...
GACGACCGCGCCGAGGGCTGCTAACGGAAACGTGGACAGCGCCGGGCCCAGGAACACGGTCGCCAGTAGCACGACCGTTGCCGCGACTAGGGAGTACAGCTGCGTGCGGCTGCCCAGGGTGTCGCCGATCACCGTACGGCTGCCGCTGCTGACCGGAAATCCCGAGAACATGCCGGCGGCCAGGTTGGCCCCACCGACGGCAAGCAACTCTTGGCGAGCGTCGATGGCCTCCCGCCGCTTCGCGGCAAAGGCCCTGGCTGTCACAACATTGTCGGAGTAGGCGACGATCGCTACGCCAAGCGCAGCTCGGCAGCAGAGTTCTGAAGTCGAGGCTGGAGAAGTCGGGAATCGATGCCGGCGGCAGGTCCCCGGGGATGTGGCCGACGGTTTGGACTCCGGCACGGTTGAGATCCAGCGCCGCTACGGCGACCGCTGCCAGCACCATCGCAATCAGCGGACCGGGCCACTTCGGCAGTAACCGGCCAAATGCCACAAGCAGTGCGAAGGTGCCAGCAGCCACCAGCAGGGTAGGGCGGTGAAGCTGATCGAGATGGGCGGCAAGAAACCGTAACTCGGTAAGGACGGTTTCCCCTTCCACAGGAACACCGGTCACATTGCCAAGTTGGCTGACAATATCAGCAGCGCGATGCCGGCCATGTATCCAATGAGGACCGGATGAGACAGCAGGCCGGCTAGGAAGCCAAGCCAGGCCAGCACGAAGACCGCGCTCACGGCGAGCGCCAGCGCGGCCGCAGTCTCGGCATAACGCTGCTGATCACCGGAAATAAGCACGGTAACCGCTGCCGCCGTCATCAGTGCGGTGCTGGACTCGGACCCGACGGAGAGCTGGCGAGAGGAGCCGAGGATTGCATAGACCACAAGCGGGCCGACGGCAGCCCACAATCCGGCGACCGCGGGAAGCCCGGCAACCTCTGCGTACGCCATCACCTGCGGAACCAGGTAGGCCGCGACCGTCACGCCGGCAAGAATGTCCCCGCGCAGCCAGCTCCGCTGATAGCGGCGCAACACCCAGATCCCGGGCAGAAAGCGGCGGGCGCGGCTCTCCGGCTTTCTCCCGGCTGCCTCACTAGTTGTCAGCGGTCGTCGCGCCTTCTACATCTGGAGACGACACCGCCCCCGCCCACTCCTCCACCTGGGCACGCGGCGCTCACGCTCAGCATGAAGCCGAAATCGTACCGCCCGTGTTCAATCGTGCTGTTCATTCAAAGGTGTTCTAGCGCTGGGGGGTCGTTGTGTTGATGAACATAACCGGACAGGACGTGTTCCGCATGGCCAGGCTGGCCAGGAGTCCGGTTCGAATACTCCATCTGTCATCGGAGTGCTGGCATCCCAGCACCAGGAGGTCTGCGCTGGCCGACAGCCGACTGAGTTCGGAGGCTAGTTGACCCTCAGCGTGACCGACGTCCACCTGAATGTCCCCGGTGCGCACGGCAGACATGACCAAGGCCTCCGCCCGCAGGCGATCATGGTTTGCTGAGTTCATTCCTCCCGGTGATGCAGCGCTTTCGGACGCGACTAACACAGTTAGCCGGGCGTCGCTGAGGGCGGCCTCTGCGCATGACTGGGTCAGGATGTGTTCACTGCCGGTGCCCCCCGTCCAAAGTGCGACGACGCGGTGCTGGCGTTCGTATCGGAAGCGGGGGGACTGCAAGACGGTGACCACTGGGCAGCTGGCGTGGACCAGTAGCCGATCCTCGACACTTCCGAGAGCACCATAAGCGGATCGCGGCTTCGCGGAGTCGACACCGACAACCAACAGTGCGGCTGATTTCGTCAGCCGTACCAGCGCCTCGCTGACCACGCCGCGCAGCAGCAGCGTTCCGACAGCGACGCTCGGCTCCCGCTGCGACGCCGCGGCGGCGCTGGAATTCAGGAGGTTCTCCCTGTCGACGGCGGTGTCCGGGTTTGGGCGGGCGCTGTCTGGAGTGACGTGGGCAATGATGAGATCCAGGCGTCGGAGGCGGGCTTCCTGTGCCGCCCAGAGGGCGGCGTTCTGGGATTCACGCGAGGCGTTGACCCCAACGATGATGCGTTGCCCGTCCGTGGCGCCCACACCCCTACCATCGGCGTCGTCCGAGGGCGGAAACAGGGTCCTGAGTCCCCGTCCGGCGGGACCTAGGTTGTCTGGGACGGGCCGCCGTTGGACGGTCGGTGAAACTGGGACCCGAAGACCGCGGCTTGGGTGCGGCTCGCAATATTGAGTTTCATGAGCAAGGCCGACACGTAGTTCTTAACCGTCTTCTCGGCGAGGAACAGTCGAGCTCCGATCTCACGATTGGTCAGGCCCTCCACGATCAGATCCAGGATTTGTCGTTCTCGCTCCGTGAGCGAGGCCAGGCGAGGATCTTCAGTCGGTGGATGGCGAAGCCGCTCGAGAAGTTTGCCGGTCACAGCGGAGTCCAGAAGCGACCGGCCGGCGGCGACTTGCCGAATTGCGTCCGTTAGTGAGGAACCGCCGACTTCCTTGAGCAGATATCCCGCGGCGCCGGCCATGACCGCCGAGAAGAGCGCCTCGTCATCGTCATATGAGGTCAAAATCAGACACTGCGTGTTTGGGAACGAGGACCGTATCTCACGGCATAGCTCGATACCGCTCCCGTCGGGAAGCCGTGCATCCAATATCGCGACATCTGGCCGGGCCGCCGGAATGCGATGGAGTGCCTCAGCCACGGTGCTCGCCTCGCCGGTAACTGAAAGATCTCTGGTTGTGTGCAGCAGATCCGCTATCCCGCGCCGCACGATCCCGTGGTCGTCCAGCAGGAAGACCTTGATCGGCCCGGCCTGTTGAGCGGAAGAATCATCCATCGAACTCGGTGACCCCCAGCGGAGTGAGGAAGGTACAGCCTTTCCGCGAGCTTGCGATGCGTTGTGTCATTTTGTCAACCAATCCTAGGTTCCCTCCGGACAAGCGCCGCCATCGTCGGCGCTGGCCACTGACTGGAGTGCAGCGCCAAGCCGGGTTGAGGGAGCAAATCGCGGGCACCGGATCATCCTGGGCGCGATCCGGGGTCTTTGGCATACCCTGCATCCTGCTCAGCGGATCGCCGCGGTCGGCCTAGCATTCGGACCGTATTGGATCGGCGTGCTGGCCTTGGGTGTGCTGGTGACGCCGATGTTCGTCGCAGCGCGTGGCAGCATCCTGATCCCGATGCTGTTCACTTCCAGATGAACAATCCGGCGTGGTCCGAGGCGAGCTCTTGGAGAACCATCTCTTTCTGATCGCCGCGGCCGTGATCGTCATCATCAGCCGGCGCTCCATGCTGCACCCGTCTGGGGCCGCGACCGAGGTCCTGATGCCAGCCACGGAATCTCCCAACCCCACTGTCTCCACTCACGAAGCGGGGCGCCCGCCTTAAGTCACCGGTCGGCCCGGCTAAGGGTGGCTCGAGTCGGACGGCCTGGGTGGGATGGGACCTTTGGCTCTACAGGAACCAGCCGAGTTGCTTTTTGACTGGGTAGGTGCGTGACATGACCATGATCAGGCCCGCTAACGGGCAAGAGTCGGCGCCAGACGCTATGCGGGATCGACTTCTCCGGACGTTCCGGTCAGAACCAGGCTCGCCGCGTACATGCTCTCTATCGTTGTCGCCGTTCTCGCTCTAATAGCTTGTGTTGCCGGGCTCCTGCTCGACGGCGCGTACGGCGAGCCGGCCGCTACCGCGGAGATGCTTCGGGGTTACGACCTCGTCACGCTTGCCATCGCAGTGCCGGCCCTGGTGTACTCGATGCTTCGCTCCCGGCGGGGCTCGCAACGTGCCGAGTTGGTGGGCCGGAGCGCTTGCCTACCTGGCGTGCACCTACGCCTATTACGTCTTCGGCACCACGTTCAACGACCTGTTCCTGCTCCACATTGGAGCAGGCCGACCGGGTGCAGTATTCGGAACCTAGCTTTTCGGGCTCGTACTGGTGTTCGTGACCCTGGATGCCGGTCGTACCGCCGATCGGATCGGACACCGGATCCACGCGCGTGTCGTGGCAGGTCTGCTTGCGTTCCTCGCAGTTGCGCTCGGTGGCATGTGGGTTTACTTCGTGGGAGATGGACACGGCGTCCGTCTCGGCCACTGGCGATGTTCCGGGGCGCTGGGTACGTCGGAGAGTCGAGAAGTCACGCGATGACAAAGATCGTGGGCCGTACCGTCTTCAGCCGTCCGGCTGAGGATCTGTTCGACTTCCTCGCTGACCTGCGAACGAACCGCTCTACAACCCCCTCATACTCTCCGCCGAGAAGATCACGGCTGGGCCCGTCGGGGTGGGGACCAGGTTCGTGCAACGGGCCAAGTCATTTGGGCGGATTGGCAATGTCTACATCGAGGTGGTCTCGTACGCCCGGCCTGATCACCTCGAGTTCGCCATCCAGTCAGCTGGGATGGACGTCCTCGGTGAGCAGACCATCTCCCCCGCGCCCCCAGCAGGTTGCTAGGTCATCGGGGCCTGGGACCTTCGCGCACGAGGGCCATGGCGATTGCTGGGCCCACTGTTCGGCTTGGCCGGTAGGCGGCTCGAGCGCATCTGCTGCAGGTGATCGTGAGCGCTATTGCCCCCGTCGAGCAACGGCGGGACGAGCTGGCGGACGCGTACCGTACGGGCATGGTGCTGCGTGCAGTGCATGCGCTGAGTTGCCATTCGGGGTGCGCAGCCCAGGGCTGGACAGTGATATGGAGCGGCGCCTGTCCTTCGATGAAGTCGATGCGCTCTAACGCGCCAGCATTACGGCGGTATTCGATGAGATCAACCCGCGGCCGGACTGGTTTATCCAATTCGCCCGCGGCGACGCCGGACCCGTCTTGGTCCGACAATCAAGGAATGCATCGCTGCTGGTCATCGGAACACCGGAACATGTGGGACTGGGCCGACTCATCGTGGGCTCGGTAGGTCACTACTGCTTAAGCCACGCCGGCAGCCCACTGGTCGCGGTTCCCGCCGCCCGCAAGCCCGCGCTTGAGGTCGCGGCGCAGGGAGTGGCCCACGTTGCGGAGGGAGCCTGCGCCTAGGTACGGGGCCGGGGTTTGCCGTTCTACAGGTGGTCTGCGCCGAGCGGTGTGGGTCGCCGCACAGATTCGCGCTATCGCGTTGTCACCGACACGGCCAGAGTGTCGACATACGCGAGCCCCTTCCAGGTGAGGCGGGGCGCCCCTCGGGGGAGGATCATGGGTGCATGGAGGAGCCGCACCAAGGAAGCTTGTCGGAACGCACCGTGCCCGCAGCCGCAGACGCGGCACTGGGTGCAGCCGCGATGGCGACCAACACAGCTGTGGCAGTGACGCGCCTCTTCGCTCGGGCAGCCGCGCCCATTGGACGGCGGGTTATGCACCCTCCCCTCCTACACGAACGCCTGCATCCGGCCCGTGTCGTCGAGGCCCTCGCCGGCCGGGGGCAGCTAGCGCGGACATCGACCGGTGCCGACCTGAGCCGGGTCATCGCGGCCGTCGTTCCGCCTGTAGTGGACGAGGTGCTCGACAGCCTGGACCTCACAACGCTTGTGCGTGAGCGCGTCGACATCGACGCACTGGTCTCGACGGTAGACATCGCCGCAATCGTCGACCGGATGGATATCGACGCGATCCTGCGCGAGGTTGACATCGACGGGATCGTTCGTCAGGTGGACATCGACGCGATTGTGAGCAAGGTGGACATCGACGCGATAGTGCGCCAGGTTGACATCGACGGGATCGTTCGTCAGGTGGATATCAATGCCATCGTGTCCGAGGTCGACATCGACGCGATCGCCAAGCGCATCGATGTTGACGCAATCGTGGAGAGGATCGACATCGATAACGTCGTCAGCCGCGTGGACGTCGACGCGATCGTGCGGCGCCTTGACCTCGTGGGCATTGCTGAGGAAATCGTCAATGGCATCGACCTTCCGGAGATCATCCGCCAGTCGACCGGGTCAATGGCCTCCGACGTCGTCCGTGACGTTCGCATGGAGAGCATCGAGGCCGACATAGCGATCGCACGCCTCATTGACCGCATGATCCGCCGACGCCGGCCACGGCGTACGGATGCTCCGGGCGAACCTGAGTCACGCATTCGAGCCGAGCTTCCCGTGCCAGCCGACGCGGCTCAGAAGGAGCCGCCACTACCGGCCCCGCGGAAGCCGCCTCAGCAGGAGCGGCGGTCGTGAGCATGCAGGTCGACCCGGTCCCCCGCGAGGCTAGGCCCTACCAGGGCCACCGCGCGGGGCTCGCGACACGCGTCGCAGCGGGTGCAATTGACCTCGGGATCGTCATTATTGCGTTGGGTGCGTTGTACCTCGGCCTGACCGCGTTCATATTCCTTTTCGACCCCCGCAACTTCAGCGCTCCGGCGCCGTCACCTGGGTTGGTGTATGCCGTCGGCTGCATGCTGCTCACTCTCTATCTCGCCGTGAGCTGGAGGGCTAACGGCCGCACATACGGCAACCACGTCATGGGGTTGCGCGTCGTCAACCGGGAGGGCCGACGGCTCCGTCCGCTTGCAGCCGTCGTCCGTGCGGTCCTTTGCGTAATGTTTCCAATCGGGCTGCTCTGGGTGCTGGTCAGTGGCCAAAACCGCTCCCTGCAGGATCTTGTCCTGCGTACGTCTGTGATTTACGACTGGGAGTTGCGCCCGCTACAGCCCACCCACTGATCCAACTCAATTCTGAGCGCCGTGCCTTGGGCGATGGCGATGGGGGAAGCTCCAGCTGAGCGGCATCAGACGCTCTGGAGGCTGTGTCTCCTAGTGATTCAGAGGGCACCTTGTGCCCGTTGGTCCCGGTGAATTCTCCGACGGGGAAGAGGACGATCGTCACTAGATATTTGGAAAGGCCTGAGAGAGCCTAAGGGGAGGAGGTAATCCACGTGTCCAAATCATTGATCGTCAGGCTTTTCATCGGCAGTCTCATCGGGCTAGCTGGGGGTCTTGTTCTCCTCGCCATCGCTGGTGGCCTCGCCCTATCGACTGACGTGTTCATCATGCGTGGTGCAGACGTGGTGGGAGTCAGGTCCAGTGGGGTGGCATGGACCCTCCTTGGCTTCGTCGGCCTCGCGATCCTAGTCATGATGGCGGCGGCTATTGCGGTCTTCGTCGCCTGGATCGGCGCGGTGCTCAATACGGCGAATCTGCCCAGCAAGACCTGGTGTGTCGTACTGGTCGTGGTCGGCTTGATCGGCTTCCCCTTCATCGCAACGTTGGCGTATGTGGTCGCCGGGCCGGATGGCGCACCTGAGAGAAGGCCAGAGACAAGTTACGACTCGACTGGCGCCGCTGTGCGGGCCAGGACTGGCGGTGGCACCGGAGTCTAGGGTCGCCTTCGCTGCAAATTCGAGTGACATAGCTGTCGGATTAAGGGACGAAAGAGGGCTCGCCAGCTTTCGGTCGCGCAAAGGCCCGTAGAAGCTTGAGTCCCTTCAGCGGGCGGGGTTGGTCCTGTGCTCCGTGGAGGTCAGCAGCCATCCCAACGGGAGATTATTAAGGCACAACGAGACGACCAGCGGGAGGGAGGACCGGCGTGACGAGCTCAATTGCTCAGGTTTCCGACGCCATGGTCACGTGCCCGCTGACGCACGCCCCCGACTGCGGAGTGGAGGCGATCCGCGCGGCTTTCGAAGACGACCACGTTGGCATGGCGCTGATCGTCGGGACTGACGGGCGGCTCGTCACGACTATCGAGCGACCCGATCTCGCCCCGACCGTCTCGAGTTCCACACCCGTGTCGGACCTTGGGACGCTCACCGGCCGTACTGTCGGGCCGGCCGCCTCCCTCGACGCCGTGACGGCAACGCTCCTGCGGGAAGGGCGCCGCCGACTGGCGGTTGTCGATGATTCCGGCCGGTTGCTCGGCTTGCTCTGCCTGAGAAGAGACGGAACGGGCTACTGCTCGGACCAAGGCATCCGGGCACGGGAGAACGAGAGGAGGCACGCCGGGGCTACGGCGACGCAGCGCTGGCTCGCTTGAGGTCCGCAACCGTGTTGATGTTCACCAGCTCGCCGGCCGAGATATTAAGGACGGCCGCCTCGACGTCTCGCAGTGTGAAGTTGCCAGTCGCGAGCTTACGCTCGAGCAGCGGGAGGATCGCGCGGACATAAGCAGCCGGCAGGGGACCCGTAGGCACCTTCGCGGGAGCCGCCGCGGCGAGCCGTTGCAGACTCTTCGGCGACAGAAACGGGCAGTCGACTGGAAGGAAGACGCATATGTCGTGTCGGGCGGCGCGGAGGCCGGCGACGATGCCAGCGATCGGCGCTCGCACCGACGACCCGTCGTCGAGGATGGGAAACGGCAGCTGCAGCTCGTCGGCTATCTTGCCCAAAGCGAGACGCTCCTCGAACGCCTCGCCGAGCAAACGCCAACAGCGCTCGGCCAGCGTCTCACCGTCGAGCCGCGCAAGCGCCTTCGGGGAGCCGAAGCGCCGGCTCACCCCGCCGATGAGAAGGATGCCGGTTACCGCGTCCCGCGCCACGGCTCAGTGTAAATGTCGGTCCGGCCGTTGTGGACGAAGCCGCAGATCCCGACGTCTCGCTCTGCCCGTATCAGGGTGGGACGCGGCTGGCTGGTCAGCTGCGCTCATCGCTTGGGAGCCCGGCTTCCTAGGACGGCCGGGTCACGCCGGGATCCTGCGTGAATTCATAGATGTTGCCATCCGGTGCCCGGAAGTGCACCCACGCATTGCCGCTCTCGTCCGACTCGGTCAGGAGGATCTCAATGCCGGAAGCCTCCAACTCCTTGGCAGCCGCCTTGATGTCGTCGACAAGGAAACCTGCGACTGGCCCGGTGGTGAAATGGCGATTGACGTCACTGTCCGGCCCAAACACCTCAACCTTGCTGCCATCGGGCAGCTTCAGCATTCGAAACCCGGGATGGTCCAGTCCTGCCTGTAAGCCAAGGACACCTTCGAAAAACTCGGCCGTCGCCTGAAAGTTATCGGTCCGGGTACCGACCCAGGCGAGCTTGAGAATCTTCACCCAGCCAGTATCCGTGAGATCGTGCAAGATCCGACCGAGACTACGCGGTCCAACCTTGCACGCGGTTTGTAGAGCGCCGCGGCTAGGACCGTTCAGCGTCAGCCGAGAGCTCCCAGCAGGTCGGCGCAGGCCTGCTCGCAGCGCCGACACGCTTCGGCGCAGATGCGACAGTGCTCGTGCATCTCCGCGTGAGCTTCGCATTCGGTTGCGCAGCTACTGCACGCGAGCCGGCAGGCATCGAGAACCGCCTTGGTGATGTTGGCGTCGTAGCCCGTGTGCCGCGAGAGGACGGCACCAGTGGCCGCGCAGATGTCCGCACAGTCAAGATTGGTGCGGATGCACTTGGTCAGCTCGCCGACCATCTCCTCGCTGAGGCAGGCGTCTGCACATGCGGTACAGACTTGGGCACACTGGACGCAGGACTCGATGCATGCGGTCAGGGCCTGCGGGTCAACACCACCCAGGTCTTTCGGATAGGCATCGAGCATCGCCGCCGCTTGGGACATGAAAACTCCTTCGAGGTTGGGGATAGCCCTAAATTTACAGACCTAGAAAGCGCGGGTGTTCTTAGATTGCTGGCTGACCCACGGGACACCAGCTCGAACACTTCGCCTCCGGTGTCTTCAGCGGCCGTGGTCCTCTTTGTTGTTCGTTGACTGAGAGCTGCCGTCTTTGCCGAGTATGCCGGTAGCCGCAACTGGCTCTGGGTTCATTACCTGCAATTCCTATCCGCAGCGACAGTGATAGCCGGCTTCATTGTGCTTTATCAGGCAATGGCCCGCTACCGACCCGTGACGTCACTGGAGCGAAGCGCCTTAGCGGCAGGGATAGCAACAGTGGCAGTGTTTGCGGTGAACATCGCAGTGGACGGTATTGCGCTTAAGCGCGCTGTCGATGCCTGGGTCGCGGCTCCCACGGGTGAGAAGGAATCTCGATTCGCCGCTGCTGAAACTGTTCGCTGGTTGGAATGGGGTGCTAATTCGTTATTTCAAATCCTCTTCGGGTTGACAATAACTCTTTTCGGATTTGCCATCGCGCGTAACGGCATCATCTGGAGGTTCCTTGGCTGGATAGCAGGCGTCGCTGGCCTTGGACTCGTCGTTGGTGGAGTGCTCACGGGCCGTGACGGTTTTGCCGGCTCTCCATTTCAGACTGTGGCGTTACTGCTCTTTGTCGCCTTCCCCATAGGCCTTCTGGTAGCCGGCTTTCTGACACCGGAACGGGAATGATCTAACTGCCTTGTGAGGGGAGGCGAGCGACGCGAGGAGGGTTACCTCCGCGCCCCGCTACTACCGGGCGCCGGCTCGTGGTCGTAGTCCTCCTCCTCAACGAGTTCGCCTTGCCAGGCCTCCCGGCCTTCGTGGACAGCGAAGACGGCGATCACGAACCCGGCCACCGGATCCAACCAGGCTGCGTCGGTCAGTGCGAAGAGGCCGAGCCCCAGCAGGGTTGACATGCTCAGCAGCACACAGATCCGGGTCTCAGCAGCGTCGGCCGAGATTAGCGGATCGCCGCCGAGCTGCTCGGCCACCCGCCGTTTCGCTCGCGCCAGCAGCGGCATGACCAACAGCGACGTCGCGGGGAGCAAAAGCCCGACGACTGAGCTATCCGGGGCCTCACCGGCCACCAGGTCACGGATGACTTCGACGGTGACGTAGGCAGCCAGCAGGAAGAATGTGACTGCCACTGCCTTTAGAGTGCGCCGTTCCCGCCGCGAGTCGGCCTCGCCGTGGCGGAGCCTCGCACCAAGACGAAGCCAGACGAGCACTCCGGCCGCGGACTCGATGCCCGAGTCCAGCCCGAATCCGACCAGCGACACCAACCCGGCCAGCAGCCCGGCACTGATCGCCACGGCTCCCTCGACCAGGTTGTAAGCGACGGTGAACTGTGCCAACCGCAGGCCGCGCCGGGTCAACCGCTCACGCTCGGCAGGCCCGGTGCTGCTCACTGACCTGAGTCTTCCACCGCTGCGCCGTTCAGGATTAATGTCGGTTATGCCGATCTCCGGGCCGACCTCCGACCCCGGCGCCGCCACCGCCGGCTCGGCCGTGCAATTGCCGACGGGGACCGTCACGTTCGTTATGACCGACATCGAGGGCTCCACGCGGCTGCTTCAGGCGCTGGGCGATCAATATCCACAGCTGCTTGCCGACCACTACCGCTTACTGCGCGAGGCGTTCGGCTCAGCCGGTGTGGAGGTGCGCTCAGAGGGGGATGCGCTGTTCTACGTGTTCGTCGATGCGCCGTCAGCGGTGCGTGCAGCACTCGACGGGCAACGCCGGCTGGCGGAGCACCAGTGGCCGGCAAATGCGTCGGTGAGGGTGCGGATGGGCGTTCACAGTGGCGAGGGGCGGCTTCTGGACGGGGACTACGTCGGACTCGACGTGCATCGCACGGCGCGGATCACCGACGCCGGCCACGGCGGGCAGGTAGTGCTGTCCGACGCCGCCCATGTGTTGGCCGCTGCCGGGCTGCCGCCGGAAGCCGCGCTGCGCGATCTCGGCGAGCACCGGCTGAAGGATCTCGAGCGCCCCGAACGGGTGTTCCAGTTGGTCGTGCCCGACCTGCCAGCCGACTTTCCACCGCTGCATTCCCTGGAGGCGCGACAGCACGACCTTCCGGCACAGGTGACTAGTTTTGTCGGTCGCCAACGTGAGCGTGATCAGCTGGTTGAGCTCCTGGGCTCCTGCCGGCTGGTAACCCTGGCCGGACCGGGTGGCACTGGCAAGACCCGTTTGGCGATCGAGGTCGCCGACGGCTGCATCGACGCTTTCGCTGACGGGGTCCATTTCGTGCCGCTCGCGACGATCTCGGATGCCGACCTTGTGCTGCCGACGGTGGCGGCGCAACTCGGCCTTCGTGAGACCCCGGCGAGCCCGGTTCGCGAAGTGCTGATCGACCATGTCAAGCAGCGCCAGATCCTGCTCGTCTTGGACAACTTCGAGCAGATTATCGAGGCGGCGGCGACGATCGGTGAGCTGCTTGCGGCAGCTCTCCGGCTCCGTCTGCTGGTGACCAGCAGGGAGCCACTTCGGATCGCCGGCGAACAGGAATACCCCGTTCCGCCGCTGGCGCTCCCGAATGGTCGTGTTGGGCGGGGTGCCGACGAGTTGCGGAGTGTGGATTCCGTGACGTTGTTCGTGCAGCGCGCGCGTTCGGTCCGCCCCAGCTTCGACCTAACCGCGGCCAATGCAAACGCCGTTGCCGAAATCTGCACCCAACTCGACGGGCTCCCGCTGGCCCTGGAGTTGGCTGCCGCCCGAGTCCGGCTGTTTGAGCCGCAGGAACTCCTGCCCCGTCTCGACCGTCGGCTCACATTCTTCGCCGGTGGCCGTGATCTTCCGGAACGCCAGCGCACCCTGCGCGGCGCGATCGACTGGAGCTACGAGCTGCTCACAGCGGCCGAGCAGGCGCTGTTCCGGCGGCTGTCGGTGTTTTCTGGCGGCTGCACCGTTGAGGCGATCGAGGCGGTGTGCCGGCCGGACGAGCTGGGCGTGGATGCCGTTGACGGCATCGCTTCCCTGCATGACAAGAGCCTGGTACGTCGGGACGAGGCCGCTGGCGACCTGCGAGTGAGGATGCTCGAAACGATCAGCGAATACGCCTGGGAACGGCTGGAGGTTTCCGGTGAGGCGGCCGAGATCACCGCTGCGCACGCCGCTTACTTTCTGGATCTCGCGAACAGGGCCACCGGGCAGCTCCGCGATCCTGCCCAATACTCTTGGCTGCCCACGCTAGACGGAGAGCTGGACAACTTTCGCGGGGTCATCCGGCGGGGGATCGAGTCAGGCCGAGTCGAGACGGCGCTGCGGTTGACCACCGCGCTCACTTATTACTGGATTTCCCGCAGCTATCCGAAGGAAGGTCGTCGATACCTTGAGGAGCTGTTGGCAATGCCAACGCCGGATGTCACACCGGCGTCGCGGGTCGCAGCCCTCGAGGCGGTGGTCCAGATAGCGGTATGGCAGGGGGACTACGACATGGCGCGCCCCCTGATCGAACAGGCCCTCGCCAGGTATCGGGAGTTGGGCGACGCTACCGGCGTCGCGGTCCAGCTCCAGAGCCTGGGTTATGCGCTCAACGTGATTGATCCGGAAGCGGCGCGCGGACTGTTCGCGGAGAGCATCGAGGCATTCCGCGCGAGCGGGTCACCACCGAATTTGGGCGGCTCGTACGTCGGTAAGGGTGTGGCGGAGCTGCACTTGCGCCTGCTCGACGACGCTGTGAGAACCCTTGAGGAGGGGGAGCGAGCGTTCCGGGAGGCCGGCGCGGACGATTTCCGGTTCATTCCCATCTGCCTGCTTGGCTTGGCGGCTCGGCTTCAAGGGGATCACGCTGGCGCCTGGCGACGCTATGTCGAAACGCTCAATTCCTCGCATCGTAGGGGTTTCCTACTCGGGGTCAGCCTGGCGCTGATGAGCATGGCGGATCTGGCTCTCCTCGAGGGCAAGCCGGAACCGGCCACGATCCTGGCAGCGGCAGCAGAACGACTGGGGGAGGAGCTGGGCGGGACACCTCCGATCGAGTCCGCCGGTATCGCGCACCCTCTCCAACGCGTCCGGACCGTGCTCGAGCGGGAGCAGTACGACGCCGCTGTGGCCCAGGGCCGCCAAACTCCGACCGACGAGATAGTCCAGCTTGCGTTGGCGTTGGCAGCCGGGTCGTCGACAAAGTCGGCGGGACCAGCGTCTCTTGAGGGCCCTCGGTAGCCGGCTAAATCCGGAACCCACTCTTCGAGCCGAGCAGGTCGGCGAGGACGGCTGCTTGACTGATGTCGCTCAGCTTCGTCGCGGTGAGCAGGGTGAGCCGTTCCCGACCGGCCAACTCGCGAAGATGGGCGAACGCGGCGGCGTGCTCTGGATCACCAAGCTCGGCGCGATAGCGGCGAGCGAACTCGGCATACCGGTCGGGTTCATGGCCGTACCACCTTCGCAGCTCACTGGAGGGCGCGATCTTCTTGCACCACTCGTCCAGGCGGGCCCTCTCCCTGCTGAGGCCCCGCGGCCACAGCCGGTCGACGAGGACCCGCTGCCCGTCTTTCGGCTCTGGTGGGTCGTACACCCGACGAACCTGCACCTGCGCTAATTTCGCCATCACGGTTCCGCGGTCGCTGGTGATCTGTCTTTAAGATCGGCCACCGGAAACAATGGTACGGATGTGATCGGGATCAACGCCGTTCTCGCGCAGCAGGCGGTTGGCAAGGGCATCCTCTAGGTCGACGATGCCGAACAGCAGACTGATTGGGTCGATCCGTGGCTGTGCCCGGCGCTCGGCGTGGCGGCTGGCTATTTCGAATGCCTGCTTGACCCGTGGGGCCATGGTTATGTTCTGCGCCAGCAGAGATGTGCAGCGACGCGATCGCTGTCGCCACGGCGGCCATGCCTGGTGACTTCTACGTCGCGCAAGCCGGGCGATCGCCTCTTCACCAAACGTTCGCCGAACGGCGGATCTGACTTCTTCAAGATCGATGCCCACCGTCCGAAGTGCCTCAGCATCCCGCCGAACCGGTTCGCCGACGACCGAAACCATCGCTGATCGAACAGCAGTGGCAGTGGGCAGCATCGACGCCACCTCGGCCGACAACAGATCTCGATGCTCTGCTAGGGCGAACAAAAGGTGTTCAGTTCCTAAGTAGTTGTGACCAAGACCGCGTGCCGAATCGATCGCTGAGTGAACGACCTGGAGAGCGGCATCATCACAACGATCAAACACCACTATCTCCTTCGACGACCACGGCGCACGTGATGCTTTTTGTGCACCGACTGGCGGGTGACCCCGAGGGACTCGGCGATCTGTTGCCATGACCAGCCCATGGCCCTCGCATTGTCGACCTGGAGCTCTTCCAGTTCCTCGACCAGCCCCCGCAACGCGGCGACCGCAGCCAAGCCCATCGCAGGGTTCCGGCTGTCCACGGCCTCGTTAAGGTGGTCCAACTCCTGCACACTGTCAACCTAAGTTGACACCCTCCATTTGTCAACCAAGACTGACATCCGCGGAGACTGCACCAAGGCGGGGGACCGGCTTTAGGCATGACAACGAGGCACAAGGCCGAGGCTCCGTCTTGGAGCCAGCGCGATTTCCGTGGTGGCTATCACCTATTTCGACGGCATTGCGGCCCGCAAAATCCACTTAGCGATCGGGCGCTCCACTAAGTAGGGGCAACACATTCTCACCAAATGAACACAAGGTCCTTTTGTTTTAGTTTGTAGTAGTATTCAGCTCACGCACTAGTACGGGGGAAAACTGAGTGCAGTTAGTAAGGCGGGTGATGCCATTTCTGATCGGGGGATTAGTCGGCGCAGTAATCGCCGTCGGGCTCTTGGTCTTCTTCGACGACCAGAATTCGCCTTCCGCCAGCAGTAGCGAACATTCCGCAGGCGCCGACGACCACGCCCACCACCCGGCGGAGGAGGCCGACCTCGGCCGGGTCGTGGACCTAACCGGCCAGCCTGAGGTACAAATCAACATCAAGGACTACGCCTATGCACGGCCGAACATACAGGTGACCAAAGGCACGAAAGTCACATGGACTAATCAGGATCCGGTCGCGCACAACGTCATGAAAGAGCACGATGACGGCGATGAGGCGCATGAGGCTCCCAGCGCCGACGAAGTGCGCGATGGGGTCTTCGCCGGACCGCTCCTCGCCAAGGGTGAGCATTACAGCTTTACCTTCAATAAGGTCGGCAGCTATCCCTATCACTGCGCCCCGCATCCCTATATGCAGGCGATAGTGGACGTTACGGAATAGTGCCACCCTCACCGTCAATCGAGCCGAAGTTTGCGATCGACGACGCCGGCAAGGTGACCGGCGACGGCCAAGTGCTCTCGCCTGAGCTGAACGTGAACGGCGTCTATCTGCCGGTCATCTTCGGCCACGGCTGCGATGAGTTTGGGGAACCAGCCGGGTCTCAATAGCATCCGAACGGTGAGCGATGAGGCGAGGAGGAGTAGATGACTATCGACGAGGTAGCCGAGACCAAAGGGATCGGCGAGTACGCGGAGGTCAACGGGATCAACCTTTATTACGAGATCCACGGGGCCGGGCGGGCAATGATCCTGCTGCACGGCGGCCTCATGTCGAGCGAGATGTTCGGGCCGGTACTCCCCGCGCTGGCCGAGCGTCACCAGGTCATCGCGGTTGACCTCCAGGGGCACGGGCGCACCGCGGACATTGATCGGCCGATCGACATCCGGCTCATGGCCGATGACATCGGGGCCCTCATCGACCACCTCGGCCTGGAGAAGCCGGACATCGGCGGCTACTCGCTCGGCGGCGGAGTGGCGCTGTTCACTGCGGTGAAGTATCCGGGAAAGGTCGGCAAACTCGTCTGCGCGTCGGCAAACGTCCGGCGGGACGCGATCCCGCCCGAGATGCTGGCCCAACAAGCCCAGGTGAACGCGGCGGCGGTTCCATTCATGAAGGACACGCCGATGTACCAGCTGTACCAGCGGGTCGCGCCCCGCCCCGAAGACTTCGGGCGACTACTCGACAAGGTCGGCGAGTCGATGGGCAAGGACTTCGACTTCAGCGAGGAGGTTCGAGGCTTGCAAGTGCC
>Ga0126313_10000682_pt1 | contig 16494 bp, 17 predicted proteins | sample Plot105A_FD_89954 | JGI IMG/M metagenome (GOLD analysis project Ga0126313, IMG submission 89954) | Serpentine soil microbial communities from UC McLaughlin Reserve, CA, USA - Plot105A | ecosystem: Environmental > Terrestrial > Soil > Grasslands | place: USA: UC McLaughlin Reserve, Lake County...
CCACCGATGACCTCGCCGAGCGCGACGGCAAGCGCGTGCTCGGGGCCCTCGCGATCGGGGGTCCGAAGATGAAGGTGCACAAGGCGTGCGTGCGGCGGCTGTTCGAGTCCAACGACGCGATCCTCGACGTCGACGGCGTCTACGCCATCGCGAAGGAGCCCGGCTGACCCTGGAGTCGCAGCAGGGCCCGCGCGTCGCAGGGATCGATCCCGGGACGGTCTCCTTCGATCTCTGCGCCCTCGACGGCGGACAGCCGCTGCTGGAAGCGAGCTTCCCCTCTGCGGAACTCGGCGCCGACCCGACGCCGCTGGTTGACGCGCTCGTCGCTCACGCTCCCTTCGATCTCGTGCTCGGTCCTGCCGGGTACGGTCTCCCGCTTGTCCGCGCCGCGCACGTCGGCGAGCATGAACTCGCGCTGATGGTGCTGAAGCGCGCCGACGAACCGGCGGCTCGCGTCGGGATCGCAGGGATGCGCTCGATCATCCGTGCGCTGATCGAGGCCGGCATGCCCCTCGTCTTCGGGCCGGGCGCGATCCACCTGCCCACGGTGCCCGCCCACCGCAAATGGAACCGCATCGACTTGGGGACGGCCGACAAGGTCGCCAGCGCGGCCCTCGGGATCGTCGACCAGGCGCAGCGCCTCGGGATCGCCTACGAGGAGACCGGTTTCGTGCTGCTCGAGCTCGGCGGCGCGTTCAGCGCTGCGGTCGCCGTAGATCGCGGGCAGATCGTCGACGGCCTCGGCGGCTCGGTCGGCCCGATCGGTGCGCGCGCATGTGGAGCGCTCGACGCGGAAGCGGCCTATCTGATCGGCGGCGCGCTCTCGAAGCGGACGATCTTCAGCGGCGGGGCGCTCAACCCCGGCGGCGCGCTCGACCTCGCCGCGCCTGGAGCGCTGGAGACGCTTCGCGGCGACCCCCGCGCGCGCGACGGCTGGCTTGCGCTCGAGGAGGGAGCCGCCAAGGCCGTGCTCGCGCTGACCGCGTCGATGCGGGCGCCGCGCGAAGTGCTCGCCTCCGGTCGACTGGCCGACGCCCCGGGGCTGCTGGACGCACTCGCGGAGCGCCTGGCGAGCGTCGCGACGGTCCGACCTGCCATGGCGGTCAAGAGCGCGGCGCGGGGCGCCGCGCTCCTGGCGGACGGCCTCGCCGGCGGGCGCTATGCGCCGCTCGTCGCCCGCTTACGCCTGCGCGACGCGCGCGGCACGGTGCTCGACCACTTGCGGATGCACGGCGCCGAGCGGATCGCGCTCGGCTAGCAATCGTTCGCCTCGAGCCACTCGCGCATCGAAGTCTGGCGCGTGACGGATTCTCCGGCCGTCAGCTCGCTCCGCAGCTCTCCCAACGACCCGGCGCGCTCGGCCGTGACGTTATGCCGGTGGATCGTTTCGATGTTCTCCTGCGCTGCGGCGACGAACACTTCGTCCGGCGCGGCCGGGAAGCGCTCGACGACGCCGGCGATCATCGCGCGCACGGAGTCCTCGACGAAGCGTGGCCGCCGATGCGCCCGCTCGACGACCGCCGCCTCGTCGCTGCGCTTCAGCAGCTCGAAGATCTCGCTCGGCATCGCACCCTCGACGATGTCCAGCAACACGGCGACGTCGAATTCGAGCGCCCAACCCGCGGGGCAGCCGAGGTGCAGCGTGCCAACTCCCAGCTGGCTGTGCGTGGCGACGGGAACGGTGTCCACGACGCGCGCGATCTGGGCCTCCGAGAAGCCGTCGGCCGCGAGGCGCTCGCGCGCGCGCGCAAGGAGGACGGCCTGCGCGTATGGGGATGTGGTCATGCCCTGCGCGGAGACACCGAGCATCCACCGCGTGCCGCGCTCGGAGGCGACGGCACGGGCGTGGAGGGTGGAAATCTCCTGCGTCGGCGTGCCGGACACGGGCGCGCGCCGCCGCTCGGGAAAGCGCGCCGTAATCGTCACCTCGGCACGCCGTGCGTGTTGCCGTTCCCGCACTCGCTCCGCGACCTCCCGGGCTAACCGTTCGGCGCGCGTTCCCACGTCGTCGAAGACGAGCTCGCCGACCGCGTCGTTGATCACCTCCTCAAACCGCGACATGTGCGCTCCCCTCCGCGTGGGGCCGAGCTCGACGAAGCAGTCAAGCCGGGCGGAGAACAGCTGCGGCGAGCCGCGATCGACGCCGATCTGGATGACCTTCTCCACTCCCGTGAGCCCGACGCGCGATAGCGACGTCCGGACGGCTGGCAGCTCCGCCTGGACGTCCCGCGGCTCGGACGATGACGGTCGCGGATCCATGACCTCACGCCGCACCCTAGACGCCTGGCGTCGAGCCCCCCGGAGATCGTTCAAGGTTGCCATGACCGGCTCGGCCCTCCGGTAGCTGTCCGTCTGTCGGTCGCCGGGCTCATAGAGGCGCGTGCAGCGGCGTAACTCGGTCGTCAACGGGCGCCAACCGGGGCGGGCGCGCCGAGATCGCGCAGCCTCGTGATCAGCGGGCGGCGGCGAAGCGCTCGCGCGCCCGCCGCTTGCAGGCGGCGCGCTCGCGCGCGTCTCGGCGGGACTCGTATCGCGATGCGCATCGGCGCAGCGCTCGCTTGAGCTGCGCTCGCGGAGAGAAGCCGGCGAAGTAGCTGCCGAGCGGCCCGTCGATGCTTGGTGCGCCGTCGGGCAGGCGCGGATCGTAGCCAGAGCGTCCCGTCGCGGTGGCCGAAAGGCAACGCAGGTCGGCGCCACGCAGCAGCTCGTCTTCGACGGTCACGCTCGCGATGAGCCGGTCGGCCGTAAGACTGAGGGAGACAGGCGTGGTCTCCTGGCGGTACGACACGCGTGCGCTGGCCTGGTGGATCTCCGCAAGCTCGGCTGTCGGAGCCGCCTGTCCCGGTTCGATGAAGAGCCGCGTCGCCCCTCGCTACGCCGCGGCGGGTGATGACGGTTCGGTGAGCGTGCCCCAGCGCATGCTCGTCGCACCGGGGCACGTGATTCATCGATCGCTGCCACCGACTTCAGCCGGTGACCTCGAACGGGAGCTTCTGCCCGGCGGCGTAGTGACCGGGGAGGAAGCAGACCAGCTCGTAGGAGCCGGGCTTGAGGTCGGCGGTGATCAGGTCGGTCGCGCCGCCCGCCAGCTCCTTGCCCTTGCCGATCAGGGCGGTCTCGTCGAGCATGCCACCGGGCGCCGTGGCGGGAGCAGGGGTGATTGCCATGCCGTGCATCGTTGCGCCTTCGTTCTTGACCGCGAAGGTCACCTTGCCGGCCTTGACCGACGGCTTGTCGGACTTGACCCACATGTCGCCGAGCGTGACGTTGACGTCGGCCTTCGTCGCCGCGGCGTCCGCCGCCGCGGGGGCCATGTCGTGGCCACCGGCTTGTGGCGCATTCGGCGTGGCGAGCACGCCCATGGCGCCCTTGACCATGTCGCCGAAGGCATGCGTGACGAAGGGGTAGGTGCCCTCCTCGGCGAGCGTGAACTCGGCCCAGCCGCCCTGGCTCGGCGCGAGGTTGACCGTCTGCGCGTCATGGCCGACCACGCCCTCGATGACCGTGCGGTCGAACACGGTGCCGATGACGTGGAAGGCGCTCCAGATGCTCGGGCCGCCGTTGAGGACGTACATGCGGACCTTCTCGCCCTTGCGGACCGGGATCGGCGCGTCGGCGTACTGGTTGGCGTAGCCGTTGAACGCGATCACGTCGGGCTTCTTGGCCTGCATCTTGGCGATGTCGGCGTCGGCGCCCGGCTTGCCGATGTAGAACTCCTGCTGGGTCATCCACAGCTCCTTGTCGACCGGAGCGAGCCCCTTCGGCTTGACGACGAACATCCCGAGCATGCCGGCGCCGGTGTGCATCAGGACCGGCTTCGTGGCGCAGTGGTACATGAACACGCCGGCGTGATCGGCGTGGAAGCGGTAGTGCATCGACTTGCCAGGCGCGAGGTCCGCGTAGCGGGTGCCGGGGTTGACCTCCGCGGAGTGGAAGTCGAGCGAGTGCGGCAGGTCGACCTTCATCGCCTTGCCAGAGCCGTTGGTGAGCGTGAAGTCGACCAGGTCGCCCTCGTTGACGACCATCGGCGCCGACACGCCGGTGCCGCGGTACTCCCTGCCGTTGACGGCGAAGCTCCAGACCTCGGTCGGGGCGAGATCCTCGGAGACCTGGGTGACGTGCTGGTAGACGTCGACGTCGAACTTCTTGACCGCTCCGCCCGGGACCGGCGGCAGCGTCGGGTCTACGCGCGTGAACTTCTCGAACGCGATCCCCTTCGCGTCGGCGAGCGCCGGCGCGGCGGCCTCGGTGGCCGCACCGGGTTGCGCGGCCTGCTGCCTGACGACGGTCGTCGCACCGTCGTTGCCGCCCCTGACGAGGCCGACCAGCGCGAGCGCCGAGGCGATGACGGCGACCAGCGCGGTGAGCCCGATCGCGACGAAGAGCCACTCGCGCCGCTCGCCCGAGCCGGGCGGAGCGGGAGTCAGACCATCGAAGCCCTCGGCCGCGTGGTAGTCGAGTGCCGGGGCGGTGTCCGGCTCGGGATGGGAGACGGTGGACATCTGCTGCTCCTTATCGGTCTTGAGCTGCCCCGGATTCTTCGGTCCCGAGCCCCGTTTGAAATGCGTAATCCACCGCAGTTCGCAATGCGTTTTCCACGGTTTCTCGCCCGGCCTGCGGGAAACCCGCAAGCGGGCTGCACCGCACCACGGATGCCGCTCCGGGCGCGCGCTTCTAGCTTCCCGGCATGCCTTCCTCGTGTCCCGAGCGCGTGCTGGTCGCAGGTGGCGGCGTGGCCGGCCTCGAGACGGTGCTGGCGCTGCAGGCGCTCGCGGGCGATCGCCTCGAGATCGACCTCCTGGCGCCGGCCCGCCATTTCACTTACAGGCCGCTGGCTGTCGCGGAGCCGTTCCACAACGGCAGCGTGCAGCGGATGCCGCTGGCGGCGATAGCCGCCGACCGCGGCGTGCGGCTGCACCGCGACGCGCTCGCGCGCGTGCGGGGAGACGACCGTGCCGTCGAGACTCAGGGCGGCGCCTGGCTGGCCTACGACGCGCTCGTCCTGGCGCTCGGCGCCCGGCCGGTCGAGGCGGTCCGCGGCGCGCTCACCTTCCGCGGCCCGCAGGACGCCCACCGCGTGGCCACGATCGTCGAGCGGCTCCGCGACGGCACGCTGCGGCGGGTCGCCTTTGTGGTGCCGGGCGGCACGTCCTGGGCGCTGCCGCTCTATGAGCTGGCGCTCCAGACCGCCGCGGCCGTGCGGCAGGCCGCTCCGCAGGCCGAACTCGTCCTCGTCACGTCGGAGCCGGCACCGCTCGCCGCCTTCGGCGACGAGGCCGGCACGGCCGTCCGCGACCTGCTCGACGCGCGGGGCGTCGAGCTGCGCACGGGCGCGCTCGTCGAGGAGTACGACCGAGGCCGGCTGTGGTTGGGGATCGACGGCTCTGTGGAGGCCGACGCCGTGATCGCGCTGCCGCGACTGCTCGGCCCGCGCGTGCGCGGCGTGCCCGCGGACCCACTCGGCTTCGCGCCGGTCGACGAGCTGACCCGCGTCATCGGGGCCGACGGCGTCCACGCCGTCGGCGACATCGCGGCGCACGGGCTCAAGCAGGGCGGCCTTGCCACCCAGCAGGCCGACGTGGCCGCGAACGTGATCGCCGCCGCCGCCGGGGTTCCGGTTCGTCCGCGGCCGTACCGGCCGGTGTTGCGCGGCCTGCTGCTCACGGGCGGCGAGGCGCTCTATCTGCGCAACGACCCGCAGCGCGGGTCGGAGGCCTCCGGCGAGCCCCTGTGGTGGCCTCCGGTGAAAGTCATGGGCCGCCACCTCGCGCCCTACCTTGCCGCTCACCTCGAGCTGGACGCGCCGCTGCAGCCGGCCGCCGCAGCGCGCTAACGTCGCGACCTCGTGGCGCCGATTCGCCTCGTTATCGCCGACGACCATGCGGTCGTCCGCACCGGATTGAAGCTGCTGCTCGACGCGGAGGAGGGCTTCACCGTCGTCGCCGAGGCGGGCGAGATCGACACGACGAAGCGGATGGTCGCCGCGCATCGCCCCGACGTGCTCGTGCTGGACCTCAACATGCCGGGCCCGCCGAGCCTGCCCGCGATCCCGGAGCTCGCCGAGCGGACCGCGGTGGTCGTGCTCACGATGCAGAACGACCCCGCCTTCGCGCGCCAGGCGCTGCAGTCAGGGGCGCTCGCGTACGTGCTCAAGGAAGCCGCGGACGCCGAGCTCGTCGGCGCGGTCCGCGCCGCCGCCGACGGCCGCACCTACCTGAACCCGCAGCTCGGCGCGCGCATGGCCGCCGCGCCGCCGCCACCCGAAGGGCCGCCGGACGACCTGACCGAGCGCGAGCTCGAGATCCTGCGGCTCATCGCGCTCGGGCACACCAACGCCGAGATCGGCGGCCGGCTCTACCTCAGCGTGCGCACGATCGAGTCGCACCGCGCGCACATCCAACAGAAGACGCGCCGCAGCTCGCGCGCCGAGCTCGTGCGCTACGCGCTCGATCACGGCCTGCTCGGCGGCTGAGGCGTCAGAGCGGGAAGACGGCCGTAACCGCGGTGCCGGCGGCCGAGGTCTCGATCTCCAGCCGGCCGCCCATCAGCCCCGCACGCTCGCGCATCCCGGCGAGGCCGAAGCCCTCCGTCGGCTCGGCGGCGTCGAAGCCACGCCCGTCGTCGGCGACGCGCACGCGCACGGCGTCGGGACCCTGCTCTACCGCCACGTCCACGTGCGCGGCCCGTGCATGCTTGCCCACGTTCGTGAGCGCCTCCTGCACGAGACGGTAGACCGCGGTCTTGAGTTCCGGGTCCAGCGCGTCCTCGCGCACGTCGACGTCGAGCTCGAGCGCGAGCCCCTCGACATCGGCGGAACGGCGCGCGAGCCCCTCGAGCGCGGCCACCAGCCCGAGCTGGTCGAGCGACGCCGGCCGCAACTCCGTGATCAGCGCGCGCAGGTTGGCGATCTCGCTGGACAGCTGGTCGGTCGCCTGTCGCGCAGCCTGCTCGAGCGCGTCGCCGCCGGCTCGCAGTCCGGACGAGAGCAGCACACCGAGTGCCGCGAGCCCCTGCAGCGTCTCGTCGTGCAGCTCGCGCGCCCAGCGACTGCGCTCCTGCTCGGCCGAGCGCAAGCTGTGACGCAGCCTGTCGGCCTCGACCGACTTCGCCGTCGCGACCGCGGTGGCGGCGCTGGCCGCGAACGCCAGCAGCAGCTCCTCCTCGCGGTCACCGAACTCGGGGTCGTCCGCGAGCCGGTCGAACGCGCACAACACCCCGAGCGCGCGCTCGCGGTAGCGCAGCGGCACCAGCAGCGCGGTCTCGGCGCCGGAAATGCCGAGCTGCTCGTCCTGCAGCCCGAGCCGCAGCGAGACGTCAGCGACCCGCTCGGGCCGCCCGCTGCGCAGCACCTCGCCCGCCACCGACTCCGCCTCGGGCACCGACGCTCCAAGCGTGTCGGCGTCGAGCTGCCCCGCGCCGGCCGCGGCGACGAGCCTGTCACCCTCGTGCAGCAGCAGCACGACGCTGCGCGCCCGCACCAGCGCGCGGCCGCGCTTGACGATCAGCTCCAGCACGCGGTCCAGATCTGTCTCCGAGCCGAGCGCGCGCGCGATTGCGGTCGTCGCCTGCAGGCCCTCCACCGCGCGCTCCAGCTCGGCCGCGCGCTCGACCGACTCGCGGAACAGGTGCGCGTGGTCGATCGCGATCGCGGCCCAGTCCGCAAGCACGGTCACAGCCTGCAAGTCGGCGTCGCCGAACTCGCCGCCCTCCTTCTCGGTCAGGTACAGGTTCCCCCAGGCCTCGCCGCGGATCAGCAGCGGGACGCCCAGGAACGTCGTCATCGGCGGATGCCCGGCGGGGAAGCCGTATGAGCGCGGATGCGACCCCACGTCCGACAGCACGATCGGACGCGGGTCCTCGATCAGCAGCCCGAGGATCCCGCGACCGCGCGGCAGGTCGCCGATCTCGCGGTGCGTGGCGGCATCGATCCCCTTCGTCAGGAAGCGCTCGAGCCCGCGGCGCGCGGAGTCGAGCACGCCGATCGCCGCGTAGCGCGCGCCGGTCAGCTCGCGCGCGGTCTCGAGCAGCCGCTCGAGCACGACCTCGACGTCGAGCTCGACCACCAGCGAGCGCCCCGCCTCGAGCAGACGCTCCAGCTGCGCGGGATCCGGCCGCGAATCGGAGTCCGCTTCCCTCGACACGCGCGCATCGTGCCAGTCGCGGCCGGCGCGCGCGATGCTCCGGCTACCTTCGAGTCTCGATGGACGCGTGGAGCGTGATCCGATTCCTGCACATCGCCGCGGTCGCGTTCTTCGTCGGCGGCCAGCTGGTGCTGGCCGTGGCGGTTGCGCCGGCGCTGCGCCGCCACGCCGGCGATCAGGCAATGCGCGCGGTTGCGCGCCGCTTCGGGATCGGCTCCGGCGTCGCGCTCGCGCTGCTGGTCGCGACCGGAGCGGCGATGGCCGGCCGGTTCGACGCGTGGGGCGACTCGGTGCTGCACGCGAAGCTCGCGCTGCTGGCGCTGGTGCTCGTGCTGCTCGTGCTGCACGTCGTGACGCCCTACGCGCGCGCTCTCTCGCTCGCCGTCCTCGCGGCGTCCGTGGTGATCGTTTACTTGGGCGTCGAGCTCGCGCACGGACGCTGAGCGTCCCTCCGTAGTTTCCCGCAGCACGTCGCGGGCGAACGGCGGATGGCGGCGCCACGTTCTCCGCCGATGCTTCCGTGCATGACCACGATATTCGCCCACGAGACCTGGTTCGATGCCGATTCCTTCCCTACCGATTGGGGCTTCGCCGCCCAGGCGCTCACGCTCGTGCTGCTCGCCGCCGCCGTCGCCGCGACCGTGGCGGTGCGCGTGACCGCGCGCAACTTCCCCGGCGTCGACGTCGGCTGGCTCGCCCGCTGCGCGCCGTTCATGCCCTTCGCCGTGCGCATCCACCTCGCCGTCTCGCTCGTCGGCCTGCTCTCGCTCGGCTACTACCTCTTCCCCGCCATGGATCTGCAGGCGAACGCCGCGGGGATCTTGCTCGGCGCCGTGATGGCGTTGGCCGCGATCGGCATGGCCACCGGCTACCACGCGCGCTGGGCCGCCGGGCTGCTGGTCGCCGCCGGGCCCCTCGGGATGATCGAGTTCGGCTTCCTGCCGGTTCTCCAGCGCGTCGACCTCGTCGGCCTCGCGGTCTTCATCCTGCTGGCGGGCGCCGGGCGCTGGTCGGCCGACCACGAGCTCGGCCGCACCGTTGACCCGTCACCGGCGGTCGCGGGCCAGGCTGTATGGGCGCTGAAGGTGTGCGCCGGGCTCGCGCTGATCGTGGTCGCGTTCGCCGAGAAGCTCGCCGTACCGGGCATGGCGCTCGACTTCCTCGCCCACCACGAGCAGTTCAACCTCGCCCAGCAGGTCGGCCTCGGTTGGAGCGATCTCGAATTCACACGCGTGGCCGGCGCCATCGAGGTGCTTTTCGGGCTGCTGCTGATCTCCGGTGCGCTGTCGCAGGCGTGCGTGCTGATCGCGGGCATCCCGTTCAACGCGACGCTCTGGTTCTTCGGCCCCACCGAACTGGTCGGCCACATGCCCGTCTACGGCGCGATGCTCGTCCTGCTCGTCTATGGCTCTGACCCGGCGCTGCGCCCCGCGGTCGGCTCGCTGTGGCCGTTCGGCAAGCGGCCGATAGAGCGGGTGCGCGCCGCGCTGGCCGCCAGCCCGGCATGAGGGTCCCTGTGTCAAGCCGGTTGGCGGCTGCCGGTTTGCCGTCAGGCGCTGCGCGCTTTGGCCTGCGGGCAGCCTGCGGTGACGGCTGCGCCGGGCGGCCGCTGGTTGGCGATCAGGTCGCGGGGTCGAGCCCGCGACGGTGTTCGGTTGGCGGTGGCTGCCAGGACGTGCTGCAGCGCGGTGTGGCGGTCCGGGTTATAGACGTCGCGGTCCTGCCAGAGGCGCCGGATGACGCCGCACCGGGCGCGGCCGGGGATGCGGATCGCGTGCTGGTGAGTCTTGCCGCGCGCGGGCGCGGGCGTCGCTGTCGGCCGCCCACGGGTGGTGGTGGCGGCCGGCGTCGGCGAGCGTGGCGATCGCGTCGCGCGGCCGGTGGTCGCAGGCCGAGCGCAAGCGGGCGCGCTTGAACTCGCCCGACTCGACGGCGACCGGCGCTCGGCCGCCGCCGGCGCGAGCGTGCGCTTGGACGGCTAGCGGTCGCGGCAGTCGCCGATCTCGCTGAGCATCGTCGCCGCGGTGATCGCGGACCTGGGATCGATCAACAGCGAGCGAAACGTCGGCCGATCGACGTGATCGGCCAGCGCGGCGCCGATCTCGCTCGTGAGCTCGGCGATCCGCGTCACCAGCGGCTCGAGCGCGGCGATGAGGGCGAGCACGATCCGGCCGCGCGCCGCGGTCGCCAGCCGGCCGGCGCGGCCCTCGGCGCCGGCGCGCAACCGGGCCAGCGGCTCGCGGGCGCTGCGGCGCCCGCGATGGTGGCGGCGGGCGAGGAAGCGCTCGAGCCGCTGCTCGCCGAGCCCGCGCGCGTCGACCGGCGACCGGTAGCGCTTCCGGAAACGCGAGCGCGATCGGGCCGTCGATCGCGGCAAAGATCCTGGCCGCCCCGCGCCAGAACTGCTCGAGCTGGGCGCGCAGTCGGGCACCAGCACGCGGAAGCGGTGGCGCTCGCTGCGCGCCAGCTCGGCGAGCACGAACGCGTTCGAAGCGCTCGCGCTTGGCGCCCGCGGCCAGCTAGCGCGCGCCCGCAGCCCGCGCTCGTCGTGCCACTAGCGGCGGCCCTCGACGATCCGCCCGGGCCGTCGAGCACGCCCACGGCATGCTCCTCGCTGGCCCGATCAACCCCAGGGCAGCGACCCCCTCCCAACACCCCTCCCTTCGATCCGCGTTGACCGTCGCCGGCGAGCAGGCCCCGTGGCCGGCCCTCATTGATGGCGCCCTGACGGCGCAGGTCGCTCTCGCCGCTCGCGGCAGCTCACCGGATCACCGGGAGACGCCGCTCTCATGCCCGCCCTCTGCACGGGCAACGCTCGCCGGCGTTCTCCCGGTGACCACCGCTTCGGCGACGGAGCCTGATCCACCGAGGGACGCCTCTTTGGACGCGCGCACGTTTTCGGCGCCCGCGGCGAGGACACCACGCGCTCCGCCGCCGGACGCGCGGCGCTGGAGGCGATCTGGACCCCGGCCGCGCTGCTTCCGGAGCACGGCGTGCGCTGGCGCGCCGAGAGTGACGAGGAGGTCGTCGCCACCCTCGACGTGCCGCCGGAGCGCCCCGGAGGTGGACCTGCGGATCGACGAGCACGGCGCGGTCCTGAGCGCGAGTGCGCTGCGCTGGGGCAACGCCGGCCAGGAGTCGTTCGGCTACATCCCCTGCGGCTGCGAGGTGCTCGCAGAGCGCCGTTTTCGGTGCCGTCACCGTGCCGAGCGAGGTCACGGTGGGCTGGTGGTTCGGCACGCCGCGCTGGGCGCCGTTCTTCAGGGCCGCGATCCGTTCCGTACAGCCGCTCGGCTGAGCCGCGCCGGCACGGCGAGCGACTTCGAGACCTGCGTATTGGGCGGGATAGACGCGACGCGCGGGCCGCCGGCGCGAACGTGGTCAGCAGCGCCGGCAGCTCGACATTCTCGACCGCCGTCAACACCCGCTGGGCCGACGATCGCGACCATCTCGCCACGCGCGAGCGTCAGGTCGACGCCGGTCACCTGCAGGCCGCCCGGGGCGTAAGTCTTCTCGACCCCGCATGCCTCGACGATCCCTGGCGTGCCATGGGTCCAATGTGAAGCCAGGGCCGTCCGGTTACATCGGTGGGGAGCCGCACGATGCCTGCGGCATCCTCCCGATGTGGGTTGCCGGTCGCTCACCTAGGTCGGCCTCGGCTACCGCCGAGGGCACAGCCACCTCAGTCTCCTCCGCCGCCGGGCGGCTTCGGCGCACCGAGCGACTCGAGGTAGGGCCCGAGATGGCGCCCGACCACCTTGTGCGGAGGCCACCAGAGGAACGCCGACGCGGCGCGCGACGTCGGCGGCGCGTCCGGGCGCCGCTCGAGGTACATAGGCTCGGCGCCCGTGAGCAGCAGGCCACGCAGGGACGGTTGGTAGGGCCGCACACGGACCGCGGCTCCTGCGCGCGCGGCGATGTCCGCCGCCGCGACGTCGGCCTGCTGAGCGGCCAGGCCGCCCTGCTTGAGCGGCCTCGCGGTCATGTCGCCCACGGCCCACACGCGGTCGACGCCCCGCACGCGGCAGTAGGCGTCGACCGGCACGAAGCCGCCCTCGTCCTGCGGAAGACCTGGCACCGCGGGTCCGCGGAGCCGCGGAAGGGCGATCACGAGATCCACGTCGAGCGGTCCCTCGAGATCCAGATGCAGCTTGCCATCGGCGACCTCTTGCGCGAACGTCCCGGTCCGGAGGTGGATCCCCGCCTCGGCGAGTCGGCGCCCGACCTCTGCGCTGGCCTGGACTCCGAAGACGCCGAGCGGCCGGTCCTCGCGCGTCACCACCTCGATCGCGACGTCGAGGCCGCGTGCTCGCGCGCTCTCGGCCGTGAGCAGCGCCAGCTCGTACAGCGGCAGGGTCCATGCGGTGCCGGCCATCGCGACGAACGCGATCGCGTGCCGGCGGCCGGCTGCGAGGCCCTCGATCGCCTCCATGACCGCGAACACGTCGCGCGGACCGCCGAAGCTGATCGCGCCCGCCAGGACGGGCTGCGGCGTCGCGCCCAGCGCGAGCAGGAGCGCGTCGTACGGGACCGGCGGGCCGTCGCGCGTATCGATCTCGCGCGCCTCGTGACGCACCTCGACCAGCAGGTCGGGGATCCATCGCACGCCGCGGTCGCGCGCGATCGCCTCCCAGTCGTAGTGGGGTGCGGGGCCGGCGCCGAACGGCTCGCCGACGGAGAGCGCGCGGTAGGTGAGGTGCCGGCCTGCCGTGAGCACGCTGATGCGGGTGCGATCCCCGGCGAGCGATTGCAGGGCGAGCAGTCCCTCCAGGGCGCCAACGCCACCACCGACGATGACCACGTGATCGGCCATGCCCGCATGCTCGCGCGCGGGCGCACCGCAGCCATCCGTGATCGGCCGCAGGGTGCGCCGGGAGAACCCGCGACGCGCCGGCGGAGTCCGTCTACTCGGGCTATTCACGGTCACGCATCGCGGGCTTCTACGGAGCCGGTCTGTGGGATGGGCCCGATGGAGAATGCCCCCCGCCGCGCCAGGCTGCAGGCAATGTCCAAGTCGTTTCAAGGGGAGTCCGCAATGACACGCCTGGCCAGCAGAGGCGGCATCGCCGCCAGCATCATCCTCATCGCGCTCGGAATAGGCGCGGCCGTCATCGGCGTCGCCGGACGCGACACCGTCCGCAGCGACCTCGCACGGGAGCAGATCGTCGGCACGCCCGACTCGACGATCCCGGGCCAGAAGGTCAACACCGGCGGCGAGGCGAGGGCGTTCGCCGACGTCATGCGCAAGCACACCCTCGAGGCCACCGGTGGCCAGACGTACGCCCAGATGGGCCGCTTCCTCGACGAGTCTGGCAACCCGACCAGCGACGAGAAGGCCGCGGCGACCGACCCCAAGAGCGGCAAGCCGGTCGAGAACCCGCTGCGCAACATGTGGGTCACCGAGACGGCGCTCACGACCGCGCTCAACACGGCCTACTTCGCCGAGAGCGTCTCCACGTTCGTGATCGCGTTCGGCGGCGCCATGCTGCTCATCGGGATCGGCTTCCTGATCCTCACCGTCCGCCTGCTCAAGCCCGAGCCTGCCACGGCGCGCGCCGCGCGGACCGGCGCGACGGTTGTGGCCGCAGGCTGAGCCGCAGGCTCAGCTGGCAACGCCCGGGCCCGGCATCAGCCGGGCCCGGGGCGTTTAACCGATCAGCGCCCGAGCGCCGCGTACGGGCGCTCGGGGGGCGTTGCTCGAGCCTGGCGCGAGCATCGACGACGACCGCGCCGGAAGGACCTGCGACCAGCGGGTCGCAGTCGAGCTCGGCCAGCTCGGGGTGGCCGGCGGCGAGCGCCCCGAGCCGCACCACCGCGTCGCGCAGCGCGGCGATGTCGCCGCGTGGGCGCCCGCGGAAGCCATCCAGCAGCGGGAAGCTGCGCAGGCCGGAGATCATGCGCGCCGCCTCCTCGGGGCCAATCGGCGCAAGCCGGACCTCGACGTCGCGGACGAGCTCGGCCGTCGCGCCGCCGGCTGCGAGCGCGACCAGCGGCCCGAAGCGCGGGTCGCCCGCGATCCCGAGCAGCAGCTCGGTGCCACCGCCGGCCATGCGCTGCACGAGGACGCCCTCGGGCGCGTAGCCGTGGTCGCGCGCCGCTGCCAGCACCTCGCGCGCGGCGGTAGGGACCCCGTAGCACTCGAGCAGCTCTTGAACTTGCGGCGGCGGCAACCAGCCGCCGCCGCCGGCCAGACCGGTCGCGACGATCGCCGCCGCGCGATCGGAGTCGACGCCGTCGGGCGTGCCGGGTTCGTCAGGGGGCCGCGCGAGTCGCCGGGCCGTGCTCGAGCGCGCGCCTCAGCGCGCGGACGGCCTCCTCGGGCGCGGCGAAGCGGGGCGCACCAGAGGCTCCCGCCGCCAGCGCCGGGGCGTCGGCCCCCATGAAGACCGCCATGATGGGCTGGATGCGGGGCCTGCCGGCGGCGACGTCGACGATCGCCGCCACGTCCGCAGCGGCTGTCGCCAGCGACCGGGCAAAGAGCACGATCGCCGCGTCGACGCTGGGATCGGCGACGACCTCGCGCAGCGCCAGCTCGTAGTCGCCGGCGCCCGCCGCGGCCGCCAGGTCGACGGGGTTCCTCGCCACCGCGCCGGCCGGCAGGGCGTCACCAAGCGCCCGCTTCGCGATGCCGTACTCGGTCACGACGTGGTCGACGGTGTTCTTCAGGGTCGTCACGACGGACCCCTCGGTGAGGCGTACGCGGATCCGGGTGATACCGCTCCGCGCCGTCGAATGCAGCACGATGAACGCCTGGCCGCCGTCGGAGTACATCGCACCGCGCGCGAAGTCGGCCTGTCCGCCGCTCGACGACCAGTAGCGGCCGGCCATCGTCTCCGACGCGCACTGGCCGAACAGGTCGACCTCCGTCGTGGCGTTGATCGAGACGAAGCCGCGCTCGCGCGCGACCGTGCGCGGGTTGTTGACGTCGTCGACCGGCAGCATCTCTCCCCCTCGATCGACGGCCGCGGGTGCAGCGCGCCTGCGCGCCGATCGGCGCCGTCATGCCCCGAGCACCGCGCGCGCCTGCCGTGCCATCTCCAGGTCCTCGCGGGCGGCCACGACGGCAGAGCGTGCGACCGCGCCGCGCGCCGAGACGTCGGCGTCTCCTGCCGCGCCCGCGTTGGCCTCGCGATCGAGCGCGACACCGAGGAACGCGAGCCGCTCGGCCGCGCCACCGCGCACGGCCGCAGCGTTCTCCCCCACCCCGCCAGTGAACACGAGCGCGTCGAGCCCGCCTAGCGCCGCGGCCATCGCGGCCACGGCGGCGGCGAGACGGTGCAGGTAGATGCCGAGCGCCAGCCGCGCGTCGGCGTCGTCGCGCTCCAGCAGCTCCCGCATGTCGGCCGTGCCCGCCAGCCCGAGCAGGCCGGAGCGGCGCTCGAGCGCGTCGTGCAGGTCCTCCGGCAAGATCCCCTGCCGCACCAGCCACAGGATCAGGCCCGGATCGACGCTGCCAGAGCGGGTCGCCATCACGATGCCCTCCAGCGGCGTGAAGCCCATCGTGGTGTCGACGGATGCGCCGTCTCGCACCGCTGCGAGCGAGGCGCCGGCGCCGAGGTGGCAGGTCACGATCCGCGCCCCGCGGCGCAGCCAGAGCACCTCGCCCGCGCGCCGGGCGGCATAGGAATGCGACAGGCCGTGAAATCCGATCCGGCGCAGCCCGAAGCGGGCGCGCCATTCGGCCGGCAGCGCGTACGTCGCCGCCTCCGGCCGCAGGCCGGCGTGGAAAGCCGTGTCGAAGCACCCCACCACGGGCAGCTCCGGCCGTGCACGACCGGCGGCGGCGATCGCCGCCAGCGCCTTGGGCTGATGCAGCGGTGCGAGCGGCGTCAGCGCGCGCAGCTCGTCCAGCAGCGCGTCGTCGACACGGGCCGCCTTGTCGCGTTCGCCGCCGTGCACGATCCGGTGGGCGACGGCGTCCGCTTCCCCCAGCTCGCCGATCGCACGCGCGAGCGCGTCCGCGTCGACGTCGGTGCCCGGGGCGTCGGTCTCGTGCTCGCCCAGCAACTCGTCGCCGGCTCCGAGCAGTCGCAGCTTGATGCTGCTCGAACCCGTGTTGATCGTGAGAACCCGCACCGGCCGCTCAGGCCTGGTGCCCGCGCGCCGGCTCCTTCCCCGCAGGCGGTCGGTCCGGGAGCGTCCAGTCGCGCACCTCCGGCGCGTCGTCGCCGTGGTCGCGCGTGTAGCGGCGCAGCCGCAGTCGTTCGTCGACCATCTCCTGCCGCAGCGCGGCCGCGCGCGTCCCGAGACCGGGGACGCGGTCGATTACGTCCATCACGAGGTGGTAGCGGTCCATGTCGTTGAGCATGACCATGTCGAACGGCGTCGTGGTCGTGCCCTCCTCCTTGTAGCC
>Ga0126313_10000683_pt1 | contig 16462 bp, 19 predicted proteins | sample Plot105A_FD_89954 | JGI IMG/M metagenome (GOLD analysis project Ga0126313, IMG submission 89954) | Serpentine soil microbial communities from UC McLaughlin Reserve, CA, USA - Plot105A | ecosystem: Environmental > Terrestrial > Soil > Grasslands | place: USA: UC McLaughlin Reserve, Lake County...
CGCCAGGCGGTCGCATGTCCACGGCGGAGCGCCGCGCGGTCGATCAGGTCGTCGTGGACGAGGCTCGCCAAGTGGACGAGCTCGACGGCGGCGCCCGCCGCGGCGGGAGGCTCGGACGGTGCGGCGAGAAAGAGGAGGAGCGGCCGCAGCCGTTTGCCTCCGGCGGCGAGGGCGGCGGCGCTTGCCTCCGCCGCCGTCCCGGGATGGCTCTCAACGGTGGCTTGCAGCCGTTCCTCGAGCGCCGCCAAGTAATGGTCGAGGCCAGCGACCTGAACCGCGGCCAGAGCCGTCACGCCGCCACTCCCACGAGCAAGACGACGATGCCGCCGCCCAGGAGCCGGAACTCGACCGGCTCGAAGCCGGCAGCGGCAACCTCGCCGCGCAGCTCCGCGGGGCCGGGGAAGCGGCGCACGCTGGCCGGCAGGTACGTGAACGCCGCGCCGCCGGGCACCACCTTTCCGGCGAGCGGGATCAGCCGGTCGAACCAGACGCGGTAGAAGCTCGCCAGCGGCCCCTTCGGCCGCACGACCTCGAGGATCGCGAGCCGGCCACCCGGCCGGAGCACGCGACGAAGCTCGCGCAGCCCCCGATCGAGGTCCTCGACGTTCCGGACGCCGAAGCCGACCGTGACCGCGTCGAAGCTGTCGTCCGCGAACGGCAGCCGGAGCGCGTCCCCACGCACCCACTCGATCTCGCCTGACTTGCGCCGCGCCCGCTCGAGCATCCGCTCGGAGAAGTCGAGCCCCGTGACCGACGCTCCCTCGGCCGCCGCGGCCAGGGCGAGATCGCCGGTCCCACAGCAGGCGTCGAGCACACGGTCACCGGGTTGCGCGACCGCCCGCGCCGCCAGCGTGCGCCAGCGTCGGTGGAGCCCGGCCGTCATGGCGTGGTTCATGACGTCGTAGATGGGGGCGATGCCGTCGAACATCGCCCGCACTTCGGTCCTCGAGAGCGTGCCGCTCTCGACCGTCAAGCTACTGCCCGCCCGATTCGCCCTTGGACGATTCGAGGAAGATCGCGAGCTTGCGGAGGTTCTCCTCGCCCAGCCGCGCGAAAGGCGGCATGGACGAACCGGGCGTGACCGCGCTTGGGTTCTTCAGGTGGTCGATCTGCCACTGGATGCCCCGGTTCCGCGTCCCCTCCTCCGTCAGCTCCGGTCCGACATGGGCGCCGATGCCGTCGTACGTGTGGCAGTTCGTGCAGCCCGAGGTTGCGAAGAGGACAGCGCCCTCTCGCGCGTTCGGCGGCAGGTTGAACTTCTGCATCCACTCGTCAACCTTCGCGAGTGCGCCGGCGCCGGCCTCTTCTGCCGTCGCGCCCTTGTAGGTGAGGACGCCCATGGAGATCGCGGTCAGCACGAGCGCCGTCATCGCCACGGGCCGGCGGAGCGGCCGGCGCTCCATGCGCCGATCCAGGAACGGCAACGCGAAGCCGATGATCAGCAAGATCGTCGGGATTCCGACCGTCCCGAGCACGACGGTATCCGGCCACTTGAAGATCCGGAGGAGATAGAAGAGGAAGTAGAAGTACCAGTCCGGCCTCGGCGTGAAGCTCGTCGTTCCGGGGTCGGCCTTGGCCTCGTAGAGCACCCCCAGCCAGCCGGACTTCGAAGGACCGTCGTCTGTGCCCTCGGCGGTGAAGTACCAGACGCACGCGAGGACGACGATCACCGTGACCACCACGAGGCTCATCACGGTGTCGTGGAACATCGCGTACGGGTGGAACTGCTTCCCGCGTCGCGCGACGTCCTCCTTGTAGCGATAAAACTCCGCCCGCCGCTCGTCCTGAATCCGGCTCACCGCGCGATCCTCCCGCGGGCCGTCGGGCGCACGAGGCCCGGCCCGCGTGGCTCAGGCTCGTAGCGCGGCCTTCCTGCGCCCTCGTCCGACCACGGCGGCGATGAGACGCCCAGACGCACGACGAGGTAAAGGTGCAGGAGGATCAGGCCGGCGATCGCGCCCGGTAAGAGCAGCATGTGCATGGCGTAGAAGATCGTGATCGTGTTCGGCCCGATCTCGTCGCCGCCGCGTAGGAACTGCGCCAGGAAGGGACCCATGACCGGCCCGGTTCCGTTGAGGTTGATCCCGACGACGGTCGCCCAGTAGGCGGTCTGATCCCACGGCAGGAGGTAGCCCGTGAACCCCTGGAGCATCCCGAGGACGAGCAGGATGAAGCCGACGACCCAGTTCAGCTCGCGCGGGTACTTGTAGGCGCCGAAGATGAACACCCGCGCCATGTGCAGGAACAACAGGATGATGAAGACGCTGGCGCCCCATTTGTGCATCCCGCGAACCAGCCAGCCCAGGGTGACGTCGTGCGTGATGTAGCGGATGGACTCGTAGGCTCCGTCCGGAGTCGGCTGGTAGTAGAAGGCCAGGATCACGCCCGTTCCGGCCTGGACGAGGAACGCGGTCAACGTCGCCGAGCCGAGGGTGTGGAACCAGTTGGTGTCGGACGGGACCTTGCGGAAGAGGAAGTACTTGACGCCGCCGACGATCCCTGAGCGCTCCTCGAGCCAGTCGAGCGGAATGTTGATGACGTGGATGATCTTGTCGGTGAGGCGGTTCTTCTTCCGCGAGGGCGGAGGGACCGGCGGGTGGCGCTGCGGCGTTTCCAGCATCAGTGCCCCTTCCAGTGATGCCGCCGAGGTTCTGGGTCGCGAGCACCAAGCCAGAGTGCGCACTCCGACGAGCCAAGGCTGGAGAGCCTTGGTGAGGAGGAGGGTGTGCTCTGGCGCCGCGTGATCGCGGGCCAGAAGGCGGCATGTATCGCTGGATGGGGCACTAGCGCAGGTCCTGAGGTTGGATCGGGTACATCCATGCGGAGAGGCCGTCCACGTGCTCGCCCGGGCCCTGGTGGCCGTAGGCGTGGATCTTCGCGTTCGCACCCTCCCCTTCGATCTTGCTGACGCTGTACGGCTCGAGCAGGTGGATGTGCCCGTCGAAGATCCCGAACCTGTAGCGATCCATCGCGCGGACCGGCGGGCCCGCGATTCGGTTGCCCTCGGTGTCGTACGCGCCGCCGTGGCACGGGCAGCTGTAGTTCGCCGGCAGGATCGGGGTCAGCCTGAGCTCGGCCTGCTCGGTCTTGACGGTCTCAGCCTCCTCGTCCCTTCTCGGCCCACTCGCCTGAACCGGGCAGCCGAGGTGGACACACCGATTCGAGATGATCGTGTAGCTCGGCAGGTCGTCGAGGGTGCCGTTGTAGCGGACGAACGCCGTCCGGCGGGAGACCTCGCCCTGAGCCGGGTTGAGCAGGAACGTCGCCTCCATCCAGTCGTTCTCCGGGAAGTTGTCGGTCGGGCCGAGATCGACGCCCTTCTCCTCCTGGTTCGTGAACGCGGGAAGCACGGCGAAGCCGACGATGGGTAGCGCCACGATGCCGGTGATCACCCCGCCCAGGCCGAGCGTCGTCAGCTCGAGGAACTTGTTCCGCGGGTAGCGGTTCACGAGCTCCTCGTCGTGGAGCTCGTCGCCGGCCGGAACGTCAGGGAGGCCTTCGCGACCGAGCGGAGGCTCGATCGGCTGCCGGGCGGCGGCCATTGCGTCGCGCGCCCAAAGGACCCCGAAGACGACCGTGATCACGGCGCCCACGATCACCGCCGGACGGCTGACGATCACGCCGACGAGCAGGCACGCGATGCCGACGGCGAAGCCGATCGGCCAAATGCTCGGCGACGCGTGATGCGGGTTGCGGTCTCCGCCCTGCGGCTCCAGTTACGCCCTCCTCAGCGCTCGTCCGCGGCGAGTCTACGAAACGGATTACAGCGCCTACACCCCGACGGTGTCAACGACGTGGCAACTGCCGCAAAAGGCCTCAGCGACCGCGGCTCAGCGTGCAACGCACGCGGGTGCCGGCCGGCGCGCATGCGGCGAGCCTCACGACGCGGCGTCGAGAAATCAGTACGGCCGCGCTCGGCGGCCCTCGCGACGATGCGACGCCCACTTCGACAGCTGCCCGAGAGCGATCACGCCGATGAAGATCAGGCCGACGATCAGCATCCCCGTGATCACCTTCTTGCCCTCCTCGGCCGGGTCGACCCGGACCTCTTCCTGCTGTGCGAGCAGGATCGCTGCGGTGAGGAGCGCCATCCGGCCGCGACTTTATCGAAGCGCCCGAGGGTGGGTCCGCAGAGCCTCGTCGACTGCGTCGTCTCCCGCGGCCCGGCGCGCGAGTGCTTCGAGAGGGCCCGGATCTCCGCGGCGGCTGAGCGCGGCACGAGCATCGCCGAGAGCTTTCCGGCCGAGCAGCGCGGCCGTCGCGGCCCACGCCGCGCCGTCGCCGGGACGCTTGTCCCCTTGAGCCTGTGCGCAGAGCGAGAGCAGCTCGGCGACGTCCGCAACGGCGGGCACGTCGCCCACCGATGCGATCCGCGCGAGGCCCTGGGCGTAGAGGAAGTCCCCGAGGACGAGCGCCGCGTCCGCGTCATCCGGCTCGAGGAGGCGCGGCCGTCCGTAGTGGACGAGGTAGCCCTCGTAGATCGTCTCGAGGCCGAGCGCGAAGCGGGGCTCCGCGAGAGCGGAGAAGACCGGCTCGAGCTCGCCTTCCGCGGGCTCGCGCAGGGTCGCGTAGAGCTCAGCCGCCGAAACTGGCAACGGCCTCGATCGTGCGGTCGATCTCGTCGTCTCCGTGGGCGAGCGAGAGGAACATCGCCTCGTACTGCGACGGGGCGACGTACACGTCTCGCTCGAGCAGGTGACGGAAGAGCGCGGCGTACTCGTCCAGGTCGGCGGCGAACAGCGTCGCCATCGCGCCGACCCGCGCGACACGGCCCTGAGCCGCCAACCCCTCCTCCAAGCGAGCGCCGCGACGCTCGAGCTCCTCGTACACCCCGGGATCGCGCAACCGCCGCAGCACGGCGAGCCCCGCCGCGGTCGCCAGCGGGTTCCCGGAGAGCGTTCCGGCCTGGTAGACGGGCCCCGAGGGCGCGAGCTGCTGCATGACCTCGGCGCGTCCGCCGAACGCGGCGAGCGGAAGGCCCCCGCCGGCGATCTTGCCCAAGATCGTCACGTCGGGCATCACGCCGTACCGCTCCTGGGCACCGCCGCGGGCGATCCGGAAGCCGGTGATCACCTCGTCGAAGACGAGCAGCGCGCCCGACGCGTCACAGAGCTGCCGCAGGCCCTCGAGGAATCCGGGCGCCGGGGGCACGACGCCCACGTTCCCGGCGACGGGCTCGACGATGATGCAGGCCAACCCCTCGCCGTACTGGGCCACCGCCGCCGCAGCCGCGTCCAGTTCGTTGTAGGGGCAGACGATCGTGTGGGCGGTGACCTCGCTGGGCACTCCAGGCGTCGCGGGGATCGCCAGGGTCGCGACCCCCGAGCCCGCCTCCGCCAGCAACGCGTCGACGTGGCCGTGGTAGCAGCCGGCGAACTTCAACACGCGGTCGCGGTGCGTCGCGCCACGTGCGAGCCGGATCGCGCTGATCGCCGCCTCCGTGCCCGACGAGACCAGGCGCACCATCTCGACCGACGGCACGGCGTCCACGATCTCCTCGGCGAGCAGGACCTCGCGCTCGGTCGGCGCGCCGTAGCTGGTACCTCCCACGGCCGCCTCGCGCACGGCGTCGACCGTCTCCGGATCGGCGTGCCCGAAGATCAGGGCGCCCCACGAGCAGACCCAGTCGAGGAGCCGCCGTCCGTCCTCCGTCTCGAGGTAGGCGCCCTCGGCCCGGCGGACGAAGAAGGGCTCGTCGAGGCCGACCGCCCTCATCGAGCGGACGGGCGAGTTGACCCCGCCTGGGATCACGCCCTGCGCTCGGCCCCAGAGCTCGGACCGCGTCCCTACAGCCACTGGGCGAGCTCCTTCGCCCAGTACGACACGATCACGTCGGCACCGGCGCGCTTGATCGCCGTCAGTGACTCGACGGCCGCGGCGCGCTCGTCCATCCACCCGGCCGCGCCCGCTGTCTTGATCATCGCGTATTCGCCCGAGACGTTGTACGCGGCGATCGGAAGGTCGAACCGCTCACGCACGGCGCGGATCACGTCCAGGTTCGGCAGCGCGGGCTTGACCATCAACAGGTCGGCGCCCTCGGCGAGGTCGAGCTCACACTCGCGCAACGCCTCGCGCACGTTCGCGGGGTCCATCTGGTAGCCACGCCGGTCGCCGAACGCGGGCGCCGAGTCGGCGGCCTCGCGGAACGGGCCGTAGAACGCCGAGGCGTACTTGGCGGCGTAGGAGAGGATCGGCGTCGCCTCGAAACCCGCGTCGTCGAGCGCGGCGCGGAGAGCGCCCACCCGCCCGTCCATCATGTCGCTCGGCGCGACGGCGTCGGCGCCCGCCTCGACGTGGCTGACCGCGGTCCGCGCGAGCAGCTCGAGCGTCTCGTCGTTCGCGACCTCCTCGCCGTCTAGGACGCCGCAGTGGCCGTGCGAGGTGTACTCGCAGAGACACACGTCGGTGACGAGCACGAGTTGCGGAACGCGCTCGCGCACCGCTCGCAGCGCCTGCTGGACGATGCCGTCGGCGTCCCACGCCCCGGAGCCCTGCTCGTCCTTCTCCTCGGGGATGCCGAAGAGCAGGAGCGCCGAGATCCCGAGCGACGCACACTCCTCGGCCTCGGCGACGAGCTGCTCGACCGTCACGCGCGAGAGCGCCGGCAGGGGGTCGTTCCCCAGCGGCCCGGGCGCGACGAAGAAGGGGTAGACGAAGTCGGCGACGTCGAGTCGCGTCTCCCGGACGAGCGAGCGCAGGGCGCCCGTCCGCCGCAGGCGCCGTAGGCGCGTGACCGGGAAGGTGCTCATGAGACGTCGCTTGCGATGTCGATCTCAGGCCGCGCGAGCTTTGCTCGTGCGGCCGTCTGCAATGACCGGTCGACACCTGGGACGTTGAACGGGTCGGTCATGTCGAACGGACGTTAGCCGCCGGAGGCGGGGGCGGCGCCTCCTCGATCTCGACCTCGACAGGCACATCACCACCCTCGCGCCAGCTCTCGAGCTCGACGCGCTCGCCCGCGAACTCCCACAGCGCGCGCAGCCCGGCAAGCAGCGGCAGCGCGACGAAGATGCCCGGCAGCCCGTAGATCTCGCCGCCGGCGAGCAGCCCGAAGATCACGAGCAGCGGGTGCAGGCGCAGCGCGCTGCCCATCACGTTCGGCACGACGATGTGCCCCTCGATCTGGTGGATCCCGAGGAAGAGCAGCGTGACCCAGATCGCGGAGAACGGGTCGACGACGAGCGCATAGATCACCGCCGGGATCGCGCCGAGCCACGGGCCCAGGTACGGGATCAGCTCCATCGCCCCGACCCAGGCGCCGAAGAGGAGCGCGTAGGTGTCCATCCCTTCCGCCCAGCCGAGCGTCCCGAGTAGCCAAAGGCCGATCCCGGCGCTGACGCCGATGATCAGCGAGAGCAAGAGCTGGCCCCGAACGTAGCCCGCAAGCGCCTTCTCGATCCGCGGAATGAGGGAGCCAGACGCCGGATGGGGCGGAAAGCGGCGGTCGACCGCAGCGGACAGCCGGCCCATGTCCAGGAGCATGTACACCGAGACGACGATGATCAGGACGAGGCTGAAGAGCAGCTCGAAGATCGACAGCGCCGCGCCTTCGAGGAAGTCGATCGCGCGGCTCGTGTACTCCTGCGGATCGGCATCCCGCAGCGAGTCGACGAAGTCCTGACCCTGCTCGCGGACCTCGATCCGCTCCAGGCCGTGGTCGTCCAGCCAGGCCTGGAGCCGGTCGACGTCCTGTTCCGCCTCGGTCCGAGGGGGTTGTCCGCGGTCGACCGTAAGGTAGGTGTCGATCCGGTCCGCAGCCTCCCGCGACTGGTCGACGACGACCGCGCCGATTGCGATCACGGAGACCACGAGCGCGGCGGCGAAGCTCAGGTAGACGACGGCGATCGAGAAACCACGCGGAATCCGAAGGCGACCGAGCGCCCGCACGAGTGGGTCGAGCAGGAGCGCGATCAGCGCGGCGACGAGGAAGAGGAAGACGACGTGAGACACCGCCGCCGCCATCGTCCAGAGGAAGAGCAGTACGAGCGGCAGGCCGACCAGCTGGATCCAGCGCGGAATCTCGATCTTCGCGGTCGACGGCGGCATCGCAATGATCGTACTGCCGAGATCCTCGTGCTCAGACCCCCGGCCTGGGAGTGGAACTTCCCGGAAGATGGGAACCTTGCGCTCGACCGTCACGAGGCCGTGGTGGATTTGGCTCTAGACTCCGCCTCCGCCGTGCCCCGAAGTGCCCCGTTGAAGCGCCCCCGGCGGGGCGTTAGCGTGCGCACGATGCCCCCGCCGAAGGCAGTCGACCGCGCGCGCCGTGAGCGGCGGCGGCGCGCGGCCGGCGAGCATCGCGCACGACGCGTTGCCGTGCTCGTCGTCGCGTCCGCGGCGATCGGCGTGACGCTGCTCCTCACCGCCTTCGGCTCGACGGACTCGAGGCCGGCGCCCACCGGACCTGCTCCCGCGCAGCGGCTGCTCCCGACGGGGCCGCCGCAGCCGCAGATCGTCGCCACCCGAGACACGCTCCGCATCCAGCTGCCCGTCTCGCAGTCGCGCGTGACCGCGATCGGCTACCACGGCGTCGACAACGGCGCGCTCGAGCTCCAGCCCGTGGGCCGGCAGGCAAACCAGGGCGTTCTCGGGCGGCTTTTCCGCCGGATCGCCGGTGGAGGCGCGAGCGGCCTCGCGTATTACCAGCTTGGCGGCCGGGGCCCTGAGACCGCAGTGCTCGATGTCGGTGCGGCGGCCGGGACGGACGTCTACGCCCCGGTCGACGGCACCGTGGTCGGGATCACCGACTACGTCGTCGGCGGCCGCAAGGTCGGGAGCCGTATCGACCTTCAGCCGGCGAGCGCGCCCTCGCTCGTGGTCTCGCTGACGCACCTGCGTCCCGATCCGACCCTGCGACTGGGGGCGGCGGTCACCTCGGCGACGTCGAAGATCGGGACGGTGTTGGACTTCTCCCGCGTCGAGCGCCAGGCACTCGCCCGCTTCACGCAGGACGCCGGGAACCACGTGTCGGTCGAGCTCCACCCGGCCGCGACGCTGGCGCTTCCATAAGGATCCTTTTCGTCGCCGACGTGAACGGCACCCCAGGGGTGCGTGCCGTCGAGCGCTTGCTCCCGCAGCTGCGCGAGGAGCGCGGCGTCGACTTCTGCGTCGTCAACGGCGAGAACGCCGCGGATGGCCTGGGCCTGACCCCGCAGCTCGCGGAGAAGATCCTGGCCTCTGGCACCGACGTGATCACGCTCGGGAACCACACCTGGCGGCGGAAGGAGATCGCGCCGTACCTCGCAGAGACGGACCGCGTGATCCGGCCGGCAAATCTCTCCCACCACACGCCCGGCCGCGGCCTCACGATCGTGGACGGCGTGGCCGTGATCAACGTGCTCGGCCAGCTCTTCCTCGCGCCGCCACACGGGCCGTGGGAGGTGATCGACGACCTGATCGCCGAGGCGCAGCGCTCGACGCCGGTGATCGTCGTCGACTTCCACGGCGAGGCGACGAGCGAGAAGGTGGCGATGGCGGCGTACCTCGACGGCAAGGCCACGGCCGTGCTCGGGACGCATACCCACATCCAGACGAACGACGCGCGTGTCTCGGCGGGCGGTACGGCGGCGATCACCGACGCGGGCATGACCGGCCCCCACGACTCCGTGATCGGCGTGATCACGGAACTCGCCGTCGAGCAGATGCGCACAGGCATGCCGATCCGCTTCCGCACTGCGGTGGGAGACGTGCGGCTCGAGGGCGTGCTCGTCGAATGCGGCGAGGATGGCCGGGCTACGAGCTGCGAGCTCGTGCGGGTGCCACTCGAAGCGTGAGCAGGAGAGTGAGCGCGACCAAGACGAGGTCGCGCGCGAGCACCAGCCACGAGGCGGCGGCGTCGAACCTGAGCGCAAGGTCCCAGTAGCGGTACGGGAACCAGAGCTGCGTCAGGACGAGTGCCGCGGCGAGCAGCGCGGCAGCAACCCGGTCGCGCACCAGCGCGACGAGCGGGATCAGCCAGATCAGGAACTGCGGCGAGAGCACCTTGCCGAAGGCGACGAAGGCGCAGACGGCAGCTGCGCCGGCCACGAGCAGGCGCTCCGTGGTCGCGGGGCCGCGGGCATGCCAGACCCAGATCGCGACGAGCGCCGCGAGCTGCAGGAGCGTCGAGAGCACCGCGACCGTGTCGGGCAGGCCGCCGGCGAGATTCTGCGAGCCGTGGCTGGACTCCATCGTGACGTCGAGTCCGAAGACGTGGTGTGCCGCGAGCAGGAAGGCTGACCCGAGGCTCTCGAGCTGGAGCGGCCGTCCAGCCTGGCGCCAGAAGGCGTCCCAGACGCCGCCCGGAGCAATGACCGCGAACGGCAAGACGGTCGCTGCCAGAATTCCCGCGAACGCGGCGGCGCAGACGGCCGCCTCGCGCCGGCCACGCGACCGCCAGACGTGCGCGAGCGCGATCGGGGCCAGCACTGCCGGGTAGAGCTTCGCGGCCGTCGCTATGCCCAGCGCACCGAGCCCGAGCCGGAAGCGGCCGGCGACCAGGAGGGCCATTGCGGCAGCGGTCAACACCGCGGGCCAGAGATCGAAGCGGGACAGCATGACCGAGCCGAGGAGCAGCGGCGCGGCGCCGACGATCACCGGCGCCCAGAGCCAGGAGCTCGCGAAGGCGACGACAAGGACGCACGCGACGCCGAGCGCGGCCATCAGCCCTTCGAAGCGGCGCTCGTAGGTGTCGGAACCGCCGTCGCCGAGCGCCGGCACCACGAACACGGGGAGCGCCGCCGGCGGGTACTCGACGGAAAAGTCCCGGTACGGCACCTGGCCGTCGGTCATCGCCTCGCCGTATCGCTCGTAGATCGGCGTGTCGACGATCTGGTCGCGCGCGTAGAAACCGTGATGTAGGAGGCCCCAGGAGACGAGGAAGAGCGCGACGCCGAACGCTCCGCTAGCTACGCGCATGCGCATGCGGTCGCGACGCGGCCAGCACCGCGAACGCCGCGAACGGGAAGAACCACGGGATGTAGAGGTACGACCAGTGCGTGAGCACGACCTCGAAGCCGATCAGCAGCGCAGCCGTCAGGCCGGCGAGTTGGAGCGGCGATCGGCGGCGGGGGTAGAACGCCGCACCCACCGCGGCGACGACCAGCGCGCCGATGAGCGGGAGCTGGACGAGCTGTAGGTCCGGAATGCCGGCGGCGTGGTACTGCCCCCAGTCCCAGATCGAAAACGGCGACTCACGCGTGAGCTGCCAGCCGAGCGTCCGGTCCCAGAAGACGCGCGCGGCGTGGAGCGGATCCGGCTCGAGCAGCAGCACCCAGAAGGCGAGCAGCGTCGCTCCGACGAACCCGGCCACGTAGAGGAGCGGCCCCCGCGGGCGGCGCAGGCTGACGGCGTCGGGGAAGCCCGCCCACAGCGGCGCCACGAGCAACGCGCCGAACTTCGTCCAGCCGGCAAGCGCGGAGAAGATCCCGCGCGCCCAGGGCGAGGAGACGAGCCAGAAGCCCCAGATCAGAAGCAGCGGCGGCAGCGCGTCGTTCGTGTTCGAGTTCGAGGCGTACTGGGTGAACGGGTACGCGGCCCACGCGAAGGCGAGACCTGCGGCCAGGGGCAGCCCCCCGAACCGCCGCCCGACCAGCGCGAGGCCGATGATCGCGAGGAGGTCGAGCGCGATCGACGTGAAGTGCGCAGCCGGCAGCGAGTCCCACTTTCCGGTCCAGCCGAGGAGGAGATACCCCGGGACGTAGGCCACGTAGGACACCGGCCCGTAGGTGTCGCCGCGCTCGTTCGACGACTCGCAGCGGCCGTTGGTCTGGATGCGTTCACGGATCTCGCCGCTCGAGTCCGCCGCGCCGCATGGCTTCCGACCGTCTTGCACCGGCATGTGCCCATAGGGCATCTCGCCGTTGACGATGCGGTGCGCGCCGACGACGCCGGAGAAGCCGACGTCGATCACGTTCGAGCCTTTGAGGTTCAGGCCGATCCTGAACCCGGCGAGAAAGACCGTCGCGGCGGCGAGCAGCCACAACGGCCAGAAGACGGCGCGCCGCGACGGGCTCCGCCCGCGCAGCCCCACCCACGCCATGCGCGCGAGGAGGTAGGCGAACGCCGGGTAGACGAGCGGCATCGACATGAAAACGTCGCCGCGGTTGAAGAACCAGAGCGAGACGGAGAAGGAGAGCAGGACGAGCAGGTCGAGCGTCCGCAGGCTGAGCGGTCGCCGCCAGTCGACGAGCCCGAGCAGGAATACGGCGCAGAAGCCGAGCCAGACGCCGATGCGATTCAGCGTCTTCCCGCCGAAGGCCCCCGGGTAGCCGCGCGCCATCTTCCAGGCCACCTGCGGCCCGGTCCACGCCTCCGTGACGCGGCCCGACCTCTCGTCCACCGTTCCCGTCGCGATCTCACCGGCCTCGCCCCACCAGGCATGGACTGTCCACGCTCGACGCTTCTGGTCGTACGTCGCGTCCTTGACGACGCCCTTCGCCGGGTAGCGGTCGAGCCAGTCCGCGACCTTCTCCTGGCGGAGGAACGCCGCAGTCGCCTGCTCCTCCGTTAGACGGTGTTCGGCCGCAACTGCCGAGGGCGCGAGCGCGAGGGCCGCTATGAACGCGAGACCCGCGAGGGCTATCCGCCGCGCCGAAAGCTCCAGAGCTTGTTGCCGACGAAGTTGAGCGGCATCACGAGCACGATCGCGACGGCCTGGGCGGGAATTTCCGGCACGCCCAACCAGATCAGCACCTGGAGCACGACCAGGTTTGCAGCCAGCGCGCAGAGAGCGACGACCAGAAAGCGGATGCCCTGGTAGGCGACGTGGCCTCGGCTCCCGCGGAAGGTCCAGAGGCGGTTCCACGTGTAGTTGTTCGTGACCGCCACGAGGAACGACGCGGTCGCCGCAGGGATGTGGTGCATGCCCGCGCCGAGGACGAGGGCGCTGAAGACGGCGAGGTTGACGACGTATCCCGACCCTCCGACGATCGAGAACTTCGCCAGCTGCATCCAGTTGTGCGGCCGCCGGAGCGCCGCCCCCCAGCGGGCACGGTCGAGCGCGAGCGAGACGGCGGGCGAGCGCGACACCGCGGGAACGCTACCCGCTCAGGCTGCGGGCTCTTCCCGGGATCGGAGCGACACGCCGCGCCGGCGATAGAAGTCGAGCTGGTCGGTGTCGAGCAGCGCCAGGGGCGAGCCGATCTCGACCTCCGACACTCCTTGTGTCGCCGCCGACCGCGGCAGGAACCGATGGTGACCGTCCTCGCAGCGCACCTCGAACCCGACGATCTTCTCGTTGTCGCCGTCGCGGATCACGTCGACGATCCGGCCGATCGGGATGCCGTTCGTCGCCACCGGATGCCAGAGCCACTCGTCCACCTCGTGCGGTTTATGCCCACGCGCCGCCGACGGCGAACCCCTCTTCGCCCTGCGGGGCTTCCCAGACGACCTCGACGTCCTCCACGTGCGCATGCGACGGCCCGCGGCGACACCACTCGACCATCGACTCGACGCGCTCCTTGTCCCCCTCGAACACCGCCTCGACCGTGCCATCCGCGTTGTTCCGGACCCAGCCGCCGAGCCCGAGCGAGCTCGCGCGGTTGCGGGTCTCGGCGCGGAAGAAGACGCCCTGGACGCGACCGCTGACGACAACGTGTGCCCGTGCCGCCGCCGTCAGTCGCTGAAGCCTTCCTCGCCGAGCAGGGGCACGAACCGGCAGGGCACGGAGCGGACGACGGCCGGGCCCTCAGGACTGCGAACGATCACCTCGAGTCGCTGACCGTGTCGCGCGCCCACCGGGACGACGAGCCGTCCGCCTGGACGCAGCTGGTCGTAGAGCGCCTGCGGGAAGCCCGGCGCAGCCGCGGCGACGGCAATCGCGTCGTACGGAGCGAACTCCGGCAAGCCGCGGGAGCCGTCGCCGTGGTGGACGGCCACCCCCTCGTAGCCGGCGGCGGTTAGGTTGCGCCGCGCTTGCTCGGCGAGCTCGGGGATCCGCTCGATGGTGTGCACGTCGTCGCCGAGCTCCGCGAGCACGGCGGCCTGGTACCCCGACCCGGTGCCGACGTCGAGGATGCGCTCGTCGCCGTCGAGCCCGAGCTCCTCCGCGATGCGGGCGACCATGTACGGCTGCGAGATCGTCTGCCCGGCGGCGATGGGCAGCGCGGCGTCGTCGAACGCTCGGCTCCGGAGGTCCTCCGGGACGAAGAGCTCGCGCGGGACTCGCTCCATCGCCGCGAGCACGCGCTTGTCGACGATGTCGCGCGCGCGCAGCTGCCGGTCGACCATGCGGGCGCGGCGCTGCTCAGGCGGCCCGCGCATAGGCCGGAGCCTCCACGCCGAAGTGCTCGAGGACGAGCGGCGCAACAGCGGTGATGCTCGGGGGCGGCGAAGCATCGCCGACGACGAGCATGGGGACGAGCGAGTCGCCGTCATCGAGCGACCCGTGGGAGCCGCCGCCGACATGGTGGCGGCCGCCGAGGTCCATGAACTCGACCCCGGGGGCCGCGGAGACGATCACCTCGCCCGCATTCGGGTTGGCGAGGGCATGCCAGGCTCGGCTGCGCCAACCACCGTCGCCCGGCGCGAGCTCGACCAGCTCCTCTCCGCGGAGCGCGTAGGACGCGTCGTCCTCGCGGAACAGCGCGACGCCGATCCCCTCCGAGCGCGCCAGCCGTTCCGCCACCGGGCGTACGTCGCCGTCGAGGTAGACCATGCCCGCGCGATTGGAAGCCGTGACGATCGCTCCGGGCTCGCCGACGACATCCTGCAGCCGAACCGCCCGCTCCACATGCGTCTGGCCGTGGTCCGAGCAGAGCACGACGTCGTAGCGCTCGAGAAACGTGTCGAGCCCTCCGGCCGCATCGACGAGAGCCCCGACGGCACGATCGCTGCGGGCAAGCGCCTCCTCGGCGCCCGCCGGCCCGAGCGCGTGGGAGGCGAAGTCGTAGTCGGGGAGGTAGAAGAAGAGGAAGTCGAAGCCGTCGCGGGTGACGAGCCAGCGTCCGACGGCCGCCGCGTAGGCGTCGACCGAGCCGACGGCCCGTCCTCGCACCGCAAGCGGCGCTCCCGTCACGTCCGACGCGAAGAGGTTGTAGTAGAAGAAGCGGAGCGGGCCGTTGACGGGCCGCACGACGCCGGGAACCGTCGCGACGTGCCTCGTGCGCCCGCGGTAGCAAGGGACGTTGACCGCAGCCGTGACGAGCCCGGTGTCCTCCAGCGCTTCGTAGACCGTGATCGCGTCCGACGCGAGGTGCTCGGCATTCATCTCGACGATCGCGTCCTTGATCACGCGCCTGGTCCCTGCCGCACGCATGGCGCCGAACGACGAGCCGTACTCGACGATCCGGCCCTCTCCGCGGTGGTACCAGACGAGGTGCGGGATGTGGTGGACGTCCGGACCGCCGCCGGTGGCCAGCGACGCCAGGCAGACGGGCGTCAGGGAGGGGAAGGTCGAGACGGCGCGGGCATAGCTGCCGGCCTCTGCGAGCGCGGCCAGCGTCGGGGAAGACCTTCGTTCGACCGTCGCCTCGAAGGCGTCGGGCGTGAGCCCGTCGATCACCACGAGGATGAGCTTCTTAGTCACGAGCGAGGGTGCGGAGGCCCGCGTAGCGCGAGGGCTCGCGGCGGCGCAGCCGGAGTGCGACTAGAGGGACCACGGCGGCCTCCAGGAAGCCGACGAGCGGGACGAGCGCAAGCACGGCGACCGCGAAGCCGCCGCCGACGAGGAGCGCCGCCGCAGCGGTGCGCGTGCCCCCGCGACGCAGCGTGCCGCTGAGCACCCGGTGCGTCCCGGCAGCTCCGAGGAGGCCGCCCGCTCCACCGGCGACGCCGTCCTCGATGCCTCCAAGCGCAAGCCCGAGACCTATGCCGCCCGCAACGCTGAGGACGACGGCGGCAGCCGTGCCCCAGCGCGCGCCGCTGATCAGGCCTGCGAGCGCGATCCCGAGACCGACGCCGAAGCCCAGGAATACGCCGACCCAATAGACGTCCCACATGCCAGGTGAGTCTAGGCGTGAGTCGCTACGCTGGCGGCCGCGCGGGGCTGCTCCCAGCCGCAGCGAGCTGTCCCGCGCCCATCCGATACGTTCACGCCCGCGTATTTTCGGGAACAGAGAGAACCGACCAAGGAGGGGGAATGAGGAAGGTTCTACTACTCGGGCTCACCGCGGTCGTCGGAGTGCTCGCGATCTCGGCTGTTGCCCTTGCGGATCACGGGCACGGCAAGAACGGGAAGAGCTTCTCGACGCGTCTCGACGGCTGGGAGGAGGATCCATCCCAGGTGACGACAGGGCACGGGTCGTTCCGGCTCGACACCTCGACGAACCCGTGGCGCTTCACGCTGCGCTACGAGGACCTGGAGGGGCCTGCCTTCATGGCCCACATCCATATCGGCTCGCGCCACGAGTCCGGCGGCATCAGCGCCTGGCTCTGCGGCGCTTCGGCCGTGGGTACCGCGGAGGAGAAGGTCTGTCCGCCCGGACAGGGGACCGAGGCTGTCATCAACGGCACGATCGAAGCCGCGGACATCACTGGGCCGGCA
>Ga0126313_10000684_pt1 | contig 16450 bp, 17 predicted proteins | sample Plot105A_FD_89954 | JGI IMG/M metagenome (GOLD analysis project Ga0126313, IMG submission 89954) | Serpentine soil microbial communities from UC McLaughlin Reserve, CA, USA - Plot105A | ecosystem: Environmental > Terrestrial > Soil > Grasslands | place: USA: UC McLaughlin Reserve, Lake County...
GCCTCCGTCAGGTACTCCCACCGGCGCGGGGCCTTCGGCGACGGCTGCCCGCGGTGGCGGAACGGCATCCACTGGCGCGACGGCGGATCGTCCGCGATCGACAGGCCCAGACGGCTCGACAGCGCGGCGCGGACCGCCGTTGCGTCGGCGTCGAGATCGGCGAGGATCCGCGCGGCGACGCCCTCGCCCTCGCGGGCGAGCCCGAGCAGGATGTGCTCCGTGCCGATGTAGTTGTGGCCGAGAGACAGCGCCTCGCGAAGTGCGAGCTCGAGGACCTTCTTCGCGCGGGGCGTGAACGGGATCTGTCCGGTCGTCACCTCGTCGCCCTGGCCGACGATGCGGGCCACCTGGGCGCGCACCTCCTCGACCGTGATATCGAGCGACTCGAGCACGCGCGCCGCAAGCCCTTCCTCCTCGCGGAGGAGTCCGAGCAGGATGTGCTCGGTGCCGATGTAGTTGTGCTTGAGGGCGCGGGCCTCGTCCTGAGCAAGGACGACGACTTGTCTAGCTCGTTCGGTGAAGCGTTCGAACAACGCTCACGTCCTTTCTATCTCGCCGAGACCTCATCGTATCGAACCGGTCGGCAGCCACTTTCTACCCGTACTGTCTCGTATCGGTCGCGACGCACTCGTTCTACAGACCGTCTTGCCGATCCGGTCCCGTGTCTCTAGGACGCGGCCCGGCGATAGGTGTTGGCAGACTTCGGCCGCCCGCGTCGTTAGGGTCGCGCTGTGGTCGTCGAGACGGAGATCAGGCCGCGCCTGCCGTACTCGCTGACTCACTCCTCACATCTGAGGAGCGACGCGACTCGGTTCTTTCGGGACGGCGTCCTCACGATGGTTTTCGAAGCCGGCGAGGCCCCGGCGCTCGCCAGGGTGAGCCAGCGGCCCGACGGAAGGCTCGCCGTCCGCATCGAGTCGCGCGAGGCCGAAGCGGCCCTCGACCACCTGCGCTTCGTGCTCGCGTCCGAGGACGACCACACCGAGTTCCTGCGCCGCTTCGCCGCCGACCCGCTCGTGGGGCCGCCGATCCGGGCCCTCCGCGGATTGCGCCCGCTCCGCACGCCGACGGTCACGCACGCGCTCCTGAAGGCGGTGTGCGGCCAGCTTATCCAGGCCAAGGCGGCGCGGCTGCTCGAGAACAAGCTCGTCCGGATCGCCTGCCGCGAGCACCAAGGACTTCGGCTCCCGCCGGCGCGGGACACGTTCGGCGGTGCATGTCCCGCCGAGCTCGCGCGGTTCGGGCTCGTGAGCCGGAAGGCGACGGCGCTCGTCCGGCTGTCGCGCGAGCTCGACCTGGAACGGCTCCGCGGCGTGACGACGGAGGCGGTGCGGGCGCGGATCGAACGCGAGCGCGGCCTCGGCCCGTGGTCGGCCGGGATGGTCTGCCTCTACGGGCTCGGCCGCTTCGAGCACGGGCTCGTCGGCGACCTGGGCCTCGTGAAGCTCTGTTCCGCCCTTCTCGGACGCTGGGCGGACGCGGAGGACACGCGCGAGCTCCTCGCGCCCTACGGGGAATGGGCGGGGCTCGCGAGCGTCTACCTGCTGGCGGGGCTCAAGGACGTACGCCCCGCCGGAGGCGGCAGCCCGCGGCGACCGACCGTCCGCTACGCGTAGGCGGGCCGACCGGTTCCTACCGGCTGCGACGTCGACCGGCCGTGGAGCATCGTGCGGATGGCCCGGTGGGAGCGGCGAACGGTGAAGCCGCCGACCGCGAGGACCAGGACTCCGAGGAACAACGTCCCAAGAAGTAGCTTCGCCTTCATTGTCGCCTCCTTCGCTCCACTACTCTCCTGACGGGAGAGAGCGGGTTGGTCTTCCTGGCGTGAAGGCTCGCAGGGCGCGGCCGTCCGGGGAATTCGGCTGGCAGGCGTCCTGGGGTGCGGTTAACCCCCCGGCCGCTAACGCGACGATTCGCGCAGCGCCGGGAAGAGGATGACGTCCCGGATCGCCTCGCGGCCCGTGAGGAGCATGACCAGCCGGTCGATTCCGAGGCCGAGGCCGCCGGTCGGCGGCATGCCGTACGAGAGCGCCTCCACGTAGTCAGGGTCGCCCGGCTCGACCTCGACGTTCCCACCCGCCCCCTCCTCCGACTGCAACGAGAATCGCTCCGCCTGCTCGGCCGGATCGTTGATCTCCGTGAACGCATTCCCGAGCTCCATGCCGCCCGCGAAGTACTCGAACCGCTCGACGAGCGTTGGGTCGTCCTCGGTCGGGCGGGCGAAGGGCGAGAGCTCGACCGGGTAGTCGTGGAGGATCGCCGGCTGGACGAGCTCGGGCTCGACGAAGTGGCTGTGCGCATGGTCGACGAGCTGCGCCCAGGTCTTGTCGGCGCTCGTGTCGACACCTCGTTCGTCGAGCCGGCTTCGGAGCTCCGCCTCGTCCCGCGTCCAGAGGTCATGGCGCTCGAGCGCGTCCGTGAAACGCTCGCGCCGCCAGGGCGCCGCGAGATCGATCTCGTTGCCTCGGAACGTCACGTTTGTCCGCCCGACCGTCTCCCGCGCTACCCACTCGACGAGCCACTCGATCCGATCCATCGTGTCGCGGTAGTCGGCGTACGCCTCATACCACTCGAGCATCGTGAACTCGGGCGAGTGCTTGTACGAGTAGCTCTCGTTGCGGAAGTCCTTCCCGATCTCGTAGACGCGCTCGAGCCCGCCGACGATCAGGCGCTTGAGGTAGAGCTCGGTCGCGATGCGCAGGTAGAGATCAGTGTCGAGCAGGTTCGAGTGAGTGACGAACGGCTCGGCGAACGCCCCGCCGTAGCGCGCCTGGAGCACCGGCGTCTCGACCTCGACGAAGCCCTCGGCGTCGAGCGCGCGGCGGATGGCCGCGACGACGCGACTCCGGAGGAGGAAATCCTCGCGCGCGCCCTCGTTGACGAGCAGGTCGAGGTAGCGCTTCCGGTAGCGCGTCTCGGTGTCGACGAGCCCGTGGTACGTGTCGGGGAGCGGGTTCGCGATCTTCGCGAGCATCTCGTACTCGTCCACGAGGAGCGAAGGCTCCCCGCGACGGCTCTTCGTGGGGACGCCTGCGACTCCGACGAGGTCGCCGAGGTCCGGATCGACCTCGCCGGCCCGATCGGCCGGGCAGATGAGCTGGATGCGCCCCGACCGGTCGACGAGGTCGAGGAAGACGAGCTTCCCGTGGCCGCGCCGCCCCAGCACACGGCCGGCCAGGCGCCGGCGCTCGGAACCCTCCGCGCCCGGCTCGAGCGCCTCCGCCTCTGCGCGGACCGCCGCAATTGGGTCTCGGTTCGGGAAGCGCTTCGGCAGGGAGCTCGGCTCGGCCACGGCGGCGCGAGTCTACGGCCGCGGCAGAGCAGGCGCAGACGGCGGGGATCAGTCGTGCGTCGAGCCGAGGACTGCGCCGCTCGACGCGTCGACCTTTACGTCGGACGAGCCGGCGTCGACGTTGTAGACGAGCGTCCCGTCGTAGTACTCGAGATCGATCTCGCCGATGTCACCCGCCGCGGCGCGCCTGGCCGACTCGACCGCGCGACCGATCGAGATGCCCGCCTTGGCCTGCAGCGATCCGCCGTCGTCGAGCGTGTAGCCCGAGCTGCCGGTCGAGCCGGATCCGTCGTCACCGCCCCGGGCGAGCGCGGCCCCGCGAATGCGAAGGCGGCAATCGCGGCGAGCCCGAAGGCGATCTTCATCAGTCTCTTCCTCACCCGGCGTCCTCCTCCGTTCGTGGTCCGCGCCACCGTACGGACGCTGGATGAACGGAAGATGAAAGAGCGAAGGGCTACGCGGCCTTGATATCCATGATCTTGTACTTCAGCGACCCGCGCGGGGCCGTGACCTCCACGGTCTCGCCCTTCTTCTTGCCGATGATTGCCTTGCCGACCGGCGACTCGTTCGAGAGCTTGTTCTCGGCGGGGTTCGCCTCGGCCGACCCCACGATGAAGTACTCGACCGTCTTCTTCGCCTGGACGTCACGAAGGCGGACCTTCGTCCCGATGGTGACCGCATCCGTCGTGATCTCGTCCTGGTCGATCACACGCGCCGACTTGAGGCGCTCCCCGAGCTGCGAGATGCGGTGCTCGAGCATCGCCTGCTCGTTCTTCGCGTCGTCGTACTCGGAGTTCTCGCTGATGTCGCCGAACTCGCGGGCGGTCCTGATTCGGTCGGCCACCTCGCGGCGCTTCTCGTTCGAGAGATACTCGATCTCGCTCTTCAGCTTCTCGTACCCCCCGGGCGTCAGTAGTACTTCCTTCAAACCTCTTTCCTCCATGGTGCCCCTAGACACGAACGCGGCACCCCTCAAGGGCGCCGGACGTGCCATTGTACCGTTGTCGTCAAGGATCGAACGTTCGAGTCCGGACTACGATTCCCTCCGTGCGGATCGACCTTCAGACACCCTGGCGGATCCGCGACGTGGAGATCCCGTCGCGCGTCGTCCTCGCCCCGATGGCGGGCGTCAGCGTCCAGGCCTTTCGCCGCCAGGGACGCCGTTTCGGCGCTGGACTCGTCTGCTCGGAGATGGTTTCGTGCGCCGGCCTTCAGCACCGGAACGAGCGCACGCTCGGCTACCTGAAGATCGCCGCCGACGAGCACCCGCTCGCCGTCCAGATCTTCGGCTCCGAGCCGCCGGTGATGGCCGAGGCGGCGCGAATGGTCGAGTCTGCCGGCGCCGACCTCGTCGACATCAATTTCGGCTGCCCCGTCAGGAAGGTCACGAAGACGGGGGCGGGCGCGACGCTTCTCGAGGACCCCGCGCGCGCGTGCGCGATCGTCGCGGCGGTCGCCGACGCCGTGTCCGTTCCGGTGAGCGTGAAGATGCGCCGCGGGCTCGAGGACGGCTCGCGCGCCGCGCTCTCCGTCGGGCCGAGGCTCGTCGAGGCGGGCGCCTCGTCTCTTACCATCCACCCGCGCACCGCGAAGCAGATGTACACGGGCGCAGCCGACCACGCGCTCACCGCCGAGCTCGTCGAGCTCGTCGACATCCCGGTCGTCGCATCCGGCGACATCACGTCGCGCGCGCGGGCGCAGGCGGCCCTCGCGGCGACGGGCGCGGCGGCGGTCATGGTGGGACGCGCGGCGCAGGGCAACCCCTGGGCGATCGGCGAGATCGCACGTGAGGATGCGGCCGAGCCGACGCGCGAGGACGTCGCCGCGGAGCTCGTCCTCTTCATGCGCGAGACCGTCCGCGAGCTCGGCGAGCATCGCGCCACCGGCTTCCTGAAGAAGTTCTACGGCTGGTATCTCGGCCGAGGGCGTTTCTCGAAGCCCTTCAAGCAGGAGCTCGTCCGACTCGAGACGATCGCCGACGTGGAGACGCGTCTGTTCGCCGAGGTCCCGGGCGCCCGCTTCGCGCTCTCGCGCCTCGAGCGCGAGTTCCCGGCCGGCGACGAGGTCCTCCTCGACCTGCCGATCTCGATTTACGGCGGCGGATAGCCGACGCAAATCCGGCTCCGCTCCCGCGGAGCCATGACGATTTCTGTCGTGTTGGGCGGAACCACGGACGTTGGTGAGCGGCGGCGGGCAAAACCCGCCGCCGCGGCGTTCTACCGGCCGCCATGTTGGGTACGACAGAGCTGTGGACAACGACGACGAGAGCGATCCTCGCGAGGACGCCGAAGGCCAGCCGAGCTTCGTCCGCACCGGCGAGGACGAGCTCGCCGACGAGACCGAGCCGGACGACGCCGAGCGAGCGGGCTGACCCGAAAAGTGTCTCCGGGCCGCACCTCTCGATGGCTAGGCTTCGGTCATGGCGGTCGCGACAGGTGAGCGACGGATCGTCTCCGTCCTGATCGCGGATCTCGTCGGTTCGACACGCATCGGCGAGGCGATCGGGCCAGAGCGCACGACGTTCCTCGTGGACGAGGTCATGCGGATCATGGCGGAGCAGGTCCGGCGGTACGACGGAACCGTCGCGCAGCTTCGCGGCGACGAGCTCTACGCGATCTTCGGCGCCCCAGTGGCGCACGAGGACGACTCCGAGCGCGCCGTCCGCGCCGGCCTCGCGATCCAGCGCGCGGTCGCGCGGTACGCGGAGGAGGTTCAGGCCGCCTACGCCGTCGAACTCGCGATCCGGATCGGCATCAACACCGGACCTGTTGTTGTGCGACCCGACGAGGACGGCGACGGCACCGATCCGTGGAACGCGCTCGGCGACACCGTGAACGTCGCTTCGCGTCTCCAGAACCTCGCCCCGCCGGGCGGCGTCGTTCTCGGCGACATGACGGCGCGGCAGGTCGAGGGCTGCTTCGACATGGCGGAGCTCGGTGAGAAGGAGCTCCGGGGGCGCGACGCGCCGGTGCGCACGTACCGCGTCGACGGCGTCCGCGACCCGGAACCGCTCGAGCCGGACCGCGCGCTCGTGGGCCGCGACTTCGAGCTCACCGTTCTCGAGCGCACGATGGACGGGCTGATCGAGGGACGCGGCGTGATCGTCTCGATCATGGGCGAGCCGGGCATCGGGAAGACGCGCCTGGTCGCAGAGGTTCGACGCCGCTACCGGGAGCGCGTCCTCTTCGTTGAGGGCCGAGGCGTCTCGTACGCACAGACCTTCCCCTACTGGCCGATCCGCGAGCTGCTCCGCGAATGGCTGCGAGTCGGCGCCTCGACTCCCGAGGCACGTGTCCGCCTGGAGCTCAAGGCGCAGCTGGCCGAGCTCTTCGAGGACTCCGAGGAGGTCTATCCGTTCTTCGCGACGATCATGGGCCTGACGATCGAGCCAGATGCAGCCCAGCGGCTTCGCGAGCTCAACCGCGAGAGCGTCCAGGTGCAGACGTTCGAGTACGTCTCTGACCTCCTCGTGCGGCTGGCGGACCAGAGGCCGCTCGCCGTCCTCCTCGAGGACCTGCACTATGGGGACGAGGCGACGCTCGATCTCCTCGAGGCGCTGCTCCCGGTCACCGAGGTGGCTTCCGTCGGCCTCTTCCTGCTCTATCGGAGCGAGCGCACGCTGCGCTCCTGGCAACTGGGCGAGCGCGCGCGGCAGCTCTACCCGCACCGCTACCGGGAGATCGAGCTGCGTCCGCTCCCGAGCGACGCGAGCCGGATGCTCGTCGGCGACGCCGCCGAGGGGGAGGTGCCCGACGACGTGGCGGAGCTGCTCGCAGAGCGGGCCGGCGGCAACCCCTTCTTCCTCGAGGAGGCCTGGCGCGACCTGGTCGAGCGCGGCGCCCTCCGGCGCAAGAACGGCGGCTGGGAGCTCGGCGTCGAGCTCGAGGAGCTTGCGATCCCCGCCCTCGTCCAGGGCGCGCTGCAGGCACGGCTCGACCGGCTCGAGCTGCGCGCGCGCGAGGTCCTCCAGCTCGCGGCTGTGATCGGTCGCACGTTCGGGACGCAGCTCCTCGACCGGCTAGTCGAGCACGACGAGCTCATCGGCGCCCTTTCCGAGCTCCAGCGTCTCGATCTGATCGTCGAGAAGCGCCGCCGTCCGACGAGCGAGTACCGTTTCCGCCACGGGCTCATGCAAGAGGTCGCGTATGCGCACCTCGTCGAGACGAAGCGCAAGCGCCTGCACAAGCACGTCGGCGAGGCGCTCGAGGACATCCACCTGGAATCGCCGGAAGAGGTCTACGGGCTGCTCGCGCGGCACTTCGCGGAGGCCGACGAGCCCGAGAAGGCGGTCGACTACCTCCTGAAGGCCGGCGACGCCGCACGGGCGCTCTACGCCGACCAGGAGGCGCTCGAGCACTACCGCAAGGCACGGACATTCCTGGCCCGTATCGGCGACGAGCGGCGGACCCGCGACACGCTCTTCAAGATGGCGCTCGCCCATCACCTCGCCTTCGACTTCGAGGCCGCGGAGGAGCTCTACGACGAGGCGTTCTGCTGCCGGGTCGACGCCGATCCACCGCTGACGCCGACCGAGACGATCGAGACGGCGGCCGGCCGCCCGAACGATCTCGTTCCCGGCGACGTCTACACGACCGAAGGCGCGTACTTCACCGAGCACCTCTTCAGCGGCTTGCTCAGCATCGACCACGATCTGAACGTCGTGCCGGCGATGGCCGACAACTTCCGCGTTTCGAGCGACGGGCTTACCTATCTCTTCAGGATCCGCGAGGGCGTTGGCTGGAGCGACGGCGAGCCGGTGACCGCCGAGGATTTCGCCTTCGCGTGGCGTTCGATGCGCGAGCAGGAGTCACGGACGGCCTTCCTGATGGAGGATGTCGAGACGGCTGAGGCGCTCGACGAGCGCACGCTCGAGATCCGCCTCCGAGAGCCGCGCAACTACTTCCCGTTCATCCTCGCGTCGGCGTGGTCGTTCCCCTGGCCACGACACAAGTGCGAGGAGCTCGGCAGTGACTGGCGCAAGCCCGAGAACCTCGTCGGGAACGGTCCATTCATGCTCTCGGAGTTCGATTCCGAGCACGCCGTCCTCGTGGCGAACCCTCACTGGAACGGGGCGCGCGGCAACGTCCGCGAGGTGCGGTTCGACTTCGGCCGGGGCGATCCGGCCGAGCGGTGGCGCGAGGGCCGCTACGACGTCCTTCCCGACTACCACGGGGACCTTGCCGGCACCGCGGACACAAACGCGGAGACCGTCCCCGAGCTCTGGCTCCAGTACCTCGGCTTCCGGGCCGACCGGCCTCCGTTCTCGAACGTCCTCGTCCGGCAGGCTTTCGGCCATGCGCTCGACCGCGCGCGGCTCGTCGAGTCGGCCGGGTCGCTGAACCGCCCCGCGACACGAGGCGGGGCGATCCCGCCCGCCATGCCCGGGCACTCACACCGGATCGGCCTCGAGCATGACGTCGAGCGAGCGCGTGCGCTCCTCGAGCAGGCAGGCTACCCGGACGGGAAGGGCTTCCCAGAGATCACGGTCGTCCTCAAACCCACGGACGACCTCTTCGCCGACCTAGAGAGACAGTGGGCCGCGCTCGGGGTCCGAGTGCGGGAGGTCCGGATGGACCCGCACGACCCGAAGGCGCGCGCTGTCGATCACGACGTCTGGCTCTCGGGCTGGTCGGCGGACTTCCCCGATCCGGACGGCGTGTTCCGCGGGTTCCTGAGGTTGGGCTGGCCGTTCTACTGCGACGAGGAGATCGACGAGCTTCTGGAGCGTGCGCGCTCTATCACCGACCAGGCGGAGAGGATGCGGATCTACCACGAGGTCGACCGGCTCTGGGTGAATGAGCACGCGGCGATCCTCCCGGTCGCCTACGGCCGCGCAATGGTCGTCCGCCGCCCGTGGGTCAAGGGCGTCTGGATCAACCCGCTCCAGCGAGGGCACCTGGATCAGGTGGTCGTGGATCGCCACGGCGACGGCGCGCTTTTCTGAATCCGCTTAGACGCGGCTCGGGGTGTTTCGTACCCTCGGGCGGTGCGCCGCGTCCTCCTGAGCTAGCGGTTCCGCTCCCAAACCAGCCGCAGGCCTTCGAGCGTCAGCAGCGGGTTCGTCTCCGAGATCGTTTCGGAGTGCGGCGCGATGAGGTCCGCGAGGCCTCCCGTCGCGACGACCTTCGCGTCCGAGCCGAGCTCGGCGCGCATGCGGCCGACGATGCCGTCGACCTGGCCCGCGAACCCGTAGACGACGCCCGCCTGGAGCGCGGCCGTCGTAGTCTTCCCGATCGCACCGTCGGGCTCGACGAAGTCGACCTTCGTCAGGCGGGCAGCGCGGGCGAAGAGGGCCTCCATCGAGATCTCGATCCCTGGCGCGAGAACGCCGCCGACGTACTCCCCCGCCGCCGACACGGCGTCGAAGTTCGTCGACGTGCCGAAGTCGACGACGATGCACGGCCCCCCGTAGAGCTCGCGCGCCGCGACCGAGTTCGCCACGCGATCCGGACCGACCTCGCGCGGGTCGTCGTAGAGGACCGGGACGCCGGTCTTCGTCCCCGGACCGAGAACGAGGAGCGGAGCCTCGACGTGACGCGCGGCGAGCTCCTCGTAGGCGCGGACGAGCGTCGGGACGGTCGAGGCGAGCACGGCGCCGTCGACGTCCTCGAAGCCCAGCTCGCGGAGCTCGAGGAGCCGTCCGAGGAGGACAGCGAGCTCGTCCGCAGTCCGCTCCGACTCCGTGGCGACCCGCCAGTGCTCGACGAGCCGCGCGCCGTCGTACACGGCGAAGACCGTCTGCGTGTTGCCGACGTCGGCGGCCAGCAGCATGTCGGCGCGCCGGCTAGAGGGAGGCGTCGTCGTCGCTCGACGCGGACTCGCCGAGCCGCTCGGCGAGCGCCTCCGGCGTCAACGCCGGACCGTCGCCCTCGCCGCGGAGCTCCTCGATCGTCACGTCGCTCGACGTGTACACCTCGGCCCGCGGGATGATCCGACTCGGGCGGTTCTTGTCCCAGACCCATACGTCCTCCATCCGCACGTGGAAGAACGGGTAGCTCGTCTGCGGCAACACCTTGAGGTCGAGGTGGTTGCAGAGATACGTCGAGTCCTGGGTCACGACGCAGTAGCGGAACAGCCCGAAGACCGCGGTGTATTCCTTCTTCAGGCGGAGCTCAAGGTCGGCCTCGTACTCGTCGAGCTCGTCGAGGTGCGACATGGCCAGCATTCTAGCCACGAGAGGGCTCAGCCCTTGTACCCGAGCACCGCCTCGGACGGGCGGGCGACGAGGACGGCGAAACCCAGTCCGAATGCCGCCGCGAGAACGAGCGCGAACACGGCCAGCTCGCCGCCGTCCGCACCGTGCCCGTCGAGGACGAGCGAACCGAGCACGACGAGCAGGAGGCCGTTTCCCATCCTCGCTCTTCCTCGCCCGGATCGTCCTGAAGGACTTCCGTGATCGCCGGGGCGACGCGGCGTACGGGAGACCGACCCTGCTCCTGCGCTTCGACAAACGAACTACCTGCCTGGTAAGCGCGGCGGCGCTCGTGGGCGGGAACGCTCTACCTCGTCGTCCGGCGCGACCTCCGGCTTCCCGTCCGCATCGCGGCCAGCCCGAATCCGACGAGGGCCTTCGCCCAGATCGCGCCCGTCAGGTCCGGACCGGGGCGACGGCGAGGAGCATCATCCACCGGCATGAGCAGCGAGATCGGCGACGGCGCGCCCGTCCGGTAGGACGAGCCCCGGGTCGAGCTCGGCGAGCGGCTCGAGGGCGAAGCGGCGTTCGGCCAGGCGCGGGTGCGGGACCGTGAGGTCGGGCTCGTCGAGAACGAGGTCGCCGTAGAGGAGGAGATCGAGGTCCACCGTGCGCGGTCCGAAGCGCGGCCCGGTCCGCTCGCGTCCAAAGGCGCATTCCACGCGGAGAAGGCGCTCGAGAAGCGCGCGCGGCTCGAAATCCGTCTCGAGCGCGGCGGCGCCGTTCAGGAACCGCGGCTGGTCGAGATAGCCGACGGGCTCGGTCTCGCGCAGGGCCGACACCGCGACGACCTCGATGCCCGGGTCCTCGGCGAGGAGCTCGAGCGCCCGCCGCAGCGTGGCCTCGCGATCGCCGAGGTTCGCGCCGAGTCCAATGTATGCGCGCACCCGTGCTCAGCGGCGCCGGTGCGCCGACCGCTCGACCGTCGCGGCCGTCCAGGCGACCGGCCCTTCGAGCTTCACCTCCGGCTTGCGGACGCGCACGCTGACCTGCGAGACGGGGAACCGCTCGAGCAGCCCGTCGGCGACGCGGGCGGCGAGCGCCTCGATCAGATTGAAGCGGTGTGAGTCCGAGACCTTCTGGATGTACGCGACCACCGCGGTGTAGTCGACCGTGTCGCCGAGCTTGTCAGTGTGGACGCCGGCGTCGTGAGCGACGAGCGTGACGTCGAAGAGGAACATCTGGCCTCGCTTCCGCTCCTCGGGGAGCGCGCCGTGGAAGCCGCGGAGCTCAAGGCCTTCGATCTCGATCGTGACCTCGCTCATGCCGCCGCTCCGGCGACCGCGCGGGCGGCCGCGAGCGCCTCGACGTTCTCGCGTACGTCATGCATCCGGAAGAGCGACGCGCCCCGCTCGAACGCCAGTACGTTGACCGCGACTCCCGCCGCGACGGGCCCGGTGAGGGCAGCGGGATCGCCCAGGATGCGGCCGAGGAAGCGCTTGCGCGAGACGCCGATCATGACGGGGCGGCCAAGGGCGACGACCTCGTCGAGCCGGGCGAGCAGCTCGACGTTGTGCTCGACGGTCTTCCCGAATCCGATGCCGGGATCGAGGCAGACGTACTCCTCCGGAATCCCCGCCGCGACCGCGGCCGCGAGTCTCGCCTCGAGGAACGCGGCGACCTCAGCCACGACGTCGTCGTACTGCGGATCCTCCTGCATCGTGCGTGGTTCGCCGAGCATGTGCATGAGGCAGAGGTAGGCGCCCGCGTCCGCAATGACGCCGGCGAGATCGGGATCACCGCGAAGCGCGGTGACGTCGTTGATCATCGCGGCGCCGGCGTCGAGCGCGTGCCGGGCCACCTCCGCCTTCGACGTATCGACCGAGAACGGCATGCCGGCCAGGCCTTCCAGCACAGGCTCGAGCCGCCGCAGCTCCTCGTCGGCCGTGACGCCTCCGGAGCCTGGCCGGGTGGACTCCGCGCCGACGTCGACAAGCGCGGCGCCCTCCTCGACGAGCCGGCGCGCCTGCGCGAGGGCCGCCTCGAGCTCAAGGTGCTCGCCGCCGTCCGAGAAGCTGTCAGGCGTCACGTTCAAGACGCCCAGCACGGCCGGTCGCAGAAAGGCGTCGGCGAGCGGCGGTCGCACGCCTCGACACTAACCTAAGCAGTCCGTGATCGACCTCCACTCGCACGTCCTCCCCGGTCTCGACGACGGGGCGCAGACGATGGACGACAGCCTCGAGCTCGGGCGCACGGCCGAGCGGGATGGCATCCGTGTCGTCGCGGCAACGCCTCACGTGTCCGAGCGCGACCGGACAACACCGGACCAGGTCGAGCGAGGCGTCGCGGAGGTTCGCGCCGCCTTCGCCTCGGCGGCGATCCCGGTCGACGTCGTCTCGGGCGGCGAGATCGCCTACTCGCGCCTCGACGACCTGTCGCGGGACGATCTCGGGCGCTTCTCGCTCGGCGGAGGAGGGCGCTACCTGCTACTCGAGCTCCCCTGGCTCGGATGGCCGCTCGACCTCGACCAGCGCATCTTCGAGCTGATGGCATCGGGGCTCATACCCGTGATAGCGCACCCGGAGCGCGTGCGCGAGGTGCAGTCGGAGCCGCGCCGGCTGGTCCGGGCCGTCGAGATGGGCGCGCTCCTCCAGATCACGGCGTCCTCCGTCGACGGCCGCTCCGGACGAAGCGCGCGGGCCACGGCGCAGCGCCTTCTCGACCTCGGGATGGCGCACCTGGTCGCGAGCGACGCACACACGCCAGACATCAGGGAGATCGGGCTGAGCGAGGCCTGCCGGCTCCTGGGAGACGACGCGCTCGCCACATGGATGGCCGAGGACGTGCCGGCGGCGATCCTAGCCGGCGAGGACGCCCCGGAGCGGCCCGTGCGCCGGCGCCGCCGACGGCTCGGGATTTTCTAGGCGGCAGGAGCCACCTGGCGGCGAGGCGCCACGATCGCGTCGATCAGCCCGTAGTCTTTTGCCTCCTCGGGCGTCATGAACCGGTCTCGGTCGATGTCCCGCATGACCCTCTCGACCGGCTGATCCGCATGGTGGGCGACGATCTCGGCCATGCGGCGCGTCAGCGAAAGGACCTCCTTGGCTTGGATCTGGATGTCGGCGGGCGTCCCGTGGAAGCCCGCCGAGCCCTGGTGGATCATGATCTTCGCGTTCGGCAGGGCGAAGCGCTTCCCGGGTGCCCCGGCGCACAGGATCATCGCCGCAGCGGACATGCCCATCCCGACACAGGTCGTGGCGACGTCGGGCTTCACGTACTGGACCGCGTCGTAGATGGCCATGCCCGCGTAGGCCGAGCCGCCGGGTGAGTTGACGTACAGGTGGATGTCCGCGTCGGGGTCTTCGGCCTCGAGGAAGAGGAGCTGCGCGACGATCACGTTCGCAATGTCGTCGTCGACCTCCCGCCCGAGGAAGACGATGCGCTCTCGCAGGAGACGCGAGTAGATGTCGAAGGCGCGCTCGGCGCGCCCGTCGGCTTCGACGACGGTGGGGATCAGCGGCACGGCTCGACCTCGGACGTTGTGCAACCTACGGGTTGCGCATCGTAGCCACCGAGACGATAATGTGCAACCGTGGAGTTGCGAGACGGATGCCGGTCGGTGCGGCGGGAGGAGATCTTCGCCGTTCCGCTGGATGAGCTCTGGTCTGCGCTCACGGCGGCGGACCGGCTCGCGGCGTGGTTCGCGAACGAGGTCGAGCTCGACGCGCGCCCCGGCGGAAACGGCGTGTTCCGCTGGGCAGACGGCGACGAGCGGCGGGCGACCGTCCACGAGGTCGTCGATGGCGAGCGCATCGCGTTCTCCTGGGCCGATCGCGACGGGGTCGAGTCCCTCGTCGAGCTCGAGCTCGCGGACACGGACGAGGGCACGCGCCTGGTCGTCACCGAGACCGCGACGCGCGCAGGCGCCGAGCCGGCCGTGGACTGGAGCTGCGCCGTGTCGCTCGGGGCCCTGGCGCAGCACCTCGCGCCCGTTCTGGTCTAGCCCGTGGCGCGCGATCCGGCGGCGCCCGTGTTCGCGGCGCTCGCGGACCCGACACGGCGCGAGGTGGTGGGCTATCTCGCCGAGCACGGAGAGGCAACCGCGACCGAGCTCGCCGGCGTCCTCCCCGTCACCCGCCAGGCGGTCTCGAAGCACCTGACGGCGCTCGGCGCCGCGGGCCTGGTCGAGCGACGCAAGAACGGCCGTGAGGCCCGCTACCGGCTCACACCGGCTCCGATGACGGACGCGATGGCGTGGATGTCAGCTGTCGGCGCCGCGTGGGACGAGCGCCTGTCGGCCCTTCGCCGCCACCTCGGCGAACCCTGAACGCCGCGAGATCGGCATGCCCGCACCCTTCGGTGCGGGCGGATTTCACGGCGTTAGCTCTTGGCGCCTTCGGGCGGCGGCGGCTGCATCGTCGCGCCCGGGAGCGGGAACGGCCGCGGCTTCGGCTGCGGCTTGCGCTCCGCCTCGCCCTCCGGACGCGTGGCCGGCCGCGCCGGCTCCGGCTCGGCGAACACCGACTCAGGACTCTCGCCCGCGAGCAGGCGCTCGAACTGATCCTTGTCGATCGTCTCGCGCTCGATCAGGAGCTCCGAGATCTGGTGCAGCTCCTCCAAGTGCCCCTGGAGGACGTTGCGGGCGCGCTCGTGCGCCTCCTCGATCACGCGCCGGATCTCGTCGTCGATCTCGCGCGCGATCTCCTCCGAGTAGTCCGGCTCGGAGCCCATGTCTCGCCCGAGGAACGGCATGTCGTGGTTCCGGCCGAGCATCCGCGGGCCGAGCTTGTCGCTCATGCCGTAGCGCATGACCATGTGCTTGGCAGTTCCGGTGACCTTCTCGATGTCATTCGCGGCGCCTGTCGTCACCTCGCGGAAGACGAGCTCCTCGGCCGCGCGGCCGCCGAGCGTCATCGCCATCTGATCCATCAGCGCCGAGCGCGTCGTGAGGAACTTGTCCTCGGACGGCAGCGAGATCGTGTAACCGAGTGCCTGGCCGCGGCTGATGATCGAGATCTTGTGGACCGCGTCGCAGTTCGGGAGGTAATGGCCGACGAGGGCGTGCCCCATCTCGTGGTAGGCAGTCACCTTGCGCTCGTGCTCGGAGAGGAGGCGCGTCTTTTTCTCCGGGCCGGCGATCACGCGCATGATCCCTTCCTCGAGCTCCACCTCGCCGATCGTCTTCTTGCCGCGCCGGGCCGCCAGGAGCGCGGCCTCGTTCACGAGGTTCGCGAGGTCGGCGCCGGTGAAGCCGGGCGTCCCGGCCGCGAGCGTGTCGAGGTCGGTCTCGTTCGAGATCGGCTTGCCCTTCGTGTGCACTTCGAGGATCTGGCGGCGGCCGTTCCGGTCCGGTCGATCGACGACGATCTGCCGGTCGAAGCGGCCCGGGCGGAGGAGCGCCGGGTCGAGGATGTCGGGCCGGTTCGTGGCGGCGATGAGGATGATGTTGTCCTTCATCTCGAAGCCGTCCATCTCGACGAGGAGCTGGTTCAACGTCTGCTCGCGCTCGTCGTGACCGCCTCCGAGACCCGCGCCGCGATGGCGGCCGACCGCGTCGATCTCGTCCATGAAGATGATGCAGGGGCTCGCCTGCTTCGCCTGCTCGAAGAGGTCGCGCACGCGCGAGGCGCCGACGCCGACGAACATCTCGACGAAGTCGGAGCCCGAGATCGAGAAGAACGGCACGCCCGCCTCACCCGCGACGGAGCGCGCGAGGAGCGTCTTGCCGGTTCCCGGAGGCCCGTAGAGAAGCACGCCCTTCGGGATGCGCGCGCCGAGCGCCTGGAACTTCTTCGGGTTCTCCAGGAACTCCTTGATCTCCTGGAGCTCTTCGACGGCCTCGTCCACCCCGGCCACGTCCTTGAAGGTGATCTTCGGCGAGTCGGGCGCCATCCGCTTCGCGCGCGACTTCCCGAAGCTCATGACCTTCGAGCCGCCGCCCTGCACCTGGTTCATCAGGAAGATCCAGAACCCGAAGAAGAGGACGAACGGCAACAGATACGTGAGGATCGACAGCCACGTCGAGC
>Ga0126313_10000685_pt1 | contig 16450 bp, 13 predicted proteins | sample Plot105A_FD_89954 | JGI IMG/M metagenome (GOLD analysis project Ga0126313, IMG submission 89954) | Serpentine soil microbial communities from UC McLaughlin Reserve, CA, USA - Plot105A | ecosystem: Environmental > Terrestrial > Soil > Grasslands | place: USA: UC McLaughlin Reserve, Lake County...
GCTCCAAGCTTGCACGGGGCACTGGAGCGCGGCCAACCCCCCACCCGACCCGGGCTCGTGGTCGCAGATCACCGACCCGCACGAGCGCCTGAGGGCGGCGCTCTCAGAGGTCTACGCCTATCATCGCCAAACCGAACCTATGATGTCCAACGTCGTTCGCGACGCGCAGGTGCACCCCCTCACGCGCGAGATGGCTGAACCCTACATGCAGCACTGGGAACGGATGCGCTATGTACTGGCCACCGGCTGGGGGGTCGGAGACGAGCGTCTCGTCATGCTGCTGGGTACTCTAAGCCACGCCCTGGACTTCCAGACCTGGCGCTCGCTCGTACGCCAGCAGGGGTTGAGCGACGAACAGGCTATCGAGGTAATGGTGGGTATGGTGCGGTGCATGACGCGAGATTAGCGGCCTCTATTCACCCTATTGCGTGGAAGGGGTACCCTCGGAAACTTGGGCACGGAGGTAGCGCCAGATTTCGCACGGTGACACTATACCGAGGGGCGACCGGAAGGGATGGGATGTTCTTCGCATGGGGTATGCACCAGAGGCTGCTTATGGGGCTTGTCGTAATCGTGTTGGCGGCTATGCTGATGAGTAGCTGTGGCGGAGGTGGCGGCCAAGAAGAGCATTCCGCTGCAGGTTCCCATGCCAAAGGAGGTGGCGAGCAATCATCCACGGCCGATCTGGACGCGGCGCTCAAGAAGTCTTTTAAACAGAGCGCTACGCCTGGGGTGGTAGCCGCGGTGCAGACGCCCCAGTACACGTGGATTCGTGCCCTAGGGGTGGCAAATCGCACTTCCGAGCGACCCATGACGCCGGAGGTGTACCATCGTATAGGCAGCGTCACCAAGACCTTCACCGCCACCCTGCTCCTCCAAGCCGCGGGCGACGGGCTCCTCTCGCTTGACGACACGATCGACAAGTACGTCAAAGGCGTCCCCAACGGGGACGAGATAACGCTCAGGCAGCTGGCGACCATGACCAGCGGGGTCGCCACCTACTCGGAGAACAAGAAATTTGATTTTGATGGAGATCCGGGAACCGACCCATACAAGGTGTGGAAACCCGAAGAGCTTGTAAAGATCGGCATCGAGGATTCCCCTCTTTTCGATCCCGGCACCGAGTTCAACTACTCCAACACCAACTACGTTCTGCTCGGGCTGGTCCTAGAACAGGTGACGGGCAAGCCCATCGGAGAGCTGTACCGCCAACGGATCATCGAACCGCTTGGCCTCAAAGATACCTCCTTCCCCGACCTCGCGGATAACTCCCTGCCCGATCCGCACGCCCAGGGCTACACCCTCCAGGGCCAATCCTCTGGCGAGAAGCCCAGGGACGCTACCGATTGGAACGCCTCCTGGACATGGACAGCCGGCATGATGATCTCGACGGTAGATGACCTGCTAGCCTACGGGCGGGCGATGGGTACCGGGAAAGGTCTGCTCTCACCGGCACAGCAGGACGAGCGGATCGACTCGTTAGTCAGTGACGTGCCGCCGTTCGACCAACCGCCGCTCAAAGGCGACTTTGGTTACGGTTTGGGGCTCATGAAGGAGCATGGGTGGACCGGGCACGGCGGGGTGATACCGGGTTACAACACCGCCCTCTACTACAATCCGGACCTCGACGCCGTGGTGGCGGTGGAGGTCAATAGCGATATCTCCTCTGGGGATTGCCCCGAGGGCAGGCCGACCATGAAGGACGGACCGCAGAGCATCCCCTGCGATGTCCCAGCAGGCCGGATCTTCAATGCGCTCGCCAAGGCACTGGGTAAACCCGCGCCGGCCGCACCCCAGTAGTAGTGTCGTCACCCTCTCGGCCACTGAAGGAGGGCGCCCAGACCGCACAGGACCAGGCCACGCACGAGGACATGATTCATGTCCCGGACGCTTTCCCAACTGGTATAGATGATGCTACCCACTCAAGCCCGGCGCATCTCAGGGAGCTTTATTCACCGGAGTTCGTGGAGCAACTGTTTGGAAAAGAGCCGAGGCCCCCTCGACCGCGCTTCATCGGCTCCAGGAAGAGGCTGATCGGGGTCCTATGGGCCCTTTTGGCTACTTTCGGAGTCCCGATTCGGGACCTAGTCCGATTTTACAAACAGTTTCGGAAGGGGTATTCTCCGAAGTTCCTGTGCTCAGTCCTCCGAAGACCAGAGACCCTGGCTACGATGCCTGATGTAGGAGGTGGCTTCTTCGCCGGAGATGCCACGCTCCGCGGCGCTCACCGCCACAGCGTACTCTAGCGCCGCCCTCCGCGAGCCCCTGCGCACCTTCGCTTCGACCGTCTCCCTTCTCCGGTGCCTGGCGGCTGCCACACGATGGTAGCCATCCGCAAGAAGCAGCCCTTCTGGAGTGTCGAAGACCACCCCCGGCGGCAAAGCGGCAAGCCTCTGGGCGTAGCTCTCCACTCGCGCGGGGTCGAGGTGCGACTCCGGGTCGATCGGCGTGTCGGCGAGAATATCATCTATCCTCAACAGCCTCATGCGTCCATCTTCGCGGACAAGCTGAGGACCTGCAACCTCGCTGCGGTCCCTATTCACCGGAGTGCCTGGGAGGGGCTTTTTGCGAACTTCGTCCAAACGTCGTTCTAAGAATGTCGCACTGGATTATGTTCGGTGGCATCATGAGGAAAGGGGGCAACATCAGGTGAAGGCAACGAAGGAGGACAGAGAAGAATATGACGCCTGAAGAGAACAAGGCCGTCGTTCAGCGCTTCTACGAACTCGTCGAGGATGTTTTCCGCACAGGGGACGTCGATGCCCTCGATGAGGTCCTTGCGCCAGAGTTCGTCTTTCACCAGCCAGGAGCTCCGCCAGATCTCCAAAGCTACAAACAGTTTTTTGCCATGTTCCGCCTCGCCTGCCCTGAGATGAGCCAAACGGTCGAGGAAATGATCGCCCAGGGCGATAAGGTCGTGGATCGGCTGAGGTGGCAGGCTACCCACCAAGGTCCGTTCCTCGGTATTCCCCCGAGTGGGAATGCGCTCACGATGACAGAGATACACATCAACCGGATAGCTGACGGCAGGATTGTGGAGCGTTGGGGTGAGGTGGACAGGTTGAGTTTGATGCAGCAGCTAGGCGCCATCCCCGTACCAGGGGAACACGGGAATTAACCCCCTTCCTTGAGAATCGGGGCTTGGACTGCTGCTCTATAGAAGACACGCTCGATGCCCTCTAGCAAACCTCAGCGCACTCTCGGAAGCGTATGCACCGAAGTGCGTGGAAGAGTAATTCTGCGAACTTCTCGCCGAAGGGATTCCCGAAAGTACACATGAGGCATCATACGTAGGCGGCGGAGTAAGCCTTAAGCACCCCGGGTACGATATTGATAACTTCGTGGGTGAAACCCTAGGTGCACGGAGGAGGAGCGCTATCATGCCCTACACCCTTCCTGCCGATGTAGACGAGCGTCCTGTGGTCATCGACGGTGCGGGTACCCTCGGTCGCCAGATCGCCTCGGTGTACGCGGCGGGCGGCAGCGACGTGCGCATCTTCGACCTCTCGGCACAGCAGCGCGAGGCGGCCCGCGAGTACGCCGAAGAGCAAATCCCCGAGACGCAGCGGACGCTCGGACTACGCCCCGCCCGACGCGGACGTGTCGAGGTCGCCGATGACCTGCAGGAGGCCGTCGCAGGCGCCTGGATGGTGATCGAGGCGGTGCCCGAAAGGATCGACATCAAGACCGAGGTCTTCGGTGACCTCGACCGGCTCGCCGAGCCCGACGCGATCCTGTGCAGCAACTCCTCTTCGATCCCCACCAGCCAGATGATCGGTAAGGTCGAGCGCTCCGAGCGCGTACTGAACACCCACTACCAGCAGCCACCCGAGCTCAACGCGGTCGAGCTGATGTCGTGCGGCAAGACCGACGACGGGGTCATCGACGCGCTCATGGAGAAGATCCCCCGCTACGGACTGGTGCCCTTCTGGGTGCGCCGTGAGAGCGACGGGTTCATCTTCAACCGCATCTGGGCAGCGATCAAGCGCGAGTGCCTGATGGTCGTCGAGGAAGGCGTTGCGCGCCCCGAGGACGTCGACGCCATGTGGGAGATCTGGACCCGCGCGGGCGTGCCGCCGTTTCGCCTGATGGACCGCGTCGGTCTCGACGTAGTGCTCGCCATCGAGGAGCACTACGGCGAGGTCCGCGATGGCATCCCGGAAGGTCCCCGCAAGCTCTTGCGCGAGTACACCGACGAGGAGCGTCTCGGTGTCAAGACCGGAGGCGGATTCTACGACTATCCCGGCTGATTAGGCTGGGGCAGCGTGACGACTCCTGAGCCTCGCCCTTCTTTCCGCCTCTATTCAGCGGAGTGCGTGGAACATTTATTCTCGGAAGTACGCATAGAGCCGGTCCTATGCTGATGATACCCGCCGGACGTATCATGGCCCCTCATAGGCTAGGCCCTTCGGGACGGGGCTATAGGCTATTCACCGATGTCCTAGGGGATCAAGCCGATCGCCGCCCACGTGCTTCTCGCAACTGCTGTCCACATAGTCTTTATTGTTAGCAAGGTAGCGGTCCTTGCCTTCGCCGCAATAGAGCTTGTCCCGCTGCCCACTTCGGTCAGCAACGAGAACATCGTTGCCATCCCCGCCATAGAGGACATTCGCTCCCGGGCCCGCGTACAAAAAGTCGTTGGCATCCCCGCCATAGAGGACATTATCGCCCTTGCCCGCGTGCAATATGTCGTGGCCGTCGCCTCCGTAGAGCACGTCATAGCCCGCGCCGTTCTCCAGATCGTCGTTGCCTGGCCCTCCGTAGAGCACGTCTTTACTCAGGACAGGGTCTCCCCCTTGCCAAGGGGCGCCCCTCAGCCAGTCCTTGCCCGGCCCGCCGTAGATGGTATCGCTTCCGCTCCCTCCAATAAGGCCGTCTTTAGCTCCAAGGCCGCGTATCTCGTCATCGCCTTCACCCCCGTCCAGCTTATCGGAGCTGTCGGTGCCTAAGAGCGGGCCGCCCTTGGGGCAGCCGGGCACGTTGTTCGTTACCCAATCCTCATCCGAGCGCCCCGGACTCGGAATTACGGATGGACGATGGTGGTCGATAAGCTGTGTCTCAGCGCATCGGGCTTGCTCGGAAGCTGCTTTAGCTGAGCGTGTTTGCTCCCTGGTGGCTTCAGTATGTCCTTGCTGCTTGGGACTTCCCGAGCGAGTCCCTGAACAGCCAACCACGATGAGAAGAAGGGCGCACCCGATCAGGAAGGCCCTCACAACAACGACCGACTCATGGGCGCAAACTCCTTTTGTGCGTACGGTGGTCGGACGCCTCGACCACAAGGACAGCGTAGAGAATTGTGCAGATCGGCACATCCCCCAAAAGGATGATCTTTGCGGCTACAAGCGGTAGCCAGGCGGGTGCTAAGGGGTAGGAGCAGACGTATTCACCGAAGTGCGTGGAAAAAACAAGTATTCTCGGAAGTTCGAAGTAGCAAGCATCCCACCGAGACCGGATCCAGGCACCCGAGAGCGGCATGGCGGCGCCTCTTCGGGGTTCGAACGCCGTCACTTGGTAGCGTTCGTTGCTCCGTTGTGTAGCAAGGCGTTGCGACTCGCCACATTGCAATTACCCGAGAATTTCTCGCCAATAGGACCGGGGGCCGACCGAACTTCGCGTTTACGGCGTTCTCGGAAGTAGGGTTTCCTGTAGCGCCCTGAGCACCGCGACGATCGACAAACATGAGTCGGGTATCAACCGGGGCGTAAAGCCGCCACGATAGCAGGCACGACAAGCCACGAGGTGGACGCCACGATCAACGGCACAAGGAGGGAGTAGAGCCACCAGCCCTCCCCTCCACGGCCCAACCAGATGGCGAGCAACGTGGCGAGCAACGAAGCGCCATATATGGCCACCGCCCCAATCACGCTCGCTCGGACCAGCCCACCCGTATAGCGGTAATCCTCTCGGATGGCAAACAAAGACCCTATCAGCGGAGTCGCGACTATCGCCATCAACGCGAGAGGCACCCCAACATAGGGGTTACCAAAAGACACGAACAAGAAAAACACGAACGCGAGCAAGCCGAGGCCCGAGAGCAGCGCGGTATTCGTGACGTGGTCCCTTTTTGCACCGAGCGCCCGGGCCGGCAGCGAGAGGCCCGCCGCCGCGACGATTATGAGGATCACCAGGCACACCCAGAAGATCGGCGAAGGCCATGAGCCGCTGCCCATTATCACGAACCAGTCGGTCGTGTGCGAGAAGAGCATGGCGATAGCAACCAGAGCTCCGGAGCAAACCACAAGCGAAGCGAGCCCGGCCCCCGCCGCAAGCACAACCCGGAGCCAAACTCTTCGCACCGCTCCCCCCAAAGCTAGACCAGATAGGGCATATGGTAGCCTCGTGTACAGAAGGGCGCCATGTAGCCGCTCGGAGCCGGAGGCCGATCGCGCCTGCCTCCACGCGCTATTCAGCGAAGTGCGTGGAAGGGTAATTCTGCGAACTTCGCGTTGACGGAGTTCTGAGAGGTTCGCCTCAGAAGTAGCCGCCTGGCAGATGCGCCTAGCCTTAACGAGGGTTAGGCTTCGTTCGTTGTGTGACGGGATGGGGACCCAAGATCCTTCTTCTCCGTCCCGTGTCCCACCCGAGAGGGGAGTGAAGCGTGCTCAGGAGCGCCGCAGGCAAGATCATGTGGGTAGGCAAGGCCACGACCTTCTGCGTCGGCCTGGCCGTCGTCCTCGCGCTGATACTCGGCGTCGCCTCGGCGGCCCTTGCGGCGCTTCCCGGGGACCCCTTCAAGCTGGGCCAGTCCAACCGCGTGGACCGGCTGAGCACGCTGGTGAGTACGCTCGCCGGACCCGTGCTAAGGGTGGACAACGACGGCTCGGGCTCCGCCCTGGACCTGCGGGTGGGCGATCCTGCTGCCGTCCCTGCCACAAAGACTGTGGCCCCCATGAAGGTGGACTCCCAAGGAAAGGTGCTCAATCTCAACTCCGACGAGCTCGACGGCCAAAGCGCATCTGAGTTCCTCCTCGCAGGGGGGAAGGCCGCCGACTCGGACAGCCTAGATGGGTTGGACTCTACCCAGTTCATGGGCGACTTCGCCGGGCGCAACGATGCCATCACGAGCGAGTTCAACAGCACGCAGTTCAAGAGCGTGGACGTGCACTGCCTGGGCACCTCGAAGGCCGTCGACGGCTACGCCCAGGTCTATCCGAACACGGCGTCCGCCCCCATCCCTGTGGCCTTGCAGATGGTCGGCTCAGTCGGCGACAGCATCTTTAGGGCCACGGCGTCCGAGATGGCGCCCTACGACGGCAACTGGGGCATCTCGGTTAGCGTCCTCTGCGGCAAGTCACCGCCCGGATCGTGACCGAGAGGTAGCGCGCCCAGTCCAAGAGCGAGATCCTGCGCGTTCCCTTATGCAGCATCGTGTATAGCCCTAGACCCATGCTACGTGAAATGCCTGATAGCCGCTATGCTATGCATTGGAGTCGACACTACATCTTTTGGTGCTACGTACCTATACATCGTCGGGAATAGGTTAGCGTTTCCGTCTCCGTTTTATTGGCCACTGCTACTCTCACGCCAGTATCGTGGGACTATCGGCTAGAATATGCTGTCCTGTGTGCCGTGTGGGTCACCTTATGGCAACCACGGTGAGGGTCGGCGTGTTTGTGTCTTGTGTAATGGACTCTCTCGGGCCCATGGATCTCGGCAACCGGGTAGCGTATTTTACGTTCGGCTCAGCGTTCCTTCTCCTTTCGGACCACCATAATGGGGCAGTGGGCGTGACTCACCACCGAGTCCGAGACGCTTCCCACGAGCGCGCGTCTTATCCCGCCGAGGCCCCTGCTGCCCACTACTATCATTCCAGCGCCCATCTCCTCGGCCAGGCCGACGATCTCCTGGGCCGGTCCTCCCTCCCCGAGGTGTGCCCGTGCCACGGTCCCGCCGCGCGAGCCTATCTTCTCCACCTCCGTATCGAGCAGCTCCCTGGCTTGTCGCTCGGAGGTCCGCTGAAGATCCTCCTCGACCAGCAGCTCCTCCGGCTCGGTCTCCTCGAGGGCGGTGCCTTCAGGATAGACGGGGTACCACGGCATGATGCCGAAGACGTGTACCACGTGCAGCTCGGAGCCCGTTCGTTTCGCCAGCTCGCTTGCGGTCTCGGCTGCAAGCTCGGCCCCCGTGGAGCCGTCCGTCGCCAGTAGGATCTTGGTGGGGAAGATGCTCATGTCCAGTTACCTCCTCGCTGGCCGGGCTTGGCTCCTTCGCGCCCGGATGATGGCCACCGGTTCGACTTTGGTGCCGCACGCTCATCGCCGTCGTGGACCCTTACGCCCACAGGTTCGTTGTCCCGACTGCCGGCCTGCATGCCAACCTCTTTCCTGCCTCGATACACAATCGCGATTGTGTATCCTGCAAGCGCCTTTGCCATGGCCAACTTTGGCGCACTTGGTGGTCAACTTTGATCAAAAAGGCGTGGACGGCGGACGCCCAGACTCCCAAGCCAATTACCGAGGTGCTATGGTGCGGGAGGAGCTCCAGGGAATGGATGCGGGAGACGGGGAGAGGGTGAGTCACATGGATAGCGGGACAGGCGAGCGGGATCCCAACGAGACTTACCCCATGACCGCGGCACCATCGAGGGCGACGCTAGGAAGGATCAGGGACGTGCTGGCGCGGGTGCCCTCGTTCGGGGATACCCGATGGGAAGAGGTGGAGATCACACCCCTCAACTCCTTCACTAATATGAGTTACAAGCTGACCGCGCACGGCAGCGCCTACGTGATGCGGCTCGCCGGAAAGGGTACCTCAGCCTACATCGACCGGGGTGTCGAGGAGCATAACGCGCGCATCGCGACCGAGGCCGGGCTGAACGCCGAGGTGCTCTTCTTCGACGCGAAAGAAGGCACGATGCTCTCCAGGTTCATCGAAGGCCCCCACATGGACAAGATGGAGTTCCGCCGCGACGCGGAGACGCCGGCCCGCGCCGCCCTGACGCTCAAGCGGCTGCACGGGATAGCGCGTACTTTCAGGTCCCGATTCGGCCCTTTCGCGCCGATCGACCACTACCTCGATCTCCTTCGCGCGCTACGCTCCCCGCCGCCGGACGCCTATTTTGAGGCAAAGCGCGATGCCGAGAGGGTACTCCGGACCCTCGAGTCTGCCCCCGTGCCACTCGCCCCCTGCCACAACGACACCTGCCCGGAGAACTTCGTCGAGGTCGGTCCCCGCGTGTACCTCATCGACTGGGAGTACTCCGGGATGAACGATCCCGCGTGGGACCTTGCCGACCTCTCGGTGGAGGCCGGTTTCGGACCAGAACAGGACAGGAAGATGGTGAATGCTTACTGCGGTGGAGTCGCGCCGGCCGGGTTCTACGAGCGCGTGGTGCTACAGAAGGCGATGAGCGACTACTTCTGGGGCCTCTGGAGCGTCGTCCAGCACACGAACGGCAACCCGGCGGCGGAATTCCTGACCTACGCCACCGACCGCTTCGACCGCTGCAATCGCCTGATGGGCAGCGACGAGTTCAGTTCTTGCCTGGATGCCGTGAGGTCAGGATCCGTGCCGAATTGGTGAGCCAGGCATGGGCCGGGCGTAACGGCGAGCGCTACCTGGAGCTCGCCCGAACGGACGCCGCCTTCACGATACCACCCGCTCGGGGGCACGCTCCCGCGCGGCGCCCGCCGTTGCGCTCGGGGCGGCTTCGCCCGCAGGAAGGGCGTGGATGAGCACAGGGCCCCTCGCAGCCCTCAAGACGTTCGTGGAGACGCTGCCGAGCCGCGCGCGGCCGAGCGTCCCTAGTCCTCGGCTGCCCAGGGCCATGAGGGTGCTGCCCTCGTCGCCCTCCTCGGCGACCTGCAGCAGGGCCAGGGTCGCGTCCGAGTCGACAACCCGCGCATTCGGGTGTCGGCCCACGGCTCCTTCGATGGCCTCGGTGCGCCCGTTTAGAGCCTCAAGCTCCTTCGACCTCGCCTCGTCGAAGCGGCGACGATCTTGGGAACTCCAACCCCCGATCGGCTCCGGCGGGTTCCGGTGGGCCCGCACCAACACCCCTTCGGCCTCGAAGAGGGAGCCGATGCCTGCCGCAAGCTCCGCCGCACGCCGGGCCCCCTCAGAGCCGTCGTCCCCGGCCACCACCCTCTTGGGGGGCCACGCCTCGTCGCCGCCGCGAAGCACGAGGACCGGGCACCGCGCGTGGTGGACGATGCCCTCGGAGACGCTGCCGACCAGGAGACGCCCGACTGGACCGAGGCCGCGGCTGCCTATCACCAGGAGGCCGGGCCGCAATTCCTCGCACAGGTCCAGGATGGCGTCTACGGGGGAGCCCTGCAGGAGGTGGGGCTCGACGAAGAGGTCGCCCGCTTCCTCTAGTGCGTCCACCTGGGTGAGGAGCACCCTCCTTGCCTCCCGCTCGTCGAGGTAGGAGTAGTCGGTCCAGACCATCGTGGGGTAGCCGAGGGCCTGGACGTGGTGGCGCCAGGCGTGGGCGACGTGCAGTTGTGCCCCGGTCTTCCGCGAGAGATCCGCCGCGGCCCTCGCGGCGAGGCCCGCCCCGTCGGAGCCGTCCGTAGCCAATACTATGGTGTTCGGTCGTATGATCTCGTTTCGGTTCTGGTCCATTTTGCCGCTCCTTTCACGTTCGGCGTGGCTATGACATCCGTATGATCTGCGCACCAGGCTCCCGAGGACCTTACTTTCCAGCCGGGGACTAGGCGCCCAGCAGGCCTGCCTCGCGCGCCCGGGCCAGGGCCTCGAGCTGCGAGTGGGCCCCGAGCGCCTGTAGGAGCGCACGGATGTGGTTGCGGACCGTGGCCTGGGAGAGGAAGAGCTCCCGGCCGATCTCGCCGGCCGTCTTGCCTGAGGCCAGCAATCCGAGGACCTCCCGCTGCCGCGGTGTTAGCACCGGGGCGTCCAGAAGCTTCGATCCCGCGCACTCCTCGGGAGGGCGCTCGTGGCGAGAGAGCCGGATCAGGTGGCGGGCCATCTCCAGGGTCTCGTGCGTCTCCTGCGCGTCGCGCATCAGGCAGATCACGTAGGGTCCTTCCTCAGTATCTACGGCAAGGCTGCTCACGGCGATCCAACGCTCTCCTCCGGAGCGGGTGAAGACACGCGCGTCGTAGCCGGGGCAAGGACGCCCGGCCCAGGCGAGGCGCACGGCCGAGTACGCGTGGACACCGAAAGGGGTGCCATCCTCGCCCTCGCCGCCCAGGATCTCGTAACAGGATTTGCCGATCATCTCCTCCGCGAGGAACCCGGTGAGCGACTCGGCCCCGGCGTCCCAGTGGGCGAGGCGATACTCGGGGTCAACCACGAAAACGGCGTCCGTGGTGATCGCCTGGGTCAGGCTTTCGAGCGCCTCGGGGAGTTTCGACATCCTGACGTCGTTCGGCTGTCGTCTGTTGACCGCTGCGAGCGTCATACCGGGTACCTGCCTCTCCTTCTCGACCGTTTGCCTCCCTATGGTGGTCTACATGGGTGATCGAATCGTGAGCAGGGCTGGTCATCTTTTCCTGGGTGGAGAGCCCGCCGCGGCGTGGGCAATATTGCTCACGCACCTTCGAGCGTGCTGGACTTCACATCACAAGGTAGTCTCGCAAGGGGCACTTAGAGGGAGACCTGGCCTGCAACGCTTTCGGGGGCTCTCTCAACCGCACCCGGCCTTGCTTCGAGCGCTTCTGGGTTCGACCGATCCCGAAGGCGGTAAGGCGGCCCGGATAGACGAGAGCATCGCGCCGTGTGAAGATCATGAGTGCAACAACCGTGCTGACGACGCCTACGACTACCAATGCTGCCAGGTGTGCAAGCTCGATGTGGCCGCTCTGGAGTGTGCGTTGCGGCTCGAATGCGGTGAAATCGAGACGTTCTTTAGCCACTCCCAATTGTTGCTCAGGTCGGATACCACCCACGCCACGTAGAAGGCCAGCGTTGGCCCGGCCGCCATCCCCGCCGGCTTACCGACATTCTGTGCGGCATGCTGCCGCGGCTTCGAGCATGGTAGACTTTTTGCTAGATGACGACTGGCCGGGCAGCGATCCTCGGAGAAAGCCTCAATGTGATGATCCTCGACGTGCGAGCAGCGTCCACTCCTTCCGAACATTCGTATCACGCTACAGATCGGGCTTCGGCAACCGCAAGATCCAATGAGGGGCACTATTAGTGAGCGGCCGGATCGCAGGGCAGCCCGAGCGCGGGATGGAGGGTAGACGTGCGGCTCCCGACCAGGCGGCGTCCATCCTAGAGAGCGTGAGCGACGCCTTCTTCGCCGTCGACAGTGAGTGGCGCTTCACATACGTAAACGGCAAGGCCGAGGAGCTCTGGGGCCGTCCCAGGGAGGAGCTACTCGGGAAAAAGATCTGGGATGAGTTCCCGCAAGCAGTGGGCTCCGAGCCTCGTCGCCAGATCGAGCGGGCCATGGAGGAGGGCGTCACCACCAGCTTCGAAACGCTCTCGCCGTTTCTTGGCACCTACATATCGGGGCGGGCGTACCCTTCTGCTAACGGGCTCTCGGTGTACTTTCAGGACACGACCGAGCGCCGGCGGGCCACGGAGCGCCTGCGCGTGCTCGCCGCGGCTTCCCGCTCCTTCGCGGAAGCAACACCCGATCACGAGGCCATCTTGCGCACCGTCGCCAAGACCGTCGCCGAGGAGACCGGCGACGCCTGCACCGTCAGGCTACTCTCCGATGACGGCCTGTGGCTCAGGCCGGTCGCCGCTCACCACCCCGATCCCACGCTGAAGGCCGCCATCTGGGAGATCGTGCGGGGTACGGTAGACCGCGCCGACTCGGGCCTTTGGCGCCCCGTGGTGGAGGAGGGACGTGTGGTTCGGTTGGGTGTGCCTCTTGACGCGATCCCGTCCGACGCCTCGGAGGCGCAGGCCGAGTTCATCCGGCGCCACCCGATGTCGGGGATCATAGGGGCCCCGCTCATCGCCAGGGGGCGCACGCTCGGGGGGATCTCTCTGGTACGTTATGGTCGCACGGAGGCCTACGTCGAGGAGGATGAGCGCTTCCTCGAAGACCTGGCCGACCGCGCGGCGCTAGCCATAGACAACGCGCTACTCTACCGAGAGGCTAGGAATGTAGTAGCCGCGCGCGAGAGGGCAGAAAAGAGCAGCCGGGGGCTCGCGGCCATCGTTGAGTCTTCCGATGACGCGATCCTAAGCAAGACCTTGGACGGCACGATCACCAGCTGGAACGAGGGAGCGGAGAGGCTTTACGGCTATCGCGCGGAGGAAGTCTTAGGTAAACCCGTCTCCATCCTGGTCCCGCCCGAGGTCCCGCGCGAGGTACCCGAAATCCTCGAGAAGATCGGGCGCGGGCAGAAGGTCGAACACTTCGACACCGTGCGGGTTACCAAAGACGGAAGGAGGCTGAACGTTTCCCTGAGCGTCTCCCCCTTGCGGGATAGCGCCGGCAACGTCGTTGGCGCCTCGGCCATCGCCAGGGACCTTACCGAGCGCAAGAGGGTCGAGGAGGAGCTGCGGAGGACGCTCAAGGAGCTCGCGGACATGAAGTTCGCCCTCGACGAGAGCGCCATCGTCGCGATAACGAACCAACGTGGCGAGATCACCTACGTCAACGACAAGTTCTGCGAGGTCTCCAAGTACTCGAGGGACGAGCTAATAGGCAAGGACCACCGGATCATAAACTCCGACTATCACCCGAAGGAGTTCATAAGGGAGCTGTGGAGGACCATCTCGCGCGGCAGGGTGTGGCGCGGGGAGCTGAGGAACAGGACGAAGGACGGCTCGATCTACTGGGTGGACACGACCATCGTGCCTTTCCTCGACGAGCGCGGTAAACCCTACCAGTACGTAGCGATCCGCTACGAGACCACAGAGCGCAAGAGGGCCGAGGAGGAGGTGCGCGAGAGCAACGTCCTCTTGCGGTCCGTCATCGAGGGCACGAGCGACGCCGTGTTCCTGAAGGACGCGTGGGGCCGCTACCTCCTGGTGAACTCCTGCGCCGCCGAGATCATGGGGCGACAGGCCAAGGACATCATCGGCAAGGACGACGCCGAGCTGCTCGCCCCCGAGGTCGCCCGACCACTCATGGAAGGTGACCGGGAGGTCATGACCACCGGCGAGGTCCGCAAGCTCGAAGAGACGGTGCCCGTGGGGGGCGCCGAGCGCACCTTCCTCTCGACCAAGGCGCCCTACCGGGACTACGAAGGCAGGATAATCGGCGTCGTCGGTGTCTCCTCGGACATCACGGAGCTCAAGCGAGCCGAGGAGGAACTGCGCGAGATCCGGGAAGCCGAGCGCAGCCGCATCTCCCGCGAACTGCACGACGTTGTCCTCCAGGACCTGACCTACGCCATGCAAGCCCTGCAACTCTCGAAGAGATCGGGAGAGGGGAACGCGGATTCCAGGCTGGATGGGGCTGCGGCCGCCATGACGAGAGCCGTCCGCGGGCTCAGGAGCGCCGTCTACGACCTGAGCCTGGAAGCTGAGGACGAGGGACGTTTCGTCCGCTCCCTGGAGTCCCTGGTGGAGCTCAACAGGGGGATGAACCCGGGCTGCGAGTACGAGCTGGAGGTGGGTGCAGGCTTTCCCGAGAAGCTTCCAGAACGAAGGTCCAAAGACATGCTGCGCGTGGTGCAGGAGGCGCTCGCGAACGCGAGACGCCACTCGGACGCCCGGCGCGTCTCGGTGACCGCGGGAGCACGAGGCGGTTCGAGCTGGCTGGAGGTCTCCGACGACGGACGAGGTTTCGACCAGACGACGGTCCCTGCGGGGATGGGCACGAAGGGGATGAGGCAGAGGGCCCTGGCCCTGGGTGGAGAACTGCGGGTTTGGAGCAAGCCCGGTGAAGGCACGAGGGTACGTCTCGAGTTGACTGCGGAAGACGCGGGAACGCGGCCCGACGGAGCGGAGACCGACGAGGCCAAGATCCTGCTCGTGGACGATCACGCCTCCTTCCGCCAGGGCGTCGCCGCGGCGCTGGAGGCCGAGCCCGGTCTCACGGTGGCGGGACAGGCCGGATCTCTCGCCGAGGCTCGAACTATGCTCGTCGGGTTCGACGTCGCCGTGGTTGACCTGGGACTTCCCGATGGCTTCGGCGGCGACCTCATCCGGGAGCTGCGCGCCGCCAACCCACGCGCGCAGGCGCTGGTCCTGAGCGCGACCGGCGACAGAGAGGAGATCGCGAGGGCCGTAGAGTCGGGAGCGGCGGGCGTCCTGCACAAGTCTTCCGATATGGCCGAGGTGGCCAACGCCGTCAGGCGTCTCCGCGCCGGCCAGACGCTGATGCCACTCGAGGACGTCGTCGAGCTCCTGCGCTTCGCCGGCGCGCGCAAGGACGAAGAGCACGATGCCAGGCAGGCGATCTCCAGCCTTACCGAGCGGGAGCGGGAGGTGCTCTCGCTCCTGGCGGAGGGTCTGGAAGCGCAGGAGATCGCCGCGAGACTCCACATCAGCGCGAAGACGGAGCGCAACCACGTGGCGAAAATACTCTCCAAACTGGGCGTGCACTCCCGCCTGCAGGCGGTCCTCTTCGCCGGGCGTCACGGCTTCGTCGAGATAGGGGAGAAAGAAGCCTGAAGGCTTCACCCGGAAGGCTGTGCTCGGAAGGCCGCGCGTTACCTGCCGCTCGCGCTGCCGAAGGCGACCCTGGCGTCGTCGTATACCCGAGGCAGCGGTAGCCCTGTCTCCGAAGCGAGCCTGGCGGCGTCGGCATACTCTGGAGAGACGACGAAATCATCCCCATCGAGGCTTCCGACCTTGACCCGGCACCTCCCGTAGGGAAGCTCGACCTCCACGATACGCCGCCCGGCGACGGTGCGTCCCACCGCATGGTGACGGACACCCAGGGTCCCCGTCTCCCGCATGAGGAGCCTGGCAAGACGCTCGCGGTCGCCGGCGAGGACCAGGGCGCAGGCTTTGTGGGCGCCGCGGCCGCGCTTCATGACTATCGGCTCCAGCCAGGCGTCGAGAGCCCCGGCCGCTAGGAGCCGCTCCACGGCGGCCCCTAGAAACTCTCCCGGGGCGTCGTCGACGTTGGCCTCGAGTAGCTCGACGTCGCCCGCAGGGCCTTCTATCTCACCAACCGTGGCCCGAAGCAGGTTTGGCGCACTTCGCAATCTCGCGGTTCCCGCTCCGTAACCCACGCTGTGCAGGGTCATGGGGGGGGCGGCCTCCGTGAACTCGCCGCCGGTGAAAGACGCCATGAGCGCTGCCCCCGTCGGGGTGGTCGTCTCGCGGGGCTCGTCGGTCCAACGGAGATGCGAGCCCTTCAGAATCTCCAGCGTGGCCGGCCCTGGCACGGGGAGTGGTCCGTGGGCGGAGTCGACGACGCCAGTGCCCATGGGCAGGGGAGCGCAGCTCACGGAGGCCGCGTCGAGCAGCTCCAGCGCCACGCAGCTGCCGACCATGTCGACGATCGAATCCACGGCACCGACCTCGTGGAACGTGACCTCTTGAGGGTCCTCGTCGTGGACGGCGCCTTCCGCTACGGCCAGGCGGCTGAAGGCATCCATCGCGCGCGAAGATGCCCGCTCCGGGA
>Ga0126313_10000686_pt1 | contig 16447 bp, 10 predicted proteins | sample Plot105A_FD_89954 | JGI IMG/M metagenome (GOLD analysis project Ga0126313, IMG submission 89954) | Serpentine soil microbial communities from UC McLaughlin Reserve, CA, USA - Plot105A | ecosystem: Environmental > Terrestrial > Soil > Grasslands | place: USA: UC McLaughlin Reserve, Lake County...
AGGACGGGTCCAACGCCTTCTACGACGCCGACGACCAGTACTTCCTCTCACCGGTCGGCAAGGCGTTCATCGCGGGGCAGCTCAAGCACGCGCGCGAGATCTCCTCGATCTTCGCCCAGTGGGTCAACTCCTACAAGCGGCTCGTGCCGGGCTACGAGGCGCCGACGTACGTCGCCTGGTCGCGCCGCAACCGCTCTGCGCTCGTGCGCGTGCCGCTCTACCACCCGGGCAAGGAGCAGGCGACGCGGATGGAGCTGCGCTGCCCCGATCCCGCCTGCAACCCGTACCTGACGTTCGCAGCGCTCCTGCAGGCGGGCCTCGAGGGGATCGACAAGGGCTACGAGCTGCCCGAGCCGATGGAGAAGAACCTCTACCACCTTGCGCCGGACGACCGCCGGCGCCTCGGCATCGAGCAGCTGCCGGAGACGCTCGGCGAGGCGATCGAGCTCACCGCGGAGTCCGAGCTGGTCCTGCGCACGCTCGGAGAGCACACGTTCAACCGCTTCATCGAGATCAAGCGGCAGGAGTGGGAGGACTACCGCGTGCAGGTCACCCCGTGGGAGCTCGAGCGCTACCTCGGGATCCTCTAGCGCTTGCCGCCGCCTAGGAGGCCGCCGAGGATCCCGCCCACGTCGAGGCCGCCGCGGCCACCGCCGCCGCCGCCCAGCACGCTGCCGAGGATGTCGGTAAGCCCGCCGCCGCCGTTCCCGCCTGACGTCGCGCCGCGCTGCTTGACCTGCTTGGCGAGGTAGGCCATCGCGATCGGCGCCAGCACCGGCAGCAGCTTGTTGACGAGCGAGGCGTCGCCGCCGCCGCCGGTCTCGCCGAGCTGGTTGACGACCTGGTCGCGGTTCGGGCCGAACACGTTGCTCACGATCTTGTCGCCGTCGCCGGTGTCGACCCGGTCGAGGTTCACGCCGCCCTCGACGAGCCCGGCGTCGTGGCCGTCGATCGCGCGCTCGAGGGACGCCGCGCCCGCCGGGTCCTGCGCGTTGGCCTCCATGCCGCCCAGCAGCGCCGGCAACGTCTTGCGCGCCGCCTGCTCGGCGGTCGACGGGTCGACCCCGAGCCGTCCCGCGAGTTGATCCATCGGGATGGCGGACAGCAGATCGTCGATCGCGCTCATGGCGTCCTCTCGTCGTGTCGGGCTCGGTCCGGCGGGGAGCGTACTCGGCGCGCGCCCGCGCGTCACGTGCCGGTGATGCGCTCAGGCGCGGGCGGGCGGCCGTTGCCGATCGCCGGGCCCGCCTCGCCGGGCGTGCGCCCGCCCGGCCCGAAGCCGTCGCCGTCGTCCTCGCGCGCCAGCTGCGACGGCCACCAGATCCGCGGACCGATGTCGAGCACGAGCGCGGGGACGAGGATCGAGCGGACGATGAACGTGTCCAGCAGCACGCCGAACGCGATCACGAAGCCGATCTCCGTGAGGAACACGAGCGGCAGCAGCGCGAGCACGGAGAAGGTGCCCGCGAGCACGATGCCGGCCGACGTGATCACGGCGCCGGTCACCGCCAGGCCGCGCACCATCCCCTGGCGGGTGCCGTGCCGGACCGTCTCCTCCCGCACCCTGGCCATCAGGAAGATGTTGTAGTCGATCCCCAGCGCCACGAGGAAGATGAACGCGAAGAGCGGAAAGGACGGATCGACGCCGACGAAGCCGAAGATCACGTCGAACACGACGAGGCTGATGCCGAGCGCCGCGCCGAACGAGAGGATCACGGTCGCGATCAGCAGCAGGGGCGCCACGAGCGCGCGCAGCAGCAGGATCAGGATGAGCAGGACGACGACGAGCGCGAGCGGGATGATCACGCGGGTGTCGCGCGACGCGGCCTGACGCACGTCGTACTCGACCGCGGACGGCCCGCCGACGAGCACGTCGGGGCCACCTGCCTCCTTGACGGCGGCGCGGATGTCCGGGATGAGGTTGAACGCCGTGGTCGAGTAGGGCTCGGGCTCGAGCACGGCGCTGAGCAGCGTTCCGGGTGGCCCGGCGACGTCGGTCGGCAGGACCTGGGCGACGCCCTCGGAGCCCTCGAGCGCCGCGGTTACGGCTTGGATGTCGGCCCCACGCGGCACGATCACGTCGGTCGCCGCGCTCGCGCCGGCCGGGAAGGACTTCGCCAGCAGCTCCTGGCCGGCGAGCGACTCGACCTCGTCGCGGTATCCGTCAGCCTGCGTGAGGCCGGTGTCGATCGTGAGCACGCCGAGCGAGCCGACGACGAGCAGCGCGATGCTGCCGATCCAGATGCGTCGCGGGCCGCGCGCGACGCGATCGCCCACCCGCCGCCACATGCCGTGGGTCTCGTCGGCGCCCTCGTCGCCGAAGTGCGGGATGCCGTTGTCGTGGCCGAACATCCGCGGCCGCCAGAACGCGCGCCGCCCGCAGATCACGAGCAGTGCCGGCAGCAGCGTGAGCATCGTGACGATCGCCACAGCGATGCCGAGCGCGCCGATCGGCCCGAGCCCGGAGGTGCCCTCGACCTCGGCGATCGTGAGGCACAGCAGGGCGCAGATCACCGTCGCGCCGGAGGCGACGATCGCCGGACCGGCCGTCCGCAGGGCGAGCACCATCGCCTCGTGCTTGTCCTCGTGCTTTCGCAGCTCCTCGCGGTAGCGCGACACCAGCAGGAGCGCGTAGTCGGTGCCGGCGCCGAGGACGAGGATCGAGAGGATCGAGGACGTCTGGCCGTTGACCGTGACGCCGAGCTCGGTCAGCCCGTAACCGATCGAGCGTGTGGCGACCTCGGCGAACACGACCGCGAACAGCGGGATCCAGAGGAAGATCGGGCTCCGGTAGATCAGGATCAGCAGGAAGATGACCAGGGCCAGCGCCGCGCTCAGCAGCGTCCCGTTGATGCCTTCGAAGACCTTGATCGCGTCGGCCGCGAACCCGGCCGGACCGGTGACCTTGACCTCCAGCCCGCCACCGGGGTCGCTCACGCGTTCGCGGATGTCGTCGACCGGGTCGAGGATGGTCGCGCCGTCGCCGTCGCCCGTGATGTTTCCGATCAGCAGCGCGGCGTCCCCGGACTCCGACGGCCGTGGCTCGCCGAACGGCGAGACCGCGCGATAGATGTCGTCCTTGTTCTCCTCGATCGCCCGGTTGAGCTCCTCGCGGTCCGCCGCGATCCGCGCCCGGTCGGCGTCGTTGAGCCCACCCTCGCGCCGGAAGACGATCACGATCGGCGCCTGTTCGCCGCCCTGCAGCTCGTCCGAGATCGCGAGCACCTCGGTCGACTCGGCGTCGCCGGGCAGGAACGAGGTCGACTCGTTGTTCTCGGCGTCGCTGTACCTGCCTGGAAGGTTGGCCGCGCCGGAACCGAACAGGGCCAGCAGGCAGACGGCGAGGATCACGAACTTCGCGGTCCGGCCGGCGGAGACAGTGAGGAAGCGGGTCACGGGCAGCTCCTCCCGGGGGACGGGGACGCTTGCCGGGTTCTACCGGCGGGCGGCCTTCGGGGCCAGGGGATGACCGTACTCCCTCCGCCGCCCGCGCCGCTGAGGTTCAGAGCAGCGCGGCGAGCTCGGCCGGCTCGGTGACAGGGCGCTGACACGTGAAGTGCTCGCAGACGTAGGCGGCGGCGCGGCCGTCGACCGGCTCGCGGCCCTCGAGCAGCGGGACGCCGTCCGCCGGTCCGCCCGCGACCACCACGTGCGGGCGGAACGCGCCGCGGACGACGCGCTCGAGCGGCGCGGCGTCCGGACCGACGATGGCGACCTCCTTGACCGTCGCGAAGTGGAAGTCCAGCGCCTGGAGCAGGTGCCCGAACGCGCCCGGGTGCTGCGGCGCGACGACGTGGAGGAGCCGGAGCACGCCGAGCGCCGACTCCTGGTAGCGGTGCTCCCCCGTCAGCGCGCCGAGCCGGAGCAGCCCGACGGCGGCGGACGAGGCGCCGGACGGGATCGGCGCGTCCTCGAGCTCCTTGCGCCGCGCGATCAGCGGCTCGTGGTCATCCGCAGTGGCGAAGAAGCCGCCGTTCTCGGGATCCGCGAAGCGCGCGAGGATCGTATCCGCCAGCTCCCGCGCGGCGCCGAACCAGCGCGGGTCGAACGTGGTCTCGTACAGCGTCAGCAGCGCCTCGAGCAGGAACGCGTGGTCCTCCAGGTAGGCGTTGAGCCGCGCCTGGCCCCGGTTGTAGGTCCGCAGCAGCCGGCCGTCGCCGTCGCGCATGTCGCGCCACACGAACTCCGCGCACGAAACGGCGGCGTCCGTGTAGTCGGGGCGCTCCAGCGCCGCGCCCGCGTCGGCGAGCGCGGAGATCATGAGCGCGTTCCACGCCGTGAGCCGCTTGTCGTCGAGCGCCGGCCAGACCCGGCGCTCGCGCGCCGCCCGCAGGCGCGCCTTCATCTCGACCAGCCCCTCCGGGTCGCTCGCCGCCCGCACCGGCGCCCAGCGGCCCTCGAAGTTCGGCGGCCCGTCGAGGCCGAAGTAGGCGAGCGCGAGTTCGGTTTCGCCTGCCAGGCGAGACGCTCCTTCGTCGCGCTCGCCTTCGGCGACGTTACGGTCGCCCAGCACGGCCCGCATCTCGTCCGGCGTCCAGACGTAGAACCTGCCCTCCTCGCCCTCCGAGTCGGCGTCGAGCGCGGACGCGAAGCCGCCCTCGTCCTGGCGCAGGTCGCGCAGCGCCCAGTCCAGTGTCTCCGTGCAGACGCGCGCGAAGAACGGCTCGCCCGAGACCTGGAACCCGTGCAGGTAGGCGCGGGCGAGCAGCGCGTTGTCGTAGAGCATCTTCTCGAAGTGCGGGATCTCCCAGCGGGCGTCGACCGAGTAGCGGGCGAAGCCGCCGCCGATCTGGTCGTACATGCCGCCGCTGGCCATCGCGCGCAGCGTGTGCAGCGCCATCTGGCGCTCGCCGCGGCGGAGGAGGAACTCGATCGTGGACGCGGCCGGGAACTTCGGGGCGCTCGCGGAGAACCCGCCGTGCTCCTGGTCGTAGCCGCGCCGCAGGACGTCCACGGCGGCGTTCAGCGTCGCCGGGTCCATCTCGCCCTCGGCCGGAGCCAGGCTCGCGGCGCCCGCCAGCCGCGGCAGGATCTGCCGCCCGGTCTCCTCGATCTCCGCGCGCTGCTCCTGCCACGCGTTCGCGACGCCGATCACGACCTGCGGCCAGGACGGCATGCCCTGGCGGGGCTCCGGCGGGAAGTAGGTGCCGGCGTAGTACGGGATGCCCTCGGGCGTGAGGAAGGCGTTGAGCGGCCAGCCGCCGCGGCCGGTCATCGCCTGGACGGCGTCCATGTAGATCGCGTCGACGTCGGGGCGCTCCTCGCGGTCGACCTTGATGCAGACGAACCGCTCGTTCATCAGCTCCGCGATGCGCGGGTTCTCGAAGCACTCGCGCTCCATCACGTGGCACCAGTGGCAGGCGGCGTAGCCGATCGAGACGAGGATCGGCTTGTCCTCGTCCCGCGCGCGCGAGAGCGCCTCCTCGCCCCACGGGTACCAGTCCACGGGGTTCTCCGCGTGCTGGAGGAGATATGGAGAGGTCTCTGAAGAAAGCCGGTTCGACATGTGTAGGTTGCGTCTCCATGTCCCATCATCGCGAAACCGTGACCGCGGTCGGCGCGCCCAAGGCCGCCGGCCCGTACTCGCACGCCGTGAAGAGCGGCGGGCTGATCTTCCTGTCCGGCCAGACCCCGATCGATCCCGACACCGGAGGGCTGGTGGAGGGCGGCATCGGCCCGCAGACGAAGCGCTGCCTGGACAACCTCGCGATCGTCGCGGCGGCCGCCGGCGCGTCGCTCACCGACGCGGTTCGCTGCGGCATCTACGTGACCGACATGGCGACGTTCAAGGACGTCAACGAGGCCTACGGCGGCTACTTCGGCGACGCGCCGCCGGCGCGGAGCACGATCGGCGTCGCGGCCCTGCCGCTGGGCGCCCAGGTCGAGATCGATGCCATCCTCGCCGTCCCGGACTGAGTCGGTCTCGGCCGCGCGGATCGAGGCGGCGCGCGCCGAGGTGCAGCGGGTCGCACGGCGCACCCCGGTGCTCTCGACGCGCACGATCTCCGAGCGGGCGGGCGGGACGGTCGCGCTGAAGGCGGAGAACCTCCAGCGCACCGGCTCGTTCAAGGTGCGCGGCGCGTCGGCGAAGCTCGCGGCGCTGGGGGAGGCGGGCTGCGCGAACGGCGTGGTCGCCGCGTCGGCCGGCAACCACGCGCAGGGGCTCGCCGCCGCGGCGGCCGCGCGCGGGGTGCGCTGCGAGGTCTTCGTCCCGGCCGACGCGCCGATCGCCAAGGCCGAGGCGGCGCGCGGCCAGGGCGCCGTCGTCCACGTCGGCGGCGCGTCGCTCGAGGACTGCCTTGCCGCCGCCCGGGAGCGGGCGCGGGAGGGCGGCCTCGCGCTCGTGCACCCGTTCGACGACCCGGACGTCGTGGCCGGCCAGGGATCGCTCGGCCTGGAGCTGCTCGAGGACGTGCCCGACCTTGCCCGCGTCGTCGTGCCGGTGGGCGGCGGCGGCCTGGCCGCCGGGATCGCGATCGCCGTGAAGTCGGCGCGGCCGGAGGTCGAGGTGATCGGCGTGCAGATCGCGGCGTGCGCCCCGTACCCGGCGTCGCTCGACGCCGGTCGCCCCGTGCCCGCCGAGTCGGCGCTGACGATCGCCGACGGGATCGCGGTCAAGCGGCCCGGCGACCTCACGCTCGCGCTGCTCGGGGAGTGGCTCGACGGGATGGCGGTGGTCGACGACGAGGACGCCGCCGAGGCGATGTTCGTGCTGATGGAGCGCTGCAAGCTCGTCGTCGAGGGCGCCGGTGCGGTCGGCGTCGCGGCGCTGCTCGGCGGCCAGGTCGCCGCCGCGCCGCGGGGGACGACCGTCGCGGTCCTGAGCGGCGGCAACGTCGACCCCGGCCTGCTGCTCTCGATCGCCCGCCGGCACGAGACGCTCGCCGGCCGCCGGCTGGTCGTGCTCACCCGCGTCCCGGACCGCCCGGGCGCGCTCGCCCTCCTCCTCACCTGCGTCGCCGAGGCGGGCGGGAACGTCGTCGACGTCTCGCACGTGCGCGAGGGCTTCGACCTCCACGTGCGCGAGACGGCGGTCGAGCTGGTGCTCGAGACGCGCGGTCGCGAGCACGCCGACCGGGTGCTGACCGCCATGCGCGAGCACGGCTACCCGGCGCAGCCGCTGGAGTAGTCCGGCCGCATCGCGCGCGCGAACTCCGGGTACCCGACAGGGGTCAGGCAATGGACCTGGGGGGCCGGACCATGCGACAGAGGAGCACCCGCTCGATCGCCATCTGGACGGGGGTCGCCATCGTCGGGGCGGTCTCCTGGGGGGTCATCGCGCTGGTCCGCGGGGAGCAGATCTCCGCCGCGTGGCTGATCTTCGCCGCGCTGGGCTCGTACGCGATCGCGTACCGCTTCTACGCGCGCTGGATCGCCCGCAAGGTGCTCGGAGTGGACCGCGACCGCGCGACGCCGGCGGAGCGGCTCGACAACGCGATGGACTACCAGCCGACCGACCGGCGGGTCCTGTTCGGGCACCACTTCGCGGCGATCGCCGGCGCCGGTCCGCTGGTCGGGCCGGTCCTCGCCGCCCAGATGGGCTACCTGCCCGGGACGATCTGGATCATCGTCGGCGTCATCTTCGCCGGCGCGGTGCAGGACATGGTGATCCTGTTCTTCTCGATGCGCCGCGACGGCAAGTCGCTCGGCCAGATGGCGCGGGAGGAGATCGGGCCGGTCGGCGGCGTCGCGGCGCTGATCGCCGTGTTCTCGATCATGATCATCCTGCTGGCCGTCCTGGCGCTCGTCGTCGTCAACGCGCTCGCGCAGTCGCCGTGGGGCACGTTCTCGCTCGCGATGACGATCCCGATCGCGTTCTTCATGGGCTTCTACCTGCGCGTGCTGCGGCCCGGGCGCGTGATCGAGGTGACCGCGATCGGCGTGGCGTTGCTGCTGGTCGCCATCGTGCTCGGCGGCGTGGTCGACGACTCGAGCCTCGCCGACGAGTTCACGCTCTCGCCAGAGACGCTTGCGCTGTGCCTGATCGGCTACGGGTTCATCGCCTCCGTGTTGCCGGTGTGGATGCTGCTCGCCCCGCGCGACTACCTCTCGACGTTCATGAAGATCGGCGTGATCGCGTTGCTCGCGGTCGGCATCGTCGTGACGCTGCCCCTCATGGAGACCGAGGCGGTAACGCCGTTCGCGTCCAACGGCGAGGGTCCCGTCTTCGCCGGCGCGCTGTTCCCGTTCGTCTTCATCATCATCGCCTGCGGCGCCCTGTCGGGCTTCCACTCGCTGATCGCTTCCGGCACGACGCCGAAGATGATCGAGAAGGAGACGCAGGTGCGCTTCATCGGCTACGGCGCGATGTTGATGGAGTCCTTCGTCGCCGTGATGGCGATGATCGCCGCCTGCATCATCGAGCCGGGCCTCTACTTCGCGATGAACGCGCCGGCCGGCGTCGTCGGCGACACGGTCCAGTCGGCCTCCCAGGCGGTCAACGGGCTCGGCTTCCAGATCTCGCCTGGCGAGCTGCAGGCGGCGGCCGCGAGCGTGGAGGAGGACTCGTTGGTCGCCCGCACCGGCGGCGCGCCGACGCTTGCCATCGGCATGTCGGAGATCTTCTCCGGCGCCACGGGTCAGGGGCTCAAAGCGTTCTGGTACCACTTCGCGATCATGTTCGAGGCCCTGTTCATCCTCACCACGGTGGACGCGGGCACGCGGGTCGGGCGCTTCATGCTGCAGGACACGCTCGGCAACGTGATCAAGCCGTTCGCGAACGTGAGCTGGAAGCCGGGCCTGGTGATCACGAGCGCGGTCGTCGTCGCCGCTTGGGGCTGGTTCCTCTACGGCGGCGTGACCAACCCGCTCGGCGGGATCAACCAGCTGTTCCCGCTGTTCGGCATCGCGAACCAGCTGCTCGCCGCGGTCGCGCTGACCGTGGGGACGACGCTGCTGATCAAGGCGGGGAAGCTGCGCTGGGCGTGGGTGACCGGCCTGCCGCTCGCGTGGGACGCGACCGTGACGCTCACGGCGAGCTACCAGAAGGTGTTCTCGGACGATCCGAAGATCGGCTTCTTCGCGCAGCGCGACCAGTTCCAGGACGCGCTCGACGCGGGCGAGGTGCTGCCGCCCGCCACGTCGGTCGACGACATGGAGACGGTCGTCACCAACTCGACGGTCGACGGCGTCCTCGCCGCGCTGTTCGCGGTGTTGATCGTGATCGTGATCCTCGACGCCGCGCGCATCTGGGTGCGCGTGATCCGGTCCGGCCGGCCCGCGCCCACCACCGAGACGCCGTTCGTGCAGACGGAGATCTCCGCGCCGGCCGGGCTGTTCCCGACGGCCGACGAGCGGCTCGCGCCCGCCGGCGCCGGCAACGGGGAGCGCTTCATGCGCACGGAGGAGGAGACGCGGGCCGGAGGACCGCGATGACCGTGCGCGAGGCACTGGCCGGCGTGCGCTGGTACCTGCGGGAGGTGAGCGGGGAGAGCGCCTACGACCGCTACGTCGAGCACGTGCGACGCGAGCACCCGGACGAGCCGGTGATGTCGCGCCGCGACTTCGAGCGCTGGCGCCAGGACGACCGCGACGCGAACCCGCGGGCGCGCTGCTGCTGAGCGCGGCGCGCTACGGCCTCCGGCCGGGCGGCGGCGCGCGTCGCCGCCCGGCGCTCGTGCAGCTCGGCGAGGTCGTCGTCCTGGGTCACGGCCTGCCGTGCATGCTCCAGTTCCAGCTGGCGGCGAGGCCGCTCTGGTTCTGGGACGAGCTCCCGGTGTAGTCGAGCCCGTCCGCCGATTGGTGGTTCCCGCGCGTGTCGAGCGCGGTGAACGCCAGCCCGACGGTGACGTCCTTGCCCTCCAACTCGCTGCCCGGGGGGCAGCCGGTGAGCCTCACGGTCATCGACATCGCCTCCGGGCCGAAGCCGATCACCGACCCGCTGTAGTCGTACGGCGGCGTCCGGGTGGGCTCCTGTCCGTTCACCGTCAGATCACCGCCGGTCGTGGTCACGGTCTTCGTGCCCGCCTGCTGGCAGGTCGAGGCGCCGGTTCCGTCCCTGCCCGAGGCGGTCACCGTGTACGAGCCGGACGTGAGCTGGAAGCTGCCGTTGGCGCCAGGGCCTCCCACCACGCGACCGAAGGTCGCGGTGCCGGTCCAGCTGTAGCTCGATCCGCCGAAGCTGTACGTGCCGCTGAACGTCCCGGCGATCGTGTTGACGCCGACGTTCTCGGTCGGCTGCGTCCAGGTTCCCTGTGCGACGCCGGCCTTCGAGACCGCCTTGAACGCGCCCGTCACGTTGATGCCCGGGCCCGCGTTGGCGACGGCGCCGTGGTTGAAGCTCGCGGGGTTCGAGGACGCGCTGCCGGGCGAGAACGGCGCGTTCTGCGAGCTCAGGAGCGTCCACGACGCGCCGCTCGGCGAGCCGCCCGGCTTGGCCTGCACGCGCGCGCCGACCGCGCCGGTGTCGCCCAGGTGCAGCGTCTTCGTGTTCGACGCGGGAGTGAACTCGACGGTCGCGCAGGTGTTCGGCTGGTTCCAGCCGTCCTCGGCGCGGCGGTACTTCTCGATCGCCTTGGCGATGATGTCGGCGAACTGCTTGTCGGCCTGCGCGCGCATCCGGCCGGCGATGTCTGCCTCGGTGGCGCGCCGCTCGGCGCCCTCGAAGCCCTGGCTCGAGATCGAGACGTCGACGATGCTGGGTCCCAGCACGTACTCGCCGGAGGGCGTGCGCATGTTCACCCGGGTGATGCGCTGTACGAGGGTCCTGATCGTGAGCGGCGCGAAGCCGCGGCTCGAGCCGCCGAGAGTCAGGGTCGCCTGCTCGGTGTTGTGCGGCTCCATGAAGTCGAGCTTGGCGTCGTCGGCGACCACGCCGCGGAACGTCGTCTCCCCGTTCAGCGTCATCCCCTGGGACCACGTCTCGGTGTTGCCCTCGAGGACGACCGCGCGCACTTTGATCCGCTGGTTGTCGCGCCCCCTGACGATGCCGTCGGCCGTCGGACACGAGTCGATCTGGGAGCCGTTCTCGTCGCAGGCGGGGAACTCGACCTCGAAGCGCACGCGCCGGTTGCCGTTCTGGCTCTGGACACCGAGCTGCAACGAGGCATCCGGGCCGGCCGTCGCCGTCATGTCGACGCTAAGGCCGCCGCCCGCGTTGAACGTGCTGCTCGTCGAGCCGGAGCCGGAGCACGTCGCCGCCGCCCGGGCGAGCCTCCCTTGGGCGCGGTCCATCCGGGCGAGCCCGGCGTTCGTCGCGGCCAGCAGCGCCCGCTCGGCGCGCGGGTGGACCCGGTGGAGCAGCTTGGGCAGCGACGGCAGCCGCTTCCCGCGGCGATCGCGGAGCTTCGCGAAGTTCGCGTGCAGCAGGAACCTCGCGCCCGCCTTGCGCATGTCGGTCGCCTTGGGCTTCGGCAGCGCCTTCTTCGCCCGCACGCAGCGCGTCTTCTTGCCGACTCGCAGGCGCACCTTGCCCTTCTTGCACTTCTTCTTCGCCGTGGCGGCGATCTGGCGCTGTGAGGCGGAGCGGGATGCGTCGGCCGGCGCCGACGCGGCTCCGAGACTCAGGAGGAGCGCAACGCCGACAGTGGTACGGCCGAACCGACTCATCCATGCCTCGCTTCGTTCGAATGCCGACCGGACGACGCTACCGGCAAGCGCCCCCGGCCGAGCAAGCTCGCGGGCTTATGGGCGCCGGGCCCACTCGCGAACGTGACGCCGCCGTCACCTTCGGGACTAGACTTCCTTGACGGTGCGTCAGGACCTCGACTACGACTGGCTGGTCGTCGGCTCGGGCTTCGGCGGCAGCGTCTCGTCGCTGCGGCTGGCCGAGAAGGGCTACCGCGTCGGGCTGATCGAGTGCGGGCGCCGCGTCACCGACGCCGACATGCCGCGCTCCACGTGGGACCTGCGGCGCTACTTCTGGGCGCCGAAGCTCGGCATGCGCGGGATCTTCCGGCTGACGATCTTCCGCGACGTCGCGGTGGTCTCCGGCAGCGGGCTCGGGGGCGGCTCGCTCGGCTACGCGAACACGCTCTACCGCGCGCCCGAGCGCTTCTACGCCGACCCGCAGTGGTCGGGGCTGGAGGACTGGGAGCGCGCGCTCGCGCCGCACTACGACACGGCGGAGCGGATGCTCGGCGTCGTCACCGTGGAGGCGGACGACCCGGCCGATCAGCTCCTGCGCGAGTTCGGCCACGAGATCGGGGCGGAGAAGACGTACGCAAAGACGCGCGTCGGCGTGTACTTCGGCACGCCCGGGGAGACGGTCGCGGACCCGTTCTTCGACGGCGAGGGGCCGGCGCGCACCGGCTGCATCGCCTGCGGCCGCTGCATGGTCGGCTGCCCCCACAACGCGAAGAACACGCTGCCGAAGAACTACCTGTGGCTGGCCGAGCGCGCCGGCGTGGCGATCACGCCCGAGCGCACGGTGGTCGACATCAGGCCGCTCGGCGCGCCTGACGGCTCCGACGGCTATGCGGTCACCACCGAGCGCACCGGCGCCTGGTTCCGGCGCGACCGCCGGGTCCACACCGCGCGCGGCGTCGTGGTCGCCGCCGGGCCGCTCGGCACCAACCGGCTGCTCGCGGGCGCGAAGCTCTCCGGCTCGCTCCCGCGCCTGTCCGACCGGCTCGGCGAGCTGGTGCGCACGAACTCCGAGGCGATCCTGGCGGTCACGCTGCCGAAGGGCCGCGAGGACATGACCAAGCGCGTCGCGATCTCCTCCAGCGTCTACCCCGACCCCGACACCCACATCGAGACCGTCACCTACGGCGCGGCAGGCGACAGCATGAGCGCGCTGTTCACGCTCCTGGTGGGCGACGGATCGAAGCTCACCCGGCCGGTGAAGCTGCTCGGCGCGATGGCCCGCCATCCGGTGAAGCTGGCGCGGATGAGCTGGCCGCGCGGGTGGTCGCAGCGCACGATCATCGTGCTCGTGATGCAGTCGCTCGACAACGCGATCGCGCTGCGGGCGACGCGTCGCATCTTCGGCGGCGTGCGGCTCCGGACCGAGCAGGATCCCGAGCGGCCGAACCCCACGTTCATCCCCGTCGCGAACCGGTTCGCGGAGTGGCTGGCGGAGCGCACCGGCGGGATCGCGCAGAGCGGGCTGACCGAGGCGGTCGCCAACATCCCGACCACCGCGCACATCCTCGGAGGCGCGGTGATCGGCGCGGATCGATCGACCGGCGTGATCGATGCGCGCCAGCGTGCGTTCGGCTATGAGAATCTCCTGGTATGCGACGGGTCCGCCATCCCGGCGAACGTCGGCGTGAACCCCAGCCTGACGATCACCGCGCTGGCCGAGCATGCGATGAGCCACATCCCCGCGGCGGGCGCGACGGAGCAAGCGCAGCGGCTGGCGGCCTAGCCTGGACGTCAGATTGAGAACGCCGGTGTCTCAAGGCCCGGCGGGACGCGCCGATACGACTCCGATGGACGGACTGCTCGCCGCCGCGCGCGAGGTGCTCGGCATGGAGTTCGCCTATCTGGCGGAGGTGCAGGAGTCCGCGCTGGTGCTGCGCGACGTGGACGGCGACACCGCGGCGTACGACGTGGCGCCCGGCTTCGCGCTGCCGGCCGAGTACTCGTGGTGCCACGAGATGGTCGCCGGCTCGGCGCCGCAGCTCGTGCCCGACGCCGCCGAGCTCCCGCAGGCCGCGGAGCACCCGTTCGTCGCCGCGACCGGCATCCGCGCCTACGCCGGCGTGCCGGTCCGGCGCGCCGACGGCACGCTGTTCGGCTCGCTGTGCTGCCTGAGCCGCGCCCCGCGGCCGGATCTGGGCGAACGCGACCTGCGCTTCCTCGACGTGCTCGCGCGCATGGCGGCCGAGCGGATCGAGGCGGCCGAGGGCGGGTTCGGCGAGCGCCGCGCCGAGGTCGAGGCCGCCGCCGGCCAGGCGCTGCTCGCCGCGCTGAACGCGCGCGAGAACTACACCGCCGCGCACTCCGAGGCGGTCCTGGAGCTGGCGCTGGAGGTCGCGGCGGATCTGGGCATCGACCAGGACGCCGCGACCTCGGTCGGCCAGGTCGCGCTCCTCCACGACATCGGCAAGGTCGGCGTGCCGGACGCGATCCTGCAGAAGCAGGGGAGCCTGACCGCGCCGGAGTGGGACGTGATGCGCGAGCACCCCGCGATCGGCGCCCAGATCGTCAGCGCGATCGGCTCGCTCTCCCACCTCGCGCCGGCGGTGCGCGCCGAGCACGAGCGCTGGGACGGCCGCGGCTATCCCGACGGGCTCGCCGGCGAGGACGTCCCGCTCGCCAGCCGCATCTGCTTCGTCTGCGACGCGTGGCACGCGATGACGTCCGACCGCCCCTACCGCCGGGCGCTGACGCCCGAGCAGGCGCGCGCCGAGCTCGAGCGCCACGCCGGCACGCAGTTCTGCCCCACGACGGTCGGGGCGCTCCTGCGCGTGCTCGACCGCGGCGGCGTCCCGGTGATCGAGAGCGTCGACGGCGCCGGGGAGGGGCAGACGCGGCTGCCGCGCGTGCGGCCGGACCGGCCCCTGGAGACCGAGCTGCGCGCGCTCATCACCGTCTCGAGCGCCGTCGCCGGCGCGCACCGCTTCGAGCAGGTGCTCGACGCCGTCGGCGACCAGGCCTGCAAGGTGCTGCGCGCCGCCGGCATCTCGATCAGCCGCTGGGAGCCGGAGCACGACCGCATGCGGACGCTCGCCAACGCCGGTCAGCTCAACCCCGGCCAGGAGGCGCGGCCGGCGCTCGAGACGTGGCCGCTCACCGCGCTGGACCGGACGCTCGTCGAGCGCGGCGAGCCGTACGTGGTCGCGCTGGAGCATCCCGACCTGCCGGACGAGGAGCGCGCGTTCCTCGAGCACATCGGGCGCGGCTCGGCGCTCGCCTGCCCGATCCTCGTCGACGGCCGCGTCTGGGGCGTGCTGGAGGCGTACTCCGCCGTGGGAGCGCCGCCGTTCGCCGGGTCGCACGTGCGCTTCGCCGAGGCTCTGTGCGCGCAGGTCGCGACCGCGATCGGGCGCGCGGAGCTGTTCTCGCGCCTGGAGTCGCTCGCCTACCAGGACCCGCTGACGCGCCTGCCGAACCGCCGGGCGCTCGACGAGCGGCTCGAGGAGGCCGTGGCGCGCGCGCTGGCGACCGCGCGGGAGCTCTCGCTGCTGTTCTGCGACCTCGACGGGCTCAAGGAGGTCAACGACCGCCGCGGCCACGACGCGGGCGACCGGGCCCTGGGTGCCGCCGGCCGTGCGCTCGCCGCGGCCGCCGAGGCCTTCCCCGGCTCGTTCACCAGCCGCCTGGGCGGCGACGAGTTCTGCGTGGTGATGGAGGGGTACGGCCCGGAGTCGGCGCGCGCGCTGGCGCGCGACGCGTCGCACCGGCTCGCTGCCAAGCCGGGCGGTCCGCTCACGTTCTCGTGCGGCGTCGCGTGCCTCGACGAGGAGCACCGCCGCTCGGCCGATCTCTTCCGCGCCGCCGACGCGGCGCAGTACGCCGCCAAGCGGGTCGGCGGCGGCAAGCTGTTCGTCGCCGAGCCGGGCATCCCGACGCCGGCGATCCCGGTCCCGGAGCCCTGGTCGCGCCGGCGGTTCCGCGACGCCGGGCCACACGAGCGCGAGGCGCTCGTCCGCTACCTGCTCGACCTGCTCGACGGCGACCTCGACGGCGCCGGCGAGCTGGCGCGCCTGGAGGCGGTGACCGGCGCGTTCGCCGAGGCGTTCGACGCGGCGAAGTGGGCGATCTCCCGCCGCCCGCCCGGGGCGCCGGACGTGCACACCGTGCTCGGGTCGGAGCGGCGCGACCGCTACGACCCGTCCGACGTGCGCTTCACGGTCGAGGACGAGGCGTACGCGCTCGTCGACTACCCGCAGACCGCGGCGGTCATGGCGCGCGGCGGCGGCTTCGCGATCGACGCGTCCGACGAGGCGGCGGACGCGCGCGAGCGCGCGCTGCTCGCCGAGTGGGGCTTCACCGCGGTGACCGCCGCCGGCGCGCTCGCCCCCGACGGCTGCGCCTGGCTGGTCGAGCTGTTCTCCGACCGGCGCACGCATGCGGCGCTCCCCTCGGCGCTGCCCGAGCTGCGCCTGCTCACCGCCGAGGCGGCCGGACGCGGGCCGGCGCCCGGCTACCCGGCCGTCACGTCGCGCGCGAACGTCTCGAAGACGTCCACGTAGCGCTGCAGGTCGGCGCCGGAGTGCAGGACCGAGAGGGTCCACTCCTCGTCGGCGCCCGGGGTCATGAAGACCCCGTGGTTCATGTGGTAGAGCCAGGACAGCTCGGTGAGCGGGTGGTGGATGCGGGTGAGGTAGTCGCGGTACTCGCGGATCGGCTCGGTCGCCATCACGACGCAGCCCTTCGACCCGAGCCCGACCGTGTGGGCGGGGAGGCCGTACTGCTCGATCACGCGGTCGCAGCCGGCCATCAGGGTCGCGTTGGCGCGGTGGAGGCGCTCGTAGGCGGCGGGGGTGAGGACCTCGAGCAGCGCCGCCTGGGCCGCGGCCATCACGAGCGGGTTGCCGTTGAACGTGCCCTGCTGGCG
>Ga0126313_10000687_pt1 | contig 16443 bp, 16 predicted proteins | sample Plot105A_FD_89954 | JGI IMG/M metagenome (GOLD analysis project Ga0126313, IMG submission 89954) | Serpentine soil microbial communities from UC McLaughlin Reserve, CA, USA - Plot105A | ecosystem: Environmental > Terrestrial > Soil > Grasslands | place: USA: UC McLaughlin Reserve, Lake County...
GAGCACGTGCTGGAGCCCGCGATCCTCTCCCGGGAGGTGGCGCGCGACGACGCACATCGCGAGCTGCTCCGCCGCGCGGCCGCGGCGCTCGGCGTCGGCACGGCGCGGGACCTCGCCGACTACTACCGCCTCAAGGGTCCCGAGGTGGCGGCGGCGCTGCGCGACCTCGAGGACGAGGGCGAGATCGTGCCGGTGCACGTCCGCGGCTGGGAGCGCAACGGTCGGCCGGTCCCGGCCTGGCGCCAGGCGTGCTTCCACAGCGGCCTCGCGCTCATCGCGATCACGCTCGTCTCACCGCTCGCCGGGCTCGCCGATGAGCTCTTCTGGGCGCACATGGCCGAGCACCTGCTGCTCGCGGACCTCGGCGCGCTGCTGCTCGTGCTCGGCCTCACGGGCCAGCTGCTGGCGCCGCTGCTGCGCACGAAGGCGCTGGGCCGGCTGCGACACCTCGCGCATCCGGTCCCCGCGTTCGGGCTGTGGGCGGCGGATCTGTTCTTCTGGCACCTCGTCGGCCCGCACGAGGCCGCCGTCGAGAACGACGTGGTCCACGCGCTGCAGCACATGCTCTTCGTCGGCCTGGGGATCAACATGTGGATGGCGCTGCTCGGCCCGCTGCCCAAGCCGGCCTGGTTCGGCAACTTCGCCAAGCTCCTGTACATCATCGTCGTGCGGCTGACGTCGACCGTGCTCGCGAACGTCTTCGTGTGGAGCAACGACGCGTTCTTCGGTGTCTACGCGGACGGCGAGCGCGCGCACGGCATCACGCCGCACACCGACCAGGTCGTCGCCGGCTCGATCATGATGGTCGAGGGCTCGATCCTCACGATCTGCCTGTTCGGCTGGCTGTTTCTGCGCAGCGCGCGCGAGGGCGAGGAGCGCCAGGAGCTGCTCGACCTCGCCGCCGCCGGCGGGGTCGCGCTCGACGAGCGGCGCGCCGCCCGGGCGGTCTCGGCCGGGCGCGGAGGCGAGCTGCGGCGACGCATGGAGGACGACGGCACGCGGTAACGTCAGTGCATGTCCCTCATGAACAAGCTCACGCAGCTCGCGAAGTCGGAGAAGGGCAAGGAGCTCATCGACAAGGCGCAGGCCATCGCGAACGATCCGAAGAACCGCGAGAAGATCGCCACCGCGCGCGGCAAGGTCGAGGAGCAGATCGACGCCGCGAAGCACAAGTTCGCCGAGAAGCGCGGCGAGAAGGACGATGCGGCGCAGGGCACCGCCACGGCGACGAATCCAGCCACCACGCCCACGCCGCCGGCGCCGGCGACGTCCCCGCCCACCGAGGCCAACTACGGCGGCGACGAAGGGCCGAAGGCCGCCTAGGCGTCGTGAGGCGCAAGCCTCACGACACTAATCCTCCGACGTCATCTGCTCGGCTCGCTCGGCGAGGGCCACCACACCCTCGCCGAAGCCGTGCAGCCATGGATCGTCGGTGCTGCCGGCCAGCGCCCGGCGGTAGTTGCCCTCCATGAACACGACCGCCTTCCACAGCGCGAGCGTGCGGTACCAGCGGATGTCGGTCATCGCCCGCCCGCTCGCGCGCTCGTAGCGCGCGACGAGCTCCTCGCGCGTGGGGAAGCCCTCCTCGCGGGTGACGCCGGACAGCTCGAACATGCCCAGCGGCGGGTCGTCGCGCTGCACCCACAGCGCGCAGAGGTAGCCGACGTCGGCGAGCGGGTCGCCGATCGTCGCCATCTCCCAGTCGAAGACCGCGTTGACCCGCGCCGGCGCATCCGCGGCCAGCATGACGTTGCCGAGGCGGTAGTCGCCGTGCACGATCGTCGGCGCGGGCGAGGCGGGCAGGTGCTCGCGCAACCACGCCGCGACGCGCTCGACGGCCGCGATCTCGCGGGTGCGGTTGTGCTCCCAGAGGCCCAGAAAGCGACGCAGCTGACGCTCGAGGTAGCCCTCGGGACGGTTCGAGAAGCCGTCCAGCCCGGCCGCGCGCCAGTCGACGGCGTGGACCTCGACGAGCGCGTCGACGAGCTCCTCGCCGATGCGCCGCCGCTGCGCCGGCGTGTCCAGCGCGGCCGGCACGCTGCTCGTGACGACCTCGCCGCGGACGCGCTCCATGACGTAGAACGGCGCGCCGATGAGCGCCGGGTCGTCGCCGACGGCGAGCACGCGGGGCACGCGCGCGACGGCCGGCTCCAGCGCGCGCAGCAGCCGTGCCTCACGCAACACGTCGTGGGCGCTCGGCGGTAGCGGACCGCGCGGCGGCCGGCGCAGGACGAGCTCGCGGCCGCCGCTGCGCAGCAGCAGCGTGACGTTCGAATGACCGTCGCCGAGCGGCTCGACCGCGACCTCGCCGCCAGCGCCGCCGGCGAGGTCGTGCTGCGCGAGGAACGCCAGCAGGGGCTCCATGACGACGAGCGGCGGGCGGGCGTTGGCGGACGCCGCGGCCTGCGTTGCGACGACGTCATCCGGGGCCAGCGGGGCGCTCATCTCAACGAGACCTTAGGACGGCGGCCCGCAACCTTGTCCCGCTAGGTTGGTTGCAATTCGCAATGCCCCGACTCCTGGTAGCCCTCACCATCCTGCTCGTCCTCGCCCTCGCACCCGCCGCGAGCGCCTCGCGCTCGCAGTCGATGACGTTCGAGGGGCCGAAGGACTTCCTCGATCCCGCCACCCGCACCGCTGCGCTCGACGAGGTGGCCGGGCTCGGCGTGCGCTCGCTGCGCGTGATCGTCGCGTGGTCGGCGGTTGCGCCCGGCTCCGACCAGGTCACCAAGCCGGCGTTCGAGCCGACGGATCCCGCCGCCTACGACTGGGGCCAGTACGAGCCGCTGCTGGCGGACGCCAAGGCGCGCGGCTGGAACGTGCTCGTGACGATCTCGGGTCCCGTGCCGAAGTGGGCGACCGCCGCCAAGCGCGACAACCTCACGCGCCCGAGCCCGTCCGCGTTCGCCGCGTTCGTCACCGCGCTCGGCCGCAGATTCGGCGACCAGATCGACTCGTGGGCGGTCTGGAACGAGCCCAACCAGCCGCAGTTCCTGCGCCCCCAGTTCGCCCGCGGCGGGCAGGCCGAGTCCCCGAAGATCTACCGCAGCCTGTTCCAGGCCGCCGTGCGCGGCCTCGCGAACGCCGGCCAGGGCGACGACAAGGTGCTCATCGCCGAGACCTCGCCGCGCGGCAACGCCACGAGGATCGTCCCGCCGCTGCGCTTCCTGCGCGGCATGCTATGCCTCGACGCGAAGTACAGGAAGCGCCCGAAGTGCGGCGCGCTCGATCCCGACGGCTACGCCCACCACGCCTACACGACGCGTCAGGGCCCGTACTTCGTGCCGCCCAGCCCGCACAGCAAGGACGACGTGACGATCGGCGTGCTGTCGCGGCTGACGAAGGCCCTGGACCGGGCGCAGGCCGCGGGCGCGCTGACGAAGCGCCTGCCGATCTACCTGACGGAGTTCGGGATCCAGTCCACGCCCGACACGCAGAGCGGCGTGTCGCTCGTCAAGCAGGTCCAGTTCCGGGCGATCTCCGAGCGGATCGCCTGGAACAACCCGCGCGTCGTCGCCTTCTCGCAGTACCTCCTGCGCGACAGCGAACCGACGGGCAAGAATCAGTACGGCGGCTTCGAGTCGGGGCTGCGCTTCGCCGACGGCAGGCCGAAGCCGTCGCTGCCGGCGTTCCGGCTGCCGCTCGCCGTCCGGCGCGTCGGGTCGAAGGTTTCGATCTGGGGCCTCGTGCGACCGGCGACCGGCTCGACGACGGCGACGATCACGTACGCCGACCGCGGCTCGTCGGCCTTCAAGACGCTGCGCACCGTCACGACCGACGCGCGCGGCTACTTCACCGTCAGCTCGAACTACCGCAAGGGCCGGCGCTGGAACCTCACGTGGGAGGGCTTCTCGGGCAGTCCCGTGGAGTCATACACGAGCCGCTGAGACGCGGCGTCCGTCAGCGGCGCGCGATGAGCATGAACGTGTGCCCGAGCCAGCGCAGACCGGGCGCCGAGCCGAAGCGGTCGAGCGCCCCGACGGCGCCCTGCGCGCGGACCGGCAGGCGCCGCCACGAGTAGCTGACGGCGTGCAGCTCGGGCGTCAGGCCCGCGGCGCGGGCACCCGCCGCCAGCCGCCGCGGCGAGAGCGGGATGTCGTCGGGCGTGCCGTGCACGCGGACGCCGAGCCCGGCACGGTTGGCCAGCGCCAGCGCCGCGCCGATCGGGTGGTAGACGTTCGGCTCGATCGCGACGAGCGCGCCACCGGGACGCAGCAGCCGTCGCGCCTCGGCGAGGACCGGCTCGAGCGGCCCGCCGTAGGCGACGTGGTGCAGGACGAGCCGGTGCAGGACGACGTCGAACGACGCGTCCGGTAGGCGATCGAGCAGACCGGCAGCGCCCTGCAGACCCTCGTCGGCCTCGCCCTGCGCGACGGCGTGGCGGGGGCGCTCGGGATCGAGGTCGGCGGCGACGAGGCGCCACGCGGGCTTGGGCAGCAGGTGGCGACCGGGGTGCCAGCCGCAGCCGACCGACAGCGCGTCGCCGCCGCTCAGGCCGAGATGGCGATCGAGCAGCTCGCGCTCGCGGCGCTTGCCGCGCTCGTACTGCTCGGCCATCGTCCCGGGGGCGCTGAGGTTGTCGAGCAGGTTGTCGGGCGTGTAGGTCTCGCTCATCGGCCCGCGCTCAGGCTACCTCCGCGTCATAGGCTGGGCGCGACGATGTCGCGCTGGTCCGCCGAGAACGTGTATGGCACCGCCAAGCAGGGGCTGCGCTCGCGCGCGGCGGCGGCGGCCTCCGCACGCGCGCGCCGCGTCCGCCACGAGCGCCTCTTCACGCTGACCGGCGCGACCGAGCAGACGCGGATCGTCGACATCGGCTGCGGACGGCTCGGGCTGCGCCGTCACGCGGCGCAGCTCGACATCACCGGCGTCGACCGCGTGCCGCGGCCGGAGTACCCCGGACCGTTCGTGCAGGCCGACGTGCTGGCCGGCCTGCCCTTCGCCGACGGCGCGTTCGACCTCGCGTACTGCTCGAGCGTCATCGAGCACATCGACCGCGCCGATCGGGCGGCGTTCGCGGCGGAGCTACGCCGCGTCGCGCGCGGCTGGTACGTGCAGACGCCCGCGTTCTCCTTCCCGATCGAGCCGCACGCGCTGCTGCCGGGCGCGCACTGGCTGCCCCACGCGATCCGCCGGCCGTACTGGCGGCTCGGCGTCGCGGGCGACTGGGAGGAGATCGAGCTGCTGCGCCGCGCGGAGATGACCGCGCTGTTCGGCGCGCCGATCGCCGAGCGCGCCGGCCCGTTCGTGAAGAGCTGGATCAGCGTGCGGCCCGTCTGACTCGCCGCCGGTCGCGCAAACGCCCTACATTCCCGGCATGGCACAGCAGCTCTGGTTCCTGCGGCACGGCGAGGCCGAGCCGCACGACGCGCGGCCCGATTGCGACCGCCGGCTCACGCAACGCGGCGAGGAGCAGTCGCGTGCGGCCGGCCGCGCGCTGCGGGCGCTCGACATCTCCTTTCAGCTCGTGCTCTCCAGCCCACGCGTGCGCGCGCTCGACACGGCGCGGCTGGCGTGCGAGGAGCTCGGCCTCGAGCGCGTCGTCGTCGACGACTCGCTGTCGGGCGGGTTCTCCGTCGACGACGCGCTGGAGCTGGCGGCCGCCGCGGGCGCCGACAAGCGCGTGCTGTTCGTCGGCCACAACCCGGACTTCGAGCAGGTCGTCCACGACCTCACCGGCGGCGACGTCGACATGAAGAAGGGCGCGATCGCCGCCGTGCGGATGCGCGGCTCGCGCCGCGGCGAGCTGATCGTGCTGCTGCGACCGCGCGACATCGACCCGATCGCCCGGGCCAGCTGACCGTCTGGCTCAGAGCAGCTTGGCGGTCGCGCGCGCCGCGATCAGCAGCGGGTCGTAGACGCCGCTGAACGGCGGCGCGTAGGACAGGTCGAGCAGCGCGAGCTCCTGGACGGGCAGGCCCGCCCAGACCGCGGTCGCGACGACGTCGATCCGCTTGGCGGCGCCCTCGACGCCGACGATCTGCCCGCCGAGCAGGCGACCGCTGCCCGGCTCGGCGACCAGCTTGACCCAGATCGGGCCGGCGCCCGGGTAGTAGCCGGCGCGCGTACGGTCCTTGATCGTCGCGCTCACGACGTCGATGCCGGCGTCAGCCGCCTCGCGCTCGCCGATCCCGGTGCGCCCGACCTCGTAGCGGCAGATCTTCGAGACCGCCGTCCCGATGACGCCGGGAAAGCGATCGTCGCCTCCGGTCGCGTTGACGCCGGCGATGCGGCCCTGCTTGTTGGCGTGCGTGCCGAGCTGGATGTTGACGTCCGCGCCGAGCACGCGGTGATGGCTCTCGGCGCAGTCGCCGGCCGCGAAGACGCCGTCGTGACCGGCGCAGCGCTGGCGGTCGTCGACGCGCAGCGCGCCGCTGTCGCCGAGCACGAGGCCGGCCGCCTCGGCGACCGCCACCGCGGGCCTCGAGCCGGTCCCGATCACCACGTGGTCGGCGTCGAAGGACGCGTCGGCGGTACGCACCGCGACCGGCGCGCCGGACTCGTCGAGCACGATCTCCTCGACCGAGGCGCCGAGCACGACGCGTACGCCGTGGCCCTCGGCCGCCTCCTGCACGTGGCCGGCCATGTCGGCGTCGAGCGTCGCCATCACCTGCGGCGCCATCTCGACCATCGTCACGTCGAGGCCGCGGTCGACGAGCGCCTCGGACATCTCCATGCCGATGTAGCCGGCCCCGATCACGACCGCGTTGCAGCCGCCGCGCTGCAGCGCGCTGCGCAGGCGCTCGGCGGCGCCGACGGTGTCCACGGCCTCGATCGCCTCGGCGCCGGGCACCGGCAGCGGCGCGGGCTCGGCGCCGGTCGCGACGACGAGCTGGTCGAAGCCCTCGGTCGTCTCCTCGCCCGCGGCGCCGCGAACCGTGAGGCGGCGCGCGTCGAGGTCGATCGCGACGACCTCGCAGCGGATCCGCACGTCGATGCCGTTGGCGCGGTGCTCCTCGGGGCTGCGGCTGACGAGCCGGTCCGCGGGGTCGACGAGCCCGGCGACGTAGTAGGGGATCCCGCAGGCCGAGTACGACGTGTACGGCCCGCGCTCGAACGTCACGATCTCCAGGTCGGGGTCGCGCCGGCGCGCGATGCTCGCCGCGCTCATCCCCGCCGCGTCGCCGCCGACGATCGCCAGTCGCTGCGTGGCCATCGGGGAAGCGTACGGACCTCCGGTGCGGTGGTCCGCCCGGTGAGCGATGCGGCCACTACGCTTGCACGACCGATGCCCGAGCTGCCCGAGGTCGAGATCACCGCGCGCCGCCTCGACGCCGCCCTGCGCGGCGCGACGATCGAGTCCGCGCTGGCGCCGGGCATCAACGCGCTGAAGACCTTCGACCCGCCGTTGCAGGCGCTCGAGGGGCGGGCGATCACGTCGATCACGCGGCGCGGCAAGCAGTTCGTGATCGAGGTCGCCGGCGATCTTGCCCTGCTCGTGCACCTCATGAGCGCCGGGCGCCTGCAGCTCTACGACAAGCGCGCCGGCCCGCGCGACCGCACGTCCCGGCTGCTGCTGCGGATATCGGACCCCGCCCACCCCCGCGAGCTGCGCCTGCGCGAGTTCGGCACGAAGCAGGCCGCCTGGGTCAAGCTGCTCCCGAGCGCCGCGGTGGACGAGGAGGAGCTGATCGCGACGCTCGGGCCGGAGGCCTGGCCACAGCCGCCCGACGACCTCAAGGAGCGCCTCGAGGCGCCGCGGCCGCTGCACACGATGCTGCGCGACCAGCGCGTCATCGCCGGCATCGGCCGCTCGTGGGTCGACGAGATCCTCTGGACCGCGCGGCTGTCGCCGTTCAAGCGCGGTGACGACCTCTCCGGCGACGAGGCCCTCGCCCTGCGCGAGGCGATCGCGACCGTCCTCGACGGCGCCATCGAGCACTACGAGAAGGTCGTCGCGCTGCCGATCCCCGACAAGCTGCCGCTGCCGCTGCAGGTGCACCGCAGGGGCGGCGAGCCGTGCCCGCGCTGCGGCACGACGATCGAGCAGGTCCACTACGAGGACTACGTCATGTGCTACTGCCCCGCCGAGCAGACGCAGGGACGGGTGCTGAAGGACCGGCGCCTGTCGCGGCTGCTGAAGTAGCGGCCGCGACGCGCGCGCATCAGGCCGCTACTCGTCGCGGACCCCGTGCAGCGGGTTGGGGATCTCGATGTACGTCGGCTCCTCGTTCATGCGCGTGCGCATCTGCGCCTTGCACGGCCACGTCGGCGCGGTCAGCAGCCGGTCCAGCAGCGTGGCGGCGTTGTCGCCGCGGTCGTGCTCGCGCTGCAGGAGCGCCTTGAGGTCGCCGAGCAGCGCGACCTCCTCGATCGCGCCCGCGACGCCGAGCGCGTTGATCACGCTGAGCGCGTTGTCGAGGAACGGGCCCTCGCCGATGCCGGCGCCGCCGACCGCGATGTCGTCGTGCGCGGCCTGGCCGACGCGCGCGCCGCGCGCGTCACGCAGGACCGAGCGCGCGGGCCAGCCGCTCTCGAGCTCGACCAGCGTGTTCTGCTGGTCGCTCTGGATCGACAGCCCGTGCTCGGCGTAGAGGCGCAGCAGCGGGACGATCGCGACCTCGGCGTAGCGGGCGAACCACTCGCGCGCGACGTCGGCGACGGGGCGCCCGCTCTCCTGCGCCAGGCCGGCGACGATCTGCCCGAGCCGGCTCGCGCCGCCGAACGGATGGTCCTGGACGAGCACCTCGACGGCGCTGACGTCCGTCGTGGCGTCGTCGCGCCAGCGGTTCTCGCGCAGCTGCACGGAGAGGCCCTCGACGGGCCTGCCGTCGACCTGCACGGCGAGATAGGCCGGATCCTGCAACAGCGTCAGATCGGCGGCGAGCCGCGGCTCGCCGGCCAGCTCGCGAGCGAGGTCGACGGCGCGCTGCAGGTCCTTCTGGTCGGTGAGCTGCAGCTCGTCGCCGATGTGCATGTGCAGCGGGAACGTGAGCTGCCACGGCCACTGCGCGTTGTAGACCGTCGCCACCGCCGCCGTCGGCGCGACCTCGCTGCCGAGCGCGCCGAGGTCGGCGATGCGGCCGTCCTCGAGCAGGCCGGCGACGACCTTGTCGCCGCGCAGGTGCTCGAGCTCCCAGGGGTGCACGGGCAGCAGCACGCGTTCGCCGAGGTCGGCGAGCGCGGCATCGAGCGCCGCGCCGTCGACGGCGGGATCGTCGCGCAGCAGCCGCTCCGTAAGCTCGGCGGCCGGCGCGTCGGCGGCACTGTCTGACTGCACGAGCGCCGGATCGACGGCGAGCCAGCGCAGCGCGAAGCGGGCCTGCGCCTCGGGCGCGTAGGCGGTCGTCTGCTCGGGGTCGAGCTCCCAGCGGCTCTTCGCGCCGGGATGCGCCATGTGGCCCAGGAGCCCGGCCTGCTCGCTGGCGGCGAAGCTCATCGGCTCCGGGTTCCAGAGCTCGTCGATCTCGTCCGCGCGTGCGTCGAGGAACGCACCGAGCGCGGCGACGTGCTGGCGCACGCGCGAGAGCAGGAACGTCGGATCGGGTCCGCGCGTGCCGGCCGCGGAGATGTCGTCGTCGTAGAGCGTCGCGCCGAGCTCGTCGGCGAGCATGCCCATGAGCGTGTCGATCGACACCACCCACGGCTTGCCGCCGGCCATCGCGACGTATGCCGGTGTGCGGAAGCGATGGCGGTGCGTCGGCGACAGGTAGCGGATGCCGGCGAGCACGGCCGTGCGCTCGTCCGGGAACGGCAGCACCGCGACGAACGCGTCGCCCTCCTGCGCGAACTCCGGCACGCTGGTGGCCGGGACCGGTCGCCATTCGCCGCCTTCGCGCGTGTAGCAGTTGAGCAGCGCCTCCGTGGCTGCGCTGACCGCCGCCTGGTAGCCGCGTGTCTGCGGCACGTCCTCACGGGGACTGGTGGGCAGCGGGTCGGTCTCTTCTTGGATCTTGATGTCCACGCTCATACCTCGCATGCGTTGTGCCGATGCGCCACGGTTCACCCTGAAGGCTAGACAAGTGCGATCGGCCGCCGATGAGCGGCCCGCGCGACCGCGAGCCGCTGCGTGCCTTGTCCGAATCAGGGCCGCGCGCGGACGGCACGCAAGCTCGTCACCGAGAACGTGCGCGCCGACCGCGCGCCGGGTGTGGAGCGATACTCGTTGCGACAACCTCGATCCAGCGAAAGGACAACCATGATCGGCCCAGGCGCCCCAGCCCCGGACTTCGAGCTGCCCGATCAGGACGGCGAGCCCGTGAGCCTTCAGGCCCTGCGCGGGCGCACGGTCGTCCTGTACTTCTATCCCAAGGCCGACACGCCCGGGTGCACGACGCAGGCGTGCTCGATCCGCGATCGCGCCGCCGAGTATGCGGCCGCCGGCGTGCGCGTCCTCGGCGTCTCGCCGGACCCGGTCGCCAAGGTCAAGAAGTTCCACGACAAGCGCGATCTGAACTTCACCCTCCTGGCCGACGCCGACCACGCCGTCTGCGACCTGTACGGCGTCTGGGTGCAGAAGTCGATGTACGGCAAGACGTACATGGGCGCCCAGCGCGCGACGTTCCTCATCGACGAGGAGGGCTGCATCCGGCACGTCATCCCGAAGGCGTCGCCCAAGACGCACGACGACGAGGTGCTCAAGGCGCTCGGCGAGCTGCGGGCGTAGTCGCACCGTTACGAGGGGGTGTGACGAACAACCGTCGCTCGGCGACGATCATTCGTCACACCCCCTCGAGATCGCGCCGGCTCGGGCACATCCGCCGCAGCGCGCACGCGGCGCAGGCCGGGCGCTGCGCGTGACACGTGCGGCGCCCGTGGCGCAGCAGGTTGACGTGCATCTCCAGCTCGGCGCCCGGCGGCGTCAGGGCCAGCATCGCGTCGTGCAGCTCCACGAACGGCGCCTTCGGGCGCAGCAGGGCCAGCCGCGTCCCGACGCGCGAGACGTGCGTGTCGACCGGCACGTCGCGCAAGCCGAACGAGAACAGCAGCACGCAGGCCGCGGTCTTGCGCCCGACGCCGGGCAGCGCGCAGAGGTAGGCGCGCGACTCGGGCACGGGCGCCGAGCGCATCCACCCGAGGTCGAGCGGGTCGCCGATCGCGCGCAGGATCGCCTGGATGCGTGCCGACTTCACCTTCGAGATGCCGCCGGGCCGGATCGCCTCCTCGATCTCCTCCAGCGGCGCGTCGCGCACGGCCTCCCAGCTCGGAAAGCGCTCGCGCAGCCGCAGGTAGGCGACGTCGCGGTTGCGGTCGTTCGTGGATTGCGACAGGACGGTGAGGACGAGCTCGGCCATCGCATCGCCGTGCGGCTCGGCGCGCGGCACGCCGTAGACCTCCGCCAGGCGCCGGCGGATGCGCGCGACGCGTGCACGCGACGGACGCCGCCAGTCGGCGCGCGCGACCGTCACTCCAGCGCGCCCCAGTGCTCGCACGCGCGGGCTGCCTCCTCGGCCGCCTCGGACAGCGCCGCGGCCAGCACGGAGGGGTAGTAGTCGGTGTCGCCGAGGCGCGCGATCAGGACGCCGAGGAAGACGTCGCCGGCGCCGACCGTGCTGCGCACCGCCGTCGCCGGCCGCGCGCGAACGTCGGCGCGCATCCCCTTCGCGCGCAGGATCGCGCCGCCGTTGCCGCGCGTGACGATGACGTGCTGCGCGCCCGCCGCGAGCAGCGACGCGGCAGCCGCCTCGGGATCGATCTCGCCGGTCATGAGGCGAGCCTCGGCCTGGTTGCACTTCACGAGGAACGCACCCGGCACGCAGGCGCCGGCGAGCTTGCCGGCGCGGCCCGGGTTGCCGCCCCAGCGGTGCAGGCGCACGTTCGGGTCGAAGACGATCGGCCGCTCGAGCTCCAGCGCACGCTCGCGGGCGGCCATCGTCAGCGCGGCCTCGGCCTTGCCGGCGAGCATGTTCGAGGTGAAGAAGAACGCGTCGGTCGCCTCGACGGCGTCGAGCAGGCGCCCGTCGAGCGCCTCCACGCTCGCGGCCGCGCCGTCGCCGTACAGCTGCCAGGCGGGCTCGCCGCGGGCGTCGAGCGTGACGAACGCGACGGCGGTCCGCTGTCCGGCGGCCAGCCCGAACCAGCCCAGCTCGACGCCCGCCGCGGCGAGCCGCTCGCGCAGCCAGGCGCCCCACGGATCGTCGCCCGCGCCGCCGGCCAGCGCGACGGTGGCGCCGTGGCGGGCTGCCGCCGTCGCGACGTTCGCGGTCACCCCGCCGGGCGATGGCACGAACGCGTCCGCCTCGGCCAGCGAGCTCACCGGATGGCGGCAGATGAGGTCCACGAGGGCCTCGCCGAAGCAGAGTGTCCGCACTAGTGATCGCTCCGGCAGGTACGCACGCGCGGAGGCTATCTTCCGCGGCCATGCCGTCGCTGACTCAGGAGACCCTCGAGATCGACGACCAGCCGGTGTTCCTGCGGCGCGCCGGCGACGACGAGGTCCCGATCGTCTACCTGCACGGCATTCCGACGAGCTCGTTCGACTGGATCTCGCTGCTCGCGCTCGGCGGCGGCATCGCGGTCGACCTGCCCGGCTACGGGCGCAGCGGCAAGCGCGGCGACCTCGACTACTCGCTCGCCGGCCACGTGCGCTTCCTCGACCGGCTGCTCGACGAGCTCGAGCTCGACCGCGTGCGGCTGTGCATGCACGACTGGGGCGCGGCGGTCGGGCTGACCTGGGCGAGCGAGCAGCCCGAGCGCGTCGAGCGCCTCGTCGCGATCAACGCGGTGCCGCTGCTGCCGGGCTTCGCCTGGCGCGGGCCGGCGCGCCTCGTGCGCATGCCGGTCGCCGGTCCGATCGCCGTCGGCTCGGCGACGAAGCGCATCCTGCGTCACGTCTCCCGGCGCGCGTCGGCGGGCAAGGGGCCGATGCCCGAGTCCTTCGTCGCCAGCGTCGCCGAGCACTTCGACCTCGGCACGGAGCGCGCGACGCTCGCGCTGCTGCGCAGCGCCACGCCGCAGCTGCTCGCGCAGGCGGGCGAGCGGCTCGGCGCGATCGACGCGCCGGCGCTCGTCCTGTGGGGCGAGCACGACCCGTACATCCCGCAGCGCTTCGGCGCGGGCTACGCCGCGACGCTCGGCGACGCGACGCTCGAGGTCGTCGAGAACGCCGGCCACTGGCCGTGGATCGACCGCCCCGAGCTGGCGACGCGGATCGTCGAGCACCTCGACGCGCGCTGACCTCTGCGAGGGTTGCGGCGTGCCGCGCCGCATCCTGATCCCGTGCCTGGTGGCGGCGCTCGGCGCGGCGGCGTATCTGCTGCTCGCGCCGCCGAGCGCCGACCTCGCGGCGCAGGAGTACCGCGCCGAGCTCGGCCTCGTGCTCTGGAACAACGGGTGGTTCGCGGGCCATCACACGCCCGGCTACAGCGTGCTGTTCCCGCCGCTGGGCGGCGCGCTCGGCGTCCGGCTGACGGGCGCCCTGGCGGCGGTCGCGGCGGCGGCGCTGTTCGCCGAGCTCGCGCACCGCCACTGGGACCGTGGACACGCCGCGAGCCTCGCCGCGCTGTGGTTCGCCGCCGGGACGGCGGCAGTGCTGCTGACCGGTCGTCTCACCTTCCTGCTCGGCGTCGCGATCGGCCTCGCTGCGCTGCTCGCGCTCGCGCACGACCGCCGCGGCGTCGCCGCCGCGCTCGCGGCGGCGACGACGCTCGCCAGCCCCGTCGCCGGGCTCTTCGTCGCCCTGGCGGCCGTCGCCTGGGCGCTGGGCGACCGGCACGAGCGCCGCGCCGCCGGCGCGGCGATCGCGCTCGCCGCGCTCGCGCCCACGGCGGTCATGCTCGTCCTCTTCCCGCAGGGCGGAAGCGAGCCGTTCGTCGCCTCGGCCTTCTGGCCCGCGCTCGCGGTGACGCTCGTCGTCGCCGCGCTGCTGCCCGCGCGCGAGCGCGTGCTGCGCATCGGGGCGCTGCTCTACGCCGTCGCCCTCGTCGCGGCGTTCGGGCTCGCCACGCCGCTGGGCGGAAACGCCAGCCGCCTCGGCGCGCTCGTCGCCGGCCCGCTCCTGCTCGGCGCCCTTGCCGGGCGCCGCAGCCCGCTGTCGCTTGCCGCGCTGGCGCTGCCGCTCGCCTACTGGCCGCTGTATCCGGCGGTGCGCGACGTCGTGCGCGCGAGCGGCGACCCGTCGCTGCGGGCCGGCTACTACGAGCCGCTGCTGCGACAGCTCGACATGCGCGCGCAGCGGGGCACGTTCCGCCTCGAGATCCCGTTCACCGAGAACCACTGGGAGGCGCGGCACGTCGCGGGCGGGCGCGATGGGGTCCCGCTCGCGCGCGGCTGGGAGCGCCAGCTCGACCGCCGCTACGGCGCCCTGTTCTACGACGCCGGCCTCGACGCGGCGAGCTACCGCGCCTGGCTCGACGACCGCGCGGTCGCCTATGTCGCGCTGCCCGGCGTCGCCCTGGACGACGCCGGGCGCGCCGAGGCGGGGCTCGTCGCCGGCGGCCTGCCGTACCTGCGCGAGGTGTGGCGCAACGCGCACTGGCGCCTGTTCGAGGTCCTGCGCGCCAAGCCGCTTGCCGACGGCGCCGCCGCGGTCCTCACGGGCGCCGGCAGCGTCACGCTGCGCGCCGCGCGCCCCGGCGACGTCCTCGTGCGGGTCCACCACACGCGCTGGTGGCGCGTGACGTCGGGCAGCGCGTGCGTGTCCGCGGCGCCTGGGGGGATGACCCGCGTGCGCGTCCGCACGGCGGGCATCGTGCGCATCGAGGCCCGGCTGCGCGGCGCGTCCTGCCGGCGCTGAGGATCGCCCCGGCCGCAGCCGTGATCTTCCGTAACATGACGACGTCCTCATGTCCGCCCGCCTCAGCACGGTCCAGGCGCGCCTCCTCCCGCACGGCCCGCTCGACGTCGTGCGTCAGGTCGTGCTCTTCACGGCCGCCTACCAGGTGTACCGCCTCGTGCGCGGGCTGGCCGACGACCCCGGGTCCGCGACCGCCGCGTTCTCCAACGCGCGCGACCTCATCCACGTCGAGCAGGCGCTGAACATCTTCGTCGAGCCGTCGATGCAGGCGTTCGCCGCCGGCCAGAGCTGGCTGCTGGACGGGGCCTCCTGGATGTACATCAACGCGCAGACGTCGATCACGCTGGGCGCGCTCGCCTGGCTGTACCTCTTTCGCAACGAGAGCTTCTACTTCGTGCGCAACATGTTCCTCGTCGCCTTCGGGCTGGCGCTGATCGGGTACACCGTCTTTCCGACGGCGCCGCCGCGCTTCTTCCCCGAGTGGGGCTTCTTCGACGCGGTCTCGGACTTCACCGGCGTCGCGCAGGACAGCGTGACGATCAACGAGCTCTTCAACCCCTATGCCGCCGTGCCGTCGATGCACGTCGCCTTCGCGCTCATGATCGGCGTGCCGCTCGCACGGCTCGTGCGCTGGCGAGCGCTGAAGGCGTTCTGGGGGATCTACCCGCTGATCGTCGTGTTCGTCATCGTCGTGACGGCCAACCACTTCATTGCCGATGCCGTCCTCGGCGCCGTCGCCGCCGGCCTCGGCGCGCTGGCGGCACGAGCCCTGGCGCGCACGCGGCCGGGTGTCTGGACGTTTCTTCCCGCACGACCCGACGACGTCGAGCTCGGGATTCGCGTCGCCCGGCCGGCAGAGGCAACGGCGGCGTCTTGAGCGGAGCCGACACGAGAACGCCTCCGCCGCCGACGCCGGATCCCGCCCGCCCGAACGGGCGGCCGCCGCGGCCGCGGCCCAGCGGCAACCGCCTGGAGGCCCTGCGCGACCGGCTGATCGCCTCGCGGCTGACGCCGAACCAGATCTCGATGGCGGGCTTCACGCTGAACGTCATCGCCGCCGTGCTCGTGTGGGAGCACGAGTTCTTCATCGGCGGCGTCGTCTTCATCGTCGGCTCGATCTGCGACACGCTCGACGGCGGCTACTCGCGCATGTCCGGCAAGGGCACGCCGTTCGGCGCGTTCCTGGATTCGACGCTGGATCGCATCGTCGAGGGCATCGTGCTGACCGCGGTCGCCACGACGTTCACCGAGCGCGGCGACGAGCTCGCCGTCGCTGCCGTCGTCGTGGCGGTGATGTCCTCGCTGGTCGTGTCCTACACGCGCGCGCGCGCCGAGGCGCTCGGCGTCGAATGCAAGGTCGGCATCGCCGACCGCCTCGTACGCGTCGTGATCCTGTCGGCGGGCCTCGTGTTCGCCGACCTCGGGCTGCTGGAACCGGCGGTGTACGTTCTGGCCGCGCTGTCGACCATCACCGTCGTGCAGCGCATCCTGCACGTCAAGCGCCAGCTGGCGCAGCCCGCCGTGTAACGAGCCATCCCGCGCGGGGTCTAATGACCCGCAACGCCGAGACGAAAAAGGAACCCATCTGACATGACTCCCACCAACGGCAACGGCAACGGCGCCGCCTCCGCCAACGGCGCCGCGCGCTACCAGCAGGACAAGGTGCGCGTCGCGATCGTCGGCGTCGGCAACTGCGCGTCGGCCTTCGTCCAGGGCGTCGAGTACTACAAGAACGCCGATCCCGGCCAGGACGTGCCCGGCCTCATGCA
>Ga0126313_10000688_pt1 | contig 16441 bp, 16 predicted proteins | sample Plot105A_FD_89954 | JGI IMG/M metagenome (GOLD analysis project Ga0126313, IMG submission 89954) | Serpentine soil microbial communities from UC McLaughlin Reserve, CA, USA - Plot105A | ecosystem: Environmental > Terrestrial > Soil > Grasslands | place: USA: UC McLaughlin Reserve, Lake County...
CGGGTCGCGCTTGCCGAAGAAGCTGCCGGTGTGCGTGATCCGGAAGCGCTCGCCGCGCCGGTACTCGAGCCCGTCGAAGTCGTCGAAGTCGGAGCCGTTCGCGATCGTCTTCACGGGGCCTCGCGGCTCGAGGCCCCGCGCCTCCTCGGCGATCGCCTCGGAGACGGCGACGATCCCATCCGCTCGGCGGGCGACGAGTCGGGCGACCCGCTCGCCCGTCCACTCCTTCGCACGCACGAGCCGGCTCTCGGCCCGGCGATGCGGGTGGGCGACGAGCGAGTCCCGGAGGTCGGCGACCCAGGTCACGCCCGTCGCGCGCTGCGCGACCGCGCCGACGAGGTGGACGGACGCGGGCGGCGAGGTCGTGATCACGACGTCGATCCCGTGGCGCATCACCAGCCGGATCGCGGCGCGGTCGGCCGTCAGGTTCCAGGTCACGTTCTCGTCAGGGACGAGCAGGCGCCGGCCGAGGGCGCGCGCATGAACGACGCCGCGGCGAAGGCCGGTGACCCCGTGGAGCTCCTCCGCCAGCTTGCGGCCGCTCGGGCCGACGTACCGCGCCCGGTGGACGATCGCGTCCGGCGGCAAGGGCGTGTCGTCGCGGTGCAGCCAGCGGGAGTCGTCGGGCGTCAGCACGTGCGTCTCGACGCCGAGCTCGGGCAGGTGGGTCGCCAGCTTGAGCGGCCGTTGGACTCCTCCGCCGCCGGCCGGCGGGAAGTACATCGAGACGAGCAGGACCTTCACGCGACTACAGACGGTAGAGGGCGTACGTGGAGTCCGCCCACACGAGCGGCTTGTCGACCTCGAGGCGCGAACGCCTGCCGTTCACGACCAGCCAGCCGGCGCCGTAGCGGGACGTGATGTGGTAGTCGCCCGTCCGGAAGAACTGCTCGACGTCGCGCCTGCGCGCGTACGGCCGGTTCTCGTGCGTGTCCGCGACGTGGCCGGGCGGCGCGGCGACGATGTAGACGGGCGCGTAGGCAGCGATCCGGTAGCTCGTCTCGACGTGCGAGAAGACCGTCGCCCCCTCGGGGACGTACGTGTTGAGCGCCCTGACGAGGCCCGGTGACAGCGCCGGGCCGCGAGCCTCGCGGTCCGACCACTCGAGCGACGCGTGTGCGGCGACCGGAATCACGAAGAGGACGGCCGCGGCCGCGGTGATCAGCCCTCGCCGCTCCAGCGGCTCCGCGAAGCGGCGGATGAACGGCGCGGCCACGAGGGCGGCGGCGCCTCCGAGCGCGGCGATCCAGCTCGCGAGCGCAGGGCCGCCGCCGCGGAACGTGTACCCGAAGTCGCCGGGATACGCCGCCTGCAGGAGCAAGCCCGCGGAGAACGCCAGCGGCAAGACGGCGGCGCTGAAGACCTCAGCGAGCACCGCGAGCCCGCCGGCGAAGGCGAAGGCGAGCGGCACGAACCCCGCCACCCGGCGCGCCTGCGAGAGCGAGACGACGTCGGCGAGGCGCGGGAAGACGAAGCGGACGAGCGTCGCCGCGAAGATCGCGATCGAGCCGCCGAGGACGAACGCGGCCCAGCGCCGCCGCGAGGCGAGCGCGGCCAGCGGGATCAGCAGGAGCGCGGCGACGGCCACGGCGCCGCTGCGGCCGAAGACCTCCGGCGCGAGGCGGTAGCTGGTCTCCGAGAAGACGTCGATCTGGCCCGCATAGTGGTCGAAGGCGCGCCGGAGCTCTCCGCCGGTCGGCGTGTGCGACGCGGTCGCCTCGACGAGCGGGACGATCGCCACGGCGACCGCGACGCTCGGCACCGCGAGCGCGACCAGCGCGGCCGCGAGCGGCCTGTGGTCGGCGTGCGAGAGCAGCGCACGGGCAACGAGAAAGCCGCCGATTGGCAGGCAGAGGAAGACCGCGTACGTCGGGTGGACGATCGCCAGCGCCAGCCCTCCCGCCGCGATCGCGCCGAGCCAGGCCACGCGCGGCGCCACGAGATGCGCGAAGACGAGGGCGAGGACGGCCGGAACCAGGAGCTGGCGACTCGCAGTAGCCGGAAGGGCGAGGAAGGCATAGGCGCCTCCCTTTCCCGGGGAGAGCCCGATCAGCGCGGCCTGGGCAAGCACCAGCGCGAAGGCGATCGAGCGCGAGCGGAAGAGCGCCACGCCGGCCTCGTAGACCAGCGCGAACGCGAGCGGCGCGAGGACGCTCGCCTCGTGCAGCACGACGAGGGACGGATCGACCCCCGCGAGCCGGGCGACGAGCGCAAGGAACCCGTGCCAGAGCGGAAACGCATAGCCGGGATGGAGCCCGCCGTCGCGGAACTCGCTGACGGACGAGAGCGACAGATCGTCGAAGACCTCGAGCTTGCGGACGCGCGCGAGATGGAAGAGCCCGTCGCCCTCGATCGGGGCGGCGACGTGCCAGAGGGCGACGCCGAACGCGGCTCCGAGCCCAAGCGCGACGAGGCTGCCCGAGGGCAGCGGCGCCGCTCCGCGCCAGACGGCGAACGGCAGGGCGACGAGCGCCACGCCCGCGAGGATTGCGAGCGCGACCTCGACCGGCGTGTGGACGACGAACACGACCGCGAGCGCGGCGGCGAGCGCGGCCAGCGAGAACGCGAGACCGGCCGCGAGCCCCGGCGTCCGCAGGGCGCGGCCGACGAGCATCCCCGGGACGAGCAGGCAGAGGGTCGCTGCCCCGAGGCGGAGCGCGAGCCCGAGGTCTTCGGCCGGGAGCAGACGCGCGAGGCCGAGAGCAGGCAAGGCGAGCAGCACGACCGGGAACCGCGCGAGGTAGCTCATCATTCGAGCAGCTCTGGCGTCCGGCCGGACGCCAGCCAGCGGGCGGCGCTGCGGTAGGCGGCGCCGCGCTCGCCCCGGAACAGGCGGCCGCGTGCAGTGAGCGCCACGAGCATCAGCTTCCGTGCGCGCTCCGCGTCACGTTCGCCGTAGTGATCGGCGAGGAAGCGCAGGTGGCCGCGGACCTGCTCTCGGAACATCGGCCCCCAGTTCTGGGTCGTCGTCGCGCCGCCCACGTGCACGGCCTCGGCGGCGGGGAAGAACCAGGTCTTCCAGCCGGCCTGGCGCAAGCGGTAGCACCAGTCGGTCTCCTCGCTGAACATGAAGTAACGCTCGTCGAAGCCGCCGACCGCCTCCGTTGCCTCGCGCCGGACGAGGAGGACGGAGCCCATGAGGAACTCGGCCTCACGCGCCTCGTCGTGCTCGAAGCCCCCGGCGTAGAAGGCATTCAGCGCGCGTGAGCGGGGGGCCAGCTTGCGGAGGAAGAGGTACTCGGTCGCGATCCGCCATACGGTCGGGAACCCGCGCACCGAGCGCTGGAGCGTCCGGTCCGGGTTCAGCAGGCGGGGCCCGACGACGGCCGCGTCCGGGTGCGCTTCGGCGAACTCGAGGAGCGCCTCCAGCGCCCCCGGCTCGAGCCAGGCGTCCGAGTTGAGCAGGAGAAACCAGCGGCCCGACGCAACGCGCATCCCCGCGTTGTTTCCGGCGCCGAAGCCCTTGTTCTCCTGCTCGACGAGGGCGGCCTCCGGAAAGCGCTCGCGCACGAGCTCGACGGTGCCGTCGGTAGAGCCGTGGTCGACGACGATCAGTTCGGTCCCGCGCGCGCTCTCGAGCGCCTTCTCGACCCACGGCAGGGCGTTGTAGGTGACGACGATCGTCGAGACGTCACGCACGCCGGAGCGCCTCCCAGCCGAGGATCAGCGCACCCGGAACCGCCATCAGGATCGTGACGAGAAAGAACAGGAACCCGGCGGCGAACGCAGATTCCGGCGCGACGCCGAGGTTTCCGAGGAAGCTGACGAAGAACGCCTCGCGCACCGCCAGCCCGTTGATCGTGAACGGCGCGAGGAGGACGACGAAAAGAATCGGGCCCATGACGTAGTACGGCCGCGCCGAGAGGTCGATCGCGACGGACTTGCCGACGAGCCAGATCGGCAGGACACGGACGGCCTGGACGACGACCGTGAACGCGAGGAGCCAGGCCAGCAGCGCGGCATGCGTCCGGTAGGTGTGGATGCCCTCGTAGACGGCGCGGAGCGGGCGCTCCAGCCGCAGCAGCGCGAAGAGCGGGCGGAGGCGCGCCAGCGGACGACGCGCGCGCTTCGAAAAGACGACCACGCCGGCCAGGATGGTGCCGAGAACGAGCGCCCCTTCGAGCCACAGGTAGGCGCCCACGTCGTAGTCGCCGATCGCGATCACGAAGCCGACGGCGGCGAGGATCAGGGTCGCCGCTCCTCCAAGCGCCCTGTCGAGCAGGACCGAGCCGGTGATCAGCCCGCCCTGCCCGGGATGGCGTCGCGCCGTCTCGAACACCCGGACCGCGTCGCCGCCGATCGACGTGGGAAGCACCTGGCCGGCCGCATAGGACACGAAATACGTCCGGGTGAGCCATGACAGCGGCTCGTGGACTCCCTTGGCCGCGAGCAGCTTCTCCCACCGCCACGCGAGCGGAACAGTCGTGATGACCATGATCGCCGCCGCGGCCGCGAAGTACGCGAGGTCGGCGTCGGCGAGCACGTCGATCGCCGTCCCCAGGTCGATCTTCCAGACGAGATACGCGACGGCGAGCCCGGTGACGAGCAGCGTCAGCGCAACCCGAACCAGCCTGCGCCGAGTCACGGCCGCGAAGCGTAGTCGCCGCCGCGGCTTAGTAACAGACTGTTACTTGCCCACGAGTCGGGCGTGCACCCGCCTCAGGGCGCTGACGGCGTCCGCTATGTCCTCGTCCGAATGGGCCGGGGAAAGCGGAAGGGACAGGACTTCCGCGCCCGCTTTCTCTGCCACCGGGAGCGATACGGTCTCGTAGCGGTCTCGGTAGGCGCTCAGCCGGTGGACCGGCAGGAAGTGGACGCTCGTGCCGATCTGCTCGTCGGCGAGCAGGCGCTGGTAGTCGTCGCGCGTGCCGCCCGCGAGCTCTGCGTCGACGCGCACGACGTAGAGGTGGAGCGCGTGCGTGTCACGCGCGTCCCGGGCCAGCGGCTCGATCCCGGTGAGCTCGGCGACGGCCGCGTCGTACGCCGAGAAGTGGCGCGCACGGATCGCGCGGTGGGCCGCCAGCTTCTCGAGCTGCACGAGCGCGATCGACGCCAGGACGTCGGAGAGATTCGCCTTGTAGCCGGGCACGGGGATGTCGTAGAGCGAGCCGTGGCCCCGGCGCATGACGCGGAGGTCGTCGATCGCTGCGGCGAGGTCGTCGCGGTCCGTCGCGACGAGCCCGCCCTCCCCCGCGGCGACGTTCTTCGTCGCGTAGAGCGAGAAGCAGGTCGCGTCGGAGAGCGCGCCGAGCTTGCGCCCCCGGTAAGACGACTCGACCGCGTGCGCCGCGTCCTCCACGACCGGGACGCCGAGCTCCCAGAGCGGCTCGAGGTCGCACGGCTGGCCCGCGAGGTGCACGGGGAGGATCGCCTTCGTCCTCGGCGTGACGGCGGCCCTCGCCGCCTGCGGGTCGAGATTCAGATCGCCGTAGCGGACGTCGGCGAACACGGGCCGTGCGCCCGTGTGGACGATCACGTTCGCGGTCGCGGGCCACGTGATCGGCGTAGTGACGACCTCGTCGCCCGCGCCGACGCCGAGCGCGACGAGCGAGAGATGGAGCGCGGCGGTCCCGGACGAGAGAGCCAGCACGTGCTTCGCGTCGAGATACTCGGCGAACCGCTCCTCGAGCTCGCGTGCACGCGGCCCGGTCGTCAGCCACCCGGAGCGGATCGTGTCCGCGACCGCCGCGATCTCCTCCTCGCCAACGGCTGGCGGCTGGAAGCCGAGGAAGCTAGACCGCGACGCCGGCATCGACGACGTCGAACCGTATGCGCGAGGCCGCGTCGGCCGCCCGCGCGAGCGCCTCGTCGCGCGACGAGCCGATCGCGAGCAGCGCGCCGGCGCGATCCGAGCCGATCCGCAGCGGCCCGAAGACATGTCCAGGCCGGCGGTACACCCGCGCCCAGCGGACGCCGTCCAGCGCCTCCGCCTCGTCGAGCCCGCGCACGGCGTCGAGCATCCCCTCCCGCGCGACCAGGAAGCGCACGCACGCCCCGCCGACCTGCGCGGCGGGAGTCGGCGGCGCCATCTCCTCGCCCAGCGCGGCCGACAGCGCGAGCGCGTTCAGGTCGACCCCGAGCGCCGCCTCGCAGAGCTCGGCGTCGTGACCGCCGCCGAGGCGCGCTGCGAGCTCGATCACCGTTGGGCCCTTCGGCCCGACTTTCACCTGCGTGTAGGTCGGGCCGTCGGTGATCCCGAGCGCCTCGGCGGCTCGTCGCGCGACGTCCGCGACATCATGCGGCGACGGCCATACGTGGGCAAGCGCGACGCCGAAGGCGGGCGGATCCGCCGTCAGCCGATCCGTGACGGTCAGCGGGACGAACGCACCCGCGATCGAGAAGGCGTTGACGGTGATCTCGGGGCCCTCGACGTGCTCCTCGACGAGGACGTGGCCGGAGCGCGACGCGGCGCGAGCTGCCCGGATCGCCGCATCGAGCTCGCGCCGCTCGCGCACGAGGGTCAGGCCGCGCTGCCCCTGCCGGTCGGGCGCCTTGACCACGCACGGCAGGTCGAGAGCCTCGCCGCCGTCGTCCAGCACGCGCGATCGGGGCTGCGGCACGCCGGCCTCGGCAAAGCGCTCGCGCTGGCGCTGCTTGTTCGTGGCGAGAACGGCGGCGGCCGGCGAAAGCGGATGCGGAAGCCCGAGCCCGCGCGCCACGCGGGCCGCGATCGCGACCGGAAAGTCGATCCCGGGCGCGATCACCGCGTCCACGCGCTCCGCGCGGGCCAGCCGGTCGATCCCGCGCTCGTCCTCGGTCGACACGATCGCGCGGCGATCCGCGTACGCGAATCCGGGCGCGGACGGATCACGGTCGACCGCGATCACGAAGAGGCCGCGCTCCCGGGCGGCCGCGAGGAGGCCGATCTGGGCCGGACCGGCCCCTAGGACGAGAAGGCGCGTGCCTCGGCCCCGAGGATCGCCCGCCACCAGGCCTCGTTCTCGCGGTACCAGGAGACCGTGCGCTCGAGCCCGTCCTCGAACTGCGTCCGCGCGCGCCACCCGAGCAGGCGCTCCGCCTTGTCGGTCGAGCCGATGTGCCGGCGCACCTGGCCGGGACGCTCGTCGACGTTCTCGCGCAGCGTCGAGGGGCGGCCGAGAATGTCCAGAACACGCTCCGCAATCTCGGCGACTGGGATGTCGACCCCGGTCGCGACGTTGATCGTCTCGCCTGCCACCACCTCGACCGGCGCCTCGATGATCGCCTCGATCGCCTCGGCGTCGTCGTCCACGTAGAGCCAGTCGCGGCTCGCGCAGCCGTCGCCGTGCACGGTCAGCGGCTCGTCGTCGAGCGCTTGCGTGATGAACCGGGGGATCACCTTCTCGGGGTGCTGCCGCGGCCCGTAGTTGTTGAACGGCCGCACGATCACGACGGGCAGGTCGTAGGTGACGTGGTACGCGTACGCAAGCCGGTCGGCGCCGGCCTTCGTCGCCGCGTACGGCGAGCGCGGGTCGAGCGGGTGCTCCTCGTCCATGGGCTCGTAGCGCGCCGTTCCGTAGACCTCGCTCGACGAGATCAGGATGAAGCGCTCGACCGGGGCCTCGCGGATCGCGTCGAGGAGGATCTGCGTGCCCTCGACGTTCGTCGTCACGAATTCTCGTGCGCCTTCCGCGATCGACTTCTCCACGTGCGACTCGGCGGCCGCGTTCACGATCACGTCCACGCCCTCGACGACCTCGCGCACGAGCTCGCCGTCGCGGATGTCGCCGTGCACGAAGGAGAGCCGGTCGTGCGAGATCACGTCGGCGAGGTTCTCGATGTTGCCCGCGTACGTCAGCGCGTCGAGCGAGACGACCTCGTACGGCGTCGACCGCAGGAGGTGGCGGATGAAGTTCGACGAGATGAAGCCTGCGCCGCCGGTGACGAGGACTCGCTTCTGGGCCACGGCGCCGAAGGCTACTGGCCGAGACCGCCCGGCGGCACGATGCCTGTCGTGCCCCGGCGTGACACCTGCGCGACGCTTCTGTGCCCCCCGCGTTACGCCGGCTGCCCGCGTTACGGGTTGCGCAATCCGTTACGCGTCACGGCCGTACCGGACCTGGCTCGCCGCCCGCGCAAGCGGCGTTCCGTTGCGCTCGTGGACGGTGTGGACGAAGTGCGCGCGTCGCGTTCCTGTTCTGCGAGCTCTCGTCGCGTCGCAACCACGTAACGCTTTCCAAGGCAGCCGTGTCGCGAACGGCGTTCGGCTCTCTGCTCGTCCTCGCCGACGCTTACAGCTCCTGATCGATCGTGTACAGCGGGCGGCCCTCGACGTCGCGCTGGATGCGGGCGAGGTACTCGCCGATCAGCGCGAGGATGAAGCCCTGCGTTCCGAGCACGACGAGGACCGCGACCCCCAGCAGCAGGGGCCCGGGGAAGTCGGCGCGGTCGATCCAGTACCAGAGCGCATACACGCCGAGGACCGTCGCGAGCAGGGTGCAGAGAGCGCCGATCGCCAGCCCCGCCCACTGGATCGGCCGCGGCCAGAAACCGGCCAGCACATGGAGCGCGAGGCGCGTGAGCCGCAACGGCGAGTACCGCGACCTGCCGGTGCGCGGCGCGTGCGAGACGTCGACCTCGACGACGCTCGCGCCGCCCGAGAGGACGAGCGCCTTGGTGAACTTCTGCCGGCCGATCACGCCGAGCATCGGCTCCACGGCGCTCCGGCGGTACGCGTTGAAGGCGCACCCGAAGTCGGAGATCGAGACGCCCGTGAAGCGCCGCAGCATGCCGTTGATCAGGCGCGACGGCAGCGTCCGGCCCCACGAGTCGTGCCGCGCCGCCCTCCGCCCGCTCGCCACGTCGGCACCGGCCTCGACGGCCGCAACCAGCTTCGGGATGTCCTCCGGTGCGTTCTGGAGGTCACCGTCCATCGTCACGACGATGTCGCCGCGGGCGCGTGCGAGCCCCGCGTGCATCGCGGGGTGCTGCCCGAAGTTCCGCTTGAAGCGGACGCCGCGAATCCGGTCGTCCGCAGCACGCAGGCGCTCGATCTCGGCCCAGGTCCCATCCGAGGACCCGTCGTCCACGAAAATCAGCTCGTACGGCCGCTCCAGCTCCTCCAGCGAAGCGGTCGCACGGGCGTAGAGCTCGGCGATCGTGGCCGCCTCGTCGAACACCGGCACCACGACGCTCAGATCCGGGATCGTCTCCGCCAGAGCGGTGAGCCGAGAGGTGGCCATTTGCAGGCGGTGAGCGTACACGCGAGAATGCCGCTCAGTGGCCTCATTACTCGAAGAGCGAATAGCCGAGCTCAGAGAGGATCGAACGCACGGGGGGAGCTGGATGGCGCGACGCGCCGTCGAGACGCTCGTCGAGCTCGCCGACGAAGACACCGCGCGCGGCGAGGAGCTGCTCGATTCGTTGATCGACGCGGGTCGCTCGCTCGCAGCAAGCCGCCCCGCCGTCGGCGCGATCACCGGCGCCGCGGGCCGGCTGCTCGCCGCAGCGCGCGCGGGCGCGCACCTCGACGAGGACGAGATGTGCCGGATGCTCCACGACGAGGCGAATGCCCTGATCGCGGGACGCGACCGGGCCGGCCGCTCGATTGCCATCCAGGTCCGCGAGCGCCTCACGGACGCGCTCGTCGTCACGCACTCGGCGTCGGCCACCGTGCGCGAGGCGCTCCTCTACACCCCGCCGGCCAGGGTCGTCTGCACCGTCTCGGCGCCCTTCGAGGAGGGACGCGCGTTCGCCGACGAGCTGCGCGGCGAAGGGCTCGAGGTCGAGCTGGTCGCGGACGACGAGGCCGCCGCGAAGCTCGAGCACGCCTCGCTCGTCCTCGTGGGAGCGGACACGATCTTCCGCGACGGCTCGATCTGCAACAAGGTCGGCACGGCGACGATCGCGTCAGCCGCCGGCGAGATCGGGGTGCCGGTCGTCGTCGCGAGCGAGGTGATCAAGCTCGCACCGATCGGCCCGTCCGAAGCGCTCGAGCAGATTCAGGGCGAGCAGTACTTCGACGTCACGCCCGCCGAGGACGTGGACGAGATCGTCACGGAGGAGGGCGCCTTCGCGAGCACCGAGATCGCCGTGCTCATCGACCGGACGCCCTTCCTCCGCGACGGGTATCAGCTGCTCCGCCCGCTGCGAACACAACGCTGAGACTAGGCGGCCTCGGGAGCCACCTCGCCGACGACGGCCTCCTGCGTGCGCTGCTTGCGCGGGATCAGGAGCGAGACGACTGCGCCGACTGCAAGCACGGCGGCGCCGACCCAGACGGCCGGGACGAGCCCGTCGGTGAACGCCTGCGGCGAGACGTAGCTGCCGTAGCTCGAGAACACCGAGGCGAGCACTGCGACGCCGAGGACGCCGCCCACCTCGCGGATCGCGTTGTTGACGCCGGAGGCCTTGCCCTCCTCCTCGGGCCGCACTGCCGAGAGCACGACGTTCGCGACCGGGGCGAAGAAGAGCGCCATGCCAATGCCGCCCAGGATGAAGGCGCCGACCAGCTCGGTGTACGGGACGGACGGCTCGGACACGAGAGCCAGCCAGCCGAGCGCGATCGCCTGCAGGGCCAGGCCCGTCGCCATCAGCGGCCGGCCGCCGATGCGGTCGGAGAGCGCGCCGGCGATGGGCGCCACGAACATCGGCATCGCCGTCCACGGCAGCGTCCTCAGGCCCGCGCCCAGCGGCGAGTGGCCCTGGGCAGTCTGGAGGAACTGCGCGAGCAGGAAGATCGAGCCGAACATCCCGAAGTACATGAACAGCGAGGCGCCGTTCGCCGCGGAGAAGCCGCGGTCGCGGAAGAGCCGAAGCGGAACCATCGGCTGCGCCGCACGCCGCTCCCAGGCGACGAACCCCGCGAGCAGCACGCTGCCGCCTGTGATCGCAACCACGATCGCCGGGCTCGTCCAACCGTCGCCGTTCCCGTTGACGAGCCCCCAGACGACGCCGAACAAGCCGGCGCTGACGAGCGCGAGGCCCGGAAGGTCGAGAGCGCCCTCGGGCCCCTTGGACTCGCGCAGTCGCAGCATCGCGAGCGGGAGCAGGACGACTCCGATGGGGACGTTGAGCCAGAAGATCCACTGCCAGGAGATGCCCTCGACGACGGCGCCGCCCACGAGCGGGCCTGCCGCCACGGCGAGGCCGGCCACGCCGGACCAGGCGCCGAGTGCCACGCCGCGGCGCTCGCGGGGGACGGCCTCGCTCAGGATCGTGAGGCTCAGCGGCGTCACGATGGCTCCGCCGATCCCCTGTACCGCCCGTGCCGCGATCAGCCAGTCGGCGCTCGGCGCGAGAGCCGCGGCCGCCGAAGCGCCCGTGAAGATCGCGAGCCCGATCACGAACAGCCGGCGGCGGCCGAAGCGGTCGCCGAGCGCGGCGCCGGTGAGCAGGAGCACCGCGAAGGTCAGCGTGTAGGCGTTCACCGTCCACTCGAGCTGCTCGATCGAGGCGCCGAGGTCCGTGCGGATCACCGGAAGCGCCGTCGAGACGACGAGGTTGTCGAGGACGACCATGAAGAGGCCGAGCGAGGTAACGACGAACGTCCAGATCGTTCTCGTCCTTGCAGACATCGAGCTGCTCCTTTCTTCGATGTAGTGAGCCATCACTTACCTAATGGTGAAAAAAGAGACTTCATGTGCTCGGGGCGTTGCCGCAGCCGGCGATCAGGCGCTCCGCCCAGCCGAGGCCGGAATCGTGCAGCTGCATCGAGGCGATCACGTTGATCAGCATCCCGACGGCGAAGAACCGGGTCAGGCGCTCGGCATCGGCGCCGGCGGTGCGCTCGAAGGTCGTATAGAGGTCGCCGAACCCGGACCGCGCGGCTTCCCGGATCTCGGGCTCCTGCGACGCCGCGTACATGTGCATCTGAAGCTGGAGCCTGTGCGGATCCGCCTCGAGAATGCGCCGATATGCCTTACCCATCGCCTGCAAAGCGTCCTCGCCGGTCAGCCCGGCGGCGGCGGACTCCATCTCCTCGCGCAGCTCTCGCATGCAGCGCGCGCACGCTTCCGCGAAGAGCTTCTTCTTGCTGCCGAAGAGGCGGAAGACGTAGGGCTGCGAGATGCCGGCTCGCTTCGCGATGTCCTCCGTGGACGTGCCGTGAAGGCCACGTTCGGCGAACTCGATCAGCGCCGCGTCGAGGATGCTCTCACGGCGTTCTTCGGCGCTCTGCCTTACGGCTGTGACTGCCATGGCGTTGTAAGTTACTACTCACTCACAAGCCTTGTCAAGGCCGAGGCGACCACGTCCAGGCCCGCGTCGTCGAGCGCGGTGTGGAACGGTAATGCGAGGGCGCGCTCGTAGGCGGCGTCCGCGCCGGGGAACGAGCCCTGGTCGGCATAGGCGCCGAGGCGGTGGAGCGCGTACGTGCCGATCTGCGCCTCGATCCCCTCGGCGCGCAGCGCCGCGAGGATCTCGTCACGGCGGTCGACGCGAACGACGTACGCCTGCCAGCCGTGGACGTCGCCGGCGTCGGCGGACGGGGTCTCGACGACACCGGCCAGCCGCTCCGCATAGGCCGCCGCGATCCGCGCCCGCGCCGCGAGCAGCTCGTCCAGTCGCCGGAGCTGCGGAATCCCGAGCGCGCACAGCACGTCCGAGAGCCGGTAGTTGACGCCGGGGGCCGGCATGTCGTCCGCGTCCCAGCCGTGATGGCGCAGCGACCGGATCGAGGCCGCCAGCTGCTCGTCGTCCGTCGTGACGGCGCCGCCCTCGCCCGTCGTGACGATCTTGCGCGGGTGGAACGACAGGCACCCCATCAGCCCGAGGCTTCCGCACGGCCGGCCGCCGCGCCGCGCGCCGAGCGCGCCCGCTGCGTCCTCCAGCAGCACGACCCGCTCCGGAACGGCGGCCGCGAGCGTCTCCCAGGCCAACGGTCGGCCGAACAGGTGGACCGCGAGCACCGCGCGCGTGCGCGGCCCGACCGCGTCGGCGACACGCGCGACGTCGAGGTTCATCGTCTCCGGGTCGACGTCGACGAGCACCGGCCGCAGGCCGGCCAGCGCGACCACGTTGGCGGTGGCGGGAAAGGTGTACGCGGGGACGAGCACCTCGTCGCCGGGCTTGAGCCCGAGCGCGAGGATCGCCAGGTGGAGCGCAGCGGTCCCGGACGAGACGGCAACGGCGTGCTCGACTCCGCACGCGTGCGCGAGCAGCTCCTCGAGCTCGGCGACCTTCGGGCCCATCGTCAGCTGACCCGACTCGAGCACGGCCGCGATCTCGGCGAGCTCTTCCTCGCCCACGTCGGGGCGAGCCAGGCGGATCACGCCAGCGAGGGCTTCCGGCTTCGATACCACGCGACCCTCCATGCGGGAACCACATGGTTCCGCCATGAGCCCCCTCCTTTTTCGCCATCCTGACGATCGGCCGCTCCGGCTTCGGGCGGGCAAAGCCCGCCCTCCGCGGCGCGAGGAGTCATCTGCGTCATGCGACAGCCGGCTTCCGAGATCGGTACCAGGAGATCGTGCGCGAGAGGCCTTCGTCGAGCTCGACCTTCGCTTCGAAGCCGAGCAGCTCTCGGGCCTTGTCGATGTTCGGGATCCGCAGCTCGACGTCGGTGTAGTGGAGCGGCTGGAAGCGGACGTCGACGCCGGCTCCGGTCAGCCGGTTGATCCGCTGCGCGAGGTCGTAGATCGTGACGGCCGAGCGCGCGTTGCCGATGTTGAAGCTCTGGCCGACCGCCTCCGGGCGCTCGAGGCAGCAGAGGACGCCCTCGACCATGTCGTCGACGTAGCACCACGCCCTGATCTGCGAGCCGTCGCCGTGGATGACGAGGTCGCGGCCGGCGAGCGCGGTCTCGATGAAGGCGCGAATGGCGCCGCCGCCGATCTGGCCCGGCCCGTAGACGTTGAACGGGCGAACCGAGGTCGCCGGGACGCCCAGCTCGTCGTGGTACGCGTGCGCCATGTGCTCGCCGGCGAGCTTGGAGACGGCGTACGTCCAGCGTGCCTCGCCGACTGACCCCTGCGTCGTCACGTCGCCCTCGGCCACCTTGTAGGCGTAGGTGCCGAAGACCTCGCTCGTGGAGAACTCGATCAGGCGCTCGACCGTGTCCTTCGTCGCCAGCGCGGCCTCGAGCACGTTGTACGTCCCGATCAGATTCACCCGCATCGTCCGTACCGGGCTCTCCATCACCGTGTCCACGCCGGCGATTGCCGCGCAGTGGACGATGTGGGTCATGCCCCGGGCGAGCGCGCGCAAAGGCTCGGCGTCGAGCACGTCGCCCTCGACGAAGGTGAAGTTCGGGTGCTCGTCGAGCTCGGTGCCCGAGAGCGCGTCGCGGTGGAGGTTGTCCACCGCGACGATCTCGTTCTCGTCGACCAGCCGGCGGGCGAGCGTCGTGCCGATGAAGCCCGCTCCGCCGGTGATCAGGATCCGCTTGCCGCGCAACACAGCGCGGCCGACTCTAGCTTGCGATCAGCTCCTCGAACTTCGGGCCGCCGCGCAGCGAGGCGAAGTCGTCGTCCGTCCGCGCGTTCTCGCGCAGGCGATCCGAGCCGGCGAGCGCCTCGCCGAGGTGGTTGAGCGCGTCGTCCGTTCGTCCGAGCAGCGCCTCCATGCAGGCGATGTTGTAGAGCGCAAGCGCGTTGCCGGGATACCTGTGCAGGATTCCGCGGCCGATCTCGAGCGCCGCCGCGTAGTCCTTCGCGTTGTACGGCTCGAAGAAGTCGCGCATCGCCTCGCCCGGCGTGATCGTGAACGGCCTCCCCACCGGCGCGCCGACAGCGACGACGAGCGTCCCGTCCTCCTTGGCGACCGCGCTCCGGCGCAACTCCGGGTCGCGGACGAAGACGGCGGTGCCGTGCGGAGCATCGACCTCCTGGCCCGCGACCGTGAAGACCGCATGGCCGGAGAGGACGATGTAGAGCTCCTCATGCCGGTCCGAGCCGGGGCCGGACTCGTCGTGCTCCCCGATCACTCTCGTCCCCGCCGCCGCCCGCACCGCATTGACGCCGAACGCGCCGATTCCGAGCTCCGGGCGAAGGCGAACGTTCTGCCGCTCGGCGTTTTCCTGTGCGGCCGCCGCCTCGCTGATCGAGAGCACGGCAAACCCTGTCTCCGTCGCAGTCGTCATTACCGTCCCTCCCAGGCCGGCCGCGCGACCGGGTGCCGGTCGCGCGGGTTGGTCTTCCGGCGAAACGTTCCACGCCGACGGTTCCGATCGAGGGCGTCGGCGCGGAGGCGTTCCGCCCGCTCCACGGAGAGGAGCCTCTGAACATCGAGGTCGGGCTGAAGCATGTCGCCTCCTTTCGAACTTGAGTCTCTTCACCTCGAACTTCTTGATATCGAACATACCTGCCGAAGTATCTTGACGTCAAGAAACTTTTGCTAAAGACTTCGTCCGTGAAGCACGACCACGTGGACCGCTTCCTCGAGGAGATCAGGGACGAGCTTCCGGCCGATCTCGATCTCGAGGTGGAAGGGATCATCGACCGGATCGGCGGGATCAACCGGCGGGTCCAGCGCGAGCTCGACCGGACGCTCGCCGACCACGGTCTCAGCCATACCGACTGGCGCATCCTCAGCTCGCTTCGTTGGGCGGGACGACCGTACCGCCGCTCGGCCGGCGCCCTCGCCAAGATCGCCGACCTCTCGAGCGGCGCGATGACGAACCGCCTCGACCAGCTCGAGAATGCCGGCCTTGTCCGCCGCCTCCCCGATCCCGAGGACCGGCGCGGTGTGCTCGTTGAGCCAACCGCGAAGGGCCGCGAGCTCTGGGAGGGCGCGATCGGCGTGCAGGCCAGCAAGGAGGCACTCATCAGCGAGGCGCTGAACGAACGCGAGCGGCGGCAGCTGAACACGCTCCTTCGCCGCGTCATGCTCGCGTTCGAGGAGCGTGAGGGAGAGGAGCCCTCGAAGAAGGGCGCTAGGTAAGGCGGATCCGCGGGTCGATCCAGGCGTAAAGCAGATCGACGATCAGGTTCAGGGCGATGATCGAGATCGTCGCGAAGACGACGCTGGCCGTGACAGGCGCTGCCGCCTTGATGATGTCGTTCACCTGCTGGCGGGTCGCGAACGAGCGCCCGAGCGACTGGTGCACGACCAGCTCGCGCATGAAGCGCGCGTACTGCACCGGCACCGGGTCGTCGAGGCCTAGCATCTTCTCCACCCGCTCGACCCGCTCGGGCGGCGCTTGCGGCCCGGTCATCGCCCGGGCCGGGTTGGCCGGAACGATGAAGAAGACCACGAACGAAACAAACGTGACCGCGACGAGGAGGACAGCCGCCCAGACGATTCGTCGCACCAGGTACCGGAACACCTAGCCGATGGGACGCGTCTGCAAAGGGACTGTTAGTGCGATCTGCCGCTTAGCCCTAATCGGTGCCTGCATCCCGCTAATCACCGGTTGCGGCCCGTTCGGCGGCACGGGCGGCTCGGCTTCGGGCAGCTCGACGACGGCGGCCGCGACCGAGCTCACGGTCACCGTCTGGCCGCAGGGCAAGGGCCGCTCGCGACAGTGGACGCTCCGCTGCGACCCGGTCGGCGGCTCGCTGCCCAACGCAGCGACCGCCTGCGC
>Ga0126313_10000689_pt1 | contig 16432 bp, 20 predicted proteins | sample Plot105A_FD_89954 | JGI IMG/M metagenome (GOLD analysis project Ga0126313, IMG submission 89954) | Serpentine soil microbial communities from UC McLaughlin Reserve, CA, USA - Plot105A | ecosystem: Environmental > Terrestrial > Soil > Grasslands | place: USA: UC McLaughlin Reserve, Lake County...
ACCAGCCGCATCTGCTCGTCCTCGTCCTGGCGCTCGGTCAGCGCGACGCAGAGGTCGAGCACGTGCGCGCCGCCCTCGACCTGGTCCTCGGCGATCTGCACGAGGCCGTCGTAGTCATCGGCCAGGAGCATCTCCTTGGCCTTGCGCGAGCCCTGCGAGTTGACGCGCTCGCCAACCAGCGTGGGCGCCGGGTCCTGGGCGAGCGGCGTCGCGGTCATCATCGAGGAGACGTGCGGGTCGCGCGGCGCGGGGCGCTCGCCCGGCGCGCGGCCGCCGACGCGCTCGACGATCGCGGCGATGTGCTCGGTCGTCGTGCCGCAGCATCCGCCGACGATCGTCACGCCGTAGCGCTCGACGAACTCACCGAGCGTCTCGGACAGCGAGTCGGGCCCTTCGGGGAAGATCGTCTCGCCGTCCGGGCCCTGGTGGGGGATGCCGGCGTTCGGGATGCACTGCACCGGCACGGGGCAGAACTCGCCGAGGAAGCGGATCGCGTCGCGCATGTCCTCGGGGCCGGTCGAGCAATTGAGGCCGATGACGTCGACCTTGAGTGCCTCCAGGGTCGCGAGCACCGCGGAGATGTCGGTGCCGAGCAGCATCTTGCCGCCGTTGGGGAGGAGCGAGACCGACGTCTGGAGCGGGACGGCGCGGCCGGTGGCCTTGAACGCCTCGCGCGCGCCGAACACGGCGGCCTTGACCTCGAGGATGTCCTGCGCGGTCTCGATGATGAGGAGGTCGGCGCCGCCGTCGACCAGGCCGCGCGCCTGCTCCTCGAACACGGTCACGAGCTCGCGGAACGTGATCTTGCCCAGCGTCGGGTCGTCGGACGCGGGCAGGTGGCCGGTCGGGCCGATCGAGCCGGCGACGAAGCGCTGCTCGCCGACCGCGGCGCGGGCGATCTCGGCCGCCTTGCGGTTGATCTCGTAGGTGTGCTCGCCGAGGCCCCATTCGTCGAGCTTGATCCGCGACGCCTGGAACGTGTCGGTCTCGACCACCTCCGCGCCGACCTGCACCATGGACTCGTGCAGGTTCTGGATGACGTCGGGGCGATTGAGGACCAGCGCCTCGTGGGCGCGGCCGGGGAGCTTGTAGTCGTGCTCGAGCGACAGGTCGAACTGCTCGAGCGTCGCGCCCATGCTCCCGTCGAAGACGACGACTCGTTCACGGGTGGCAGCCAGGTAATCGCGCATCCCGAAGCAAGATAGCGAACCTTGACAAGGTTGTGGCAAGGTTTGCTCCCCAGCCGGTGGCCGTTCACGCCACGTTCGCAGTCCGCTCCGGCGCGTGTGTCACGGTAAGAGGGACGTGCCGCGCGCAGAGCTCCACTTCCATCTCCTCCCCGACGTCGACGACGGCCCGGTCGATCTCGACGACGCCGTCGAGCTCGCGCGGCTCGCCGTCGCCGACGGCACCGGCGTCGTGACGGTGACGCCGCACGTCCGCGACCTGCTCTCCGCCGGCATCCTCGGCGAGGTGCCCGCGCGCGTGCGCGAGGTGCAGCGTGCGCTGGACGCCGCCGGCGTGCCGCTGGAGCTCCGAACCGGGGCCGAGCTCGCACACGACGACCTGCCCGCGCTCGGCGACCGCCAGCTCGACGCGATCGCGCACGGCCCGCCCGGCCGGCGCTGGGTGCTGATCGAGGCGCCGCTGTTCGGCGACGCCGACGGCTTCCTCGACGCCACCGCGGAGCTGCGCGCGCGCGGCTTCGGCACGCTGATCGGGCATCCCGAGCGCTGCGCGGACCTCATGCTCGCCGACGGCGCGGTGGCGCGCGAGCGCTCCGCCGGCGCGCTGTTGCAGGTCAACGCCTCCTCGCTCACCGGCCGCCACGGGGCGGACGCTCGCGCGTGGGGCATCGAGCTGCTGCGGACCGGCACCGCCGACCTGATCGCCTCCGACGCCCACCGCGTCACCCGCCCGCCGCAGCTCTCCGTCGCGCTCGAGGTGCTTGCGGCGGTGGGCATGCCGCCGTCCGCGCTCGAGCCGCTGGTCAGCGACGCGCCCCGGTCGCTGCTCGCGCACGGCATCGCCCCGCTCCGCCGCGCCGCCTGAGGACCCGCGGGGGGACGAGTTCCCGTTCCGTTGCGCCTCGACCTCGCCATGCGAGATCAGGACGCAACGGATCATCGGATCGCGCGGTTGGCGGAGCGTCAGGGCGGGATCGTGGCGCACGCGCAGCTTCGCGCCATCGGGGTCAGCGCCGCCGCGATCCACCGGCGCGTTCAGGCCGGGCGGCTGCACCCGCGCTACCGCGGCGTGTACGCGGTGGGGCATAGGGGTGTGGGACCCGAGGGGCTGTTGTGGGCGGCGGTGCTCGCCTCTGGCCGGGGCGCGATCGTCAGCCACGTCAGCGCCGGGTCGGCGTGGGACATGCTGCGCTCCTCCTCGCGCACCGTCGACGGCGCCCCGGTACCCCCTCCCTCGAAGCGCAGTTGTCGCGCTACAGCGGCACTGGAGAGTTCGTGATTTCCACTGGCCGCGTTGCCGGCTCGTCGTGGAGGCGGATTCATTCGGCTGGCACAGCTCGCCGTCGGCGCTGAACGACGACCGCGAGCGCGACGTCGAGCTGACGCTTGCCGGCTATCGCGTGCTGCGTTTCACGTACGAGCACGTCACAGAGCGCCCGAGGTACGTCGTGAATGCGATCCGCGCCGCTCAAGTTGCGTTTCGATCTCGCATAGCGCAATCGAGACGCAACAGCGCGGCGCCTGCGCGCGCGCCGCAACGGGTACCGCGTTCACCGATGCCCGACGACGTGACCATCACTCCCTATCGCGACGGGCCGCTGCTCGTGCGCGGTCCGTTCCGCCTGCTCGACCAGCAGGGCCGCGAGATCGACGCCGGCCGCGAGACCGTCGCTCTGTGCCGCTGCGGCAAGTCGCGTCTGCGGCCGTTCTGCGACGGCACCCACAAGCTCGTGCGGTTCAAGGCGCCGAGCGCCGCGGAGGTGGGGCGCGAAATCTGAAGAGGGACAGTCCCTCGTCAGGTTCGCAGCGAGGACTCGCCGCGCTCCCACGCGCTCAGCAGCGTGCGGGACCAGCGGCCCTCGAGCGTCATGAGCGCCCGCGCGCCCCAGAGGATCGCGGCCGCCAGCTCCGGCTCCTGCCGCGCGAGCCCGCCGGCGAGGTCGACGGCTGCGATCGCCTCGTGCACCGCGTCGGCCTCCACGTGCTCGTCGAAGAACGGCGTCGCCGCCTCCAGCCCCAGCCGGCGCAGGCCGCTCGCGTAGCGGCGGTTGGGGATCGAGGACGTCATCTCGAACAGCGCGAGGTGGCCGACGATCGCGCCGCGCAGCCGCCGGTGCAGGCCGCAGAGCGACATCAGGTTCACGGTGGCCAGCGTGGCCGCGGGCAGGCGGTCGAGGTAGGCGCCGTAGCGGGAGTCCAGCCCGGCGGCGTCCATCGCGTCGGCGAACAGCTGGGCGTGCACGCGCTCGGGCCGGCCGCCGCCGTACTCGTCGGCCTGGATCTCGACCAGCGCGGCCTTCGGCGGCCCGCTCAGCCGGGGGATCGCCCACGAGTGCGGATCGGCCTCCTTGAGCTGGTACGCGGAGCGGTGGACCATGAACTCGAGCACCTGATCGACCGTCGCGTCGCGCTCGACATGGCGGGAGAGCGACGGCGCGTCGTCGGCGTCCTCGACGGCGCGCAGCGCGCGGTCCATCTCCCCGGGTGCCGGCGGCGGCTCGACCGGCCCGACCGCGGCGCGCAGCGCCGCCTCGAACCGCTCCTCGAGCGCGCCGCGCAGCGCGAGCAGCGACGGCGACCACTCCCACCGCTCGTCGACGCCGGGAAGCCCGCGGTAGTGCAGCTCGTAGCAGCAGTAGAGCGCGAGCTGGAGGTCCTCGTCGGCGAGCGGGTCCGGCGCGTCCGGCAGCGCGATCGGCGGTAGCCGGTGCGGCGGCTCGCGGAGCGCGGCGAGCAGCGCCTCGGAGGTCGCGCCGCGCGGGGCGGGCAGCGCCACGTGGCCGGCTAGGTCCGTGCCGGTCGGCGCAGGGTCGGTCCTCATCTGCGACCTACGTTCCCGGGGTGGCCATCGCGTAGTCCCCGGTGGGGACGTATGCGTCGGCGAGCCAGGCCGTGACGGCGCGCGCGCCGCCGCCGGCGGCCGCCACCTCGCGCTGGCGGACGGCCCCGTTGCGCGCGCCCAGCCGCTCGACCGTGGCCAGCTCCGCGGGGCAGCCGAGCTGCTCCGCGACCGGCCCCAGCTCGGCCACCACGGTCGCGAGGCACTCCCGCGCGGGGGTCCGCTCGCCCGTGGTCAGGTCGGCCAGCGCGGCGTCCATGCCGCGGCGCGCCGCCGACCAGCGGTTCTCCTCCAGGCGCCAGGTGTCGGCGGTCTCCAGCGGCTCCCCCGCGTCGTGGCGGGCGGCGAGCCATCCGACCAGCGCGTGCGCGAACGCCGCCACCGCAGCCGCGTCCTCGACGGTCGCCTGCGCGTCGGGCACGCGCAGCTCGAGCGTCCCGAACGCCGGATGCGGGCGCAGCTCCCACCACCAGCGCCGGGGCTCCGGCACGGCCCCTGACGCCGCGCCCCACGCGAGCGCGTCGGCGAACGTCTCCCACGACGCGATCGCCGGCGGGATGCCCTGGCGCGGCAGCTGCTCGCCGATCTTCGGCCGGATCGACGCCATGCCGGTGTCGCGCCCCTCGTGGAACGGGGCGTTGGCGGCGAGCGCCGCCAGGAGCGGCAACCATTGCCGCATCCCGTTGTAGACCGCGAGCGAGCGGTCCGCGCCGCCGACCGCGACATGGACCTGCAGCGCGCAGACGAGCTGGCGCCGGGCGACATCGCCGTACTCCTCCTCAGTCAGCGCGTAGCGCTCGCCGGCGCTCAGCTGGCCGATCGCGGCGGCGAACGGATGAGCGCCGGCGGCGGCGAGCCGGCCGACCGGCTCTGCGGCGGCGGCGACATCGCGCCGGGCCGCCGCCAGCGCGGCGATCGCCTCCGGCACGCTTCGCGCCGGCGGGAGGCTCAGCTCGAGCTGCGCGGCCGGCATCTCGAGCTTGAATCGCGGGTCGGCCGCCGGTCCGATCACGTCGGCGGCGCGGGGGAGCAGGTCGAGCGTCTCGGGGTCGAGCAGCATCAGCTCCTCCTCCAGCCCGACGGTGAGCGGCTCTGGGGCGTCGAACGCGGCCCGGAGGTCGGCGGCGGTGGGCGTCGGCTCGGCGGTCATCGGGTATCGGCGACGGGGATGCGGATCGCCAGGTTGCCGGGAGTCTTCCGTCCCCGTAGCGATACATGGCTGCTGGCGGCGGCGCTGCGGCGTCGGCCGGAGGTCGCCGGCGGCGCCGTGCTGGACGTGTGTACCGGCTCGGGGGCGCTGGCGATCGCGGCCGCCCTCGCCGGTGCCAGATTCGTGACAGCCGTCGACGTGTCCGCCCGCGCCGTGCTCACCGCCCGGCTCAACGGGCGGCTCAACGGCGTGCGGGTCGAGGCGATCCGCGGTGACCTCCTCGACGCCGTGCCGGGCCGGCGCTTCGACGTCATCGTCTCCAACCCGCCCTACCTGCCGGGCGAGAAGGACGCGCTGCCCCGGCACGGGCGCGCGCGGCACACCGAGGCGGGCGCGACCGGACGGCTGCTGCTCGACCGGCTGATCGACGCGGCGCCGGCGCATCTGGCGCCCGGCGGCGTCCTGCTCGTCACGCACTCCTCCGTCAACGGCGAGGCGGCGACGCTGGCGCGGATGCGCGCGGCGGGCCTGGACCCGTCGGTGGCGGAGCGCCACCACGGCGCACTCGGCCCGCTCCTCGCCGCCCGCGCGCCGCGCCTGGAGGAGCGCGGACTGCTCGCGCCCGGTGAGCGGAGCGAGGACCTCCTCGTCGTCGCCGGGACGGCGGCGTGATGCGGGTCGCGACGCTGAACCTGTGGGTGATGAGCGGCGCGTGGGCCGAGCGCAGCGCCGCCCTCCGCGCCGGTCTCGAGGAGCTGCGTCCCGACGTGATCGGGTTCCAGGAGGTGATGAAGGACGCCGAGCACGACACCGCCACGGAGATCCTCGCGGGCGACTACGAGGTCCGCCACCAGGCCACCGGGCTGCTCGGCGACGGCAACTGCGCCGCGATCGCCAGCCGCTGGCCGATCGCGACCTGGCACGAGGTCGACCTGCAGCTGGGCCCCGGCACCGCCGACTTCCCGGCGACCACGCTGATCGCGGAGCTCGACGCGCCCGAGCCGCTCCTGTTCGTCAACCACCTGCCCTCGTGGAAGCCGCAGCTCGAGCACGCGCGCGAGCGCCAGACCGTGGCCGCCGTGCGGCGAGTGGAGGAGCTGGTCGCCGACCGTGCCCGGCACGTCGTGCTGGCCGGCGACCTCGACGCGACGCCGGACGCGGCGAGCATCCGCTTCCTGCGCGGGCTGCAGTCGCTCGACGGGACGAGCGTGTACTACCACGACGCCTGGGAGCGAGCACATCCCGGCGATCCCGGCCATACGTTCACTACGCGCAACCCGCTGATGACCCAGGAGACCGACGTGCGCGTCGAGACCAGCCGCCGCATCGACTACATCCTCGTCCGCTGCGATGAGCGCGGTCCGACGCTCGACGTCCGCCGCTGCGACCGCATCTTCGACGAGCCGGTCGACGGCGTCTGGGCGAGCGACCACTTCGGCCTGGTCGCCGACCTGGAACCCGTCTGAACGGGCTACCAGCCGCCCCCGTCCACGATCTCCAGCAGGCGGCGGGTCGCCGGGCTCGGCCGCGCCCGATGCGCCAGCCACAGGCGGAACGGCTCGATGTCGTCCTCGAGCGCAAGCTCGACCGTGCCCGAACGCGCCGGATCGTCGTCGTGGCCCGCGGCCGTCAGCGTCCACGCGTGCGAGGTGGCGATCGCCGTGAACGCCTCCTCCGCGGAGGCGAGCGCCGGGCCGGGCGCCGGCTCGATCCCGGCCGCGCGACAGACCGCGGCGAGCTCGGCCCTGCGCCGCTCCGGATCTCGGCGCGCGATCACGGCCAGCGGGAACGGCGCCAGCTGCGCCAGCGCCACGCGCCCGTGGCCCGCGAGCGGGTGGTCGACGGCCACGATCGCGCAACCCGGGTCGCTCGCCAGTTCGATGAAGTCGAGTCCCGGGATGGGCGGGGCGGAGCGGGTGAGCGCGGCGTCGAGCTCGCCGTCGAGCACCGCCTGCAGCTTCGGCTTCGGCTGGACGCGGGCCAGCTCGAGGCGCGCTTCGGGATAGCGCGCGCGAAGCGCGTCCTGGAGCCGGCGCAGCGTCGCGCCGCCGCCGCTCGTGCCGGCCACGCGGACCGCGCCCGCCTCGCCCGCCGCGAGCGCCGCGGCCGCCTGCCGCGCCTCGGCCAGGCGCGCGAGGACGGCTTCGGCATGGGGAAGGAAGGCGGCGCCCGCCGCGGTCGGCGCGACGTGACGGCTCGTCCGCTCGAAGAGCGTCAGCCCGAGCTCCTCCTCCAGCCGGCGTACGGCCTGACTGACCGCCGGCTGGACGATCCCGAGCTCCTCGGCCGCGCGGGTGAACGACCCGGCGCGGGCGACCGCCACGAACGCGTCGAGCTGTCGGAGCTCCATCACGTCGTGTGATAGCAACCAGGTCGCATCGGCCCTTGGTCAACCGGCGCGCAGGTGGTGTCCTGGAGGCATGACCACCATCGCCACCGACACCATGCAGGCGGTCGCCGCCACGCCGGACGGGCCCGGCTGGGCGGAGATCCGCACCGTTCCCGTTCCCGAGCCCGCCCAGGGCGAGGCCCTGATCGCCGTCCGCGCGTTCGGGGTCAACCGCGGCGAGCTCGGCCTGCTCGCGACGCGCCCCGACTGGGTGCCCGGCCAGGACATCGCCGGCGTCGTCGAGCGCGCCGCCGCCGACGGCAGCGGGCCGCCTGCCGGCACGCGCGTCGCCGCGCTCGCCGACTGGCACGGCTGGGCGCAGTACGCCGCGGCGCCGACGCACCGGATCGCTCCCCTCCCCGACGCCGTCGCGTTCACCGCCGCGGCCGCCCTCCCGATGGCCGGCACGACGGCGCTCGGCGTGCTCCGGCGCGGCGGCTCGCTGCTCGGCCGGCGCGTGCTCGTGACCGGCGCGTCGGGCGGCGTCGGCACGTTCGCGGTCCAGCTCGCCGAGCTGTCCGGCGCGCGCGTGACCGCGGTCGCCCGCCCCGCGCAGGCCGAGCGGCTGCGGGAGCGCGGCGCGGCCGAGGTGATCGCCGACATCGCCGACGCGAGCGGCCTGTTCGACGTCATTCTCGAGTCCGCCGGGGGGAGCAGCATGAGCGCCGCGATCGAGCACGTCGCCCCGGGCGGGCTGATCGTCGCGCTCGGCAACTCCTCGCGCGAGCCGTCGCCGTTCGACTTCTTCGCGTTCATCGGCGGCCACGGCGACGCCCGCATCGAGACGTACGCCTCCCACCGCCGGGAGGCGCACGTGGGCGAGGACCTCGCCGTGCTGCTCCGGCTCGTCGCGGACGGCCGGCTCGTCGCCGACGTGGGCCTTGAGGCGCCGTGGAGCGAGCTGGGCACCGCGCTGGACGCGCTGCGCGACCGGCGGGTCGCCGGCAAGGCCGTGCTGCGCGTCGAGTAGCCGAGTCAGCGGAACGCGCCGGCGTGGGCGGCCGCCCATTGCGCGAACGTGCGCGGCGGCCGCCCGAGTACCTCCTCCACGGTCGGGAGGACGACCGACTCGTCGAGCTTGCCCTCGACGTAGAAGGAGAAGAACGCCTCGACGTACTGCGCCGGCATGGCGACGCTCATCTCCGCGTGGGCCTCGTCGTCGGGCTGCGCCTCGAAGCGGATCTCGCGACCCAGGACCTCGCCGAGGATGCGCGCCCGGTCGGCGGGGCGCAGCGCCTCCGGACCCGTCAGCCGCAGCGCGCGCTCCTCCTGATCACTGCCCAACAGCGCGACCGCGGCGACCGCGGCGATGTCGTAGGGGTCGATGACCGCGATCGGCACGCCGGCGAACGGCGCGCGCACGACGTCGCCGGCACGGACCGGCTCGACCCACTGGAGCGTGTTGGACATGAAGCCGCTCGGCCGCAGGATCGTCCAGGCCACGCCACCGGCGCGCACCGCGTGCTCCGACTCGCGCATGTAGCGCGTGATCGCGTCGTCGCGGTCGCCCTCCTCCGCCGAGCTGCCGGAGAGGAGCACGACCCGGCGCAGCCCGGCGTCGCGGATCCGCCGCATCACGCCCGGCATGTCGGAGAACCCGGGCAGCAGGAAGGCGGCCTCGGCGCCTTCGAGCGGCGCGCGCAGGCTGTCGGGCCGGTCGAGGTCGCCGACCACGGCGTCCACGCCGGGCGGCAGGTCCGCCGGCGACTCCCCGCGGACCAGCCCCCGCACCGGCGCGCCCGCCGCGGCGAGCGCGCGCACGAGCTCGCCGCCGATGTTCCCCGTCGCTCCGGCCACGAGGACCGGTCCGCTCGTCGCTTCGCTGCTCATCGACCAAGGGTGGCCGGCGACGGCGGCGGGAGCAAGGCCGGCTCGCTCACCGCTTCGTGTACTGTCGCTACACGATGGCGTCCGGACTCGAGCTGCGTGAGGTGCGCGCGTTCCTTACGCTCGCGGAGGAGCTCCACTTCGGACGGACCGCGGACCGGCTCGGGATCACGCCGTCGCGCGTGAGCCAGACGATCCGGCAGCTCGAGGCGCGCGTCGGCGGCCGGCTCTTCGATCGCTCCAGCCGGCGCGTGGCGCTCACGCCCGCCGGCGAACGCCTGCGTCGCGACGCGGGCGCGGCGTGGGAGCAGCTCGAGCAGGCGCTCGCCGGGGCGCGGTCGGTCGCCACCGGCGTGGCCGGGGCGCTGCGGCTCGGCATGTACTCGCGCTGCAACGGCGGCCCGCGGTTCCTGGAGATCGTCAAGACGTTCGAAGCGCGGCATCCCGACTGCCGCGTGCAGGTCGTCGACACCGGGTTCGAGCGGGACCAGTTCGACTGGCTGCGCCGGCGCGAGCTCGACCTGCTCGCCATGCGGCTGCCGCTGCACGATCCGTGGCTGACGATCGGACCGGTCCTCTCGTGCGAGCCGCGGGTCCTCGCGCTCGCTGCCGATCATCCGCTCGCGAAGCGCGCGTCCGTGTGCGTCGACGACTTCGCCGGCTGCACGGTGCCCGACGCCCCGACCCTCCCGCGGGAGCTGATGGACGCCTTCATCCCGCCCCGGTCGCCGTCCGGGACCGTCCTGCACCGGACCCCGCACCGCGCCGTCGCCGAGGCGCCGATCCGGCTGGCGCTCGGCGAGATGGTGCATCCGACCGTGCCGTCGTTCCTCGAGCACTACCCGCATCCGGGCGTCACGTCGGTCCCGATCCGCGACCTGCCGCCGTCCCGCACCGCGCTCGTCTGGCTCAGCTCCCAGCACAGCCCGCGCCACGAGGCGTTCGCGCGGGTCGCGGAGGACGTCATGGCGGGAGCGCTCCCGCTCGCCGCCTAGGCGCTATCCGCGCGGACCGCGGCTCGCGCCCTGGCGCTGCGGCGCGGTGCGCTGGTTCGCCTTGGGCGCTCGGTGTCCCGCCTCGAACCGCTTCTGGTCGATCGCCCGCTGGAGCTTGTCCGGAAGCGCCGGACGGGGCTGGGGCTTGCGGTCACGTTTGGCCATGGCGCCCATCCTAGGCGGCGGTGGTACCGGCACCGCCGGTCTACAGCCAGGTTTCGCCGTTGGCGAGGTCCGCCTCGCCCGGGTACTCCGTGAGCTTGCCCGTCAGTGCCGTCACGATGCGGCCCACGTCCGCCTTGGTCCTCCGGTAGCTCCCGGGCATGAAGACCATGCCGAAGTGCCCCGGTCCACCGGGAGCGATTGCCTCGTGGTGGAGCGGACGGAAATCGACGAGGTTGTTCGTCACCAGCGCGCGACGTTCCGAGCGGGCGAGGTTCATGACGTCAGGATCTGCGAGCGCCTCGCGCTCTGGATGACCATTGACGGCCTCGACGTCGTAGCCCTCCGTGCGGAGTTGCTCTGCGATCCGCCGCGAGAGCATCTCGTCGAGCAGGAGCTTCACCGCTGGAGCGCCGCCTGGCCGGCGAGCCAGGCGGCGTGTGCCTCGGCGGCCTCGCGCTCGTTGCGCTCGATCCATTCGTCGACCTCGGCAGGAAACGCGCCGTAGTACGTGACGGCAGCCTGCACCAGCCCGAGGGGCATCTGGAGGTGCCGAGCCGCTTCGGCGACGTCGCCGTCGTTGTCCTTGACCGCGGCGATCGCCTCCCAGACGTCAGCTCCCGTCCCGACCAGGCGTGCACGGCGCCCGGCCGGACCGTCCATGAAGCGGACGAGGGGATGCTCGTCCATCCGCAGGCCTTCCTCGACGTAGCGCTGAGCGAGCGTCCGCGGCGGCAGGTGGGCGCGCGCGGCGCGCGTCCCGAGCCGGTTGACGGTGGCTTCTCCTAGGCGGATGCTCAGCGGCTGACTCATGTAGCGCACGGTAGCACGCTGTACTACATCGGTGCCCATCGACACCACAGAAGCACGAGCGCCGGGAGCGCTGGCGCGGCGTCCGCGTCTTAGGTCAGGTGGTAGTTGCCACGCAAGTCGCGCGAGTGGCAGTGGTAGCCGTACCTGTGGTACTCGCCGTCGCGTGACCTGGCGCAGAACTGGCCGCGTCGCAGGCACTTGTGCTCTCCGCCGATGACGGCGTGCTTGTAGCCTGCGGAGCACGGCTTCGCGGCGATCGCGACTCGCGCGGGAGGGTGTGAGAGCGCGGGCTCCGCGCCCGCCCCGACCAGGCTCAGGGAGAGCAGGGCCGTGGTGATGGTTCGTCTCATTGGTGAACCCATCGGCCGATGAGCTGGAGGCCTGAAGCTCCGAGACGCACCAGAACTACGAAGACCCGCCGAGAGGGCGGGGCCTTCGCCTTCTCACGACTCGCCCTGAGTCGCTACTTGATGATTAGCTCGCGGCTCTCGCGGGCTGTTGCGACGAGTCGCCAACGGTCGGAAGGGGAGATCACTTCCGCCTGATCGGAGATCGCATCGTCTGGCGTTGTGTCGCTATCGCTGGTTGCCATGCGCGCTGCCATCTTCGTGGCGCCGAACCGGGCGTTCACGCGCGCCCTGCGGATCGCCGAATCGTTGGCCTCTTCGATCTCGTCGGCGTAGGTCGTCATGGTCACCTGCGGGGTGGCGTGGCCCAGCCGCTTGGAGAGCGTGATCACGTCCCCGCCGTCCTTGATCCAGAGCGAGGCGTGCGTATGGCGGAGGCTGTGGAAGCTCGTCCGGGGGAGGGCGGCGCGATCCAACGCGGGGTAGAGGCCACGCGCCAACGCGTTGCCGTGACCGTGCGGCTTGCCCGTCTTGGTGCAGAAGACGAGATCGTCGGGCGCGCAGTAGGGCGGCGGAGCTTCAGCTCGCGGAACATCGAGATCAGCGAGCGAGCGGTCATGGAGCTGCGCCAAGCGCTCAAGCTCGGCCCTTTCGTCATCCGAGAGCCGGACGACGAGCTGCGTGCGCAATGCGTCGCGATCCGCTGTAGTCGCCTGCATCACAACCGACTACTACTGACGAATATCGCTGGCGTGTCAGTAAGCGCAGATTTTTCCGCTCAGAAGGAGAGCAACGAGCCGGTCACGCTCAGACCCACGCCCATGATGAACGCAACGGTGCCGATCCATTGCAGCGCCAGCGCATCGCGCACGCCGCGTGCCGCTGCCGGTCGCGCTCTTCGATCAGCTCGCGGATCTCCTGCGTCTTGGCGTCGGTGTGCGCCTTCGCCTGTCGGGCTTCCGTGCGCATTTCCTCGCGATCGGCTGCGGCCCGCTCGTCCAGCCTGCGCAACTCAGCCTCCAGGCGCGCGACGCGCGCTGGCAGCGATGGCCGTGACCCGGCCGTGCCCGTGACGGACAGGCTGCCACTGCCCGAGAGCGACACCCGGGCAGCGTGCGTGTGAATCGTGGCGTCCGTTCGGACCGGAGCGCCGCCGAGCAACGAGCGGACCTCGCCAGCCAGCGCGCTTCCGGCGCTGCGCATTGCCGAGAGTGAGCGCACGACCCAACCGCGATGCTCGGGAATCTCGCGACGCTGGACCTTGACCAGCTCCACGACGACCAAGACGAGCCCGCTGATCTCCGCTACCCCGCCGACGACCGTCATCACATGAGCGAGGCAGGGCACGCGCCGAATCTTCCCGGCGTCGCCGGACGTGTGGGCGCGCGCATGGCCTGTCCGGAGCTTCCGAGATCATCGGAACCATGGAGACTCCCGCGACGGTGTACCTACGCAAGCGCGACCCCGATCAGCCCTTCTGGCAGTGGGTCGCGGCCAACGACGAGCAGCCAATCCCGGCACCGCTCCGGTTCCTCGTCGGGACCGACCGCGAGCTGTGCGGCGTCGAAGGAGCCGGCGGGCGCTGGACTACCTGACCGCCATGGGGTTCAGCGAGGCAGAACCGGGGACCGCTCGGATGCCTGTGGAGGTCGTGGACTTCGACGGCAATCCGGCTGCGCTCCCTGAGCCTGCCCGGACCTAGCCGAACGCCTGCCTGCACTTGAGCAAGATGTCGGAGCCGGGTAGCGCCCGAAGACAGGCTGACTCGCGTCGAATGCTCGGTGCGGCGAGTCGGGCAAGAGATCCTACGGAGCGGCCGTCTTGCCCCACGACGCCAGAGCGTCGGCGAGCTGGTCAAGTCCGCCTTCATCGAGTCGTCGGCGCGGTGGCCATGTGGTCGGCCCCTCGGTCGGCCAGAGCGGAACAAGAGCGTCGTCGAACGGCCGCAGCGTGTCGAAGTCGGGGATGCGCTCCCTCCACCCGATCACGTAGAAGCCCAGAAAGCCCAACGAGAGCAGCGCCGCGAAGGCGTTCTCGGTGGGTACCGGCGGCCCGTCCGCCGGGCTGATCTTCAACGGCCGGTAATCGACGGTGTGGAAGTTCTTCCGGTTGGTCGCCGCGAGCCAGATCCGGGTGGTCTCGGAAGGTTCCCGCGAGCGGTAGAAGTCGTCGTAGAAGTGCTTGGGCGTTGGGACGTGGAAGGCAGATCCCGAGACGAGCGCCATCTTGAGGGGGTCCAGCGGGCGATCAGCGCCTTGCCCGCGTCGTAGTACGTCCGACGATGGCCCTTGATCATGGAGAGCAGGAACGGCATCGCCTCGCTCTCCAGGCGGCTCATCCAGCCGTTGTTGCAGCTTGCGCAGACCGTCTTGACCGTCGCGGTGGCCGGATCAGCCTTATGCGAGCGAGCGCTGATCCGGCCGTCCCCGTGCAGGATCTTGCGCGTGTGCGTGCCTTTTCCCTCGACCTCGCGCAGGTACTCCCGCGACCACTGCGGGAACACGTGCTCAGCGCTCATCTTGCCGGTGCCGCCGCAGAAGACGCATGTCCTGGCCATGGCCTGCGGGACCCTAGCCTGAGCGCCCCTTGGCCCGATCAGTCGAGCCGCCACGTCTGCGGGCGGCGCAGCTCGCAGCGCTTCCAGATTTTCCAGCCCGGCTCTACCTGCGACGGGCGCAACTCGGGTTTGGGTGGGATGAACAGCCGCTTCAGCTCTTCCGAGTCGCTGTCGTGGAGTGGAGGATTCTCGCCCACCAGCATTCGGACGATGGGCGCGGCGTCACCCCAGATGCGGCGATGGCGGATATCGACGGCGTACACCCGCAGCGGGAAGTCGGCATGTATACCCCACGCGTCGATGTCGGGCACTAGCTCAACGCGCTCGGACTGCCCAGCGTCCAGGAAGAACGGGCCGGTCGCGAACGTGATCTCCCCCTTGGCCGTCGCCCACGGTTGGCTACCGCCCTCGCGGATGATCTCGAACTCACGCGGGTGGGCGTAGAACCCAACTTCGCGCGCCGTCGTCGGGCGATGACCGAGGTTCGTCACGTCGATGTAGACCGTGGGCCGTCCGTTCACGCGCGTGGTGTATCCGAAAGCTCACGGCGACGCGTGGGCGATCCCTGACCGTGGTGTAGACCTGCGCGGCAGCCGACGTTGAGCCCGTGGCCGCACCGAGGATGGCGAGTGCGAACGTGACGGACTCGGACGGCACCTCGCAAGCGTGTCAGTCGCTTCGGACGCGGCGCGCACCGATCTTGTTGACCTGGGCAGCGATGCACCGCACGGACAGACCACTGCATCCGCACTCGCCCCGCCGAGCGACTCCGGAAGAGGAAAGTAATAGGGGTCATGCTGCCAACGGGCGCTGCCAAGTGCCGATTCGTCGGGTCCAGAACGACGAAGACCCTGGGGTTACCAGGGTCTTCGCCTTGCTCGCCCCTCCGACGAGGGACTACTTGATGAAGAGGATCTCCGAGTACTTCGGGAGCGGCCACAGCGAGTCCGGCACGATCCGCTCGAGCTGGTCGGCGACCTCGCGGACCGCCGACATCGCCGGGACGACCGTGCCCTGGACGTACTTCGCCTTGTCGAGCACGTCCTCGATCTCCGGGTGGCTCGCGTTGGCCGTCTCGAGCTCGCCGATCTTCGCCACGAACTCGTCGACGAGCCCGGTGACCTCGGCGGCGACCGTCGCCAGGCCGGTCGACTCGCCCGCGGCGGCCAGCTCGCCGAGGTAGCGCACGGCAGCCGGGAGGAGCATCGTCTTCGCCATCGAGAACGTCGTCTCGGCCTCGATGTTGAGCTTCGCGATGTACTGCTCGACGAAGACCTCGTAGCGGGACTCCAGCTCTCGCTCGGAGAGGACGTCGTACGCGCCCATGACCTCGACCGCGGACTCCGAGATCAGCGCCGGCAGCGCGTCCGGGGTCTGCGGCAGGTTCGAGAGGCCGCGTGCCTGCGCCTCGGCGTGCCACTCCTCCGTGTAGTTGTCGCCGTTGAACACGATCCGCTTGTGGGCGGCGTACGCGTCCTTGACGACGGCGAGCACCGCCTCGGCCACCTCGGCCCCGCCCTCGAGCTGCGCCTCCAGCGCGTCCGAAAGCTCGTCGACGGCCTGCGCCGCGATCGTGTTGAGCACCGTGTTGGGGAGGCCCGGCGACATCGACGAGCCGAGCGCGCGGAACTCGAACTTGTTGCCGGTGAACGCGAACGGCGAGGTCCGGTTGCGGTCGCCGCCGTGCATCGGGAGGTGCGGGAGAACGCTCGCGCCGAGCTTCAGGTAGCTCGACGGCGTGGCCGCGTCGCCCGAGCCGCTCTCGATCGCGTCGTAGACCTTCTGGAGCTCGGCCCCGAGGAAGATCGAGATGATCGCCGGCGGCGCTTCGTTCGCGCCCAGGCGGTGGTCCTGGCCGGGCGAGGCGATCGACGCGCGCAGCAGCTCCTGGTGCTTGTCGACGGCGGCGAGCACCGCCGTGCAGAAGAACAGGAACTGCAGGTTCTCGTGCGGCGTGTCGCCGGGCTCGAGCAGGTTCACGCCGGTGTCGGTGCCGAACGACCAGTTGTTGTGCTTGCCGGATCCGTTGACGCCCGCGAACGGCTTCTCGTGGAGCAGGCAGACCAGCCCGTAGCGGCGCGCGACGTTCTGCAGGATCTGCATGCAGAGCTGCTGGTGGTCGGAGCCGACGTTCGAGTTCTCGAACACCGGGGCGAACTCGTACTG
>Ga0126313_10000690_pt1 | contig 16430 bp, 18 predicted proteins | sample Plot105A_FD_89954 | JGI IMG/M metagenome (GOLD analysis project Ga0126313, IMG submission 89954) | Serpentine soil microbial communities from UC McLaughlin Reserve, CA, USA - Plot105A | ecosystem: Environmental > Terrestrial > Soil > Grasslands | place: USA: UC McLaughlin Reserve, Lake County...
CGCCGCCCGCTTCACGGAGCAGCTGAACCAGTGGCCAGAAGGTGATGCCCTCGCCGTACGGAAGGCAGCGCCCGGTCAGCGTGCGGGCGCGGCCGCCGACGGACGCCACGAGCTCCGCCGCGAGGCGACTCTTCCCGATGCCCGCCGACCCGAGGACTGTCACCAGGTGCAGGCCCGGCTCGGCGGCCACGCGCGCGAACGCGTCCTCGAGCGTGGCCAGCTCGACCGCTCGCCCGACGAGCGGCGCGTCGAGGCGGCGTGCGAGCCCCGGTGCGCCGTGCTCGACCTCGTCGAGCCGCAACGGCGAGACCTCGTCGCGCTTCCCCTTGACCTTGAAGGACTCGAGCGGGCCCGCGCTGATCGCATCCTTGACCAGCGGGTAGGTGGCCTTGCCGAGCAGGATGTGCCCGGGGTCGGCGGCCTGCTCGAGTCGCTTCGCGAGCACGACGGCGTCGCCGGTCACGAAGGTCGATCCCGCGCTGGGATCGCCTGCGACGACCTCGCCGGTGTTGATGCCCATCCGCGCCTCGAGCCGGACACCCCACTGCGCGTCGAGCTCCTCGTTCAGGCCGCGGAGACGGTCGCGCATCTCGGCGGCAGCTCGAACCGCGCGCAAAGCATCGTCCTCGTGGACGCGGGGCACGCCGAAGACGGCCATGATCTCGTCGCCGATGAACTTCTCGATCGTGCCGCCGTGCCGCTCGATGACGGCGCCCATCTCGTCGAAGTAGCGCGACATCACACGACGGAGCGATTCCGGGTCGAGCCGCTCACCGAGACCCGAGAACGACGCCACGTCGCAGAACAGCACTGTGACCGTCTTGCGGACCAGCACGAGCCGAGTCTAGGTCGGCCCTGGCCTATGTCAAAGGAGCCCTGTCCCTAACGTTCGACCGCGAACGCAATGTTCACGGTGGTGCGGTACTCCGTGATCCGGTCGCCCTCGACCTCGGCGCTCATCGAGATCACGTCGGCACCTGTGATCCCGCGCAGGGTCTTCGCCGCCTCCTGCACGGCGGCGTCGGCCGCCTTGGCGAAGCTCTCCGGCGACGAGCCGATGACGGTCACGACCTTGGCTACCTGAGCCATCTCCGCTCCTTTCTCCGCTTCCGGGATCGCGGAGGATGCCACGTACACTGTCCGGCCGATGTTCGACACCCTCGGCGACAGGCTCCAGGCCTCGCTCGGCGACCTGCGGAAGCGCGGTCGGCTGGACGAGGAGACGATCTCGAAGGCGATGCGCGAGATCCGCCTCGCGCTGCTCGAGGCCGACGTCAACTTCAAGGTGGTCAAGGGGTTCGTCGACCGCGTCAAGGAGCGCGCGCTCGGCCAGGACGTCGCGAAGAGCCTCACGCCGGGGCAGCAGGTGGTGAAGATCGTCCACGAGGAGCTGACCTCGCTGATGGGCTCGGGCTCGTCGAAGCTCGCCATGTCGAGCAAGAGCCCGACGGTGATCCTGCTCGCCGGCCTGCAGGGCTCGGGCAAGACCACGGCGGCCGCGAAGCTCGCGCTCCTCCTGCGCAAGGAAGGGTCGTCACCCGCGCTCGTCGCCGCCGACCTCCAGCGACCTGCGGCCGTGACGCAGCTCGAGCAGCTCGGTCGTCAGATCCAGGTTCCGGTGTTCACCGCCTCCGATCCCGTCGCGGCGGCCGCGGAGGGCATCGAGCAGGCGAAGGCGCAGGGTCGCGACGTCGTGATCGTCGACACCGCCGGTCGCCTTCAGATCGACGAGCCGCTGATGGAGGAGCTCGCCGCCGTGCGCAAGGCGGCGAAGCCTCACAACGTCCTGCTTGTGCTCGACTCGATGACCGGCCAGGAAGCGGTGGCTGTCGCCGAGGCCTTCCAGGAGCGGGTGGCGTTCGACGGAGTCGTCCTCACCAAGCTCGACGGCGACGCGCGCGGCGGCGCGGCGCTCTCGGTGACGGCGATCACGGGCAAGCCGATCAAGCTCGCGTCGATCGGCGAGAAGCTCGACCAGATCGAGTACTTCCATCCCGACCGCATGGCGTCGCGGATCCTTGGCATGGGCGACGTCCTCAGCCTGATCGAGAAGGCCGAGGAGGCGATCGAAGAGGACGAGCAAGCGGCCATGGAGGCGCGAATTCGCTCCGGCCAGTTCACCTTCGACGACTTCCTCGCGGCGCAGAAGATGCTCAAGCGGATGGGCCCGCTCCAGGGCGTCCTGAAGCTGATCCCGGGCCTCGGCAACCAGCTCAAGGACGTGGACGTCGATGAGCGGCAGCTCGCGCGGGTCGAGGCGATCGTGCTCTCGATGACCCCGCAGGAGCGGCGCACGCCGCACCTGATCAACGGCTCCCGCCGGCAGCGGATCGCCCGGGGCAGCGGCACGACCGTTCAGCAGGTCAACCAGCTGCTTTCGGCCCGAAAGCAGATGGAGAAGATGATGAAGCAGATGGGCAAGGGGAAGCTGAAGCTCCCGGCCCAGATGACACAGACTGGAAGGAGATAGATGGCAGTCCGGATGAGGCTCACGCGCGTGGGCTCGAAGAAGAACCCGATCTACCGCGTCGTGGTGGCGGACTCGCGCTCGCCGCGCGACGGCAAGTTCATCGAGATCGTGGGCCGCTACAACCCGCAGCACGACCCGTCGCTGATCGAGTTCGACGAGGACAAGGTCAGAGACTGGCTCGCGAAGGGCGCGACGCCGAGCGAGACCGTGCAGCGCCTGCTCAAGGCGAAGAACCTCGTTGGTTGAGCTCGTCGAATATCTCGCCCGCAGACTCGTGGACGATCCCGACGCCGTCCGCGTCGAGGAGAGCGAGCGCGAGGGCGCGGTCGTCCTGACGCTGTACGTGGCCCAGGACGACATCGGCAAGGTGATCGGACGCCAGGGTCGCGTCGCTCGGGCGCTCCGCGCGGTCGTTCGGGCGGGCGCCGCCCGCCGGCGGCAGCGCGTGCTGCTCGAGATTGCCGGCTGACGACTTCGTGACCGTCGGCAAGGTCGGCAGGCCGCACGGCCTCGCGGGCGCGTTCGTGGTCGAGCGAGCCAGCGACGACGCCGCCAGGTTCGCGAAGGGCGCGGTCCTCCACGTGGACGGCGAACCTGCGCGCGTGACGGAGTCGAAGCGAGGCGGGGGCGGCCGCGTCGTGATCCGCCTCGACCGGAAGGTCGAGCGCGGCGCGACGCTTCAGGTCCCGAAAGCACATCTCCCTCCGACCGGCGACGACGACTACTACGTGTTCCAGCTGATCGGCCTGCAGGTGGTCGAGGACGGAGGTCGAACGCTTGGCCGCGTGCAGGACGTCGCCAGCTATCCGGCCAACGACGTCCTCGAGGTGGAAGGCGGCATCGCTCTACCGCTGGTCGGCGAGTGCGTCCGCGAGATCGATCTCGAGGGCGGACGGATCGTCGTCGCGCCGGGATTCGCTCCGTGAGGATCGACGTCTTCACGCTCGTCCCGCACGCGTTCGCCTGGATGACGGAGCAGCGGCCTGTTGCGTCCGTGCTCGGGACGGAGCTCGAGCTGCGCCTCCTCAACTATCGTGACTCGACGCCTCTCCGCGCCGGGCAGGTGGACGACGAGCCGTACGGCGGAGGGGCGGGGATGGTCCTACGGGTCGACACCGTGGCCGCCGCGCTGGACGCCGTGTACGGCGGACGGCCCGACCACCGCGTGATCGCGCTGACGCCGGCGGGCCGGCCGCTCACGCAGGAGGTCGTCGAGGAGCTCGCCACGGAGGACGCGCTGACGCTCTTATCCGCACGCTTCGAGGGCTTCGACGAGCGCATCGTCCAGCATTTCGCGACGGATGCGATCTCGATCGGGCCCTACGTGCTCTCGGGCGGCGAATTGCCAGCTATGGTGCTGCTCGACGCGATCGCCCGGAGGCTGCCGGGCGCGCTGGGAAGTGAAGAATCCGGCCTCGTGGAGAGCTTCTCCCGCGAGCTCGAGGGGGGCCTTGAGTACCCTCAGTACACAAGGCCGGCCGAATTCCGCGGATGGAGCGTTCCGGACGTCCTCCTTTCCGGGGATCACAGGAGGATCGAGGAATGGCGCAGGGAGCAGAGCAGGCTGCGGAGCGTCGGGTGAGGAACCCGGTCGACCGCCTCACGGGGCGGCTTCCGCGTGCCTGGCGGATCACGATCGACTGGGTCGTGACGATCGTGGGCGCGATCGCGATCGTGCTCGCGATCAAGGCCTGGATCGTCAACCCGTACCGGATTCCCTCGTCCTCGATGGAGCCGACGCTGCACTGCGCGCGGCCGGGTACCGGCTGCGACGCGCGGTTCTCCGACCGCGTGCTCGCGAACCGCTTCATCTACCACTTCAAGGACCCAGCCCGCGGCGACGTGATCGTCTTCGAGACGCCCGCGAAGGCCCGTCCGCAGTGCGGCGCGGGAGGGACGTTCGTGAAGCGGATCATCGGCCTACCGGGCGAGACGTGGTCGATGCGGAACGGCTTCGTCTTCATCAACGGGAAGCGGCTCGACGAGTCGTACATCAAGCCCGGCCGCCGCGACCGCGAGAGCTACCCACCGCAGAAGGTGCCGCTGGGGTCGTACTTCATGATGGGCGACAACCGCGCGCAGTCGTGCGATTCCCGCCGCTGGGGGCCGCTCCCGCAGGACAACCTGATCGGCAAGGTCTTCGCCGTCTACTGGCCGCCGAACCGAATCTCGCTGCGCTAGCGCCTCCGGTCCACGAGCGCTGTGGACGGTTCGCGACGCTTCTTGAACGGTGCCTGGCACCACAAGAAATCGTTGGGCCACGGCCGGAACGGCGTAAGCCATGACGCCTTAGGCCAAGCGTCATGCGGAGCCGAGCCGCGTGAGCTGTGGACGCCTCGTGACGCTCTCTTGACTATGCCTGGCACCCCGAAGCGCCGGACGCCGTACGGGTCATGGCAAGGAGGCCTAGTCCCGGCGCCGCGATCCGGTTGCGCTACCATTCCGCCCCGGCCCGCCGGGCCCTTTCTCTCATGCCGAACCCCATCGAGCTCCTCGAGCAGCGGCAGCTGCGATCCGATATCCCGCAGTTCAAGGCGGGAGACACCGTCCGCGTGCACTTTCGCGTGATCGAGGGCCAGCGCTCGCGCATCCAGGTCTTCGAGGGCATCGTGATCAAGCGCCAGGGCTCGGGTGTCCGCGAGACGTTCACCGTGCGCAAGCAGTCGTTCGGCGTCGGCGTCGAGCGCACGTTCCCGGTGCACTCGCCGAAGGTCGAGAAGATCGAGGTGATGGCAATCGGGGACGTCAACCGCGCGAAGCTGTACTACTTGCGGGAGAAAGTGGGCAAGAAGGCGCGCGTCCGCGAGAAGCAGCGCCGGTAGCGGCGCTTTACGAGCGCATCCGGCTTCGGATCCAGGGAACTGTTCGGAAGACGTACCTCGCGACGCTCAACGTCGCGCGGCGACACTGATTCTTTTCGCGCTCGTTGCGAAGTCGTCACGGACGCGCGCCGGGGCGCGGGCTATCCTCGCGGCCGTGGCGCAACCCGCGATTCACCGTCTGCTCCGCTTTGACCGCAAGCTCGGCGCGCGCTTCGTCGCGGGGGCGGACGAGGCGGGTCGCGGCTCTCTCGCAGGGCCTCTGGTCGTGGCAGGCGTGCTGCTCGACTACGAGTGCCTGCGTGACCACCGCGTCCGACCGCTCGCGCTGCTGAACGACTCCAAGCAGGTCTCACCCGAGGAGCGTGAGGTCGTCTTCCGCGCGGTGCTCGCTTGCGCCGAGCGCATCTGCGTGAAGGTGATCTCGGCCGCCGAGATCGACCGGAACGGGCTGCACAAGTCCAACCTCGCCGGGTTGCGGGCGACACTGTCCGCGCTGGCCCCGCCGGCCGAGGCCTGTCTGGTGGACGGCTTTCGCCTGGGCCCGTCGGCGCCCGAGCACCGGGCGGTGGTCGACGGCGACACCAAGAGCGCCGCCATAGCGGCCGCGTCGATCGTGGCCAAAGTCGTCCGCGACCGCGCGATGCGGCGGATCGACGCGCTCTACCCGCAGTACGGCTTCCGCTCGCACGTGGGCTACATCACGCCGGGCCACTCAGCCGTCGTGCGCGAGCGCGGGCCTTCGGAGATCCACCGGCACTCCTTCGCAGCGCTTTGCTACTCCCCCGAGGCGTACGACGCCGTTCATGCCGAGGCGAGGGTCGGGGCATAGCGCCGAGCAGCGCGCGCTGAGGCACTACCGGCTGCGCGGCTTCCGCGTGCTGGCCGTCAACGCCTGGGCGGGCGGCAACGAGCTCGACCTCGTTGTCCGTCGCGGACGCCGACTCGCGTTCGTGGAGGTGAAGGAGAAGGCCGGCGCCGACCTCGGAGATCCGCTCGAGATGGTCGGCGCGGAGAAACAGCGGCGCCTACGGAGAGCCGCGGCTGCGTGGCTCGCCGCCAACCCGGACCTGGCGGGGCTCGACATCACCTTCGAGGTCCTTGCCGTGAGGCCGGAGGGGGTCGAGCGCGTGGCTGAGGCTTTCTAGTCGACGCGCGGGCAACTCGCCGGCGGCGGGAGTAGCCTCCGAGGAGCCTCCCGGCGGCCGTCGAAGTCGGCAGGGTTGTGGCTCCGACCCAGGACGTCCTCTACAGCGACATCGACCTCGAGCTTTCGTGGTCCGAGCGAGACCTTCCCGAGCGCGAGCGGACGAAGCACGTTCACCGGCTTCACCCATACCTCGGCAAGTTCATCCCGCAGCTGGTGGAGGCGCTGCTCGCCAGGCATGTTCCCGCCGGCGGGCGCGTGCTCGACCCGTTCGCGGGTTCGGGGACGACCCTCGTCCAGGGGCTCGAGAGCGGCTTCGACGCGACCGGGGCCGATGTCGCCGCGTTCAATTGCCTGCTGATGCGCGTGAAGACCCAGAGCTACAACCTGTTCGTGCTCGAGCGCGAGGTGCGCGACGCGCTCGCGCGGCTCGAGGCGGGAGAAGGGGAGAGCGGCGCGGCGTCCGACTACGTCCGCGAGTGGTTCGCCGCGCAGACGGTGGACGATCTGCTCCGGTTCCGCTCGCTCGTCGACGACTACGAGCATGCGAACGTCCTCCGCGTCGTCCTCGCCCGGGCTGCGCGGTCGGCGCGGCTCACGCCGCACTTCGATCTCGATTTCCCGAGGTCGCCGCAGCAGGGCGACTACTGGTGCCACAAGCACCGGCGCGTGTGCCGGCCCGTGGAGCGAGCGTCGCACTTCCTGCGGCGGTACGCGCTCGACACCGTGCGGCGGATCAAGGACTTCTCGCGCGTGCGCGCGCGCAGGCGCGAGGCGATCGTGCTCCACGGCGATTCGCGCGACCTCGCCTTCGACGGGCCTTTCGACGGGGTCGTCACCTCGCCGCCCTACCCCGGGCTGATCGACTACCACGGACAGCACCGGTACGCCTACGAGCTGCTCGGGCTCGACGAGCTGGGTCAGCTGGAGCTGGGCAGCGCCGCACGCGGCACGAGCGCCGTCGCCCTGGCCGCCTACTCCGACGGGATCGCCGCGACCTTCTCGAACACGGCGACTTCGCTGCGGCCGGGCGTGCCGGTCGTGATCGTGGTCAACGACCGCCGTGACCTCTACCCGGCGATCCTCGAGCGCGCCGGCCTGCGGCTGGACGAGCGCTACCGCCGCCACGTCAATCGCCGGACGGGCCGGCGGGCGGGCGAGTTCTACGAAGACGTGCTCGTCGCTCGGGTCGGCTAATCGAGCTGCCAGACGTTGCTGCGGAGGAGCGGGATTGCCGTCCCGTCCGCCGTCAGCCCGTCCACGTCGACTTCGGGGCCGCCGATCATGAAGTCCGTGTGTACCGACGACTGGTTGATCCCGAGCGCCTCCTGATCCCCGCCGTCGAGCGCGGCAACGTCGTCGTCGATCGCGCCGGCGGACTGTCCATAAGCGATGTGGCAGGCGGCGTTTTCGTCGAACAGCGTGTTGAAGAACGTGAGCCCGGTTTGGCCGACCCGTGATGCCTCGTCCACGAGCGCGACCTCGCCGAGGCGAGCGGCGCCCTCGTCCAGCGCTGCCTGATTCCGTACGACGTCGGCGGCCGTGTCGGCCTCGACGCCGACGATCGCGCCGTCACGGAACGTGACCTCGAGCCCCTCGACCACGGCGCCGTTCAACGGCAGCGGCCGAGTGGCGCGGACGACGCCGTCCGCACGGCGCCGGTCGGGCGTGACGAAGACCTCTTCGGTCGGCATGTTGGCCACGAACGGTCGGCCTTCGATGCTGTGGCTGCCACAGCGCCACGTCGACTGCGGCAGGAGCCCGACCACGAGGTCCGTGCCGTTGCCGTGGAACCGGACGGCGTCGAGGCGAAGCTCGTTCAATGCCTCCGTGCGCGCGGCGAGACGGGCGACGTGCGCACGCCAGGCGCCGCTCGGGTCGTCCTCGTCGAGCCGGACGGAGGTGGAGACCGCCTTCCAGAGCCGCTCGACGTCCGGGCTGCCGAGCATGGTTTCCGCCCAGCCGGCGGTCGGGTACGCCGCGATCGTCCAGCGCACCCGGTCGCCGAGCGCGACGCGAATGCGCTCGGCGGTCAGATCTCGCGCCCGCGGGATCGCGACACGGTCGGGGTCGACGTCGTCGAGGAGACGCGGCGCCGGATCGCCGGCGAGCGAGATCAGCGCGCCGCGGCGCTCCTCGATGTCGGCCGCGCGACGGATCAGCGAGGGTGCTCCGCGCTCGATCTGCTCGACGGGAGCGAGCTCGACCGTCGCGGCGTCGACGAACTTGTCCCCGTAGTGGACGTCGACGCGGGCCGCTCCCGCCTTGTAGCCCGCGCGTGCGATCGCCCGTACGAGCGGTGCGTGCTCGACGAACGCGTCGACGTAGAGCTCCTGGCCTTCTTCGAGATTGACGCCGACGTTGACCAGCAGCTCGGCGTAGCGATCGAGATCGGTCAGGGCCATATAGGAAAGTCTATTCGAGTAGGCCCAGATGATCGAGGGCGAGATACCCCGCGTCTACATCGGCCATGCGTCCGCCTCGAAGGTGGTCGCGGAGCTGGGGGAGGCTGAGGAGGACGGGCTCGGTGAGGTGCGGCTCCTCCGGATCGCGCTCGCGGCGGCAGTCGTGCGCGACGAACACGTGCTTGACGCGGTTGGAGTAGCCCTCTTCGAGAATCGTGCCCGCGGGCTCGATGCGACCGGCGTAGCCCGTCTCCTCGAGCAGCTCCGCGACGGCGGTCTCGGCGGCGTCGCCGCCGGGGTCGATTACGCCCGACGGGAGCTCGAGGAGCACCTCCTCGGGGCCTGGTCTGAACTGACGCACGAGCACGGCTGCTTGTTCGTCCGTCAACGCGAGCACGACGACTATGTCGTCCTCATCCTTGACCTCGTACTCGACGACGTCGCCGCCGGGCTGCTCGAAGCGCTTGCTGATCACGCGCCGGTAGCGGGAGTAGACGGTCTGCTCGGTGAGCTTGCGCCACGGCTCCATGCGCGAAGTCTCGCGGGCCTCTGCGCAAGAAGCGATAGGGAGCCCCGCCACGACGTTGCGCACCCGAGGGCGCGCTCGCCGCCGGCGTCGTGGCGCAGGCTCGTCACGAGTATGCACCGGACGTCACGAAAAAGGAAGTCACGCTCTCGGCGCGATTTGCGCGCAAGTCGTGACGTTTACCCGGCTAGCGTCGGCCGGGTGCTCGCACGGACCGTCACCCATGCTCTCGTCGGCCTGGACGCCCGCCGCGTCGAGGTCGAGGCCCATCTCCAGGGCGGCGTGCCCGGCTTCGCGATCGTCGGGCTCGCCGACCGCGCCTGCCAGGAGGCCAAGGAACGGGTTCGCAGCGGGATCATTTCGGCCGAGCTCGAGTGGCCGGGCGGCCGGAGGCGGATCACAGTCAACCTCGCGCCGGCCGCGCTCCGAAAGGAAGGGTCGGGGTTTGACCTCCCGATCGCGCTCGCCGTACTGGCGGCCTCGCACCAGATCCCGATCCCCAGGCTCGCGGAGCACGCCTCGGTTGGGGAGCTCGCGCTCGACGGGCGGATCCGGCCGGTCGGAGGCGTCCTGGTGGCAGCCGAGGGCGCACGGGGAGCCGGGCTCGCTCGCATCATCTGCGCCGCCGAGACCGCATCCGAGGCGGCACTCGCCGGCATCGACCCGGTGCCGGTTCGGCACCTGGCCGATGCGGTGGCGTATCTGCGCGGCGAGCTTGAAGTGGCGCCCGTCGTGCCACCCAACGGCCATTCGCCGGTGCCCCTGCCCGACCTCGCCGACGTCCGCGGCCAGGAGCGCGCGCGGCGCGCTCTCGAGCTCGCAGCGGCCGGCGGGCACAACCTCCTGCTGGCAGGCCCGCCGGGAACGGGCAAGACGATGCTCGCCCGGCGGCTCCCCGGGATCCTGCCGCCGCTGACCGACGAGGAGACGCTGGAGGTGACGCGGATCCACTCTGTCGCGGGGCTGCTCCCGCGCGAGCGACCGCTCGTGACGGTGCGGCCGTTCCGCAATCCCCACCACAGCGCGTCGACGCCGGCAATCGTCGGCGGCGGCGCGACCGGCCTGCGACTGGGCGAAGCCACGCTCGCCCACCGCGGCGTGCTCTTCCTGGACGAGCTCGTAGAGTTCGCCCGGCCGGCACTGGAGGCTCTGCGGCAGCCGCTGGAGGACGGCCTCGTCAGCATCGCGCGCGTTGAGGGACGCGCCGTCTTCCCGGCTCGCTTTCAGCTGGTCGCGACGATGAACATGTGCCCGTGCGGCGCACGCGGCGACCCGGCGGCCGAGTGTTCGTGCTCGCCGCAGCGGCTCGCCTCGTTTCGCGACAAACTTTCCCGAGCGCTGCTTGATCGGTTCGACCTCGTCGTCGCGGTGCCGCGCGCCCGGGCCGCGGAGCTGGCGGGTGACCCGGGCGAGGGCTCCGGGATCGTGCAGCAGCGCGTAGTCGGGGCCCGGACACGGCTTGGGAACGGCTATCGCCTCGAGCGGACACGCGAAACGTCCGACCTGCTCGACCGAGCGGTCGAGCGGCTCCCGTTGTCGGGGCGGGGGCGCGCCCGGGTCGCGCGCGTGGCGAGGACGATCGCCGCCCTCGCCGAGGCCGACAGCGTCGGTCCCGAGCACATGGCCGAGGCGCTGGCCTACCGCGCCCCACGCGAGCTGAGCAGGGCATGAGCGAGCTCGCACTCGCCGCCTACGCCGCCGAGACCGGCTCGCACCTCGTCCGGCCGCCGAAGGACGGCCGCTGGCGCGCGTTCTCGCGGAACTTCGACAGCGGCAGCTTTCTCGCGGGGTTGAACGCACGCGGCTTGCGCTGGCTGGGCCGCGGAGACCCGGGCTTTCCGCCGCTGCTCGGCGCGATCCACGATCCGCCGCCGGGGCTGTTCGTCCGCGGCGCCGGTGACGCGGAGCTGCTGTTGCGGACGGCCGTCGCGATCGTCGGCGCGCGTTCGTGCTCCCCCTACGGCTCGCAGGTCGCGCGGACGTGCGCGCGCGAGCTCGCCGCGGCAGGGCTCGTCGTGATCAGCGGCCTCGCGCGCGGGATCGACGGCGAGGCACACCGCGGCGCGCTCGAGGCGGGCGGCGTGACGTTGGCGGTCCTCGGCTGCGGTGTAGATCGCGACTACCCGGCGGCCCACCGGGAGCTGGCGGCGCGGATCTGCGAGCGCGGGCTGATCGTGGCCGAATACGCGCCCGGCGTGGAACCGGCGCCGTGGCGCTTCCCGGCGAGGAACCGGATCGTGGCGGGGCTCGCGCGCGCCACAGTCGTCGTCGAGGCGCGCGAGCGAAGCGGCGCGCTCATCACCGCGGACTTCGCGCTCGAGCAGGGTCGGGAAGTCTTCGCCGTCCCGGGTGAGATCACATCGTCGTTATCGGCCGGGACGAACGCGCTGCTGGGGCTCGGCGCGTCTCCGTACACCTCGGCACAGGACGTCCTCGATGCGCTCGGGATCGAGCCTCCTGCGGCACCGATCGTCGAGCTCGGACCGGATGCCACGCTCGTCCTCGAACGCCTGCGCGAGTTCGCAGCGGGGGCGGACGAGCTTCAGCGCGCGACCGGGCTCCGCGCCGGCGTGGTAGCCGCCGTGCTCACCGAGCTCGAGCTGGCAGGCGCCGCGGTCCAGGAGGGAGGCGTGTTCCGTGCGTCCGGCTAGCATCGCTGCGTGTCCCACTCCTACTGGCTCGAGGACCCCGTCGAGCCGTTGCCGCGGGCCGCCTGGGAGGGCCGTGCGGACGTCATCGTCATAGGTGGCGGCGTCACCGGGTGCGCCTGCGCTCTCGCCCTCGCCGGGAAGGGCGTGCGCGTTCGCGTCCAGGAGGCGCGGCAGGTCGCATCGGGCGCGAGCGGGCGTAACGGCGGCTTCGCGTTGCGCGGAGGCGCGATGCCGTACGACGTCGCCCGTGAGCGCTTCGGCACCGAGCCCGCCCGCGCGTTGTGGCGGCTGAGCGAGCGCTACCTCGAGCGACTCGCCTCCCTTGCGGGAGACGCGTTCCGCCACACGGGCAGCCTCCGTCTCGCGGCGGACGAGGCGGAGCGCGAAGCCCTGCGAGCGGAATACGAGGCCCTCCTCGAGGACGGTTTTGCTGCTGAGTGGCAGAACCGGCCCGTCGGCGGCCAACTCGCCGAGCGCTACCGGGCCGCGCTGGTCCACCCGCCCGACGGGGCACTCCAGCCTGCGCGCTGGGTCCGCCGCCTGGGTCGGCTAGCGGCCGAGGCGGGCGCCGACGTGCGCGAGGGAACCAGAGTGCACTCGCTCGACGATCTCGACGTCGACCACGTCGTCATCGCGACCGACGGTTACGGACATGGGCTCCTGCCCGCGCTCGACGCTGCCGTCACGCCGACGCGCGGCCAGGTGATCGTGACGGAGCCGCTCGAGCGGCTGCTCTACGACCGTCCGCACTATGCCTGCCATGGATTCGATTACTGGCACCAGACGCCGGACCGGCGGCTCGTCGTCGGCGGTCGACGCGATGCCGCGCTCGAGCTCGAGACGACCGCCGAGGAGGCCACGACCGAAGTCATCCAGCGCGAACTGGAAGCCTTCGCGACCGACCTCGCCGGCGAGCCGGTGCGCGTAACTCACCGCTGGGCTGGGATCTGGGGCACGACGCCGGACGCGCTCCCCCTCGTCGGCCCTGTCCCCGGCTATGACGGGGTCTGGGCGGCGCTCGGTTACTCGGGCCACGGCAACGTGCTCGGCCTCGCGGCCGGGGACCTCGTCGCGCGCGCGATTCTCGGCGAGCGCGCGCCCGAGGTCGACCTGCTCGATCCAGCGAGGCTGATTCAACCGGCGCCGACCGTGTCCACCTCCGAAAAGGCCGCGGGCTCTTCCTCGTAGCGGCGCACCACCGCCAGCGCGACCGCGAGGTCCTGGATGGCGAGCCCGGTCGAGTCGAAAACCGTGATCTCGTCGTCGTTTCGTCGGCCTTCGGAGTCCCCGGTGAGTACGGCGCCGAGCTCGGTCACGTCCCCTCGCGACAGCGCGCCCTGCTCGACCGCGTGGACGAGCTCGCCGTTGTGACTTGCCTGCTCCCAATCGTCGGCGAAGACCTGCACGCGCGCGAGTTCCTCGACCGCGATCTCGGCCTTGCCGGGGCCGTCGGCGCCCATCAGGCTGACGTGCTGGCCGGGTCGCAGCGAGCCCGGGCCGTAGACGAGCTCGTGGCCCGGCGTGACCGTCGCCACGACGTCGACGGCGAGCGCCTCTACACGGCTGGGCGCCACACGAGCGCCGAGCTGCTCCGCCGCCACGCGCGCCCGCTTGGGATCGACGTCCCAAAGCGACGTCTCGTACCCGCGCGCCACGAACGTCCTCGCGGTCGCGCGCCCGTTGACTCCCGCACCGATCACCGCCGCCTCCCGAGCGCCTTCACGACCCAGCGTCTCCGCTGCGAGCACGGCAGCGGCACCCGTCCGCAGCGCGGTCACAGCGCCTGCGTCCAACGCCGCCCGCAGCATCCCGTTCGAGGCGTCGGACAGCAGCACGACACCCGTCACGGTCGGCAACCCGCGCTCCGGATTGCCCGGGAAAGACGTCACCCACTTGAGCAGGGCATGGCCGCCGCCCAGCGCCGGCATCGCGCGGAAGTCGCCCGCCGGGTACGCGGGCACGTACACCTTCGGCGGCATCGTCCACTCACCGCGCGCATAGGCGACGAAGGCGTCGCGAACGGCGTCGAGCGCAGCCTCGGGCAAGACCGCCCGCTCCACGTGGCGGGCGGCGAAGAACGGGATCCGCAGCGCTAGACCTCCTTGACCGAGGCGATCACGTTCTCGAGCGCCTGCTTCGCGTCCGCGAACAGCATCGCCGTCTTCTCGTCGTAGAAGAGCGGGTTGTCGATCCCGGCGAACCCCGGGCTCATCGACCGCTTCACCACGACGACGGTGCCCGCGCGGTCGACCTCGATGATCGGCATGCCGTAAATCGGGCTGCCGGGATCCTCGCGTGCGGCCGGGTTGACGACGTCATTCGCGCCGAGAATGACCGCGACATCCGTCTGCGCGAGCTCGGGGTTGATCCGCTCCATCTCGTAGAGCTGGTCGTAGGGCACGTTGGCCTCGGCGAGCAAGACGTTCATGTGGCCCGGCATCCGGCCGGCGACGGGGTGAATGCCGTACTTGACCTCGACGCCGCGATCCTCGAGCAGGTCGGCGAGCGCTCGGACGTCGTGCTGCGCCTGCGCGACCGCGAGCCCGTATCCGGGCACGAAGACGACGCGCCGCGCGTACGCGAGCATCACCGCCACGTCCTCGGCCGTGGTCGAGCGCACCGAGCGCCCGTCCGCGCCCGCCTCGGCCGCAGGGCCGGCCACGACCTGTCCGAACGCCCCGAACAGCACGTTCGTGATCGAGCGATTCATCGCTCGCCCCATCAGGAGCGTGAGCAGCGTGCCCGACGCGCCGACGAGCATCCCGCTCACGATCAGCACGTTCGAGTGCAGCACGAAGCCCGTCGCAGCGGCCGCAAGCCCGGTGAAAGCGTTGAGCAGCGAGATCACCACCGGCATGTCCGCACCACCGATCGGCAGCACGAAGAGCACTCCGAAGACGAGCGCGCCGGCGAGAACGAGCGCGAGCAACCAGTCCTCCTGCGGCCCGAAGAGGATCGCTATGCCCAAGACCACGGCGAGCGCGAGCAGGAGCGCATTGCCGACCTTCTGCCCCGGATAGACGATCGGCCGCCCGCTGACGAGATCCTGGAGCTTCGCGAAGGCGACGAGGCTCCCGGCGAACGAGACGGACCCGATCAGTGCCGAGAGCAGGATCGCGACCGTCTCGTCGCCGCCGATCCGCCCGGGCTCGGGCGCGAGGTTGTGGAACTCCGCCAGCGCGATCAGCGCCGCAGCCCCGCCTCCGACGCCGTTGAACAGCGCCACCATCTGCGGCATCGCGGTCATCTTCACCCGGCGCGCGCCCACCACTCCGACCACGGCCCCGATCGCCATCGCGATCGCGATCAGGCCATAGCCCTCGAGCCCTTCGCGTGCGAGCGTCACGCCGATCGCCAACGCCATGCCCGCGGCGCCGAGCTGGTTGCCGAGGCGAGCACGCCGCGGCGACGACAGGAACCGCAGTGCGAGGATGAACGTCACGATCGTGACGAGGTAGAGCAGGTTACTGGCGTTCTCGCCCACGCTCTCCTCGGCCCTTGAACATCTCGAGCATCCGGTCGGTCACGACGAAGCCTCCCACCACGTTTGCCGTGGCCAGCGCGACCGCGAAGAAGCCCACGGTGCGGGTGAAGGTGTCAGCGTCCGGCCGGCCCGCGACGACGATCGCGCCGACGATCACGATCCCGTGAATCGCGTTCGTGCCCGACATCAACGGCGTGTGCAGCATCGTCGGCACCTTCGAGATCACCTCGAAGCCGAGGAAGATCGCCAGCACGAGCACCGTCAGCTCGGTGATGAACTGTGCGGTCTCTATGCCGTGACTCCCTCACGCGGTGTCACGCACGCGCCCGCGGTGATCTCGTCGTCGAAGTCGAGTCGGAGCTCGCCTTCGGGCGCGAGGTGGAGCAACAGCGCCGTGACGTTCCGGGAGTAGAGCTGGCTCGCGTGGTGAGGCATCGTGCTCGGAAGGTTCGTCGTCCCCACGATCGTGACGCCTTCGCGGACGACCTCTTCGCCCGGCGCGGTCAGCTCGCAGTTGCCGCCGGCCTCGGCCGCGAGGTCGACGATCACCGACCCGGCACCCATGGCAGCGACGGCGGACGCGGGAATGAGCTTCGGGGCCGGCCGCCCCGGCACGAGCGCCGTCGTGATCACGACGTCGAACCCGGGCAGTCGTTCCTCGAGTGCAGCCTGTTGTGCGCGCTGCTCCTCCTCCGAGAGCTCGCGCGCGTAGCCGCCCTCGGTCTCCTCGCCGTGGATCCCGAGGTCGAGAAACGTCGCACCCAGGCTCTCCACCTGCTCCTTCACGACGGGTCGGACGTCGAAGCCGGACACGACCGCTCCGAGGCGCCGCGCCGTCGCGATCGCCTGCAGGCCGGCAACGCCTGCACCGACCACGAGCACCTTCGCGGGCGCAACCGTCCCGGCCGCCGTCATCAGCAGCGGGAAG
>Ga0126313_10000692_pt1 | contig 16405 bp, 19 predicted proteins | sample Plot105A_FD_89954 | JGI IMG/M metagenome (GOLD analysis project Ga0126313, IMG submission 89954) | Serpentine soil microbial communities from UC McLaughlin Reserve, CA, USA - Plot105A | ecosystem: Environmental > Terrestrial > Soil > Grasslands | place: USA: UC McLaughlin Reserve, Lake County...
CGCTCCATCGATCGCCGAACCACGCCTTGTCGTCCGCGATCAGGGGCAGGTGGTTGACGAACCCGCTGCTCGGCTCGAAGGCGAAGAACCAGGCGAACGCGGCGACCACCGTGACGATTCCATAAGGGATCAGCACCGAGGTGCGCACCAGGCCCCGGCCGAAGATCGCTCGGTCCATTATCAGCGCGAGCGCCATGCCGATCGCGAGCTCGATCGCCACCGAGACCACCGTGATGATCACCGTGTTCAGGACGTCCGTCCACCAGAGCGACGAGGTGAGCACCGCCTCGTAGTTGTCGAGGCCGACCCAGCCTCCCTGCTCGGGGAACCGCAGGTCGATGTGCTGGAGCGACAGGACGATCGCGTAGCCGATCGGGTAGGCGGTGACGAGGAGCATCGCGATGACCGCCGGCGCACAGAGCATCCATCCGAGCCGGCGTTCCTCGCGGCTGCGATCGGATACGCCGCCGCGCCGGCCGCCGAGCCGCAACCGACCGGCCATCGTGCTCAAAACAGTCCCTCCCCGTTCACCGCGTCCTCGAGCCTCGACTTCAGCTCGTCGTAGGTCGAGGTCACGTCGGAGGGGTCGATCCTGTCCGGCGGTTGCAGCGTGTCCTGAATCGCGAGGCTCACGTCCTGGTATGCCGGGGTAAGCGGCCGCGGCCCGGCGGCGTCGATCGACTCCTTGACGAGCTGGGAGAAGCCCGGATACGCCTTAGTAACCACCTTATTCGTGTAGAGGTCCTCGCGGCTCGGCGGCAGGCCGTCGAGCTCGGTTGCTGTGAGCTCGCTCTTGTCGTCGCCGATGCACGCCGCCGCGTCGAACGCCAGATCCTGGTGGGTGGAGTAGGCGCCTACCCCGATGTTGAACCCGCCCAATGGCGGCGCGCTGGGCTTGTTCGCGACCACGCGCGGGAACCTGGCGAAGCCCATGTTCTTGAAAACGCCGGGAGCATTGGCCTCCGCGCTCGCGTACGCGAACGTGTAATTGAGCATGAACGCCGAGCTACCGTCCTCGAAGCCGATCCGTGCGGTGTCCTCGTCGGAGGTCGAGATGTTCGGGGCGGCGGCGGGCGAGGCTGCGAGGGTGCCCATCACCTTCATCGCGTCCTCGGTTGGGCCTTCGGGCAGCGAGACGGTCGTCGGCGCGGAGAGGATGCTCCCGCCCGCGGAATCGACCAGCGCGTTGAACCAGACCGTGAAGCCCTCGTACTTGTTCGCCTGGACCTGGATCAAAGCCGGCTTGCCCTGCGACGCGAGCTTGTCCGCCTCGCCGATCATCTGGTCCCAGGTCGTGGGCGCTTGCTTGACGAGGTCCTTGCGATACCAGAGGAGCTGGGTGTTCGAGTTGAAGGGCGCGCCGTAGACCTTGTTCTCGAAGGACGCGGTCTCGACGACGCTCGGGAAGACGTCCTTCGTCACCTCGTTTGCCTCGGCCTTCGGGAAGGGCGCGATCCAGCCGGCGTTCGCGAACTCCGCCGTCCAGATGACGTCCATGCCGATGAGATCGACCGTGGAGTCCTTCGCCGCCAAGCGGCGGACCAGCTGCTCCCGCTGCTGGCTGGCGTCGGTGGGCAGCAGGTTGACTTCGATGTCGTACTGGCCGTTCGAGGCGTCGCTGCAGTCCTTCGCGACCTGTTCAATCGTCCCGCCCGGCTGAGTGGCGACGAACCAGTTCAGGGTGACCGGACCTCCGCTGCCGGAGCCGCCGCACCCGGCGACCAGCACGACCCCGCACGCCAAGGCGGCAAAACCGACCGGTCGTAGCCTGAACCAAGAGATGACTCTCGCTCCTCCTCCGTTTGGTCCGACTTCCTCCGATCCTACTCCTGCTATCGACGGGATGCCCGGGGTCCCCAGCAGGGAATCGGACTACCTCGATGGGCTTCGCGATCGTCTGAGTGAGGTGCTGGGCGAGCGTCTCGCCGGCGTATACGCCGGCGGCTCATATGCGCTCGGCGACTACCTGCCGGGCCGAAGCGACCTCGATGTCGCGGCCGTTGTGCGGTCGCCGCTCTCGCCGGAGTTCGCCGACGCGATCGTCTCCCAGCTTCACCACGACGCGCTTCCCTGTCCCGCGCGCTGCCTCGAGCTCGTGGTCTATATGGAGGAGACCGCGCGGTCGGGTTCACCGGCACGCGACTTCGCGCTGAACCTCAACACCGGTGGTGCCATCCCGCTCTCGGTGCAGCGGCGAAGCAACGCCAGCGATCGCGGCAGCCACTGGTTCGCGATCGATCGCAGCATCCTGTCGCAGGCGGGCGTCGCGCTACTTGGACCGCCGGCCGCAGAGCTCTTTGCTCCGATCCCGCCCGTCGAGCTGGTGCCGACGCTCATCGAATCGGTGCGCTGGCACCGAGAGCGCGGGGCGGATAGAAGCGACGCCGTGCTCAACGCTTGCCGATCGCTGCACTACGCGCACGAGGAGGAGTGGTCGTCGAAGCCCGCCGCAGGGCAGTGGGCGGTCGAAAAGTGGCTGGCTCCCGCGGGATTGGTGACGCGAGCGCTTACGAGGCGCACCCGAGGAGGAACGCTCGATGCGGTGGAGGTCGACGCCTTCCTGAGCGGCGTCGAGGCGCGGCTCCAGACCCGCTAGGCGCGTACGCGCTTCAGCGCCGGAAGAACCTGCTGCGCATAGAGGTCGATGGCGCCGTGCGGATCGGCGCCGGAGACATTCATCAGCGCGAGGGTCGTGGCTCCGAGCTTCTCCGCCTCGCGGATGCGATCGACGTGAACCTCGGCGTCTGAGGAGATGATCAGCGCCTCCTTGAGCTCCTCGTCGCTGATCTGCTTTTCCCCGTGCTCGTACATCGCCTTGGGGTCGTGCCAGTCATCGGTGTAGAACTCGTCCGGCTGGGCGCCCTTCCAGACCCTCGCGCCCTCGAGTGCCGCGTCGTCGTCCTGCGCCCAGGAGAACTGGATCTGCAGGACGATCTCTCCAGCGTCCTTGCCGGCGTCGTCGCAGGCCGAGCGGTACGCGTCGATGACGTCTGGCGCCATCTCGGGATCCGCCAGTGTCCAAAGGCCGTCGCCGTGGCGGGCGGCGACCTCGGCGGCGCGCGGGCCGAACGCGGAGACGTAGATCGGGGGCCGGCGCTCGGCGTTCGTGTGGAGGTAGGCGCCATCGGCGCTGAAGAACCGACCGTCGCGGGTGAGCCGCTCGCCGTCCCACAGCGCGTTGATGATCTCGAGGGCCTCCTCCATGCGATCCACCTGGTCGGAGACCGATGGCCACTCGGCGCCAAGCGGCGACTCGTTAAGCGACTCCCCGGAGCCGAAACCCAAGTAAGGCCGCCCGGGGAACATCCGCTCGAGCGTGGCCCACGCCTGTGCGATCAGGACCGGGTGGTAGCGGGGACCCGCCGGCGTAACGGCGGTGCCAAGCGCGACGCCCTCGGTCGCCTGGCCCACCGCGCCGAGCCAGACCCAGGCGTGGCCGGATTCACCCGGCTCCCACCACGGCTGCAGGTGATCGCTGCAGCCGATGCCGTCGAAGCCGGCCTCGGCCGCCTCGATGGCCTGACGCAGCAGATCGTCCGGAGGAAACTGCTCGTGGGCGGCGCCGTAGAAGAAACGCATCGCGGCGCGGCTACCCGTGGCCACCCACTCGTAACGCTCCTTCCGCGCCACCGGGAATCTCGTCGCCGATGCGCTGGGCGTGGTGCGCGAAGCAGACCCGCCACGCGATCCGCATGAACGCGGCCTCGTAATGGGAGTGTCCCTCCCCGGCCTTGGCCTCCCGCCACATCGTCCGGATCCGGTCTGGCTCGAACACCTCGCTCCACAGGTCCGGGCTCGCCAGCATCTCCTCCATGTCATGCGAATGGCGGGGACGCTCCCAGATCCGCTGCCGCCGCATGGGCCGCATGCGACCGCCGACGCCGTGGAAGAACGGGATGGGGCTCCAGGCCGGCATCAGCTCGTCGATCACCGCGCGGTGAAGGGCGGCTCGTGTGCGCTCCCGGGTGCTCAGGTCGAAGGATCCGCGTACGAAGGCCGGCGTGCAACAGGCGGAGTAGCGATCGTTTCGGGAGCCGAGACCCGCGCGATGCGGCAGCCGCTCGGCGAGGTAGTAGTAGTCGAGCAGGCTGGCGCCCCGGACCCCGTGCGCGCGCGCCTCGTCAAGCTTTCGCTCCACCTCAGCCAAATAGAGGGCGTACGCGTCCTCCCGGGCCGAACCGTGCCGCTGCCGGCCCGACCGTTCGAGGCGGCGGAGGAGGCGCTTGCGCGTCGCGGGCCAGAGCTCGCGCCGCAATCTCCTGGCGTCGTAGTAGAAGCCGTGCCCCAGCTCGCCGCCGTGACCGGTCACGAGCGGCGACACGAACCCCCGCTGCGGGAGCTCCAGCGCGCCCTGGCCTCCCATCGGATTGGCCAGGCCGTCATGGACGAGGTGGATCGCGCCGATCCGCTCGCCGAGGGAATCATCCGGCTCGCCGGATTCCATCTTCAGGACCTCGAGCTCCAACGATCCCGGTGCAGCCTCGAGCAGCTCGCGCGCGGCGGTGACCTCCCCCGGCTCGATGTCCATCGTGCGGAACTTCGCCTCCAGCCCGGCGGCGATGGCTCCGGCGGCCGAGATCCGGGAGTCGCGCCCCCCGGAGAGGTTGATCGTCGGCGCGACGTCCCAGGTCTCCCCGATCGAGCGCGCGAGCGCTCTTGACTCGTCCGCGGCGGCGCGAGCCTGCTCGTCGAGTGAGGCCCGTCTAGGCGCGACCAGGCGTGGAACGGCGTCGGTTTCCCGGTGGTTGACCGTGGCGCCGGCGGCGGAGCCCTCGATCGTGATCGCCGAACCCGGCCGGACCTTGACCGCGCCGCGAAGCGGGGTCGTGTCCCCCAGGAACCACCCAGCGGCTGCGTGGATCGCCCAGCCGTCCCGATCGAGCTCCGGTCGCATCCCCGCAAAGAGGGGCAGCGCTCCCAAGCGGTTCGACCAGACCCAACCCGACGGAGTACGGAGCTCGTAGAAGCGGGCTGTGGCGAGGAAGTCGTTCACGATGACGAGCCGCTCCGACTCCGCGTCGAGGGCCGCAAGGACGAAGGGCGGATTCAGGTCCACGAGCCTCTCCGGGTCGTTCGCCAGAGCGCGCCCGAGCTCGGTCGCCGCGCGTCCGGGCTCGACCTCGCCGACCACCCGCTCATAGCCCGTGACGGCGTTCGTCGAGGCGACGGCGAATCCGCCCTGCTCGCTCCAGCAGGGCCAGCGGAGCCGCGGGTCATCGCGGCGCCACAGCGCCATGCCGACGGTGGGCGATACGTGGGAGCCCCCGGTCAGCGGATCCGCGTAGAGCTGGGCGTAATGTGCCCGGACCCGCTCCAGCGTGGCCTTGATCGCTTCGAGGGCCACCGGCTCGTCAAACACGTAGGCGACCCAGGTGTTGTCGATGTAGCTCATCCCCGCGCCCGCGCCACCCTAGCGGGGCGGGAAGTCAGCGAGCGCGAAGCGGCCGCCAGGCGCATCAGGCGCATCTAGACGGGCGCGAACGCGTTGGGACGCGCGGCGCTAGCTCTTGGGCAGCGAGGAACCAGCGACGAAGAAGAACCAGAACTCAAAGACCAGGACGCCGGCCACAACGCTCAGGATCGCGATGCGCTCGACACCGGTCACGCCCTGGCGCTGTGCAATCACCTCCTCGCGTTCACCGCGCATGCTGCTGTGCCATGGGTACCGTCGACGAAGCGGTGGTCTTCCGATCACGCGGTCATATCGCGCGTTGATCCAGCTCAATGCGAGCACCAGACAAAATTCCACGATCGCCAGGACGATCACGGTCAGTGCCACCGCGCCCATGCTCAGTGAGGTGAAGTTGCCCTGCACCTTGGATCCCACCCAGACCGCGAACAGGGGTGCCCCGGTCCAGACGTTGACCGAGATCAGCGCGGCGAGGCTTCCCAGTCCGACTCGTGTGAAGTAGCTCATCGGGCCGTGATCGGCATCAAACCAAGTCGGCGGTGACCCTAGTCGCTTGTTAAGGCTCTAGCGTCACACGGCGCCCGCTCTCAAGGCGCTGACCTCGGCGCGAGACAGGAAACGCTCCAGGTAGTCAAGAAACCCTGGCGCCCGGGCGATGAAGTGACCGGCGCCGGCAAACACGGCTCGCTCGGCACCGAGTTCTTGGGCCAAGGCATCACAGCCCTTCTCAAACGCCGGATTGTGATTGCCAGAGACGACTATCCGCGGCGGCTCGGCCTCACGGATCGCACTGACCGCGGGGCGGGCCTCGAATGGCGAGCGTGAGTTATGCGCGCGCCGGATTCCCTTCACGACCTCATCGGGCAACGGACCGTCATCCACGGCGGCCCCTGACATCCTCAGGAATTCGCGCAAGAGTCCGGGCTCGGTCTCCAGCCCCTGAGCGAGAAAGGTCTCGCCGAGTTGCCGTAGGCGTGCCAGCTCCGGATCGTCGCCGGCCAGGCCGTCTGCAGGTTCCAGCAAGGCCAGCGAGCGAAAGAGATCCGGTCGCTGACCGGCAGCGACCAGCGCTGCTGTTCCGCCATAGGAATGGGCGACAACGTGGCGCGGCCCGTCGAGAACCGAAATCAGGTCGGCAGCATCGCGCTCGAAGTCCTGACGTCCGTTAGACGGTGGCGGACTTGGCGAAAAGCCGCGCCGGTAGAGCGCAGCGACGGTCCAGCGCTCGCGGAGCGACTCCAGGCCGGCCCATGTCGCGTCCGGGCTCGCTCCACCATGAATGAGGAAAACCTCGGGTCCTTCGCCGTCCCGGTTGACGTGAACTGAGCCGGTCACGGGTCTTCTCGATTCCGCAATCAGGGCTTACTGAGACTACCCTCAGTATGATACCGAACATGGCGCAGCTACAGGCAAACAAGCGGGTACGCAGGACGCGAGCGGCCGCGCGCGAGCAGATGCTCGACGCCGCCGAGGACCTGCTGCGAGCAGGCGGTCCCGACGCGGTCCGCGTCCAGCGAGTCGCGCGCGCTGTCGGCGTCAGCGACGCCGCCGTCCACTACCACTTCGAGAGTCGGGACGCTCTCCTGGACACCCTGCTGCGACGCACCGGCCGTCGGCTGCGTGCACAACTCGCCGCCACGCTCGGACGCCAGCGGGAATCCGGCGCGCCGCTCGACCTCACCGCGCTCGCGCGTGACCTCCACGCCGTCTTCGCCGACGCTGGATACGCGCGCTTGACGGCCTGGATGCTGCTTTCAGGGTGGACACCGACCGGGGCGGGCATGTTTCGGGAGGCGGGCGAGGCCCTGCACGAGGAGCGTCGCGCCTCCGCGCGGCAGCGCGACCAAGCGACGGCGGATCCGGACGACACGCTCGCAACCCTGGCGCTCCTGAGTCTCGCCGCCTGGGCCGAGCCACTCGCCGGCGATGCGTGGCGTGCTGCCTCCGGCCTCACCGAGATTCGGCCCGGGGCGTTCCTGGAATGGGTCGCAAGCGTGCTGACCGAGCACCTCGAGCGGATCGCCGACGCGCCCCCGACTGCCGACGCGTGAGCCCGATGGCGACGAAAGCACTCGGGGATGGGCCGTGAAGGACTCGAACCTTCAACCTTGGGCTTAAGAGGCCCCTGCTCTACCAATTGAGCTAACGGCCCGGGGCGACGATGGTAGCGGGGCGTTCAGCGCGCCAAGAGGCGGCCGGATGTCGGTCGATCTAGCTACGGCTGGGGCGTCGGAGGCAGGCCCCCGAGTGGGTTCTGGAGCGGATTGGTCCCCGGCGCGTTGGACGCGCCGCCGCCCTGCTTCTGCACCTTCTGGAGCTGTTCCTTGACCTTTTCGCCCTGCTTTCGCAGCTGGTCGAGCTGATCCTCAACCGCCTTGCGCTGCGCGCCGGACGCAAACGAGAGCGCCTTCTTGGCTGCGGCATCGCCGGCCGCGAGATCGCCTCCCAGGTATTCGAACTGGGCTAGTGTCCCGTAGGAGTTCGAGCTCGGCTGATCCTCGGCGACGACTTCCTGTGCCCTCGCTGCGCCATCCGCGTCTCCCAGGAGCGCGAAGACGGTGACCATCTCGGCGGCCACGGTCCCGTCCGGCTTTCCCTTGTTGGCCTCGAGGTACTTGTTCCACGCGTCGGCGGCGTTGCCCAGGTCCGTGTGAGCGTCCGTGGAGATCGTGATCTGCCCGGTGGTCTGATCCTGGCTCACTCCGCTCCGGGCCTTGAAGTACTCGTTCTCGGCCAGCTTCAGGAGCGCCTGCGAGTCGTTCGGGTTCTTGGCGAGCTTTTCGTTCGCGGCATCGATCTCGCTGTCGAACTGGTCGCTGACACTTCCGCTGTTGCTGTCGGTAAGGCCGATCGCGTCGAAGATCCCGCCGGGGCCACCCCCGACACCGATCCCGAAGCCGATGAAGCCGATCAGGAACAGGAACGCCAGGGCGGCATAGGAGACCTGCACCACCCGCTTGCGCTTGCCACGAAGATCGAAGAGCACGTCGGTCAGCCTAGCTTGGAGGCGCGGCCCTCTACGTCTAACTCGCCGGAGTGCCCGGAGGCTCCGGCTCCGCAGAGCTGGTCCGATCGGCGGGCGTCCCGAGCATGCGGGCCAGGATGAGCGAGAACTCGAACAGGAGCACGAGGGGCGTCATCTCGATCAGCATCGTTACCGGGTCGGTTCCCGGAAGGAGCATCGCGACGACGGCCAGGATCAGGTACGCATAGCGGCGGTTCTTCGCGATCTGCTTCGGCGTCACGATCCCGAGCCGCGTCACGGCGACCACGCCCATCGGAATCTGGAACACGAGCCCCATCGCGAGCAGCGTCGTGATCAGGAATCCGTAGTAGTCGTTCGCCCGGACCTGGACGTTGAACTGCTCCTGGTTGAAGTTCAACAGGAACTTGGCGGCCGCGGGGGCGACGACGTAATACGAGAACACGACGCCGGCGATGAACAGCACCGGAACGAGGATCAGGAATGGAAGCACGACCCGCTTCTCGGTCGGCCTCAGCGCCGGGAGGAAGAACGCGTAGAGCTGATACAGCAGGACCGGCATGGCGATGACGAGACCGGCGTAGATCGAGATCTTCAGCGTGCTCATGAAGGGCTCGGCCACGCCGAAGGTGCTTGGCTTGATCGAGTGGCCGTTGATGTCGTGGGGCAACGGCTTGTTGGCGCTATCGAGCAGCAGGTCGCTCTGCCAGAAGCACAGGCCGCACGCGACGACAAGCACCGCCGCTGAGACGATGATCCGGTTGCGTAGCTCGTCCAGATGCTCGACGAGCGTCATCTGCTCGTCGAACTTCGCCGCTCTCAGACGCGGCACGGTCTACGGATTCCGGTGGGTAACGACCTCGCCCTCGACGGGCTCACCGGCATCCTGCGCGCCCTCGATCTCCGGCGGGGTGGACTCATCGTCCTTGTCCTTCCCGGAGACCGACGACCTGAACTCGCGGATTCCCTTGCCCATCGAGCGCCCCAGCTCCGGCAGGCGCTTCGGCCCGAAGATCACCAGGGCGATGATGAGGACGACGACCAACTCGAGTGGTCCAACGTTTGGCATCGCGACGCATGGTACTCGGGTGGGGGTGGCGGCAAGAAGGTCGCCGCCCGGTTGACATCAGCCTGACATCCGGGCATTCACAGCCCCGCCTCGGCCGGATATACGCTGCCGCGCATGATCCTGTCGGACAAGACGATCCGCGCGGAGCTCGAGGCCGGCGGCATCGTCATCGACCCCTTGGCCGACGACGCGATCCAGCCGTCATCGGTCGACCTCCACGTCGATCGCTTCTTCCGCGTATTTCGCAACGACACGACGCCCTTCATCGACCCGAAGCAGCCGCAGGACGACCTCACGGAGATGGTCGAGGTCGATGACGGCAAGGCGTTCATCCTCCACCCGGGCGAGTTCGTGCTGGGGTCGACGCGCGAGCGCGTCGCGCTGGGGGACGATCTCGTTGCACGATTAGAGGGGAAGAGCTCTCTCGGCCGCCTTGGCCTACTGATTCACTCGACGGCGGGATTCGTAGATGCGGGCTGGGACGGGCATCTGACCCTGGAGCTCTCCAACGTCGCGAACCTCCCGATTGCGATCTATCCCGGGATGAAGATCGGGCAGATCTCGTTCCTGCGCATGAGCAGCCCCGCCGAGCATCCCTACGGCAGCGACAAGACCGGCTCGAAGTACCAGGGCCAGCGCGGGCCGACGCCCTCGCGCTACTACCTCAACTTCCGCGAGAACGAGTAGGCCCGCCAGCTCCCGCCGCCGGACCTACTCGGCGCGCGGTTCAGGCCTGCTTGACCCGGAAGCCGTAACCCTTGTGCCGCTTCAGGAACGTCCCGGACGGCGCCTTCAGCCTCCAGCCGCCCGGAAGGTCTCCGCTCGGGATCTGGAGGAACCTCGCGAACAGATTCGTAGCCCGCTCGCAGCTGATGCGGCGCTTCTTGATGACCGTGATCGTGTAGGGGCCCTTCGGCAGCTCCAAGCGGCCGATGTGATCGTTGTGCTGGACCTGGAAGGTGCCGGGACAGATCTTCTCGCCCCTGGCAGGGTGGCGGCCGCCGCCGCGATCCCCCGAGCCGATCCTCCTGACGGAGAAGCCCTTCTGGCGGTTACCGGTCTTGACGAAGGCGGACTGCCGGGCCTTCACTATCCAGCCGTCCGGAAGGTTGCCATCGAAGTCGGTCAGGAACTTCGTGAAGAGATTCGAGGCCTTCTGACAGCTCAGCTTGTTCTTGTTCACGACCGTGATCCTGTAGTTGCCCTTCCGCAGCGAGAGCTTGCCGATGTGGTCGTTGTGCAGCACCCGGAAGGTGTTCGGGCAATTGGACGCCGCGTCGGCGCGGCCGGCGGCCATGAGCGAGACGAGGACTGTCGCGAGGATCGCGAGGCCGACGATGAGCGCGCGCTGCGTGTGGGTGGATACGACTGGCATCCCCGCTCCTTTGGTGAGTGGACTGTGACGGTGCTCGAGCCGCGGCGGGCCGAGGAATTTGAAGAGGCTACCGCGCGATGTCCCTCCCGAGCCCGCGACTAGCGGGTTTTCCGCCTCCCGGAGGGTGCGCCACCTAAAGGATCTGGGTGGTGGCGCCGATACAGCTTGCGTAATGGCAGATGGGGAGACCGCCAGGGGGAGCAACGTCGAGCGCGGGCTCGAGCCGAGCGTTTTCCAGGCTCGAACGGCCTCCGGCCAGCGCCGGCGGCGAGGTGACCTTCACGTCTGTCCCGAGTGCGGATCCGACCTCGTGTATCCCACGGATTGGGCTCCTGCGAGCGACCGGCAGTGGCACGTCGCGCTTCGGTGTCCGGAGTGCGAGTGGAACGGAGGCGGGCGCTACAGCCAGGAGATGGTCGACAGCCTCGATGAGGCTCTCGATCACGGCACGGAGGCCGTGCTCGAGGACCTGAACATCCTGGTCCGGGCCAACATGGAGGACCAGATCGATCGCTTCGTCGCCGCCCTGAACGGCGACCAGATCCTCCCCGAGGACTTTTAGGTATTCCCGGCCGCGACTTGTCGCGGCACAGGCAGGTAGGGCGGCGAAGCCGCCGCAAGTGACGTTACGAGTAGCGCTCGACGACGCCGTCGGCGACGAGCTCCAACAGCTGCCGCTGCTCGGGGCGCAGGCCAGACGTCGCGAGGGCGCGCTTGGCGGTCTTCACCCGGGCGCGGGCGTCGGATCGAACCGCATCGAGCGCGGCGGTCGCGGCCACCCGGTCGCAGACCTCCTCCGCGCCGGCGGCATCGAGCTCTCGCAGATCGACCTCGGCGAGCGATCGGTCCTCCTCCCGCGCGAGGATCAGCGGGAGCGTCACCGTTCCGTCGAGGAGGTCGGTTCCCCGGGCCTTGCCGGTCCGCTCCGGCGGCCCGGTGACGTCGAGCACGTCGTCCAGCAGCTGGAACGCGAGGCCGATCTCGCGACCGAAGGTCTGTAGCGCCCGCTCCAGCGGCAGGTCCGGCTCGGCCGAGTTGGCGGCGAGCTCGCCGCCCTTGCCGGCCCTCCCGATCAGGCAGGCGCACTCGAACAGCCGTGCCGTCTTGAGCCCGCAGCGCTCGAGGTAGCGCTCGGCCGAGATCGAGATGTCGAACGCGTCGCGCCGCTGGGCGAGCTCGCCAAGCGCCAGCGCGACCGACGCACCAGAGAGCAGCTCCACCTGGCGCTCGCTTCCGTCCTGCCCGAGCTCCGCGAACGCTCGCGAGAAGAGCAGATCGCCCAGGGCGAGCGCGCGCTCCCGCCCCGAGCGCGCGACGACCGTCGGGCGTCCGCGCCGAAGCGGTGCGGCGTCGAGGACGTCGTCGTGCACAAGGGTCGCCATGTGGACGAGCTCGATCGCGGCGGCCGCCCGGATCGCGGCCTCCCCCGCGCCAGGGCCGGCGCAGAGCAGCACCAGCATCGGGCGCAACCGCTTTCCGCCCGCGGCGAGCGTGTCGCCGGCGTCCGCCGACAGCGCCTCACCGTGGCCCTCGACCAGCGCGCGCAGCCTCTCCTCGACAGCCTCCATGCGGGTCGGCAGCCACGCATCGGCCGCGTCCAGCACCATCGTGACCGGCGGCGGCACGGCCGTGCGGTTCAAGTCACACCTCCCATCTCACGCAATGCTCGCCGATCCCTCGCCGGGCTGCCTCAGATACCCGGGCCGCCGGCGTGAATCGTGATGATGCCCCCCGCGAGGACGAGGTACCGCACCCGCGGAAAGCCCGCCGCGGCCATTCGCTCGGCGAGCCCCCGAGGTGAGGGGAAGCGCTTGACCGACTCCGGGAGGTACGTGTACGCACTGCGGTCGCCGGCCAGCGTCCCCAGAAGGGGGACGATCCGGTCGAACCACAGCGAGAAGAACGCGGACAGCGGAGGGCGGGTGGGCTGGGTGATCTCGAGGATCACCAGCCGGCCGCCGGGGCGCACGACCCGACGGAGCTCCGAGAGCCCGCGGTCCAGGTCGGCGAGGTTGCGGGCGCCGAACCCGACGGTCGCGGCGTCGAAGGACGCGTCGCCATAGGGCAGCTCCAGCGCGTCGGCCCACTCGAAGCGAACGCCGGCGACCCTCCGCCGCGCCGCCTTTGCCCTGGCCGCGTCGAGCATCCGCTCGGCGAAGTCGCAGCCGACCACCGTCCCCTCCGGGCCGAGGTGGCGGGCCAGCTCCAGTGCCAGGTCGCCGGTGCCGCAGCACACGTCGAGCGCCGATCCGCCCGGCTGGAGCTCGGCCATGTCCGCCGCGCGCTCGCGCCAGCGGTGGTGCATGCCGGCGGTCATCGCGGTGTTCATGACGTCGTAAACGCCCGCGATGCGGTCGAACATGCCGCGCACCTGCGCGGCGAACTCGCCGGATTCGCGATTGGGAAGTGACGTCTCGGTGGTTGCCATGACCGCTGGGGGCGCCGCGTCAGCGTGCAGTCTGGCTACTTCAGATAGGAGAGGAAGTCAGCGACCTGGTTCAGCTTCTTTTGACCGAGGCTCTTGAACGACGGCATGATGCTCGGGCCGGCCACCAGCGAGCGCAGGATCGCCTCGCGCGGGATGCGCGACCCGATGTGCGTCAGGTCGGGTGCCAGCGTCCCGTTTCCGCTCTCGCCGATCTTGTGGCACGCAAGGCAGGCGGACTGCGCCACGACGAGCTTGCCCGCCTCGTATTGCGGCGGCACGGCCATGCTCACCTCGGTGGGCGGCCCCGCGTTGGCCCCGGTGTAGGTGAGATAGGCCATCGCGACGATGGTCATACCCATCGCGGTCATCGCGATCGGGCGCCGCTCGGGACGGCGTTCGGCCCCTCGGTCGTAGAACGGCAACAGGAACAGAAGGACCATGGCGATCGTCGGGATTCCGATGGTCGCCAGCGGGACGAGGTACGGCGGCTTCAGCACCCGCAGCAGCGCGAACAGGAAGAAGAAGTACCAGTCCGGTCGGGGCGTATAGGTCGTCGATGTCGGGTCCGCCTTGGGCCCCTGCTCGGCGCCGAGCATGATCGCCAGGAGCGCGATGACGAGCACGACGATCAGCGCCATGGTCGAGTCCTTCATGACCGCGTACGGGAAGAAGGGCTTGCCCTCCTTCTTCAGGAGCTCGTACTCGCGGAGGTACGCCTCCTTCTCCGCGCGGTTCATACGCGCTCCTCGCGGACGGTCGCCTTCGTGCGCTTGGCACGCAGCCACGGCGGGGCGGTCGTCCCGAGCTTGACCACCAGGTAGAGGTGGGCGCCGATCAGCGCGATGATCAGGCCCGGCACGAGCAGCATGTGGATCGCGTAGAAGCGCGAGAGCGTCACCGAGTTGAACTCGGCGCCGGCGCGAAGGAAGTCGCTGAGGTACGGCCCGACGAACGGCCCGGTGCCGTTGATGTTCACTCCGACCACGGTCGCCCAGAACGACCGCTGGTCGAAGGGCAGGAGGTACCCGGTGAAGCCCATGATCATCGTCAGGATCAGGAGCGTTACGCCGATCACCCAGTTCAGCTCACGCGGGTACTTGTAGGCGCCGAAGATGAAGGTCCGCGCCATGTGGAGGTAGATCAGGATGATCATCACGCTCGCGCCCCACTTGTGCATCCCGCGGACGAACTCGCCGAGGAACACGTCGTTGGTCAGGTGGGTGACCGAGGCGTAGGCCTGCGTCGGCGACGGGTCGTAATACATCGCCAGGAACACCCCGGTCGTGGCCTGCACCACGAACGCAAACAGCGTCGCGGAGCCGAGCGTGTAGAACCAGCTGGTTCCCCTGGGGACCTTCCGGTAGAGCATCCCGGTGAGGAAGCTCCCCCCGCCGGTGCGCTCGTCGAGCCATCCGAGGAGGTCGGCCGGAGCCTCCTTGACCGGCGCCAGCGGATCGCCTCCGTTGCCGCTGGGGGTACCGGGCTTCTTCGGCTTCTTGAGCGGGGGCGGGATGAGGACGTCGGGAAACTTCATCCGGCCTCCTACGGCGGCGGCGGCGTGTCCGGCCGCGGCGGATAGATGTACTCCCAGATGCCACCCGTGAACTCACCCGGGTCGCGGTAGCGCACCGGCTCGAGCTGGGAGGTGACGCTGTAGCGGGGGCCGAGCTGCACCTGGCCTTGCTCCACGCGCGTCTGGAAGCGATCGAGCGGGCGCACCGGCGGGCCGCCGATCACCTTGCCCTGGAAGTCGTAGACGCCGCCGTGGCAGGGGCAGACGAAGCTCTGCGACGCGGCGACGAAGTTGACCGGGCATCCGAGGTGGGCGCAACGCGTCGAAATCGCGACGTAATCCGAGGACTTCTCGCCGTACTTCGGGGACCCCTGGCGGACGAAGGCCGTCGTCTTGCCGGCCTCGCCGACGCCCTCGACGAGGGTGAACACGACCGGCTTGTAAGTGTCGGCGGCGAAGCGGCTTGTTGGGCCGACGCTCTCCCAGAGCTCCTTGGGCTTCTCGAACATGGGCGCGACGGCGAACCCCACGGCCGGGAGGACGATGATCGCCCCGGCGATCCCACCCACCGCCTGGCCCGCCACGGTCAGGGCACGCCGGCGGTTCATCGACTCGCCCTCGAAGTGGCCGGCGGGATCCGACGTCGGCAACCGCTCGCCGGTCTGGCCGTTCGTCTTGTCGGCGGCGTCAGCCAATTTCAGGCCTGATTGATACTCGCGCTACGCCCAGATCCATTTCCTTGGTTCGCACCCAGCGCTCACGACTTAGGAGGGGGCCGGAAGCCTATCGAGTCGGCTGCGGCGCCCAGCCGCTCGGTCAGGCCCGCCTGAGCGGCCGTCGAGGCGGCGCCCTCCCACAGCGTCCCGGGGGCCTCGGAGTCCCCCGCGCGCAGCAGCGCCTTGGCATCCGCGTGAGCCGGCGGCTCGCCGGCCGCCACGGTGACCGCGGAGGCCAGCCACAGCGCCCGGGCGCCCTGCCACCCTTGGCTGGCCGCGTCGGTCCCGGCGTGCAGCTGGGCAACGAGCGAGATCAGGTCGGACAGCTCGCGCACCGCCTCGAGGTCTCCCAGCGCCGCGAGTCTCTCCAGCCCGCGCGCGTAGAGGTAATCGCCGGCGAGGAGCGCTAGGTCCTCGTCCGCTCCGTTCACCACCCGCGCCCGGTCGTAGTGCAGCAGGTAGCCCTCCCGGATCGACTCGAAGAGGATCGCGTACTCCGAGGGCGCACTCGTGGCGCGGGGTCCCCCGGCGACGAGCATGCCGAGCGCTGGAACCTGACCGTTGGGGTCGCCGACGTGAGGCGAGATCACCGACTTCTCGGCTCGTAGGCGCGCGGCCAGCTCGTTCAGGGCCTCGGCGGGCGAAGACACGTCGCGAGATTACCCGCAGGGAAGCCCGACTACGGACGCGTGAAGCGCTCCGGCCGGATCCGTGACCCACATCACAGAGCCGGCGGTGAGGACCGCCGCGTCGCCCGGCTGGGCGGGATCGCGGTATTCGATCTCCAGGTCGACAGTGGCCGGCTCGTCGCTCTGCCAGAGCACCTCCTCCACGGGCTCCCAGTACGCGGCATTGTTGACGTGGCCGGCGATGTCGAGATCGCTCGCTCGAAAGCGCCAGGGTGCCCGCGA